>Ga0194035_1000920_pt1 | contig 16187 bp, 15 predicted proteins | sample JunL2320m_MetaG_FD_148680 | JGI IMG/M metagenome (GOLD analysis project Ga0194035, IMG submission 148680) | Anoxic zone freshwater microbial communities from boreal shield lake in IISD Experimental Lakes Area, Ontario, Canada - Jun2016-L239-20m | ecosystem: Environmental > Aquatic > Freshwater >...
GGCTAGACGTTCACGGCTACCCTTCAGTCGATGCGAGTGCTGAGGACTCCCGACGAGCGGTTTGCCGGTCTATCCGGATACCCGTTCGAGCCGAGTTATCGCGATGTCGAAACCGCGGGACTGCCGCCGTTGCGCATGCACTACGTCGACGCCGGCCCTACTGACGGCCCCGTGGTGGTGCTGTTGCACGGCCAGCCAACGTGGTCATATCTCTACCGACACGTCATCGCCGCTCTGGCAGAAGCAGGACTGCGGGTCATCGCCCCGGATAACATCGGTTTCGGGCGCTCAGACAAGCTCACCGAACCCACCGACTACACGTTCGCCCGGCACATCGACTGGATCCACGGCCTGATCGCAGACCTGGATCTGAGTGCGATAACTCTGGTTATCCAGGATTGGGGTGGTCCGATCGGGTTGAGCGTCCTGGCCCGCGAGCCGGACCGGTTCGCCCGCGTGGTGGCGACTAACACCATCCTGCACACCTGCGAGCCGGCACTGGCGGGCAAGCTGACCTGGGCGCACCACGGTGTCACCGATGATCGGATCCTGTTGCAGGAGACACTTCTGGACTATGTGTCGTTCTATCAGCGCGCGCCAGAAATCACGCCGAGCGTTTTCCTCGATGCCGTTGCCGGACCGCTCAATTCCGCGGTGCTGGCGGGCTACGACGCGCCATTCCCCGACCGGACATACAAGGCCGGGCTACGGCAACTCACCGCGCTGATTCCACTTACTCGCAATGACCCGGGTGCCAAGATCGGGACGGCGACGATGGCCGCGCTGAGGCAGTGGGAAAAGCCTTTCCTCACCGCGTATTCAGATGGTGATCCAGCTACCCGCGGCTGGGATTCGGTGTTCCAGGAACGCATTCCGGGTGCCCGGGGGCGCAACCACACCACCATCACCGGCGCCGGCCACTTCGTCCAGGAACAGCAGGGTGCACGACTGGCGAACATCATCGCCGACTTTGTTGCGGAGACTTAAAGCTCGGGGCTCGATGCCAGCACGCTGAGCTGATTCCAGCTGGCCTCGAAAGCAGGGTGTAGCGGCCGCGACGTCACCTCTTCGAGGGCCACCCAACTCAGTGCGGTGCTCTCCTGGTTCAACACCGTGGGCAGTTTTTCGGAAGCTTCGGCGATCACCGTGGTGTAGGTCCAGTGAACGCTGCCGGGACCGCGCACCTCCGCAGTGACGACACTGAACCTCACCTGCAGATGCTCGCGGGACAGACCGGCTTCCTCGTGCGCCTCCCGCAGGGCGGCTTCCTCGGGCGTCTCATGGCTGTCGAGGGCGCCGCCGGGCAATCCCCAGGTGCCACCCTGATGACTCCACAGAGCACGGTGCTGAAGCAGAACCGCCCAGGCACCGTTGTCCAGCGGGGCGCGCAGCAGTAATCCGGCGGCGCCGTACCGGCCCCAGTGTCGGGTGCCCTCGTGGGAGAACACCCAGCCGTCACCGTCACCTCGCACGCGTTCAGGATAAACACGCTATTACCCGCGGCTGCTCTTAGACTTCGGTGAGAAGGTCCGGGATACCGGCGAAGGGGAGCGAGGTCCGCGCGAGGTGACCGTCGAGCTGGCGCACCCGTCGAGCGAGCCGTTAGCCCAACGGACGCCCACAGAGCCCGCTCACCCGCGGTGGTGGTTCGTCAACACCACGCCGGGTCGGCTTCTTGCGATCGGGGCCATCCTGGCCATGCTGGGCATCTTGAGCGCATTCGCCATCTCGACCACGATCAACGAGCGGCAGTTGCAGCTGACAAATGTCCTTGACCACACCGAACCACTGGCATTCGCGGCCGGTCAGCTTTACACGACACTGTCGGTCGCCGATGCCGCGGCGGCAACAGCCTTCATCCCCGGGTCTGAGCCCCACGCCGTCCGACAGCGCTATGAGCAGTCCATCACCGCTGCCGCTGTGGCATTGACCAGGGCATCCAGCGGATTGACGGACCCGGACCTGGTCGAACTGCTCGGCCGGACCAACGCGCATCTGGCGGTCTACACCGGACTGATCGAGACAGCGCGAACCAATAACCGGATGGGCAACCCGGTCGGGTCGTCCTACCTCTCGGAGGCCTCGGCCCTCATGCAGGAGACGATCCTGCCCGACGCGCAGCGGCTTTACGAGGCGACATCGGAGCGCGTCGACACGGAGACAACCGCCTCGACAAAGATTCCCGCACCGGTGATCATCGTCGTCGCCACGACCCTGCTGTTCGGTGCTTTCGCCCACCGCTGGCTCGCCAGCCACACCAAACGGAGAGTCAACGTGGGTCTGGTCGTGGGCGGCCTGGCGATCGCGATCATGATCATCTGGGTCGGTACGGCACTGGCAGTCTCCACCGCGGGAAGCCGCGCCGCGAAGAACACCGCAGCCCAGTCACTACGCACGGTCACCAACCTGGCCATCACCGCACAGCAGGCCCGCGCTGATGAGACCCTGGCGCTAATCCGCCGCGGCGACGAGGAAGTGCGCAAGCGTTCGTACTACCAGCGGGTCGACCTCATGCGCGATGAGCTTCGCAACTACCTGGCCCGCAAAAACACAGTGGATAAGAGCGGTCTGGCTCAAGCCGATCAACTGCTGGAGAAGTGGCGGCAGGCTGACGAACGGATCAACGACTACATCACGGTAGGTAACTACCAGGCTGCCACCCAGGTGGCGCTGGGCACCGGCGAGGACGCCTCGACGCCGGCCTTCGACAAGCTCAATGATGCTCTGTCCCAAGGCATTCAGGAGAGCCGCACGCAGTTGCGCAGTGACATCTCGTCGGCCCGACGGGTGCTGTCCGGTACGACGGTGGGTGGGGCGATGCTGTCCGTCGGAGCCGCGATCGCGGTCGCCCTGGGCCTGTGGCCGAGGTTGAGTGAATATCGGTGATCGTGACGAAAGCTCGGGCCGGCAGGCTGGCAGCGATCGCCGCGGTAACGGCGTTGATGTTCAGCGGTTGCGCTCAGCCCCCAGATCCCGCGATGCAGCCCGCTCCCACGCTGGCGCCGCCGACCCCGGCCGGAATGGAGGACCTCAGACCTGAACCACCGCGACCGCCGGACCCCAGCGACAATACCTGCGACCGCACCGCAAGCCTGCGCCCGTTCCCCGCCAGGGCAGAGGCTGACGCAGCGGTGGAATCGATCCGCAAGCGCGGGCGACTTCTGGTGGGCCTCGATATCGGCAGCAACCTGTTCTCCTTCCGCGATCCCGTCACCGGCGAAATCACCGGCTTCGACGTCGACATCGCCGGCGAGGTCGCCCGGGACATCTTCGGTAAGCCATCGGCAGTCGAGTACCGAATCCTGTCCTCGGCCGATCGCATCACCGCGTTACAGAACAACGCGGTCGACATCGTGGTGAAAACCATGACGATCACCTGTGAGCGGCGCAAGCTGGTGAACTTCTCGACCACCTATTTCACTGCCTACCAACGGATTCTGGCTCCACGCGACTCTGATATCACCGGACCGGACGATCTGTCCGGCAAGCGGGTCTGCGTGGCACGCGGGACCACATCGTTGAGAAAAGTGCAGGAGATCAACCCGCCGCCAGCCATTGTGACCGTGGTGACCTGGGCCGACTGCCTGGTGGCGCTCCAGCAGCGCGAGGTCGATGCGATCAGCACCGACGACGCGATACTGGCCGGCCTGGTGGCTCAGGACCCATACCTGCACATCGTCGGACCGAATATGGCCGACGAGCCGTACGGGATCGGGATCAATCTCACCAATACTGGACTGGTGCGATTCGTCAACGGAACCCTGGAGCGGATCCGCAATGACGGGACCTGGGAAGCCCTATACAACAAGTGGCTGACGGTGCTCGGCCCGGCACCGGCACCACCGGCAGCTCGTTACGTGGACGAATGAGCACACCGGAGTCGCCCGAGATCGATGTTGGCACCCAGCCCGCCAACTTCGAAGATCTCGGCATGGATTCGGTTGCCACCATGCGCCCGATGTCCACGCAGGCGATCTTTCGGCCCCGCTTCAATGACGACGAAGCCTCGGCCAACAGCGAGCCGATAGAAACCGAGGAAAATCAGGCCACCGTCGCGCGGAGCCTGTCGCCGACGCGCCGTCTCGGCGGCGGGCTGGTCGAGATCCCACGGGTTCCGGAGATCGACCCGCTATCCGCCCTGATGGTGAATCCCGTTGTTGCCGAGTCCAAGCGATTCTGCTGGAACTGCAACCGCCCGGTCGGCCGCGCTACCGATACCCGCGATGGTGAGTCTGAGGGTTTCTGCCCGAACTGTGGAAGCGCATACACGTTCCTGCCCCAGCTGAGTCCCGGGGACATGGTCATCGACCAGTATGAGATCAAAGGCTGCGTTGCCCACGGTGGACTCGGCTGGGTGTATCTGGCCGTCGACCACAACGTCAACGAGCGACCGGTAGTGCTCAAGGGTCTGGTGCATTCCGGTGACGCCGAAGCCCAAGCCATCGCGATGGCCGAGCGGCAGTTCCTGGCAGAAGTGGCGCATCCATCGATCGTCAAGATCTTCAACTTCGTTGAGCATCCAGATTCCCGTGGCGAGCCGGTGGGCTACATCGTGATGGAATACGTTGGCGGGAAATCGTTGAAACCGGTTAAGGGACAGCGATTCCCGGTCGCCGAAGCCATTGCCTACATGCTGGAGATCCTTCCTGCACTCAGCTACCTACATTCCATCGGCCTGTGCTACAACGACCTCAAGCCAGAGAACATCATGGTCACCGAGGAGCAACTCAAGTTGATCGACCTCGGTGCGGTATCGCCGATCAACTCTTTCGGCTATCTCTACGGCACACCCGGCTATCAAGCACCCGAGATCGTTCGTTCCGGGCCGACCGTCGCAACCGATATCTATACGGTTGGCCGGACGCTGGCGGCCCTGACGCTTAACCTTCGCACTCGTAACGGGCGGTACGTTGACGGCTTACCCGACGCCGATCCGGTGCTGGCCAAGTACGACTCATTTGGCCGATTACTTCGCAGGGCCATCGACCCCGATCCGCGCCGGCGATTCATCAGCACCGAGGAGATGTCCTCGCAGTTGCTCGGTGTGCTGCGCGAAGTGGTCGCCACCGATACCGGCGTGCCGCGACCGGGCCTTTCCACCGTGTTCACCCGAACCCGCTCGACCTTCGCGGTGGAACTTCTGGTGGCACATACCGATGTCTATCTAGACGGCCTGGTGCATACCGAGAAGCTGACCGCGCCGGAGATCGTGACTGCCCTACCTGTTCCACTGGTGGATCCCTCCGACGCCGCGGCAACGTTGCTTTCGGCCACGGTCCTCTCGCAACCGGTGCAAACCCTGGACACACTTCGGGCGGCCCGCCATGACAGCCTGGACTCCGACGGCGTCGACCTGTCCGACTCGGTAGAGCTGCCACTCATGGAGATTCGCGCCCTGCTCGATCTCGGTGACGTGGAAAAGGCAAATCGGAAACTGGATGATCTGGCCGTGCGGGTCGGGTGGCGCTGGCGACTGGTGTGGTTCAAAGCCGTCGCAGAGTTACTCACCAGTGACTATGACTCGGCAACAAAGCATTTCACCGAAGTGCTGGCCACCTTCCCCGGTGAGTTGGCGCCGAAGTTGGCTTTGGCCGCCGCTGCGGAACTGGCCGGCAATTCCGATGAGCGACCCTTCTACGAGATTGTCTGGCATACCGATAACAACATCATCTCGGCGGGTTTCGGGCTCGCACGTGCACAATCCGTAGAGGGAGATCGCCAGGGATCGGTCACCACTCTTGACGAGGTCCCCATCGGGTCAAGACATTTCACTACCGCCCGGTTGACCAGTGCGGTGACGCTGCTCTCCGGGCGTTCGGCACATGAACTCACCGAAGAGCAGATACGAGACGCGGCACGCCGCGTTGAGGCGCTTCCCGACACCGAACCGCGGGTGTTGCAGATCCGTGCGCTGGTACTCGGGACAGCCTTGGACTGGATCGCCGCGCATAAGGCTCGGCCCAACACGATCCTCGGTTTCCCTTTCACCGAGCACGGTTTGCGGCTGGGAGTGGAAGCCTCGCTTCGTAGTCTCGCCCGCGTGGCCGCCAGCCAATCTCACCGGTATGCGCTGGTCGACATGGCCAATGAAGTTCGGCCAATGACGACGTTCTAGTCCCCCGCTAGGGCAGAGCGGTCAGGCTGGCCCGGGCGATCGCCAACTCCTCATCGGTGGGGATCACCAGCACCGTGGTGGGTGAGGATTCCGCCGAGATCCGTCGGGCCTGGCGCGACGGGTCGTCGTTGAGACGCCCATTGAGTTCGACACCCAGGGACTCCAAACCGCCCAGCGCATCCCGGCGCACACGTGCGTCGTTCTCGCCGACGCCCGCCGTGAACGTGATGACGTCAACGTGCCCCAACACCGCGAGATATGCGCCGACGTACTTGCGCAGTCGGTGGATGTAGACGTTGTAAGCCAATTGCGCTGCCTCGTCACCGGCGGCGATACTGGCGTGCAGCGCACGGAAATCACTCTCGCCGGCCAGCCCGAGCATTCCGGAGTGCCGGTTGAGCATGGTCTCGATCTCGTCGATACCCATCCCGGCGGACCGCCAGAGATAGCTGATCACGCCAGGGTCGAGATCCCCGGATCGGGTTCCCATCACCAGACCCTCCATCGGAGTCATACCCATGGAGGTGTCAACCGGACGACCGCCGGCGATCGCCGATGCCGAAGCGCCGTTGCCCAGATGCAGCACGATCTGATTGATCTCCTGCACCGCGACATGGAGAAATTCGGCAGCCTGTCGACTGACGAATTCGTGCGATGTGCCGTGGAATCCATAACGCCGGATCTTCCAGCGGGCAGCCAGATCACGGTCAATCGCATAGGTGGCCGCGGCGGCCGGCAGATCGTGGAAGAACGCCGTGTCGAAGACCGCGACGTGCGGCAGGTCGGGCAATACCTTGCGGGCCACCTCTATGCCCAGCACCGCCGAGGGGTTGTGCAAAGGAGCCAGTGGGGCCAACTCGCGAAGATGTCCGATCAATTCGGCGTCGACGATAGTCGGCCGGTAGAGATCAGGGCCGCCGTGTACGACCCGGTGGCCGACGGCGACCAAGCCCAGATCGCCGGGGTTCTGCCCTCCCGGAGCTAGTACCTCAAACGCCGCGCGCAGCGCTGCCTCATGGTCGGCTATGCCCCCGACCTCACCGATCCGTTCGACTATTCCGTCAACCAGTGACACGCCTGTGTCGGGCTGCACCAACGAATACTTCAGCGACGAAGATCCCGAATTGAGGACCAGAACCGTGGCTGCCATCACTACTGCGCCTGGATCGCGGTGATAGCGACGGTGTAGACGATGTCCTCCACCAACGCGCCACGGGAGAGGTCATTCACCGGTTTATTGAGGCCCTGCAGCACCGGCCCGATGGCGATTGCACCCGCACTGCGTTGCACGGCCTTATACGTGTTGTTCCCGGTGTTGAGGTCGGGAAAGATCAGCACGGTGGCGTGGCCAGCGACAGCGGATTCCGGCATCTTGGCCGCCGCCACGACCGGGTCGACCGCGGCGTCGTACTGAATGGGACCTTCGACCAGCAGGCTCGGCGCGCGCTGTCGAACGAGTTCGGTTGCGGCTCTGACCTTGTCCACTCCGGCGCCGGTACCGGATTCGCCGGTGGAATAGGACAGCATGGCCACCCGTGGGTTGATCCCGAACTGTGCGGCGGTGTGGGCTGAGCTGATCGCGATATCCGCCAACTCCTCGGCGCTCGGATCGGGCACGATCGCGCAGTCGCCGTAGGCCAACACCCGGTCGGCAAGGCACATCAGGAAGATGCTGGATACCGTCGAGACACCGGGCTGAGTCTTGATGATCTCGAACGCCGGACGAACCGTGTGAGCGGTGGTGTGCGCCGCGCCGGACACCATCCCGTCGACGATATCGTTGTGCACCAGCATGGTTCCGAAGTAGGAAACGTCACAGATGATCTCGCGGGCTTGCTCAAGTGTCACACCCTTGTTCTTGCGGAGTTCGGCGTACTGGGCGGCGAACTGTTCGGAAAGTTCATTGGTTCGCGGGTCAATGACGACCGCGGCACTGAGGTCGACGCCGAGTTCGGCTGCGCGGGAACGTACCTCGGATTCTTCCCCGAGGATGGTGAGATCGGCCAGACCACGGCGTAACAGCCGTCCCGCGGCTTGCAGTATCCGGTCGTCATCGCCCTCGGGAAGAACGATGCGCTTCCGGTCGGCGCGGGCGCGCTCCATCAGTCCGTAGGCGAACATCTGTGGCGTCGTCACCGTCGGGATGGGGATTGCCAGCCGGGTCAGCATGTCGGTGATGTCAACATGGCGTTCCATGAGTTCGATAGCGGTGTCGATCTTGCTTTCCGAGGCTGCTGTCACACGACCGCGGGTATTCGCCACCGCACTGGCAGTCGCGAATGTACCCAGATCGGTCGCGATGATCGGCAGTCGCAGCCCCACGCCGGTGACCAGCCTGGCGATCTCGCGGTGCAGCGGCATCCCGCCGTTGAGGATCATGGCCGCGAGCGTCGGAAAGCCCTCTGCAGCATGGGCACTGGCGACGGCCAGTACGACGTCCGAGCGGTCTCCGGGGGTGATAACGATGGCGCCTTCACTGAGCCGCTCCAGCACGTGTTCGGCCGTCATTCCGGCAACCATCACGTTCATCACTTCGCGGGCGAGCAAAGTCTCATCACCGTGTACCAGGATGCCGTTGACGGCTCCGCACAACTCGGCCACGGTCGGTGCCACCAGTAGCGGCTCCTCGGGAATCACATAAACCCGCGGACCGAGATCACGGCAAGCCTCCGCGACGCTCTCCATCTGAGCAGGATCGCAGCGATTCGCAACCACCGCTGCGGTGTACGCGTGCTGCGCGGTCAACTCAACCAGGCTCAGTTCGATGGCCGCGACTATCTCATCCGGCGTACGGTCGAAAGCCCGCACCGACAGCACCACCGGGGCGCCGAGGTTGACGGCGATGCGGGCATTGACGCTCAACTCGGTGGGGGTGGCGACATCGGTGTAGTCCGAACCGACGATCACCATGGCGTCGCAGCGGCCGGCGACCGCGTGATAGCGGTCGACGATATCGGCGATCGCGCCTTCGATGTCGGAGTGCAGGCGCTGGTAACTCACCCCGATGCACTCGTCGTAGGTCAGGCCGGCGTTGCTCTGAGCCAGCAGCATCTCAAGGATGTAGTCAGTGTCCTCACGCCGGGTGATCGGACGGAACACCCCAACCCTGGGTGCCATGGCGGTCAGCCGGTGCAGAATCCCCAGCGCGATGGTGGACTTCCCGGTCTCGCCTTCCGGGGAGGCGACATAGATCGAGGTCGGCCCTGTTGTCACGGCTCGAGCATTCCCTAGTCGCCCCGGCAATCAGCCCAGTTTGCGCAGCCGGGGCAGCAGATCACGCTCAAAAAGCTCCAGGAATCGACGCTGGTCGTGACCGGGCGCGTGGAAGACCAGGTGGTTGAGCCCGTAGCGAACGTAGTCGGCCACCTTCTCGACCGCCTCGTCGGGATCCGATGAGACGATCCAGCGCCGGGCTACCTGTTCGATGGGCAACTCGTCGGCCAACCGCTCCATCTCCATCGGGTCGGACACCGAGTGCTTCTGCTCAGGAGTCAGTGACAGCGGTGCCCAGAACCGGCAGTTGTTCAGCGCCGCATCGGGATCGGTGTCATAGGAGATCTTGATCTCGATCATCTTGTCGATGTCCGCGGCATCGCGTTCGGAAGCGGCCGCTCCCTCCAGCATCGCAGGCATCAACTTCTCGGTGTAAAGCTCTTCGCCCTTGCCCGAGGTGCAGATGAACCCGTCCCCGGCCCGGCCCGCGTACTTCGCCACCGCCGGACCGCCGGCCGCGATGTACACCGGCACACCGCCTTCGGGTACGTCGTAGATCGAAGCACCCTTGAGGTGGTAGTAGTCCCCGTCGAAATCCACCCGGTCACCGCGCCACAACTCGCGCATCAAGCGCACCGACTCACGCAGGCGGGCGAACCGCTCTTTGAACTCCGGCCACTCGCCGGTGAAACCGGTGGCGACCTCGTTGAGCGCCTCGCCGGTGCCAACCCCGAGGAACACCCGGTCCGGATACAGGCAGCCCATGGTCGCGAAGGCCTGCGCGATCACGGCGGGGTTGTACCGGAAGGTCGGCGTCAGTACCGAGGTGCCCAGTGTTATCCGCTTGGTGCGCTCACCCACGGCGGTCATCCACGACAGCGCAAACGGAGCGTGGCCACCTTCGTGCCGCCACGGCTGAAAATGATCGCTCACCGTCGCACTGTCCATCCCGTGCGCCTCGGCGAGCACACCGAGTTCGACCAACTCCCGCGGCCCGAACTGCTCCGCTGACGCCTTGTATCCCAGTTTCAATTCAGCCACGAAGATGTTTCTACTCCACCGACCTACACTCGTGCGATGGCCCCGGTGCTTTCCGCTGTCACCGATCACGTGTATCTGGCCCGAACGCCACTGGTGAACTGGACCCTGGTCAGCGACGATTCCGGCGTCATGCTGATCGACGCCGGGTTTCCCGGCAACCGTGACGATGTTCTGACGTCCTTGCAGGAACTGGATTTCGGACCCGCCGACGTCCGGGCGATCCTGCTGACACATGCCCACATCGACCACTTCGGCGCGGCTATCTGGTTCGCGAAGATGCACCACACGCCGGTGTACTGCCACGCGCTCGAAGTCGGCCACGCCAAACGTGACTACCTCCAGCAGGCGTCCCCGGCTGCGCTGGTGACGCACGCCTGGCGGCCGAAGTGGCTTCGATGGTCGCTGCAGGTGGCCGCCAACGGCGGCCTGGTGCGCGCGGGCATCCCCACCGCGGGGGCGCTGACGCCCGAGATCGCTGCGACACTCCCCGGCCGGCCGCTAGCGCTGCCCACACCCGGGCATACCAGTGGGCACTGCTCGTATGTGGTCGACGGCGTCCTGGTGGCGGGTGATGCTCTCGTGACCGGGCATCCGCTGTCCGGGCGGGACGGCCCACAACTGCTGCCCTCGCTGTTCAACCACAGCGACCCCGACTGTGTGCGCAGCCTGGACGTGCTCGCCACTGCCGACACCGACATCCTGATCCCCGGTCACGGCGATGTGTGGATCGGGCCGATCAGTGCGGCCGCCCGCCAGGCGGCCCGCGAGGCCACACCCGACTAGGGTGACCCACCGCGAGCGTGCGTGTCGGTCCGCCAACACGCCGCGTGGGGCGTGCAGTTCGCGCACCGTCGTCCTACACATGGCTGACTTTCCGAGTGCACTGGACTTGGCCACCATCACCTCATGCACGCAGAACTCACGACCCTCTTCGACAACCAGCACGGCGTTGCAACGACGGCCCAGATCCTTGCTGTGACGAGCAGGCGTCACCTCGAGATGCTCCTGAATTGCACTGCGGTGGAACGTATCTGGCACGGTGTCTACAGCGTGGTCGGCAGGGAAACCGAACAGCTGCTGCGTGGACTCGACCTTGCGTGTGGCGAGGCAGTGGCGATCTGTCTGGGGACCGCCGCCCAGGCTTACGGATTCGACACCGAGAGCACCACCGAGCTGCATGTTCTCAACCCACCCGGTGGGCACCAGATGCGACCGGCCGACGGCCTGGTGGTGCACCGCCGCGACGGCGCACCACTGACCACGCTCGCCGGTCGGCCGGCCACGACTGCGGCCTGGACGGCCATCGAAGTGGCTCGCTCCTTGCCCCGCCGGCGGGCGCTGGCCACCCTTGACGCCGCGCTGCGATCCGGGAGCTGCGATCCGCGCGCTCTGCAGTCCGCGGTGGCAGCGCAGGGCGGACGGCGAGGTATCGCCGGAGTCCGTCGGCTGCTCGCATTCGCCGACGGCAAGGCAGAGTCGCCGATGGAAAGCGAAGCCCGACTGGTGATGATCGACGGCGGGCTACCGACTCCGGTACTTCAGCATGAGGTCATCGACGCCCGGGGCCGGCTGCGCCGTCTCGACTTCGCCTGGCCGGAGCAATGGGTGGCCGCCGAGTACGACAGCGACCAATGGCATGCCGGAGCCGACGCACTGCGGCGGGACCGGGAAAAGCTGGCTGCCCTACAGGACCTCGGGTGGACGGTGGTGCCGATCGTGGCCGACGACGTACGCCGCCGCCCGCAGGTGCTGGTGGACCGAATCGGTGGCCACCTCAGCCGGGCTCGGGTGGCGTGAGCGTGCGCTAACTGCCCGCTGGGGGCGGCGTGTCGGCGGGCCGACACGCACGCTCGCGGGAAACCGGGCCCGCTAACTCAGAGCGCGGTCCAGGTCGGCGATCAGATCCTCGGTGCCTTCCAGACCGACCGAGATGCGCACCACACCGTCGCCGAGTCCGATGGCGGCCCGTCCCTCGGGGCCCATGGCGCGGTGTGTGGTGGTCGCCGGGTGGGTGATGAGCGACTTGGCGTCGCCGAGGTTATTGGAGATGTCGATGACGGACAGTTTGTCGAGCACCTCGAAGGCCCGCTCTTTACCCCTGCCCTCGGGTGCGTTGAGTTCGAAGGTCACGACGGTGCCGCCGCCGCTCATCTGTCGCTTGGCCAGATCGTGCTGCGGGTGGGACGCGAGGAACGGGTAGCGCACCCACCGCACGCCCGGATGGCCTTCGAGGAACTGCGCAACCCGTAGTGCGGCAGCGTTGCTGTAATTGACCCGAACCGACAGCGTCTCAAGGCCTTTCAGGAGCACCCAGGCGTTGAACGGACTCAGGGCCGGCCCGGTGTGACGCATCAGCGTCTGCACCGGACCACCGATGTACTCCTTGTCGCCCAAGATCGCACCGCCGAGGACCCGGCCCTGACCGTCGATGTGTTTGGTGCCCGAGTAGATCACGACGTCCACGCCGAGTGGCAGGCCCTGCTGCAACAGCGGGGTGGCGAAAACGTTGTCCAGCAACACCTTTGCGCCGACGGCATGCGCCATCTCGGAGACCGCGGCGATATCGACCAGGGACTGCATCGGGTTCGACGGCGTCTCAAAGAACACCGCTGTCGTGGGCTTGCTCAGCGCCTGCTCCCACTGGTCCAGATCGGTGCCGTCGACGAACTCGGTCTCCACACCCCAGCGAGGCAGGATCTCGTTACACACCACGAAGCAGGAACCGAACAGGCTGCGTCCCGCGACCAGTCGGTCCCCCGCGCCGAGCAGCGCACCGAGTCCGGTGAACACCGCGGCCATTCCCGACGAGGTGGCGAATGCAGCCTCAGCGCCCTCGATCAGCCGAAGGCGCTCCTCGAACATCGCAACCGTCGGGTTTCCGTAGCGGGAGTAGACGAATCGGTCGATCTCGCCGGTGAAGGCCTTCTCGGCTTCGGCGGCCGAGTCGTAGACGTATCCGGAGGTCAGGTAGAGCCCCTCGGCGGTTTCATCGAATCCGGACCGCAGGAGGCCGCCGCGAACACCGATCGTTTCCTGACTGACTCCCTCGGGCAGTGCAGCCGGGATCCGCACCGAGGGCACACCGCCGTCGTCGGCGGTCATGACTGTTTCCAGGGCAGGCCCTCTGCGCGCCAGCCGTCACCGCCGCGGTGGCCGTGCTCGTCGAGTTGGCCCTCGAATCCATCGAGCATGTTGTACGACGGCGCGATACCGGCAGCGGTGGCAGCCTGCGCCGCGGGGATCGACCGGTTACCGGATCGGCACAGGAAGATCACCGGACGTTCTCCCGGCGTGATGCCGGCCGCGATCAGATCGGCGAGGAAGTTGTCGTTGTGGCCTCGTGAGGTGTTCCACTCGACGAACACGACATCGCGGCTCAGGCTGCTCAGATCCGGAACACCGACCCACTTCCACTCGGCGTCGGTGCGACAGTCCACGAGCACCCCGTCGGGGTTGTCGCTCAGCAATTTCCAGCTCTCCTGCGGCGTGATATCTCCGGCGTAGCTCACGAAAGTAATTCTCCCATATGGTCCACACCGCGCCGACTACCTCGGTCCCGGTGAGCACACCTTCCACTCACCGTTCTCGCGCACGAAGGTCGTCGCCGTCTTGATCTTGTCGTCCGGCGAGCGCTCAAAGTGATAGACCACCGTGGCAGTGGCCCGGTCGCCGCTGACAGCGATCCCGGTCACGTCGTCGACGATCCTGGCGCCGTGAGCGATCTTGGACTGCTGCTGGTCGGTGAGCACTCGGGCTTCGCTGCCCTGCTCGGCGACGCAGGTGAAGGTTTGGAAGTCGGCATAGTTCCCGCGCTGTAGGGCATCGTTCTGGCCGACGACGGCGGTGCCGACGAGATCCTCATCGGGTTGGACGTCACCGCGAATCAGCCGCAGCAGCCCGATTGCGATCAGCGCGACCACAACGATCGCCACAGCCGCGACGATCGGGATCAGGCTTCCGCGGTTGTCGTCGGGATTGGCATCGGAATGTGTCATCGTGATCCTTCTATCACTGCGCGTGCGATGTCCGTTTCGGTCGGTGCGCAATTACCCGCGCCGGGGACCAATGTCGCCAGTGCTGCCGCGATACAGGCCCTCCGCATCGCGCGATCGGGGCCATCGTCCCAACTGGCCGCCAATACCCCGGCGAACACATCTCCCGCGCCCGTGGTGTCCACCGTGTCCACGGACGGGGTCGGCACCTCGAACGAGCGTTCTGTGCCGTTATAGGAAGCACCGCGCGATCCCCGCGTGATGACGAGATGCGGGACCCGCCATTGCCAGTGCGCGGCTTCATCTTCATTGACGACAACAACGTCTACGAGTTGGGCTATCTCAGCCAACGGGGCGACGACGGCAGGCACCGGCGACGCATTGAGCATCACCGTCGCGCCCGACTGCCGTGCCAGTCGCGCTGCATCGAGCACGGTGGGCAACGGAATCTCCAGTTGCATCAGCACCACGTCGGATTCTGTGACCAGCTGTCGGGCGGCAGCCGAGTCAAGCTTCAGATGTGAGTTAGCGCCTGGTGCAACAACAATCACGTTTTCAGCAGCAGCATCCACGACGACGACTGCGGTACCGCTCGGTCCGGGCACGGTGGATACGGCCTCAGTGCCCACACCATTGGCACGCAGGTTGGCCAGCAGCGCGGCCGCCGCAGAGTCGTCACCGACCGCGCCGACGAACTGCACCGGCGCGCCGGCCCGCGCCGCCGCAATCGCTTGGTTGGCGCCCTTTCCACCGGGTGCGTAAACCAGCGACGACGCCAGCACTGTCGCCCCGGCCGGCGGGAGCCGTTCGACGGCGAAGGTCAGGTCGTTGTTGATACTGCCCACCACACAGACCCGCATCATCAGCACCACGTTAGCCGCGCATATGCAACGCTTGCCGAATGCGCCTGATCATCGACACGGATCCGGGGATGGGCACGGTCGGTACCGATCCGGAGGACGGGATGGCCATCCTCTACGCCCTCAACTCCCCGGGAGTGCAGGTCGACGGGTTGACGCTGGTGCAGGGCAACGTGCCTATCTCGCACTCCTGGCCCAACGCGCGTCATCTGCTGGCGCTGGCCGGCTGTCCCGAGCTCCCAGTGCACGCGGGCGAGGTGTGGCCCCGCAATCCGGACCGGCGCCATCTGCAAACCGCCTGGCTGGATCAGCGGGCCACGACTGCCCAGACCGTACCGGCGGTCGAGCCGCCCGACGGAGGGCTCGGAGGAACTGCGGCGGCATTTATCTGCCGCACGGTGCTCGAGGCTCCCGGCGAGGTGACCGTCGTCGCCATCGGTCCGCTCACCAATATCGCCGCGGCCATCGACACCGAACCCGAGGTGGCTACCGCGATGGCTTCGCTGGTCATCATGGGGGGCACCGTTGCGGTACCGGGCAACGTCACCCCCGCGGCGGAGTTCAACATCTGGATGGATCCCGAGGCGGCCGACATCGTGTTCCGCAGCGGCGCCCCCATCACGATGGTCGGTCTCGACGTCTGCCACCAGACCTCCTTCGATCGCGACCGCGCCGCCTAACTCCGCCGCAATGGCTCGCCGCTGGCCTGCTTCGTCGCCGATGCGGCCGAGTCGTGGATCGATGTGCGCGGACAGTTATTCCCCGAGCACGAGGCGCTGCACCTTTATGACACGTTGGCCGTCGCCGCTGCCATCGAACCCGACCTGCTCGAGACCCGCCCGGCCCTCGTCGAGGTAGAAATCTCCGACGGGCCGGCCCAGGGAATGACGGTCACTTACCGCAACGACGTCCTCCGCCAGTTCCTCACCGGTCGGGACCCCAACGCCGCGGTCGCCGTCGGGGGCG
>Ga0194035_1000921_pt1 | contig 16183 bp, 12 predicted proteins | sample JunL2320m_MetaG_FD_148680 | JGI IMG/M metagenome (GOLD analysis project Ga0194035, IMG submission 148680) | Anoxic zone freshwater microbial communities from boreal shield lake in IISD Experimental Lakes Area, Ontario, Canada - Jun2016-L239-20m | ecosystem: Environmental > Aquatic > Freshwater >...
CAACCGCCCGAACCCTTACCCCTACTTCGAAGAACTGCGCAAGACCCCGGTGGCCAAGGTCGCCGAGCACACCTACGTCGTCACCGGCTACCCGGAAGTTCTTGCGCTGGCGCATGATCCGCGGATCAGCTCCGACATCGGCCGCAGCCCGTCCGGGTTGTTCGGGGAAAGCGATGCCAAACTCGAGGCGTCCGAGGCGGCCCAGGCCAAAGACAGCAGCATGCTGGTCTCCGACCCGCCCGGCCACGACACGATGCGGCGGCAGTTCATGCGCCACTTCGGGCCGCCGCACACCCCGGATCTGATCCCCTCCCTGGCCGGGTTCGTCGTCGACCTGGCCAACGAACTGCTCGACAACGTGAAGGCCCGCGGCGGCACCCGGATGGATGTCGTCGACGACTTCTCCTACCCGATCCCGGTATCGGTGATCTTCCGGGTAATGGGGGCGCCGATCGACGACGAACCGAAGTTCCACGCCTGGGTGGTGGACTTCATGCAGGGCGCAGACGTAGGTCCGGAACGCGAAACCGCAGACGGCAAAGCTGCGGTGAACAAGGCGGCTACGAGCATGGCGGAGTTGGACGCCTACATGCGCGCCATGGTCGAGCGCCTCGCCCGCGAGCCCGGTCCGGGCCTGCTGTCGGCAGTGCTGCACGACGACGGACCGGATGGGCCGGTATCGCAGGAGGTGGCGGCGTCCAACGCCATGCTGCTCCTGATCGCCGGGCACGACTCCACGGTCAACACCATCACCAATACCGTGATGACGCTGCTGCGCAATCCGGGCTCGTGGGATCTGTTGCGGGACAACCCGGAACTGGTCCCCCGCACCGTCGAAGAGGTGCAGCGACTGCAGGGGGCGGTGCAGTTCTTCCCGAGCCGATGGGCCACCGCCGATATCGAGATCGCCGGCACCCGGATCCCGGCCGGCTCAGCGGTTTTTCTGGTCTATGCCGCTGCCAACCGCGACCCGCGACGTTTCCCCGATCCGGACCGGTTCGACCCGATGCGGGAGGACAACGAGCACGTCGGCTTCGGCAGCGGAATCCACACCTGCTTCGGCGGTCCGCTGGCCCGTTTGGAGGTGAATCTGGCGCTCGAGGTCTTCCTGCGCCGGGTGCGCACGCCGAGGCTTGTCGTCGACCCGCCGCCGTATCGGCACAACCAGGTGTTCCGCGGTCCGCGGCACCTCTGGGTCGACTTCGCCGAGATCCTCGACTAGGCCCCACCGCCACCCATGCCACGGTCAAAGCGGCAGTCGTTTTTTTCCCTGGGCGATACCAACGCGTTCTTCGCGCTACTGCTCGACAACGTCGTCAACCTCGTGGTGCTCAGCGGGATCCTGGTGTTCCAGTTCGGGTTCCCAGCGGACTTCGTGCTGACCCGGATGATCCCGGGGACAGCCCTCGGCGTCATGATCGGGGACCTGCTGTACACCTGGATGGCCGTCCGAAAGGGGGATGGACGCACCGCCATGCCGCTGGGTCTGGACACCCCGTCGACCATCGGGGTGGCGCTGATCGTCATCGGGCCGGTGTATTTGCAGTCTCACGACCCGTATGTGGCCTGGGAGGTCGGGATGGCGACCCTCTTCCTGATAGGTCTGACCAAGGTCGTGCTGTCCTTCGCCGGCGACACGGTGGTGCGAATCCTGCCGATGGCGGCGCTGCTGGGACCGCTGGCGGGAGTCGGTCTGGCCCTGCTGGGCCTGTTCCCGATCGTCCAGATCTTCGACTACCCGGTGGCCGGACTGGTCGGCACCGGCCTGGTCCTCTACGCGTTGGTGGCGGGACGCCAACTGCCCGGGCGCATCCCCGGCGCGCTGGCCGCGGTCGCCGTCGCGGCGGCGCTCTACTGGGGGATGAACCTGCTGGGTATCCACCCGGCCCACTCGCAGAACGCAGCGGCGAACTTCGGGCTCCACGTACCGCTCCCCGAGTTCGGGCACCTGCTGGCCGGCTTGCCGAGAGCGCTGGACTTTCTACCGGTCGCCCTGCCGTTCGGCCTGCTGACCGTTATCGGCGGAATCAACGCGACCGCGTCGGCCAGAGCCGCCGGCGACGAGTACCGCCCCCGGGACATCCTGTTGGTCGAGGCGGGGTCCACGTTGGTGGCAGCCGTATTCGGGGGCGTCGCCCAATCCACGCCGTATATCGGGCACCCGGCGTACAAGGCCATGGGCGCGAAAGCCGGCTACACACTCGCGACGGGGCTTGTCGTAGGAATAGGCGGGATGCTGGGGCTGCTGGGAGTGTTGGTGAACATTCTGCCCGAGGTGGCGGTCGCCCCGATCCTGTTGTTCGTGGGCATCGAGATCACGGTTCAGGCCGTCCGGGTTCCGGAGCCCAGACACCTGCCGGCGGTGGCGTTCAGCATCCTGCCGGTGCTGGCGTACCTGGTGTCGATCTACACCGGGCAGCTACTCGGGGCCGGGGCAAAGCCCGACCCCACCCTGGCGGCCCAGGTGTCGACGATGTCCATCGTGGGCCAGGGCTTCATCCTGACAGCGATGCTGTGGGGTGCCGCGGTGGCCTTCCTCTTGGACAACCGACCGGGCGCGGTGGCCGCGACCTTCGGGTTGCTGGCCGCCTTCAGCCTCTTCGGAGTGATCCACTCGGTCGACCCGGACGGCGGATTGCAGCTGCCCTCGGCCCGGCCCGTCGAGATCGCGGCGGCATACTGCCTGACGGGCGTGGTACTGGTCGGCCTCATGTCCCGTGATTCCCGACGAACAGGACCTGGCAGTCTGGACCGGTGAGTCCCATCGACCCGCTGACCCGCTTCGCACCCGCGACTCGGCGCTGGTTCGACGGCACGTTCGCCGCGCCGACGACGGCCCAGGCGGAGGCCTGGAATGCGATCGCCGACGGCGAGCACACCCTGGTGGTCGCGCCCACCGGTTCGGGCAAGACGCTCGCGGCGTTCCTGTGGGCGATCGACCGATTGGGCCACGAACCCCGAGATACCACCGGCACCCGGGTGCTCTACATCTCGCCACTGAAAGCCCTCGCGGTCGATGTCGAGCGCAATCTGCGCACTCCGCTGGCCGGTATCTCCCGCATCGCCGAACAGGACGGCACCCCGGCCGCGCAGATACGCGTCGGCATCCGCTCCGGTGACACCCCGCCGGCTCAGCGTCGCGCACTGCTGGCCGCGCCGCCCGACATCCTGATCACCACGCCGGAGTCGCTGTTCCTGATGCTCACCTCTGCGGCCCACGACACCCTGACCGACGTGCGATGCGTGATCATCGACGAGGTACATGCGGTGGCGGGTACCAAACGCGGTGCGCATCTGGCGTTGTCGTTAGAACGCCTCGACGCGCTGCTGCCTAAACCCGCGCAGCGCATCGGCCTGTCTGCCACGGTGCGCCCCGCCGACGAGGTGGCCCGGTTCCTGACCGGGGGCCGTCGGGCCCGGATCGTCGCGCCGCCGTCGGCCAAGACCTTCGACCTGACCGTCCAGGTGCCGGTACCCGATATGGCCAAGTGCGAGAACAACACCATCTGGCCCGATGTTGAAGCACGGATTGTCGATCTCATCGAGGCACACTCATCCACTATCGTGTTCGCCAACTCACGGCGACTGGCCGAGCGAATTACTGCACGCATCAACGAGATTGGCGCCGAACGTGCCGGTGGTGAACTCGCCGTCCCGCTGGCTCGGGCGCACCACGGCTCGGTGTCCAAGGAGCAGCGCGCCGATGTCGAGGATGATCTCAAGACCGGGCGCCTGCGTGCCGTCGTGGCAACCTCGAGCCTGGAACTCGGGATCGACATGGGCTCAGTCGATCTGGTGATCCAGGTCGAGGCCCCACCATCGGTGGCCAGTGGTCTGCAACGGGTCGGCCGAGCCGGCCATCAGGTGGGCGAGATCTCCCGCGGGGTATTGCTGCCGAAGCACCGCACCGATCTGATCGGCTGCGCGGTCAGCGTGCAACGCATGATCGCCGGTGAGATCGAGACCTTGCGGGTGCCGGCCAACCCGCTGGACATTCTCGCCCAGCACACGGTGGCTGCGTGTGCGCTGGAACCGATGAGTGCCGACGCCTGGTTCGACACCGTTCGTCGCAGTGCCTCGTTCGCAACCCTGCCGCGCAGCGCCTTCGAAGCCACCCTGGATCTGCTGAGCGGTAAGTACCCGTCAACCGATTTCGCCGAACTGCGGCCCCGATTGGTCTACGACCGCGATACCGGCACCCTGACTTCTCGTCCCGGCGCGCAGCGGTTGGCCGTCACCTCCGGCGGCGCGATCCCCGATCGCGGCATGTTTGCGGTGTATCTGGTCGGCGAAAAGCCTTCGCGGGTGGGTGAACTCGATGAGGAGATGGTCTACGAGTCCCGGCCCGGTGATGTCATCGCCCTCGGCGCGACCAGTTGGCGCATCACCGAGATCACCCACGACCGGGTGCTGGTCGTCCCCGCCCCCGGCGTGCCGGCGCGGCTGCCGTTCTGGCGGGGCGACGCGGTGGGCCGGCCCGCCGAACTCGGTGCGGCGATCGGCCGATTCACCGGTGAGCTGTCCGGAATGGATCGGACCGACTTCGAGCGTCGTTGCGCTGAAATAGGTTTGGCCGACTACGCCGTCGAGAACCTATGGCGGCTACTGGGCGACCAGCGCACGGCGACCACCGTCGTTCCCAGTGACACCACACTGGTTGTCGAGCGGTTCCGCGACGAGTTGGGTGACTGGCGGGTGATCCTGCACTCCCCTTACGGTCTGCGAGTGAACGGCCCACTGGCGCTGGCCGTGGGACGGCGACTGCTCGACCGATACGGCATCGACGAGAAGCCGACGGCCTCCGATGACGGCATCGTGGTTCGCCTTCCCGATACCGGTGACTCACCCCCGGGCGCGGAGGTGTTCGTCTTCGAAGCTGATGAGATCGAGCCCCTGGTCACCGCCGAGGTGGGCGGGTCGGCATTGTTCGCGTCACGGTTCCGCGAGTGTGCGGCGCGGGCGCTGCTGCTGCCGCGACGGCATCCCGGCAAGCGGGCCCCGCTGTGGCAGCAACGCCAGCGTGCCGCGCAGTTACTCGATGTCGCTCGGAAGTACCCCGACTTCCCTATCGTCCTCGAGACGGTTCGGGAATGTCTGCAGGACGTCTACGACGTACCGATGCTGACTGAGCTGATGTCACGGATCGCCCAACGCCGGGTCCGGATGGTGGAGGTCGAGACCGCCACACCGTCACCGTTTGCGGCATCGCTGCTCTTCGGCTACGTCGGGGCGTTCATGTACGAGGGCGACAGCCCGCTGGCTGAACGGCGCGCCGCGGCGCTGTCGCTGGACACCGCGCTGCTGGCCGAACTGCTCGGCCGGATCGAGTTGCGCGAGTTGCTCGACGCCGATGTCGTGGCCGCGACAGCACGACAATTACAGCATCTGGCCTCCGACCGCCGGGCCCGTGATGCCGAAGGTGTGGCTGATCTGTTGCGACTACTCGGCCCGCTCACCGAGGCTGAAATCGACGAGCGCTCAGCGGCATCCGATATCGGAGCATGGCTGGAAGGTCTGCACGCCGCAAAGCGGGTTCTGCAGGTGTCCTACGCCGGACAGACGTGGTGGGTGGCCATCGAGGACATCGGGCGGCTACGTGATGCGGTGGGAGTTGCAGTTCCGGTCGGGGTGCCGGCCGGTTTCACCGAAGAGGTGGCCGACCCGCTCGGTGAGCTGATGGGTCGCTACGCCCGTACCCGTGGCCCGTTCACCACGACGCAGGCCGCTGAGCGATTCGGTCTGGGTCGTCGCGTAGCTGCTGACGTGTTGAGCCGAATGTCGTTGGACACCAAGCTGGTTCGCGGCGAGTTCACCGACGCCAACGAGTCCGACCAGTGGTGTGATGCCGAGGTCCTACGTATTCTGCGGCGGCGCTCCCTCGCCGCGTTGCGTGCCCAGGTGGAACCGGTCAGCACCCGCGCCTATGCCCGCTTCCTACCGGCATGGCAGCAGGTCGGACTCGCGGCTTGTTCCGGGGTCGACGGCCTGGCCGCGGTGATCGACCAGCTCGCCGGAGTTCCGATCCCCGCATCGGCGGTCGAACCACTGGTGTTCGCGCCACGTGTCCGCGGTTATCAACCGGCGATGCTGGACGAACTGCTGGCCTCAGGTGAGGTCACCTGGTCGGGTTCGGGTTCGATCTCGGGAAGCGACGGCTGGGTGATGTTTCACCACTCCGATACCGCACCGCTGACGCTGAGTGCCCCGGCCGAACTCGACCTCACCGATGCCCACCGCGGGATCCTCGATATCCTCGGCTATCCCGGCGATTCGCGCGGCGCCTACTTCTTCCGCCAGCTCGCTGACGGCATCGCAGGCGAAGAAGCCGTGAAAGTTGCTCTCTGGGAACTGATCTGGGGCGGTTGGGTCACCGGCGATACCTTCGCGCCGGTGCGTGCCATTCTCACCGGCGGCCGCTCTACGGGGTCACGACGCTCGGCAACACCGGCGCACCGGCATCGCCGGACACCCCGGCTGAGCCGATACTCGCTGACCAACCCACAAACCCGGGCCACCGACCCCACCGTGGCCGGGCGGTGGTCGACGGTGGGTGCCCGCGAACCCGACTCCACCCTGCGGACGCACTACACCGCGGAGTTGCTGATGAACCGCTACGGCGTGCTGACCAGAAACACCGCCACGAACGAGGGCGTACCGGGTGGTTTCGCCATGCTCTACAAGGTTCTCACCGCACTGGAAGAAGCCGGTCGCTGCCAGCGCGGCTACTTCGTCGAGTCGCTGGGCGGCGCACAGTTCGCCGTCGCCTCCACGGTGGACCGGCTGCGCAGTTACGCCGACGGCGTCGATTCCGCACAGCCCGACTACAACGCGGTGGTGCTGGCCGCCGCCGACCCGGCCAACCCCTACGGCGCCGCACTGCCCTGGCCCACCGGCGACGGTGGACACCGTCCCGGTCGCAAGGCCGGCGCCCTGGTCGTGATGGTCGACGGGGAATTGGTGTGGTTCGTGGAGCGGGGCGGCCGCTCGCTGCTGAATTTCCATGCCGACCCTCAAACCCAACGGGCGGCCGCCGCGGCACTGGCCGATCTGGTCGCGGGCGGCAGGGTGCCCGGAATCCTGGTCGAGAAGCTCAACGGTGTGCCGGTTCTGGCGGCCGGCCACACCGACACGGTCGAATCGCTGCTGCTAGCCGGCTTTAGCAGGACACCGCGCGGGCTGCGGATGCGATGAGGCGCGTAACGGTGACCCGACTCTTCTGGCTGGCCCTACTCTGCTGGGCGTGCGGCATCCTGTGGCTGTCGTCTCTCACGCCGCGGGAACTCCCCGAGGCGGCTTTCCTGGCCTGGGACAAGATCAACCATTTCCTCGCTTACACCGTCGGCGGTTGGCTGGCGGCCAGCGCACTGCGTCTGGCGCGTCCGACTGCGCCGGTAGCGGGCCGGATCGTGCTGGCGATCACCGCCATCGCCGCTTTCGGCATCCTCGACGAGACGCTGCAGATGTTGACCCCGGGCCGCACCGGCGGAGATATCGGCGACTGGATTGCCGATGTCCTGGGTGCTGTCGCCGGCGCGCTGGCAAGCATCACAACCCATCGCATTGTCACAGGCCGATAGCGCCGATGCCCGAGGGCGACACCGTATTCCGCACGGCCGCCGCACTGCGCGATGGGCTCGTCGGCCGAACCTTGACCCGCTGCGATATCCGGGTGCCCCGCTACGCGACCGTTGACCTCAGCGGTAACACGGTCGACGAGGTGCTGACCCGCGGTAAGCACCTCTTCATCCGGATCGGCCCGGCGAGTATCCACTCGCACCTGTTGATGGACGGAAGCTGGCGGATCTCACCGCGTGGTGTCCCCGATCACACGATACGGATCCTGCTGCAGGCCGGCGATATCACCGCCGCGGGTATTGACCTTGGCGTTCTGGAAATACTGGACCGCAGCAATGACCTGGCCGCAGTCGCCCACCTCGGACCCGACCTGCTCGGCGAGGACTGGAACCCGCAACAGGCGGCCACGAATCTGTCCTCCGATCCCGACCGCCCGATCGCCGCGGCTCTACTTGATCAGCGCGTCATGGCCGGGATCGGGAACGTGTACTGCAACGAATTATGTTTCCTCTTCGGCCGCCTGCCGACCAGCCCCGTCGGCACCGTGGCGGACCCTTTGCGAGTGGTGTCCCGAGCACGGGAGATGTTGTGGGCCAACCGCTTACGCCGGTCGCGCACCACCACCGGAAACACCCGGACCGGCCACCAACTGTGGGTCTACGGAAGAGCCGGCGAACCGTGCCGCCGCTGCGATACCCGCATCCTGCGTGCTGATCCGACGGATGGAACCGAAGAACGCCTCAGCTACTGGTGCCCGTCGTGCCAGCGTTGAGTGTCGGTTCGGTGCTGTGGCCGATCTGCGCCATCGCCTCGGCGACGGCGGCGTCGAGGCTGGTGATGGTGTCCTTGTCCATCCGCAACTCCCGCACCGTATCCGCATTCACCAGCGTCGTCTCCACCGGAGCCCGACCATTCGGATAGACCACCGTGATGATGACGGCGGTGCCAGCCTCCAGTGCCTCACCGATCTCATGGCGCAGGCCGGTCCGCAGTTCATGCTCGGCGAAGGATGCGACCAGTCCGCCGACCGTGGCGCCGACGAGAAGTGACAGACCCAGTGGCGGTGCGAACATGCCAAACAGCAGACCCATGCCAGCACCCATACCGGCGCCCATCCGGCCGTGCCGGTTGGCAGCTTCCACCACTTCGGGGTGGCCATCGGCGTTCTTACACACCAATGCTGAACCGCGGAATTCCAGTCCGTGCTTCAGCCGCTTCTCAAGGTCGCGGAAATCGGTGCGCGCGATGTCCAAGTTCTCGTACGCGGCAACGAGAACCAACTCGTGATCGTCGTCCATGCACAACCTCCCAGCGGTCTAGCCAATCCTGGGCTGGCATTTCGGGACTAGGGCCGGAATGCCCTAAGCGGGCATCCACTGGGAGGTGGCCACCAAGTCACCCTGCTCGAGGGCAGCCGCGCGATGCTCGTGCACCTTCTGGTAGTCGGCATCGGTCACCATGTCGACGAAGGCCGCGGGTGAGGGGTACTCCACTACCAGGATGGCGTCCCACCACGGCCGCTCACCATCGCCGATGACGTTCACCGGCGAAGCGCCGGCATAACGGACCTTGCCCCCGACCCGCTCAAGGTGCGGCTGCACCTCGCGGGAGTACTGCAGGTAGCTCGCGACACCGGGCCCCGAGTTGAACTTGAGCAGGTTGATCATCACCACCGGCCGGCCTGCCGGAAGGTGGGCGAGCGCCTTGAGATTGACCGGGCGTTCATCTGCACTCATGTTGTCTCTCCCTTTCGAAGGTTTCGTCCAGTCCGGTCCTTCAGGAACGGCACGATCTGATCGGCCACCGCATCGGTGTCCTCAAGCCAGGACCAGTGGCCCAGGCCACGCAGGATCCGGATATCGACCCGGGGGAAAGCCTGCACCTGCCGATGTGCCAAATCGGCTGGGATATAGGCATCGGCATCGCCGAACACCACCAGTGCGTCGTGATCGTGTTGGCACAACCGGGCGGCTAACTGATCCATATCCGCCGGCCGGGTGGCCCGATACAGCCGAAGCACGGCACGGCGGGTCTTCTCCGGCATCAGATGGCCGACAATGGTGTTCACCCACTGTGCCGGCAGGCCCGGGTTCTCGCGAGTCAGCATGGTGCGGGCCGAACCGGGGCGTATCGCGCGCATGACGAGTTCACCGATCACCGGGGTACGCCACAGCCGCGCCATCCGGTGCCAGTGGTAGTCCATCAGCACGCCGGTATTGATAAATGTCACGCTGGCGACGCGGTCGGGGTGGTCGGCAGCCCATGCCGCCGCAAATGGTCCGCCGTAGTCGTGGGCCACCAGGTGCACCCGTTGCACATCGAACGCTCGGATTACACCGTCGAGGAAGCGTGCGTAGCTGTAGATCGTGTAGTCGCGGTCTCGGCGCGCGTCGGCGGCGCCGAACCCGGGAAGGTCAGGGGCGATGACCCGCGCAAAGGGGGCTACCCGGGTCATCAGCGGCATCCAGTCCGATCCGGCATCGGGGTTGCCGTGCACGAATACCACTGCCTCCCCGGGTTCCCCGACGCCGCCGACGAGAACCGAGGTTCTGATGCCTTCGACGGTAATCCGCCGGGTTTCGATCATGTCCGGAAGCTTACGAAGCAACGTCGCTCGCCCGTGATCGGGTCGTCGAACTCAAGCCGATGGGCCACCAGTCGCAGCGGCGCGGTGAAATCGTCGCCGGCGACATCAATAACGTTGGGATACAGCGGATCATTGTCGATCGGCACCCCGAGCGAGGCCATATGCAGACGCAACTGGTGCGTGCGTCCGGTGCGCGGAGTCAGCCGGTAGCGGCCCGCACCGAGCGGTTCGATGAGCGTTTCGGCGTTCGGCTCCCCCGATTCGATCTGCGCCTGCAACACGCCGCGATACTTGACGATCCGGTTCGAGATCACCTGTGGGGCAGCTAATCCCGGCTGCACACCGGAGCACGCCAGATAGGTCTTATCAATCTCCCCGCGGGCAAACAAACTCTGGTAGGCGCCGCGCACCTCGCGGCGCACCGTGAACAGCAGCACCCCCGCGGTCAGCCGGTCCAGTCGATGTGCCGGACTCAGCTCACCCAACCCGAGCTCGCGACGTAGCCGAACCAGCGCGGTCTGGGCTACATGCGAACCACGCGGCATAGTGGCCAGGAAGTGGGGCTTATCGGCCACGACGATGTTGTCATCGCGGTAGAGCACCGGGATGTCGAATGGAACTGTGACTTCGTCCGGAAGTTCGCGGTAGTGGTACACGAACGAATTGGCCGGCATCTCGGTGCGCGCGTCCAGCACCGAACCGTCGGCGCTGAACACCTCGCCGGCGACGACCTTAGCCCTGGCGGCCGGACCGAACCTGCGGCCGAACTCGTCGGCCACGTTGCCGCCGTGGAGCCGCAACCGGGCCGGACCGAGCACGTCGCTCACGTCAAGGGCACTGATTCGAGAATCTCCGCTCGTGCCTCGGGCGCGGCGATCCGCAACGCATCCGCCGAGGCATCATCAGGCTGAGTCTGCGAGCGAACCTCGGCTTCGACCCGGGCGATATAGGTGTCGACCTCGGTGTCGATGCGATCCTGGGACCAGCCAAGGATCGGCGCGACGACCTCGGCGACCTCGCGGGCGCAGTCCACCCCGCGGTGCGGATACTCGATCGAGATCCGCATTCGCCGGGCGAGGATGTCCTCAAGGTGCAGTGCGCCTTCGGCGGCAGCGGCATAGGCCGCTTCGACGCGCAGGTAGACCGGCGCCTCGGCGATCGGCTCGAGCAGATCCGGCCGATCGGCAGCCAACTCGAGAACCTCGCCGATCAAGGATCCGTACCGGTCGAGCAGGTGACGCACCCGGTAGGGGTGCAGGTTGTACTCCGCGCCCACATGCTCGGTCTGGTTGATCAACGCGAAATAGCCGTCGGCGCCCATCAGTGGGACTTTCTCGGTGATGGACGGCGCCACCCGGGACGGCACGAATTCGGCAGCCGCGTCGACGGCATCGGCGCCCATCACCCGGTAGGTGGTGTACTTGCCACCCGCGATAGCGACCAGACCGGGCGTCGGCGAGGCCACCGCATGCTCGCGGGACAGCTTCGAGGTCTCCTCGTCCTCACCGGCCAGCAGGGGACGCAACCCGGCGTACACGCCGTCGATGTCATCGTGGGTGAGCGGGGTGGCCAGCGCGATATTGACGTGTTCGAGGATGTAGTCGATGTCGGCCTTGGTGGCAGCGGGGTGCGCCAGATCCAGGTTCCAGTCGGTATCGGTGGTGCCGATGATCCAGTGCGTTCCCCACGGGATGACGAACAGCACCGATTTCTCGGTGCGCAGGATGATCGCGACCTCGCTGACGATTCGGTCACGGGGCACCACGATGTGCACGCCCTTGGAGGCCCGAACCCGGAACCGGCCGCGCTGGCGGGACAGTGCCTGGATCTCGTCGGTCCATACCCCGGTGGCATTGATGACGACATGGCCCCGGACATCGGTAACCGCGCCATTCTCGGAGTCACGCACCCGCACTCCGACCACGCGGTCGCCCTCACTCTGCAGCGACACCACCTGAGTCGAGTTGCGCACCACCGCTCCGTAGTGGGCCGCGGTACGGGCGACCATCATGGTATGGCGGGCATCGTCGACCACGGTGTCGTAGTAGCGGATACCGCCGATCATGGAGCTTCGCTTGAGTCCCGGAGCCAAACGCAGGGCACCGGCTTTGGTCAGATGCCGTTGGGCAGGAACGGATTTCGACCCACCCAGTTGGTCGTAGAGGAAGATCCCAGCAGCGACGTACGGCCGCTCCCATATTCGATTGGTCAGCGGGAAGAGGAACGGCAGCGGCTTGACCAGATGCGGGGCCAGAGTGGTCAACGAGAGTTCCCGCTCATGAAGTGCCTCACGGACCAGTCCGAACTCCAGCTGCTCCAGATACCGCAGGCCGCCGTGGAACATCTTCGAGCTTCGGCTGGATGTGCCGGACGCGAAGTCTCGGGCTTCGACCAGTGCGACCTTGAGCCCACGGGTAGCGGCGTCGAGTGCCGCGCCAGCACCCACCACGCCACCGCCGATCACCACGACGTCGAACTGTTCGCTGCCGAGGCGTTCCCAGGCTTCTGCACGCTGGGAGGGTCCGAGAAATGTCTGGCCATTGCCCGGTCGAAGGATCGGGTCACTCATGGCAACAGGTTAGTCCCCACCGGCTAGTCCAAATCATCATGGGCCATCAGCCTACGGGCCGCCTCGACGATCGAACCCGAGAGCGACGGGTACACCGAGAGGGTCTGGGCCAGGTCGGTGACCGTGATGCGGTTCTGCACCGCCAGGGCGATGGGCAGGATCAACTCCGACGCGATCGGGGCCACCACGACCCCGCCGATCACCACTCCGGTGGCCGGCCGACAGAAGATCTTGACGAAGCCGCGGCGCAGCAGCGACATCTTCGCCCTGGCATTGGTGGTCAGGGGAAGCGTGATCGTGCGGGCTGGAACCGTACCGTCGTCGATCGCGGTCTGCGGCACGCCCACCGCGGCGATCTCGGGACGGGTGAACGTCGCCGACGCCACCGTCCGCAGCCGGATCGGCGCCACACCCTCACCCAGTGCGTGGTACATCGCGATGCGGCCCTGCATCGCCGCGACCGAGGCCAGTGGCAGCAGGCCGGTGCAGTCCCCGGCAGCGTAGATCCCCGCGGAGACGGTGCGTGACACCCGGTCGACCGGGATATGGCCGCCGGGCGAGAGTTCGATGCCGACGCGATCCAGACCAAGGCCTGCCGTATTAGGTACCGCTCCGACGGTCATCAGGGCGTGGCTGCCCTCGACGACGCGGCCGTCGGCCATCGTCACCCGGACGCCCGAATCGGTACGCACCACCGAATCGGCGCGGGCGTTCTTCACCAGCGTCACGCCACGCTCGGCGAACACATCCTCGAGCACCGCAGCCGCGTCGGAGTCCTCATGCGGCAGGATCTGGTCGCGGCTTGCCACCACCGTCACGGTGACGCCGAGTTCGGTGTAGGCGTTGCAGAACTCCGCGCCGGTGACACCGGAGCCTACGATCACCAGGTGCTCGGGTAGCTCGGTCAGGTCATAAAGCTGGCGCCAGTTGAGGATTCGCTCGCCGTCCGGTTCTGCCCCGGGCAGCACCCGCGGGCTGGAGCCGGTGGCGATCAGCACCACATCGGCCTTGAGCACACCGACCTTGCCGTCATGCGTGGTGACCTGAACCCGGTGGTGTGCCATCCCGGTCACGTTGTCGATCAGCTCGGCGCGGCCCGGGACCACATTGATCTTCTGCGCAAGCAACTGGGCGCCGATATCGGCCGACTGTGAGCGGGCCAGGGTCTTGACGCGGTTGTTGATCTGGGTGAGCGAGATCTTGGCATCGTCAATACCGATGTCGAAACCCAGGCCGGAGGCACGGCGCAACTCGGTGCGCACCCCGGTGGAGGCGATGAACGTCTTGGACGGCACACAGTCGAAGAGCACACAGGCTCCGCCGATCCCGTCGGAGTCCACCACGGTCACCTCAGCGACATCGGAACCGTGGCCCGCCGCCACGAGCGCGGCTTCGTATCCGGCCGGTCCTCCGCCGATTATCACGATCCGAGACGTCACGCGCCCCATCTAAGCAGTTAAGCCTTACTCTTTGTCCGTGACGCTCTACGCCGCCTACGGCTCCAACATGGACCCGGAGCAGATGCTGCAGCGGGCACCGCACTCTCCAATGGCCGGTACCGGCTGGCTGCACGGCTGGAGACTGACGTTCGGCGGGGAGGACATCGGCTGGGAAGGTGCCCTGGCCACCCTGGTCGAAGACGTGGCGTGCAGCGTTTTCGTCGTGCTGTACGACGTGACTGCCGCCGATGAGGTCAACCTGGACCGGTGGGAAGGCTCCGAGCTGGGCCTGCACAGCAAGATCCGCTGCCGGATCGACCGCGAATCCTCCGATACCTCAACCGATCCCGTGCTGGCATGGCTCTACGTGGTGGACGCCTGGGAAGGTGGCCTGCCCTCGGCCCGCTATCTGGGTGTGATGGCCGATGCCGCTGAGGTGGCCGGCGCACCGGCGGAGTACGTCCACGACATCCGCACCCGCCCCGCGCGCAATATCGGGCCCGGCCCCGCCGAATAACTCACTTGCGGGCAGCGGCGACCCCAGCGGTCAGGATGGCGACGGCTGCCAGAGCGGCCAGTGCGACGGAGCTGAGCAACGTCGCGGGCATACCGCGCCGGTCGATGACGTGGCCGAGCGCTAATGCGCCGACAGCCGTGGCGCCGTAGACAACCGAGTAGAACAAGCCCATAGACCTGCCCCGGAACGGGGCTGGAACGTCCACCAGAACCATGGCCTGGGTGCCGACGAAGACGAACTCCCAACCGCACCCGATCAGCATCGTGCCGAGCATGTCGATAGCGATGCCATGGTGGGTAGTCAGGGCGAGTTCGGCCATGCCGATCCCCGCCGCGATGAGGCCGACCGCGGTCATCACCAGCCGACTCGTCGCCGTCCTGCCGCGACCGCTGATCCGGCTGGCCAGCAAGGCTCCCAGGGGAAGGCCTCCGACCAGTATGCCCACCGACGAGGCCGCGACTCCGTGCTCCTTCGCGACGACGGGCATCAAATGCTCGATCGGCGCAACGAGGAGAAAGAAGGTCACCATCCCGAACGCGGCCAGCCGGATGGTCGGCATCGCCCAGATTGAGGAGAACCGGCCGGAATTCTCACCGGTGGCTGGCGCGGATGTAGCGCCGTAGCTGAGGGTAATTCGCGAAATCACCAGCGCCACAAGGACATAGGACACGGCGTTGAGACCGTATGCCGGTGCCAACCCGGTCAGGTGAACCAGGAAGCCGCCCCCCACTGCACCGAGGAGGCGACTGGCATTAAAGATCACCGACGTCCGCGCGACCGCTGACTGCCGCACGTCCTTGGGGACGGTGCCCGCCATGACCAATGACATCACCGGGGCACTGAGACTGTTGGGCACCGCGCCGGCGAACGTCAGCACATAGAGCATCCCGAGCGAGAGGTGACCGGTACCAGCCCACACCGCGAGCAGCGCCGGTGGCACGGCCTGCGCAAGGCTGAGCGTGATCGCCAACCGAATTGGGTCGTGGCGGTCCAGGAGCGCTCCGCCCAGCGGGCCGCCAACCAGGGTGGGGCCCAACGTGAGCAAGGCCAGCACACCACTGCTGACCGCGCTTCCCGTGCTCATGTAGGCATACCAGCTGCTCGCCACCAGCTGCATGTAGGTGCCCGCGGAAGAGATCGCCCGCGCCGCGAAGGAACGGCGATAATCAGGGAAGGCGAAGGGTCCGGGTCCGGACATTCGGGATACGGTAGCGACCGTGGGTCTGGAATGCCCCCGAATCAGTCAGCCGGCGGGGAAAGACCGGGTGAATTCCCAGGCATCGCCCACAATCTCGGCCAGGGCGGGATGGGCCGGACACCATCCGAGTTCGGCGATGGCCCGCTCGCTGGAGGCGATCAGCACCGCGGGGTCCCCCACGCGACGTTCGACATCCCGGGCCGGTATCGGATGCCCGGTCACCGCACGACAACTGTCGATCACCTCCCGCACGCTGAAGCCCGTGCCGTTGCCGAGGTTGTAAACACGGTGTTGGCCG
>Ga0194035_1000922_pt1 | contig 16175 bp, 12 predicted proteins | sample JunL2320m_MetaG_FD_148680 | JGI IMG/M metagenome (GOLD analysis project Ga0194035, IMG submission 148680) | Anoxic zone freshwater microbial communities from boreal shield lake in IISD Experimental Lakes Area, Ontario, Canada - Jun2016-L239-20m | ecosystem: Environmental > Aquatic > Freshwater >...
GACGGTGCCTGCGCGGTCGTGGTGATGAGTAAGAAGAAAGCCGAAGAACTTGGTCTGAAATGGCTGGCTGAGATCGGCAGTCACGGGGTCGTGGCCGGCCCCGACTCGTCATTGCAGGAGCAGCCCGCAAACGCAATCATCAAGGCCTGCCAGCGTGAGGGCATTGCCGTCAGCGACCTCGATCTACTCGAGATTAATGAAGCATTCGCTGCGGTGGGAGTGGTATCGAGCAAGGCACTCGGTGTGTCCGGAGAAATAGTCAATGTCAACGGCGGTGCAATTTCCATGGGTCACCCCGTCGGGATGTCAGGTGCCAGAATTGTCTTGCACCTAGCGCTCGAGCTGCAGCGGCGCGGCGGTGGCACCGGTGCAGCGGCACTTTGTGGCGGTGGCGGCCAAGGTGATGCCTTGCTCGTGCGCGTGCCTAAGGCCTGATAGCCCAAGTTGCGAGATGATCAGCCGGTGAGTGTTGCAGATTTGATCGCTGGCGCCCAAGCGGGCGAGCAGCGCGATATTGCACGATTGATTTCTCGCATTGAAGACGGTTCGGCCGATGCCCGCGAAGCCATGCAAGCACTGGCTGGGTTCGTCGGGCGTGCTCAGGTAATTGGTATCACGGGTGCACCCGGGGTCGGTAAATCCACCACCACCTCCGCACTGGTTTCGGCGTTTCGGTCCCGGGGTAATCGCGTAGCCGTTTTGGCGGTAGACCCATCCTCGCCATTTTCTGGTGGCGCACTCTTGGGTGATCGAATTCGCATGCAGCAACATGCAACCGATGAGGGCGTTTTCATTAGGTCAATGGCCTCCCGTGGGCATCTTGGGGGGTTGGCAGCGACAACCCCGCAGGTAATTCGGGTACTCGATGCCGCAGGTTTTGATGCGGTGCTTATTGAAACTGTTGGTGTTGGCCAATCAGAGGTAGAGGTCGCCGCGACCGCCGACACTTCCGTGGTGTTAATTGCCCCGGGGATGGGCGACAGTATCCAAGCGGCGAAAGCCGGGATTCTCGAAATCGGCGACATCTTTGTCGTGAATAAGGCCGATCGCGAGGGTGCCGAAACCACGGTTCGAGAAATACGGCACATGATTTCACTAGGCCATCACGAGGGTTGGCGGCCACCGGTACTTAAGACGGTCGCATCACTTGGCGATGGCATTGAATCCCTGCTGGCCGCCATTGACGAGCATCGCATTTGGCTTATTGGCAGTGGGCAAGATAGAGCGCGAAAACTTCGCCGGATCAAAGATGAAATCTGCGCGCTGGTAATTGGCGAGACTAAGTCGCGCTTGTCGATTCGCGCTGCCGAGATAGATTCGCTGAGCGAAGCAGTGCTTGATGGCGCCATGGACGCCTATGCGGCCGCCGAGCAACTTATTTAGTGCGACGCTGCCAGGCACCCGGCTCGGCAAGCAAGCCCGTGACTTCGGCGGGCAATTTGTTGGCGGCCACATCGGCGAGGGTGATATTCTCCAAAACGTGGCGCATTGATGCGCGTACCGCAATCCAGACTTCACGTAGGTGCTCGGCGGCCCCCACGTACTCAACATCTTCGGGTCGTTGTCCTCGAACGGCGGCAAGGGGCCCGTCAAGTGCGCGAACTACATCGGCGATGGTGACTTGAGTTGGGTCGCGGTCAAGTCGGTAGCCACCTTCGGCTCCCCGCTGACTGCCTACAATTCCGTATTGGCGTAGTTGCCGCAGAATCCCTTCGAGGAATTTCATCGGGATGTCTTGGGCGGTGGCGATGGTTTCGCCCTTAACTAGTCGTTTGGGATCCTCGGCGTATGACACGGTGAGTTCAAGGAGTGCGCGCATCCCATAATCTGCCTTGGCTGAAATATGCACCCGCTTAGTGTCCTCGCTGGGGGTCGGGCAGAGCAAGGAGCCCCATGGTGGAAGATAGGGGGGTGACGTCAACTCCATTTTCTGGCCGCGGTGCCATCGATCTCGGCGCGCTCGCTTCGGCGCGTCAAAACCAACAGCAGGCCGCCGCAGCTGTGGCTAATGCACCGGCCGGGGTGGTAATCGACGTTACCGAGGCGAGTTTTCAGTCGGCGGTGATCGAGCGATCGATGACCGTTCCGGTGGTACTTGATCTATGGGCCGAGTGGTGTGGGCCGTGCAAGCAGCTGTCGCCGATCTTGGAGAAATTGGCCGCTGAGTATGCCGGTCGCTGGATCCTTGCCAAAGTAGATGTTGACGCTGAGAAGCGAGTGGCGGCTGCATTCCAGGTGCAGTCGATTCCGTCGGTTTTCGCGGTGATCATGGGGCAGCCGGTTCCACTTTTCCAAGGTGCCTATCCGGAGCCGCAGATCAGGCAGATCCTGGATGAGTTATTGAAGGTGGCCGCCGAGCAAGGGGTGACCGGCACCGTGACCGATGACCAAGGACAGGTGTCGGAAGAGCCGGCGGTTGCGGAAGCAGATACCGAGCCTGCGACCGATCCAAGATTTGATGCGGCGTTCAATGCGATCGAATCCGGCGATTGGGCCGGCGCAGAGGCGGCCTATCAACTCATTCTCGATGCTGATCCAAGTGAGCGTGACGCAATCGCCGGGCTTGCCACGGTGGGCCTTTATCGTCGTACCGAAGGTGAAGATGAGGGAGCACTGCGGGCGATCGCCGAGCAGCGAGATGCAGTCGCTGATGTGCGCGTGCAATGTGCGACGGCTGACTTCGATGCGTTAGCGGGCCGCTGGTCGGTCGCATTTGATCGACTCATTGCCTGTGTCAGGGCAACAAGTGGCCCAGATCGTGACTTGGTTCGGGCACGTTTACTCGAGTTGTTCGTCCTTGCGGGCGAGGACCCCGCGGTCCCCGCTGCGCGCACGGCATTAGCCAACGCGCTTTTCTAGCCTGATGAACTCGGGGGTCAACCGGGGCTTGGGTCAAAGCGCAGATAGATAGCGGCCAATGGTGGCAACACCAGCTGCGCGGAGGCGGGGCGTCCCTGCCATGGCACCTCAACGGCTTCTACCCCGCCAAGATTGCCGACACCGCTACCGCCATAGACGTCTGCATCGGTGTTCAGTACTTCGATCCAACGGCCGCTAATGGGTAGGCCAATACGGTAGTTCTCATGAGGGGTGGGGGAGAAGTTCGTCGCGCAGGCTAGCGGTCGGCCATTCTTATCCCAACGGAGCCAGGTGAAAATATTTCCGTGAGCATCACCGGCGTCGATCCACTCGAAACCGCCGGGATCGTCATCGCGTTGCCAGAGTGCAGGGGTTGAGCGGTATACAGAATTTAAGTCCGAGACAGTACGCAGGACTCCGGCATGTTCGGAAAATTGCAAGAGCGACCAGTCAAGGCTGCGCTGGCTCGCCCACTCACCTGACTGCGCAAACTCCGAACCCATGAAGAGGAGTTTTTTTCCTGGGTGCGCCCACATGAAAGCTAAGAATGCGCGCAAGTTCGACAATTGCTGCCAGCGGTCACCGGGCATGCGCCCCACTAAGGAACCTTTTCCGTGAACAACTTCATCATGGGATATCGGCAGCACAAAGTGCTCGCTATACGCGTAGACCATGGCGAAAGTCATTTCATCATGATGGTACTGACGGTGTATTGGCTCATGTTGAATGTAGCCGAGGGCATCATGCATCCAGCCCATATTCCACTTGAACCCAAAACCTAGTCCGCCCAAGTGGGTGGGTTGGGTGACTCCCGGCCAAGAAGTGGATTCTTCAGCGATCATGATCGCGCCGGGTGACCGTTTGTATACGGTCGCATTTACCTCCTGCAGAAACGCAACTGCATCAAGGTTCTCCCGCCCTCCGAATTGGTTGGGCTCCCACTCCCCGGGTTTGCGTGAATAATCGAGATAAAGCATTGAAGCCACTGCATCAACTCGCAGGCCATCGACGTGAAACTCCTCGAACCAATAGAGGGCATTAGCAACCAGAAAGTTTCGAACTTCAGCGCGGCCGAAGTTAAAGACATACGTGCCCCAGTCAGGGTGCTCGCCACGTCTTGGGTCTGGGTGTTCATAAAGTGCGGTGCCATCGAACCGGGCTAGAGCCCACTCATCCTTGGGGAAGTGGGCTGGAACCCAATCAACTAGAACGCCAATCCCGGCTTGATGGAGGCGGTCAATGAGATAGCGAAGGTCATCGGGTGAGCCAAAACGCGAGGTGGGTGCGAAATAGGAAGTAACTTGGTAACCCCAAGACGGTCCGTACGGGTGCTCGGAGACAGGTAAGAACTCAACATGGGTGAACCCGGTTTCGCTGAGATACTCAGTTAGCTCGTCGGCAAGTTGACGATAATTAAGCCCGCTGCGCCAAGAGCCTAGGTGAACTTCATAAATGCTCATCGGAGAGGTAAGTGCATCGGTATTGGCGCGTTTGTCTAGCCATGTTGAATCTTGCCATTGGTAATTAGACGTGAAAACAACCGAGTTGTTGGCAGGTGGAATTTCGGTTGCGAAGGCGCATGGGTCGGCCTTTTGCCGCCAGATCCCATCGCTTCCTAGGATTTGGAACTTATATCTGTCGCCGTCAGTTACCTTCGGGACGAATAACTCCCAAATACCAGACGCCCCCAGGCGGCGCATCGGGTGCGCGACACCATCCCAGTAGTTGAAATCACCCGTGACTCGGACCCCTCGCGCATTGGGCGCCCAAACGGCGAAGGAGACCCCGTTTACGGCACCTTGCGGGGTTGGGTAGCTGCGGGTGTGTGCGCCGAGCACTTCCCAGAGTTGCTCATGTCGACCCTCGTGGATTAGATGCAAATCAATTTCGCCAAGGGTTGGTAAGAATCGGTACGGGTCTTCTGCCGGCACAATTTGGTCACCGTACTGAACTTCGATTGAGTAGTTCGGCACATTCGGCATCGGGATGACCCCGCACCAAACTCCACGGAATTCATGGTCAAGGTAAATTGAATAATTCTCAGTTACCACGGTTACCGATTCAGCCATCGGGCGTAGTACCCGAACGGTAACCTCTCCTTTGAACAGGTGCGGTCCAAGAATTTCATGTGGATTAGAGTGCCAACCATCGACAAGCCGATCAAGGTCTCCAATTGCCACGGGTATTTTGTTTACCTTCGGCGGCTTTTTCACTATTGCCGCACATGCACGATGTGGGCGACTTGTTCCCATGGGGTTAACCGCACGTAGGCGCTCTGACCCCAGGTCCAAGAGGTATCGGTCAGCAGGTCATGTGCGATGAATAAGGATTGTGGATCGAGCCCGATGGCGGCTAGGTTCCACCACACCGTGGCTTCCTGCGTATGGTGCGGGTCAAGAGTGCACACCACTAGCACGGTGTCGTCACCATCTTGTTTTGAAAAAGCAATGATGTTTGGGTTATCGCACTGGTGGAAATACAGTGAGCGTAAGTCCTGCAAAGCTATGTGTTCCCTGCGAATTTTATTGATGTGGGTTAATAGGGGAGCCAGACTACGACCCTGCTTTAAGGCCGCGTCCCAATCGCGCGGTCGATATTGAAACTTTTCGGTATCGAGATACTCCTCGCTACCAGGATGAAGGGCCACGTGTTCATATAACTCGAAACCGCTATAAATGCCGTAGTTAGGTGACAGCGTTGAAGCCAGGACGGTGCGAATTGCGAACGCACCCGGCCCACCGTGCTGTAGGTAACTGTGAAGAATGTCTGGCGTGTTCGTGAAAAAATTAGGACGCATGTAGGCAGCGGCCGGGCCGGCAATTTCATTCCCGTATTCTTCAAGCTCTTGCTTGCTGTTTCGCCAGGTGTAATAGGTGTAACTTTGCTGGAATCCGACCTCGGCCAGCGCCTGCATCATTGGGCGGCTCGTGAAGGCCTCGGCTAGGAATATGACATCGGGATTATCTGCATTAATTGACGCTATGAGTCGATCCCAAAGCCAGATGGGTTTGGTATGTGGGTTATCCACCCGGAAGATTCGCACTCCATGTGACATCCAGAAGCGGACGATGTGTTCAATTTCGGCGTAAAGACCTTCGGGGTCGTTATCAAAGTTGAGTGGGTAGATGTCTTGGTACTTCTTGGGTGGATTCTCGGCGTAGGCAATCGACCCGTCAGCGCGAGTGGTAAACCACTGCGGGTGAGTCTTAACCCAAGGGTGGTCCGGTGATGCCTGTAGTGCAAGGTCAAGGGCAATCTCCATGCCGAGAGCGTTGGTTACTGCGACAAAGTCATCGAAGTCCGCAATGGTGCCAAGGTCTGGATGAATCGCATCGTGACCGCCGGCGTCCGATCCGATTGCCCAAGGGGATCCGGGGTCTGAGTCGGTGGCGATCAGAGTGTTGTTTGGCCCTTTTCTATTTGTGAACCCAATTGGATGTACCGGAGGCAGGTAGACGACATCGAAACCCATGTCGGCGATAGGAGCTAGGCGTTTGGCTGCCGAAGGGAAGGTCCCTGAGGTTGGGGGATCAAGTAGCGCCCCTTCGCTGCGCGGGAAAAACTCATACCAGGCGCCAAATAGGGCGCGACGCCTTTGCACATTAAGTGGCCACGGGCCGCTCGTGGTCAATTGCTCGCGGATGGGATTTTCGGTAAGCACGGTGGCCACCTGTGGGTCTACCGCGGCGGCTAGGCGAACCGATGGTGGTAGCGAGGTATTTCGCATCGCGGTAGTCGCGGACATCAGCAGCGATTTAGTTGCCGCGGGCAGCTCGAAGGCGAGCGCCTGGTCCAACAGCAAGGCCCCTTCGGCAAACTCGAGTTCAATATCTAAACCAGCAGGTATTTTGATATTTGCACGCTGGAGCCAAGTGCGCCAAGGATCACCCCAAGCTTCAATAGTGAACGTCCAGTGGCCGATCTCATTCGGGCGGATGATGCCTGCCCAAGTGTCTATTCCATCAGGATTCAGAAATACCCGTGAGTGTTCCTTGCCATCTGGGTGGTGCAGTACTGCGGCTACTCCAAGGGTGCCGTGGCCCTCGCGAAAGCAGGTGGCGCGAACGCGAACAGCCTCATCAACTACTGCCGCCGCCGGTCGCCGGCCACTTAGCACGGATGGGCTGACTTCGGTGATGGCCAGTCGGCCCGCTAATAGCGGTGGTACGCCAAAAATGAAGGTCGGGTCATTCGGCGCTGCAGCCATAATGGGTTAAGAGTACCGATGAATAACAAAACCTTTATTGGCAGCGGGGCAATCCGGACTTTTCGGTGAGAGCTCAGCGCTAAGCCCCGCTATCTGGCAACACCGTGCGAACACGACACCTAGTGTTCGGGAAGAGTTCTACTCTTCATTACCCTCAAAGCAGTACGCCCTGTTGTTGTAGGTGTTGGAGGGGTTTAGGGTGCCGCCAATACCGGCCACATCGGGCCGTACCCAACCAACACCTAGTGCGAGCCGATCAGTTGGCGCTGAACTTACTGGGGTAGCAACATCAATACTGGGCATGTCATGCTCCAATCGTTAAACAGGTCAATACCCAATTGGGCACAGGCTTAATGTACGGCACAAACCGTCACACACCTACGGCTTGCTGAAATTATCTACCCGGTTCGGCAAGCAACTGGATGTAAACACCCCACCTAGTGGCGGGGAAGGGTGCCAATTTTTAAGGCAGCCCTCTAAGCCCCTCAGGTCCCGATAATCTTGAAGTAATGCGAAAACCCAAAATCGGAGGATTCATCCGCGGGAGATATCAAGCAATCGGTACGGCACTTGCGGCGGTAGTCGTGTTCGCCATGGTCTCCGCGGCTCCGGTTTCGGCAGCCCCGTCCGTCGCGCCGACTCCTCTTGGTCATACCGAAAAATGCGGTAAAACAAAGAAGAACCAGGACGGCTCAATTAGCAATGTGCAGTGCGCAAACGGCAAGGCCAATTCGCAGGTCCGCAAGTACTTGGCCGGCCAGTCACCACTTGTGATGCAACTTGGCGCTGATTCCACCGTCGAAGATGTGCACGTGGCCGTCTGCGGGGATCTCGACGATCCCCGCATTGCTGACACCATACCCATTTTGCTCAACGCTTATCACTACATCCATACGGCCAATCATTTCAAGGCGCCCTTGCCCACGGTAAGGAAGCTAGCCAACCAGATTAGTAACACTAACAACCCGCTCGGCTGTGCCGGCTAGCCCCGCAACTTGCTGGCGGTGCTGCCACGACTGGCTTGGCTTTGCTCCTAATCGGGGGCTGGGCCACGGTGGCCTGATACGTGCTACCCATCATTACCCTCAAAGCAGGACCGGCACGGGTAATTAGGGTTGCCGGTAGAGGGGTTTAGGGTGCCGCCGATACTGCCCACACCGGGCCGCACCCAACCAACACCGAGGGCGAGCCGATCAGTTGGCGCGGAACTCACCGGAAACACGATATTTGAACTTGACGTGTCGCTCGCCATTTCAAATTTACTGGATAATTTGGATGCTACGAGGAGAACATAATCCGGGGAAAAGGCAAGGAAATGAGGTCCGTGGCTCCAGAATTGTCGGTGCTATCCCCACCACACCCGGGCGAGCCATGGCCCAACTTTCACCGAGGATTTCTGCCCTGGCTGGTCTTGGTGGGGCTAAGAATGCAAACGCTGTCAGACCCGGTACGTTTAACCGGTGCGAGCGATACGTAGGTTCAACGTCCGGGCCGTACTTCCAGAACCCTTGGTGCCCCTAGAGGCTTTGGCCCACAACTTGCGTTGGTGCTGGAGCCCAAACACCCGCGACCTGTTTGCGGCTATGGACGCCAAACTCTGGAAGTCATTGGGGCAAGACCCAGTTCGGCTACTCGGTGAAATAACAGCTGAGCGATTGGCCGAGTTGGCCGCCGACGAAGGCTACGTGGGCTGGGTGCGCGAGCGGGCCGACGATCTGCAGAATTACCTCACCGCCGAACGCTGGTTCCAAACCTTGGGTGCTGATGCCCCTGCTGGCATCGCCTATTTCTCACCGGAGTACGGCATCACATCGGCACTCCCGCAGTACTCCGGCGGCCTTGGGATTTTGGCTGGCGATCACCTGAAAGCAGCGAGCGACCTAGGCGTGCCACTAATTGCAATCGGCCTGTTTTACCGCGCTGGATATTTTCGCCAGTCGCTCTCAACCGATGGGTGGCAACAGGAGCAGTACCCCTTATGTGATCCAGACGGTAGTCCGGTGTCGCTGTTGCGTGAAGCTGATGGCACCTCGGTGAAAGTTTCGGTGGGTTTGCCGGGAGGACGAAAGATTTGGGCGCGCATCTGGATAGCACAGGTCGGGCGCGTGCCGTTGCTGATGCTCGACTCCGATGTCGAGGAGAACGCTTCAGCCGAGCGTGACGTCACCGATCGGCTGTATGGCGGTGGCGGGGAGCACCGGTTGCAGCAGGAGATGCTGCTTGGCATCGGCGGGGTCAGGGCACTACGCGCCTACTGCCGGCTAACCGGGCGCACCGCACCCGAGGTATTTCACACCAACGAGGGCCACGCAGGATTCCTCGGGTTCGAGCGTATCCGCGAATTGCTCTCGGAAAATTCTGACATGGGCTTCGATGAAGCACTAGAGGTGATACGCGCGGGCACGGTCTTTACGACTCACACGCCGGTGCCCGCAGGTATTGACAGATTCCCTCGTGAGTTGGTCACCCAGTATCTGGGTGGCGCAGATGGCGAATCCAAGTTGCCGGTCGAGCGAATTATCGCTTTGGGTGCCGAGACATACCCTGGGGGCGATCCCAATGTATTTAATATGGCGGTAATGGGTTTGCGCCTTGGGCAGCGCGCAAACGGTGTTAGCTTGCTACACGGTCGGGTTTCACGAGAGATGTTTGCTGGGCTGTGGCCAGGCTTCGATGCAGAAGATGTGCCCATCGCATCAATCACTAACGGTGTGCATGCACCGACGTGGGTGGCTCGAGAAATCTTGGATATTGCGGCCAACGCGCTCGGCCCAGACCAAGGCGATGAAGCCAGCGCATGGGCAGTTATCGCGCAGGCCGGTGATGAGCATTTGTGGGGCATAAAGCGGTCATTACGTGAGCAATTGATAGTAATGGCCCGCGAACGTCTACGTGCATCTTGGGTTAATCGCGGTGCCAGCGAGATGGAATTGAAGTGGGTTGACGATGTCCTTGACCCTGATGTACTAACCATCGGGTTTGCGCGTCGCGTGCCTTCTTATAAGCGATTGACGTTGATGCTTCGTGACCCAGAGCGGTTACGGGCCCTGCTGCTAGATCCAATACGACCTATTCAATTGGTGATCGCTGGTAAGTCTCACCCAGCCGATGACGGCGGTAAGCGGTTGATCCAAGAGTTGGTTAAATTTGCAGACGAAGTCGATGTACGCCATCGCATCGTTTTCTTGCCCGATTACGACATCAGCATGGCAACCTTGCTGTATCCCGGCTGCGATGTTTGGTTGAACAATCCGATCAGACCACTTGAAGCCAGCGGAACTTCAGGCATGAAAGCGGCCCTTAATGGCGCTCTAAACCTGTCAATTCTTGATGGCTGGTGGGATGAATGGTTTGACGGAAAAAATGGCTGGGCTATCCCAACCGCAGACGGTATTGGCGACCCCGATCGCCGAGATGATATTGAAGCGGCGGCTCTCTATGAGCTAATCGAAAATTCGGTCGCTGCAACTTTCTATGATCGCGACGCGCATGGTATGCCGCGAACTTGGATTGCGATGGTGCGGCACACCCTTGGCACCCTTGGGCCAAAAGTTCTTGCCAGCCGCATGGTGAGTGAGTACGTGACCCGTCTATACACGCCAGCAGCGATCTCATCGCGCGAGATGCGCGTAAATAATTTTGCACTAGCGGCCGACGTCTCGTCCTGGAAAACTCATGTGCGCGCCGTCTGGCCCGAGCTGAAGGTTGATCACGTCGAGTCACATGGCGTTGGGGACGCCGTACTGCTTGGTACTCAAATTATGGTTAAGGCCTTTGTGTCGCTGGCGAATCTGACGACCGATGACGTTGTCGTTCAGATCGTGTTCGGCCGGGTTGATGCTGACGATCGGATTGTGCAGGCCGGTCATTCTGCAATGGTTCCTGTTGAGCAGTACGAAGGTAATCGTTGGCAGTACCAAATTTCCTTGCCTTTGGAGCAAAACGGCCCATTCGGATACACCGTCCGAATGCTGCCGAGGCATCGTGGATTGGCAGCCCCAGAGGAATTGGGGCTGCAGGTGCTGGCTCAAGGAATTGCGATCAACTCTGAGGAGTTTGAGAGTTCGCACCTAGGTCTTTAGTCGGTTACTTCGAATACGAGCATGCTGTGCGGCACCATAGCGACATCGCTACTTGCCAATTCGATGGTGCGCGGTATTGCAGAATCTTGTTCGGTATCGATAACGCGATGATAACTGGATCCGTATGGGTTACCCGGCAAAGTGAATGATTGGGCTTCTTGGCCCGCGTGCATCAAGACGAGAAATGATTTGCCGCCATTGACCCCAGCGATGAACATTCCTAGGGTGCGCGAATCCGATGAATTCCATTCATCCACGGTAATCTCGCGCCCCTCTGGCGAAATCCAAGCAAGGTCTTTCGGGCCACCTTCGTGGATAGGGCGGCCAGCGAAGAAGTAACGCTGGCGAAAAGCCGGGTGATCACGCCGCAACTGCACCAAAGACGTAGTGAAGGCATGGAGTTCTTGCTGCCAAGGTTCCCAATCCCAGTTGAGCCAAGAAATCTCATTATCTTGGCAGTATGCGTTGTTGTTGCCAATTTGGGTTCGACCAAACTCATCACCGGCGGTCAACATTGGCACACCGGTCGAGAGCAACAAGGTGGTCATTAGGTTTCGCATCTGTCTGCGGCGAAGTGTGTTGATTGTTTCGTCGTTGGTTTCACCTTCAATACCGAGATTGGATGACCTGTTGTCATCGGTGCCATCGCGGTTAACCTCAAGATTTGCCTCATTGTGTTTATGCTCAAAAGTAACTAAGTCGCGCATCGTGAACCCGTCATGCGCGGTGATGAAGTTAATCGATGCCGATGGCCTCCTTCCCTCACTCGCGTAGAGATCTGCTGAACCGGTCAGGCGCCAGCCAAGTTCGCCGATGCCGGCAGCGCCCCGCCAGTAGTCGCGCACGCAGTCGCGGTACTTGCCATTCCATTCGGTCCATAGGGGCGGGAATTCACCGACTTGATACCCACCCGGCCCCACATCCCAAGGCTCGGCAATGAGTTTGACGCGGCGAAGTACCGGATCCTGCTGGATGGTCGTCATGAAATTACCGAGCATGTCGACGTCATGGAGTGAGCGCGCGAGTGCAGATGCTAGATCGAAGCGGAAGCCATCCACGTGCATCTCGGTGACCCAGTACCGCAGCGAATCCATGACAAGCTGCAGTACATGCGGGTGCGAGACGTCAAAGGTATTCCCGGTGCCGGTGTAGTCGGTATATCTCCGCCCACCATCCTGCAGCCGGTAGTAGTCATCATTGCCGATACCGCGGAAGGCCAGGGTTGGCCCAAATTCGTTGCCCTCGGCAGTGTGGTTGTAAACGACGTCGAGAATTACTTCAAGACCTCCCGCATGCAGTGCCTTGACCATCTCCTTGAACTCACGTACCTGCTCACCGCCGGTGCCGGTCGATGCGTAGCGCGAGTGCGGAGCAAAGAAACCGATGGAGTTGTAACCCCAATAGTTGGTCAAGCCCAGTTTTAGGAGGTGGGTTTCATCGACGAAGTGCTGAATGGGCATTAACTCGATCGCGGTGGCGCCGATATTTCTCAAGTAATCAATGATGGCCGGGTGCGCTAGGCCCGCGTAAGTGCCGCGCTGATGCGCTGGCACATAGTGGTTGCGAATTGTCAGGCCCCGCACATGGGCCTCGTAGATAAGGGTGTCGCCCCATGCGGTGTTTGGGTGGGTGTCGCCTCCCCAATCGAACCACGTATCGGCCACCACACTCCGTGGTACAAAAGGTGCTGAATCGATCGTGTTGATCGCGAGGTCATCGTCGCCAACGTGGCCGAAAACAGCAGGGTTCAACTCAAATTTGCCGTCAATCGCGCGCGCATACGGGTCAAGTAGCAACTTGTTCGGGTTCCAGCGCTTCCCGGAACTTGGATCCCAGGGGCCGTCGACCCGAAATCCGTAGCGAGTTCCCACGGGCAGGTCGCTGACGTACGCGTGGAAGATATTGAAAATTTTGCTGGTCAAGGGGATGCGGTACTCGGGTCCATTGTCAGGGAAGACACATAGTTCGACAGCGCTCGCCGACTGTGCCCATAAAGCCACATTGGCGCCGCCGTGCCCGTCAGGGTGTACGCCGAGAGGATCCCAACCGGTGTTCACCGGGTCCACGCTACAGGCCCGCCGGGCTCGAGGTCGGCTGGTCAGTAGGCTCCTGCGCATGGGTGAATATGTATCGATAGAGGTAACCGGCAAGGTCGCGACCATTGTGTTGGCGCGCCCGCCGATGAATGCACTTTCTCGCCAAGTGCAGGAGGAATTGCGCGCGGCGGCCCACGAGCTCAGCGCCCGACGCGAAATTGGTGCGGTAGTTGTCTATGGGGGTCCGAAAGTGTTTGCGGCCGGTGCCGATATCAAGGAAATGGTCGAGATGGATTATCAGGAGATGGCCCTGAAGTCGGGTGAACTCCAGTCCGCGTTCACCGCCATTGCAAATATTCCGGTACCGACAATTGCTGCGGTCACCGGCTACGCCCTCGGTGGCGGCTGCGAGTTAGCGCTTTGCTGTGACCTCCGCATTGCCGGCGATAATGCGAAACTGGGGCAACCTGAAGTTCTCCTCGGAATAATTCCGGGGGCTGGAGGTACCCAGCGACTGTCGCGGCTGATCGGCCCATCGCGTTCCAAGGATCTAATTTTCAGTGGCCGCTTCGTTGGCGCCGAGGAGGCGCTGCGTATTGGTCTAGTCGACCGAGTTGTCGCTCCTGATGATGTTTATACCGAAGCGATGGCCTGGGCTGAGCAGTTTGCCGGTGGATCAGCCGTGGCACTTGCCGCGGCAAAGCGGGCAATTAACTTTGGGCTCGAAGTCGATCTAAATACCGGCCTAGAGATTGAGCGCGGGGAGTTTGCCGGTCTCTTTGCCACCGATGATCGAATGATCGGCATGACTTCATTTATCGAAAATGGCCCAGGCAAGGCGAAGTTCACCGGTAGGTGACACGTATGGACGATCCTGTTGGCGGTGATCCAATCACTCGTGCCATGTCCGACCCGAAATTGGCGAATGTTCTCTACCACGACTGGGAAGCGTCAACCTATGACGAGAAGTGGAATATTTCCTACGACCAGCGCTGCATCGATTACGCCCGCGGTCGATTTGAGCATGTTGCCGGTGTAGTTAATGAGCCCTACGGCAGGGCCCTTGAGCTCGGTAGTGGCACCGGTTTCTTCCTACTCAACCTCATGCAGGCCAAGGTCGCAAACTCCGGGGTGGTTACTGATATTTCATCGGGCATGGTTGATGTGGCTATTCGAAATGGCCTTCAGCTGGGGCTGGAAGTCACCGGTCAAGTCGCTGACGCTGAGCAACTCCCGTTTTCTGATGGGTCATTTGATTTAGTCGTCGGCCACGCCGTGCTCCATCACCTTCCAGATGTTGAGTTAGCGATGCGCGAAGTCTTGCGGGTACTTAAGCCAGGTGGACGTTTCGTCTTTTGTGGCGAACCCACCAATTACGGCGACTTTGTCGCGCGCCGATTGTCGAGGCTAACTTGGTGGGGGGCATCGCGGGCCACGCAGCTACCTTTCCTGCGTGATCGTTGGGCTCGCGGGTCAGATGAACTTGCAAAGTCTTCAGCTGAAGCCAAATTAGAAGCAGTAGTTGATCTGCATACCTTTGACCCTGACCAACTTGCGCGCCTTTGTCTGCGCGCCGGGGCGGTTGATGTCAAAACGGTCACCGAAGAGTTGACCGCTTCTTGGTTGGGCTGGCCGGTACGAACTTTCGAGGCGGCGGTCAAGCCTGGCGCACTGGGCTGGAATTGGGCCAAGTTCGCCTATCGAAGCTGGCTGGGGTTGTCTTGGGTTGATCAACATATCCTCGAAAAGGTCATCCCTGACGAGCTGTTCTACAACGTTTGCGTGACCGGTACCCGCGCGTAACTGCTTGCTCCAGCAGCGGCCCGGTCATGGGTGGGCGTTATACCTGCTCGTTCCGTCATGGGTGGGCGTTATACCTGCTCGTTCCGTCATTTTTGGGGCATTTTTTGACGGTTCCAGCAGGTTCAAGCCGAACGTAAGGTGTGGTGCGATGGAGTGAGGGCAGTGGATATGCGCCTCTTGAGTACGGCAGCGGGCTCTAGCAAGTCGCTCCAACTCCACCTAATTACCTCGAAGCCCAATTCGCGTAGTCGATCTTCGCGCAACTTCTCCTGATACAGACTGTCTTTGTAGGTGTATTTGAGGCGGCCGTCAGCCTCGCCGATGACCATTTTGTCCTCCCAGCAGAAATCCACCCGCGCGACGAATCGCCCACCGCTATCACTTACCTGAAATTGACAGGTCGGAAGTTCGATATCCCAGTCAAGGAATCTAACCCACGAGAGTGACTCTAGAGCCGATTCGCGAAGCATGTTCAGGTGACGCGAGGCGCGGTGTACGCGACTGCTGCCACGAATATCCGTGCTGGGTAGAGCAGCATCGAGTGCCGCAACGGTGAAAAGTCCGGAGTGAAGTGCCGCATCGCCGCAACAAATTGCGTCGGCGAAGGGATGGATGCGGGCGATATCGAGCCACGTTCGTAATGGGGTTGTCACCGGAGCAGGCAGGTGAGATATTTCCGTCGGAGCTAAGGCGCCGGATCGGTACCGCGTACCCGTGCGAGTTCCAGTCCATGCCCCAGGTGGAACAAGAAGTTCAACATTTTTGGGTGTGCCAGTCACGAGTGGCAACTGATGCAGTATTGCTGCAGAACCAAAGGCAATGACACTGCCCGAGACTTTCAGCGCCCGGGCAACGGCTAGTTGCACATGCAAATTGCGACGTTGGGCGAATGGATCAAGATCGTCGGCCGGGGGCAAACTCCTCGAATAGGTACCTGATCCAAGTGCCGCCCAGCGCCCTGAACGAACCCGCTGCCGCACTTGGTCAGCGGTCATACCTGAGGCCACGGCCTCGGACATGGTGAAGATTTCGGGCAGTGAAATTGAGTCGTTGGAGTTGTCCAATGTCATGGTGACAGCGTTCAGCATTAATCACTTAGTGCCAAATGACTATCCACAGGCTGATACCTGCTCGTTCCGTCACGGGCGGGCCTTATGCCTGCTCGTTCCGTCAAAATCCACCACAGAA
>Ga0194035_1000923_pt1 | contig 16171 bp, 13 predicted proteins | sample JunL2320m_MetaG_FD_148680 | JGI IMG/M metagenome (GOLD analysis project Ga0194035, IMG submission 148680) | Anoxic zone freshwater microbial communities from boreal shield lake in IISD Experimental Lakes Area, Ontario, Canada - Jun2016-L239-20m | ecosystem: Environmental > Aquatic > Freshwater >...
GGCAAGGTTCGAGCGCTGCGATTCCGAGCAGGCGCTGCTGCTCGGGCGAGGGAAGCGTCGCCTCGACAGTGTGCTCGAGTTCGTCCACCGGCGTGGCGGCGAGCAGCACGGCGGTGGGCGTCGTTTTGGTGAAGTCATGCTCGAGGAAGTCCGGCACCACGGCGGGGTTCACATGGCGATCCTCGAGCTGAACGGGAACGCCGTTCTCTTCATGCACGATGACGATGTGGAACAGCTGCTTGAGGCCACGGTCCTCGAACGCCTCGGCAAGTGCCGGATTGGAGTCGAATGGGCCCTTGCGGATAAGACGCGAGGAATAGCGGTGGCCGCGCTGGGCGATCTCCTCCGCGATGTTGCGGAGTTCCATGAGGCTGGAGAGGGCAGGGGCTTCCTTCACGAAGGTGCCCACACCGGGCACGCGGCTGAGGAAGCCCTCCGACGTCAATTCGCGCAAGGCGCGGTTGGCCGTCATGCGGCTGATGCCAAAACTTTCGACCAGCTCGTTCTCCGAAGGCACGCGGCGCCCTGCACTCCATGCACCCGAGCGGATGTTGTCGAGGATGTGCTCCTTGACCTTGGCATAGAGCGGCTGGGCGTCGCTCATCACAGGATGCCCCGCACCAGCTCGCCGTTGTGGATGACGGCGGCGAGCGGGTTGAAGCCTAGCGGATAGGCGAGGTCACCTGGGCGTGCCGTGTTCCACAGCGCGATGTCGGCCCGCATGCCGGGCGTCAGCAGGCCACGGTCATAGAGGCCCAGTGCCTTGGCGGCATTGTCGGTGACGCCCTTGAGCGCCTCCTCCGGCGTGAGGCCGAACAGCACGCAGGCCATATTCATGGCGGTGAGGATGGAATGGACGGGCGAGGTGCCGGGGTTGAGGTCGGTGGCGACCGCCATGGGCACGCCCGCCTCGCGAAGTGCTGCGACGGGCGGAGCCTGCTTCTCCCGCAGGTAATAGAAGGCGCCGGGCAGCAGCACGGCCACGGTGCCGGAGGCGGCGATGGCGTCCACCCCCGCCTGGTCGAGATATTCGATGTGGTCCACCGACAGGGCGCCGAATTGGGCGGCCATTGCCGAGCCGCCGAGGTTGGAGAGCTGCTCGGCATGGAGCTTGACGGGAAGGCCCAGGGATTTGGCCACCTCGAACACCCGTCGGGTTTCCTCGACCGAGAAGGCGATGCCTTCGCAGAAAGCATCCACCGCGTCCGCCAGGTTGGCCTTGGCCACGGCTGGCATGACGTCATTACAGACGAGGTCGAGATAACCGGCGCGATCATCCTTGAACTCCAGCGGCAGGGCATGGGCGCCGAGATAGGTGGTGACCACGTCCACCGGGCGCCATTGGGAGAGCTCGCGGGCCACCTTCAGCATCTTCATCTCGGTGTCGCGGTCCAGCCCGTAGCCGGACTTGACCTCGATGGTGGTGACGCCCTCGGCAAGCAGGGCATCCAGCCGGCGCAGCGCCGAGGCCGCAAGGTCGGCTTCTGATTCGGCCCGTGTCATCCGCACCGTGGCGGCGATGCCGCCGCCCGCCTTGGCGATCTCGGCATAGGAGACGCCTGCGAGGCGCTGCTCGAACTCATGTGCCCGGCTGCCGCCGTAGACAATATGGGTGTGGCAATCGATGAGGCCGGGGGTGGCCAATCGACCCTCGCAGTCGGTAGGCTCATGACCAGCAGGAGCCTCCGACTGGGGGCCTACCCAGCTGATGCGTCCGCCCTCGATCAGGATGGCTGCATCCTCGATCAGGCCGTAACCGTCCCGCATCGTGGCGGCGTTGAGGTTGGTGAGCAGCATGATGAAGCCTCTTGTATAAGGTTGTATATACAATATAGTCGGAGCCATGCAAAGCCAGAATTTTCACTTCGAAAGCGTGCTAACGCCAGAGGGCTGGAAACGGGACGTGACCGTCACCGTCGATGCCATGGGCTTGATCACCCATGTCGGGCCGGGCGAGGGCGGGGAGCGCATTTCCGGCATCGCCGTTCCGGCCATGCCCAACGTCCATTCCCACGCCCACCAGCGTTTCATGCTGGGCCTGGCGGAACGCGCCGGGCCGGGGGCGGACAGCTTCTGGACCTGGCGGGAAGCCATGTATGGCTTCGCCCTCAGGCTTTCGCCTGACGATCTCGAAGCCGTTGCGGCGCAGCTCTATGTCGAGATGCTGAAATCCGGCTTCTCGGTGGTGGGTGAGTTCCAGTACCTGCATCATGCACCTGATGGCACCCCCTATGCCGACCCCGCCGAGATGAGCCTCCGCTGTTTTGCTGCAGCGCAACATGCTGGCATCGGCATCACAATTCTTCCAACGCTCTATGCCTTTGGTGGCTTCGGAGGGCAGCATCCGGTGCCCGGCCAGCGTCGCTTCCTGAACCATGCCGAGCGCTTCCTGAAGATCGTCGGCAACCTGTCTATACAAGCCAAGGACAGCGCACTCCGTCATGTCGGCATCTCGCCCCATTCGTTGCGGGCGGTGACGCCGGACTTGCTGCGCGAGGTGATTGCCGCCCTGCCGCCGGATGCCCCGATCCACGTCCATGTGGCCGAGCAGGTGAAGGAGGTGGACGACTGCCTCGCCTTCTCGGGCCGCCGCCCGGTAGAGCTGCTGATGGAGAATTTCGACCTCTCCGACCGCTGGACGGCCATCCACGCCACCCACATGACGCCGTCCGAGACGGCCACACTCGCCCGCTCCGGCGCCATTGCCGGCCTATGCCCCACGACCGAGGCCAATCTGGGTGACGGCATCTTCCCGGCGGTGGACTTCATGGGGGAGCGCGGTGCCATCGCCATCGGCTCTGACAGCCACATCACCGTCTCGCCCGCAGAAGACCTGCGCATGCTGGAATATTCCCAGCGCCTGCGCGACCTGACCCGCAATGCGCTGGCGGGCGGGCCGGGCCGATCCACCGGGCGCAGCCTTTATGACGCCGCACTCAAAGGCGGCGCCCGATCCATGCGGCAGCCCATCGGCGCCATCGCCCCCGGCCACCGCTTCGACGTGACCGTGCTCGATGCCGAGCACCCGCTGCTGGCGGGACGCGCGGAAGACGCCGCCCTCGACACCTGGATCTTCTCCGGCGGCAATGCGCTGGTGCGGGACGTGTTCGTCTGCGGCCAACAGGTGGTGAAAGACCGCCATCACATCCATGAAGAACTGATCGCGCGGAACTTCCGCGCCGCCTTGAGGAGGCTCGACACATGATTGCCATCGGTGAACGCCCGCTGGATCTTTCCGACATTCGCGCGGCCCTTGCCGGGCCCATCACGGTGGAACTCTCCGCCGGGGCCCGCGCCCGCATCGTCCGCTCCGCCGAGACGGTGAAGCGCCTGCTTGCCACGGGCGACGCGATCTATGGCGTCAACACCGGCTTCGGCAAGCTGGCCAAGACGCGCATCGCCATGGCCGATCTCGATAAGCTGCAGATCAACATCGTGCGCTCGCATGCGGCAGGCGTAGGCGCTCCCCTTTCGGCGGGCGTCACCCGACTGATCATGCTGATGAAGCTCAATGCTTTGAGCCAGGGTGCATCCGGCATCTCACTCACCGCCATGGAGGCGTTGGCAGGTCTGATCAACACCGACGTGCTGCCCGTCATCCCCGGCCAGGGCTCCGTCGGTGCCTCGGGCGATCTTGCCCCACTCGCCCACATGAGCCTCGTGCTCATTGGCGAGGGCGAGGCACTGGTGAAGGACAAGCGGGTGAGCGGCGCAGAGGCCCTGAAGGCCGCCGGCATCGCTCCCGTGGCCCTTGGCCCCAAGGAAGGCCTGGCACTTCTCAACGGCACGCAGGTATCCACCGCGCTGGCGCTGTTCGGGCTCGTGGCCGCCGAACGCAATGCCGAGGCCGCGATCCTCGCGGGTGCCATGTCGGTTGATGCCGTCATGGGTTCCGATACGCCCTTCGACCCGCGCATCCATGCCCTGCGCCCGCACCCCGGCCAAATTCTCGCCGCGTCTCACTATCGCCGCCTGCTGGCGGGCAGTGAAATCCGCGCCTCGCACCTCGAGGGCGATGACCGCGTGCAGGATCCTTATTCCTTCCGCTGCCAGCCGCAGGTGATGGGCGCCTGCCTTGACCTTCTCAGCCACGCCGCACGCACGCTGGTGATCGAGGCCAATGCGGTCTCCGACAATCCACTGGTGTTCGCCGAGGATGGCGCGGTGCTGTCGGGTGGCAACTTTCACGCCGAGCCCGTGGCCTTCGCGGCCGACATCATCGCCATGGCCGTGGCCGAGATGGGCTCGCTCTCCGAGCGGCGCATCGCGGCGCTGATCGACAGTTCGATCTCGCTGCTGCCACCCTTCCTCATCCGCAACCCGGGCCTCAACTCGGGCTTCATGATCCCGCAATGCACGGCGGCGGCCCTGATGAGCGAGAACAAGCAGATGTCGCACCCGGCGTCGGTCGACTCCGCCCCCACCTCGGCCAACCAGGAAGACCATGTTTCCATGGCCACCCACGGTGCGCGGCGTCTGGGCCCGATGAATGCCAACCTTTCACGCATCATCGCCATCGAACTGATGGCGGCGGCCGAGGGCATCGATTTCCGCAGACCCCTCGCCTCGTCGAAGCCGATCGAGGAGGCGCACGCAATCGTGCGCGCCAAGTCCGCCAAGCGCGACGAGGACCGCGAATTCGCCACCGACACCGAAGCCATCGCCACGCTTGTCGAGCAGGGCAGCTTTGCAGGGCTGGTGCCGGAGTTGCTTGGCGATCTGGGGTGCAGGTAAGTAAATTCTGAAGTGCCGTCACCCATATTGGCCCGTCACCCCGGCGGAAGCCGGGGCCCAGCTTTTGGGCGATTGAAGGAAGCTGGGTCCCGGCTTTCGCCGGGATGACGAACGAAGAATGTGCAGTGCAAACAGAGGTTCGCTTTCATGAAACTCTTCGACCTCACCGGCCGTGTGGCGGCCATAACCGGCACGAGTCGCGGCATCGGGCGCGAGCTGGCGCTGGGCTTTGCCGAGGCTGGCGCCACGGTCGTGGGCTGCGCACGGAGCTACGAGAACGCGGAGAAGACGGCGGCCGAACTGCGTGGCCTCGGGCATGAAACGCTTCCCGTTCTGGCGGATGTGTCCACACCGGAAGGAGCCTACGCCTTCATCACTGCCGCAGTGCGCCGCTATGGGCGGCTTGACATTCTCGTCTGCAATGCCGGGGTGAACGTCAAGAAGCCGGCAATCGACTTTACGCCCGCCGAATTCGACACGGTGATCGGCGGCAACCTCCGCTCCTATTTCCTTTGCGCGCAGGCCGCGGCGCGGCAATTCATCGCCCAAGGTACGGGCGGCGTGATCGTGATGAACTCTTCCAACGCCTCCGTTGCTGCCTTCGAGGACTTGACACCCTATTGCGCTGCCAAGGGCGGCATCGACATGCTGGTGCGCGGGCTTGCATCCGAATGGGGGCCACATGGCATTCGCGTGAATGCCTTCAACCCCGGCTACACGCGCCATTCCATGACGCCGGAAGGACAGGCCTATCTGGCCGAGGCCGAGAAGCACATCGCCGCAAGGACGCCGCTGCGCCGCATGGCAGAGATGAAGGAGATGGTGGGGCCTGCCGTGTTCCTCGCCTCCGATGCAGCGAGCTTCGTCACCGGCACGATCCTTCCGGCCGACGGCGGCTGGTGCGCGCAGTGATGCTGCATCCATGGGGAACGCTGGAGCACGCGGCGAAGGCCTGGCCTGACGCCGACGCGCTGGTCTTCCCGCACCAGAATGCTCGCCGCAGCTTCGCTCAATATCGTGACGAAGCGCTGGCGCTGGCGGGGGCTCTCAGCGCGCGCGGCATTGGCGCGGGCGATCACGTGGCACTGCTGGCCGAGAACCGCATGGAATGGGCCGTGGTGCAGATGGCCTGCGCGGCGCTGGGCGCGGTCTTCGTGCCGCTCAATACACATTACCGCAAGGATGACCTCGCCTATGCGCTGAAGCAGTCGGACGCGAAGGCGCTGATCTGCTCCACGCAGTATCGTTCCAATCCTTACCTCGAGAACGTCACGGCGCTGCGGCCCTCACTGCCGCTGCTGGCCCATGTGTTCACTTTTGAAGACGACTATCCGCGCCTGCTGGCGGAAGGTCATTCCGTCATGCCGGTGACACCTGATCCTCTGGCGATTGCGGCATTGCTCTATACATCCGGCACCACCGGATTCCCGAAGGGAGCGCTGCTCTCGCATCGCGCCATGATGATGGTGGGGCGCAACAGCGCCACAAGGCTTGGCCTTGTGGCTGGTGGGCGCTGGACCTCCATCATCCCGCTGTTCCACTGCGCGGGCTGCATTCTCAATCTGCTTGGGTGTCTCAGCCACGGAGCCGCCTATGTGGGCGTGCCGAGCTTCGATCCCGAAAATATGTTCCGCATCATCGAGGCCGAGCGCTGCACGCATCTCTCGGGCGTGCCGACGTCCTATCTCGCGATGCTCGATCATCCGGCGCGTTCGAGCTACGACCTCTCCAGCCTCAAGGCCGGAAGCTGCGGCGGGGCGGACTGCAACCCGGATGTGCTGCGGCGCTGTGCGGCAGAGTTCCCGATGCCGGGGCTTTCGCAGGTCTATGGCCAGACCGAGGGTGGCACGCTGTTCGTGTGCCCCGAACATGATGATCCGCTGCGCTGGGAGACGGCAGGCAAGGCGCTTCCCGACTATGAATTGCGCATCGTGAACCCGGAGACGCTTCACGTCCTGCCTGCGGGCGAGATCGGCGAGATCCAGGCACGTGGGCCCATGGTGATGGAAGGTTACTACAACAAGCCAGAGGCGACAGCGGAAACCATCATCGATGGCGGCTGGCTGCGCACCGGCGACCTTGGCTACCTGCGCGCGGATGGCCGCCTTGTCATTGCTGGCGGCCGCCTGCGCGACATGATCATCCGCGGTGGCGAAAACATCTATCCCGCCGAGATCGAGAACGTGCTGCAGCAGCATGATGCAGTGGCCGAGGTGGCGGTGTTCGGCGTGCCGGATGATTACTATGGCGAGATCGTGGGTGCTGCCGTGAAGCTGGCGCGGCCCGTTGCAGCGTCCGAATTGCAGGCGCTGTGTGCCTCACGCATCGCGAAGTTCAAGGTGCCGGCGGTGGTCTTCACAGTCGAGCGCTTCCCGATCACGCCATCGGGCAAGATCCGCAAGGTCGAGCTGCGCGAACTCGCGAAGGAGAACCGCATGGAGAAGCTGGCATGAGTGGCCTCACCTTCTGGTTCGACGTGCATTCGCCATGGGTCTATCTCGCGTCGTTTCGCGTTGGTGACATTGCGAGACAGCACGGGCTCGGCCTGCGCTGGCGGCCGCTGCACCTGCCGCGCCTCATGGACGAGATCGGCGGCATCAAGCCGCTCGAGGCCTCGCCGCAACGCGTGGCCTGGTTCCAGCAGGACATTCAGGACCATGCAGAGCTCATCGGCGTGCCACTGCGCTATCACCCGCATTATCCGCTGCGCAACTCCCGCGCGCTGCGCGCCTGCATCCTGGCAGAGGATGAAGGCAAGGCCGAAGCCTTTGTGCGCCGCGTGCTGAAGGGCTATTGGGCCGAGGAGGCGGACATCACCGATCTCGACCAGCTCGCACGCTGGGGCAATGAGTCGGGTCTTGATGGAGACGCCGTGAAGGCCGCGGCGGTGAGTGATGTTTACAAGCAGCGGCTCGATGCCAATACCAGCGAAGCCATCGCGCGCGGCGTGTTCGGCGTGCCGACCGTTGACACTGGCTCACGCCTGTACTTCGGCAACGACAGGCTGTACCTGCTGGATAATCATATCGCGCGCGGCAAAATCTCACTAGCCTGAGGCACCATGCAGAACAGTTTCCTCAGCGTCCTGCGCGGCCTCACGCCCCGCATGGCCGGTACCACGTTTCGTGACCGAAGCATTGCCTGTCTGGGTGCCCTCATCGGCATTGGCCTCGCCGGGCTGGTCTCCGGCTGGGCGGTGGGCAATGAGGGGCACCTGCCGCTGCTGGTCGCGCCGCTTGGCGCCTCGGCAGTGTTGCTTTTCGCGGTGCCGGCGAGCCCGCTCGCCCAGCCCTGGGCGATCATTGGCGGCAACACCCTCTCGGCGCTGGTCGGCATTGCCGTGGCACATCTGGTGCCGGACAAGGCGATCGCTGCCGCCATCGCGGTGGCTGCCGCCATTGCGGTGATGTCGTTGCTGCGCTGCCTGCACCCGCCGGGTGGTGCCGCATCACTCCTGGGCGTGCTGGGCGGGCCCGCCGCCGCTTCCTACAGTTTCGGCTTTGCGTTTGCGCCGGTGGCGCTGAATTCGGTGCTGCTGGTGATCACCGGCATCCTGTTCCACCGCCTCTCGCGGCATTCCTATCCGCACCGGCCGAAGCCCGTGATTGCAGAGACCCACGGCACGAAGGAACTGCCGCCGCAGCTGCACACAGGCCTGACGGAGTCCGACATCGACGCGGCATTGGCGGAGGGTGGCGAAGCGCTGGATATTTCACGCGATGACCTGAACCGCATCGTCCGACGTGCCGAGTTTTCGGCGCTTGAGCGCACCGCAAACGTGCCGCGCTGCGCCGATATCATGTCACGCGACGTGCTGTCGGTTCGCGCAGACGCGCCGCGGCGCGATGCGCATGCCCTGCTGCTCGCGCATGACCTGCGCATCCTGCCCGTCGTCGATGAGCTGGGCCGGGTCGCCGGCATCGTCGAGATGCATGAGGCGGACCATGCGCTCAAGACCGTTGCCGAAATGATGGGCGAGGCGGCAACGGCCCTGCCGGACGACAGCCTGCTGCGGCTGGTCGTTCCGCTGAGCGACGGCCGCCACCATGCGGTGCTGATCACCGAAGGTACCGGGAAGCTCGTGGGGCTCGTCACGCAGACCGACATGATCGTGGCGTTGGCGAGGCTCGCCGTGACGGGGGCTGCGAAGTAGTCCTCGAGCCTCTTTTCTTGCTCCATCATCGCCGGGCTTGATCCGGCGATCCCTTTGCACGGCCACCAAAGGGATGGCCGGGCAAGGCCCGGCCATGATGAGCATCTGCGTGATGAGGGCTCTTATTTCGTCAGCCGCCCCTTGTCCTTCAGGTATTGCACGATCAGGTCGGCGGCACCTTCCGCTGTCACCTTCGTGGTGTCGACGCGGAGTTCGGGGCTCTCGGGTGCTTCGTAGGGCGACGAGATACCGGTGAAGTGCTTGATCTCGCCGCGGCGCGCCTTGGCGTAGAGGCCCTTCACGTCGCGCTTTTCGGCTTCGGCGAGCGTCGTGTTGACGAAGATCTCGATGAACTCGCCGTCCTCCAGCAGCTCGCGCGCCATCAGGCGCTCGGAGCGGAAGGGCGAGATGAAGGACACGAGCACGATCAGGCCCGCATCCACCATCAGCTTCGACACCTCGCCCACGCGGCGAATGTTCTCCACGCGATCGGCATCGGAGAAGCCGAGGTCGCGGTTGAGGCCATGGCGCACGTTGTCGCCGTCCAAGAGGTAGGTCATGTGGCCCGCAGCATGGAGCTGCTTCTCGACCAAGTTGGCGATGGTCGATTTGCCCGCACCCGAAAGGCCGGTGAACCAGAGGACTGCAGGCTTCTGCCCGGCAATCGCCGCGCGTGCCGCCTTGTGCACATCCACCGCCTGCCAGTGGATGTTCGCCGCACGCCGGAGCGCGAAGCGGATGAGGCCCATACCCACCGTGTTGTTGGAAAAGCGGTCGATGATGATGAAGGAACCAAGATTACGGTTCTCGGCATAGGGCGTATAGGCGATCTGGCTGTCGAGCTCGAGATTGCAGATGCCAATCTCGTTAAGCGCCAGCGTCTTCGCCGCCACGTGCTCCATGGTGTTGACGTTGACCTTGTATTTCACCTGCTCCAGCGTGCCCGGTACCGTCTTGGTGGAGGACTTGAAGAGATAGGGACGTCCCGGCAGCATCGGCTCGTCGCTCATCCACAGGATCTCGACCTCGAACTGGTCGGAGACTTCGACAGGATCATTGGCCGTGCAGATGACGTCGCCGCGGCTGATGTCGATCTCGTCCTTCAAGGTGATGGTCAGCGACTGGCCCGCGACACCTTCGTCGAGGTCGCCGTCATAGGTGACAACGCGCTCGACACTCGACGTGCGGCCTGAAGGCAGCGCCTTGATGGCATCGCCCGGCTTCACCGTACCGGACACGATGGTGCCGGAAAAGCCGCGGAAATTCTGGTTCGGGCGGTTCACCCACTGCACCGGCATGCGGAACGGCTTCTCCGCAAGGTCATCGCCTACCGGCACGGTTTCGAGGTGCGCCATCAGCGTAGGCCCGTGGTACCACGGCATGTTGGTGGAGCGCGTGATCATGTTGTCGCCCATGAGGGCCGAGACCGGGATCACCGTGATCTCGTCCGCACCGATCGACTTGGCGAAGGCACGGTAATCCTCCTCGATGCGCTTGAACACGGTCTGGTCGAAGTCCATCAGGTCCATCTTGTTGACCGCGACGACCAGATGTCTGATGCCCAGGAGCGTGCAGATGAAGGTGTGGCGCCGTGTCTGCGTCAACACGCCCTTGCGCGCGTCCATCAGGATGATGGCGAGGTCAGCGGTCGACGCACCCGTCGCCATGTTGCGCGTGTACTGCTCATGGCCTGGCGTGTCGGCGACGATGAACTTGCGCTTGTCGGTGGTGAAGGCGCGGTAGGCCACGTCGATGGTGATGCCCTGTTCGCGCTCCGCTGCGAGACCGTCAACCAGCAGCGCAAAGTCGAGGTTGCCGCCTTGCGTGCCCATCTTCTTCGAGTCGGCTTCGAGTGCCGTCAACTGGTCCTCGAACAGCATCTTGGCTTCATAGAGCAGGCGCCCGATGAGCGTGGACTTGCCGTCGTCAACCGAGCCGCAGGTGATGAAGCGCAGCAGGTCCTTCTGTTCCTGGGCGTGGAGATAGGCCTCGACGTCGCCGCCGGTGAATTCGATGAAGCGCGTCATCAGAAATATCCTTCCTGCTTCTTCTTTTCCATGGAGGCAGAGGCATCCTTGTCGATGACCCGGCCCTGGCGCTCGGAGGAGGTGGCGACCAGCATCTCTTCCACGATGTCGAGAAGGTTCGTCGCGGTGGAGTCGATGGCGCCGGTGAGCGGATAGCAACCGAGCGTGCGGAAGCGCACCTTGCGCATCTCCGGCGTCTCGCCGGGGTTCAGCCGCATGCGCTCGTCGTCCACCATGATCATCTGGCCGTCGCGCCACACCACGGGCCGCTCGGCGGCGAAGTAGAGCGGCACGATGTCGATGTTTTCGTGGTGGATGTATTGCCAGATGTCGAGTTCGGTCCAGTTCGACAGCGGGAAGACGCGGATCGATTCGCCCTTGTTCTTGCGCGCGTTGTAGAGGTCCCACAACTCGGGGCGCTGGTTCTTCGGGTCCCAGCGGTGGCGTGAGTCGCGGAAGGAGAAGATGCGTTCCTTGGCGCGTGACTTCTCTTCGTCACGGCGCGCGCCGCCGAAGGCGGCATCGAAGCCATGCTGGTCCAGCGCCTGCTTCAAGCCATCGGTCTTCATGATCTGGGTGTGGAGGGCGGAGCCGTGGTCGAAGGGGTTGACGTTCTTGGCCACGCCCTCGGGGTTTTTGTGAACGATCAGCTCCCAGTCGTATTTCTTCGCGGTCGCCTCGCGCAGCGCATACATGTCGCGGAACTTCCAGCCGGTATCGACATGCATCAGCGGGAAGGGCGGCTTCGAGGGGTAGAAGGCCTTGATGGCGAGATGCAGCATCACGGCGGAATCCTTGCCGATCGAATAGAGCATCACCGGCTTTTCGCATTCGGCCGCCACCTCGCGCATGATGTGGATCGACTCGGCCTCGAGGCGCTCGAGGTGTGTCAGCGTCGTGCCTGCGTCACGGTGGATGGTCTTCGGCGCCCCGGCGGGGGCTGCCTGCTGGGCGATCCAGCCGCGCACCTTTTCGATGGTCCGGGTGGAAGGCGACCGGCCCTTCCTGAGGTCGAAAACGAAATTCGGGTCGCCGAGGGCCTGCTTGCCGAGGGCGGAGGGGTCAATTCCTGCAGACGAAAGGAAGCGCTCAATTTCCGATAGGAAAGACTGGGCAACACTGTCCATGATAGGTTTTTACCTTTGCACGAGGCGATTGTGGTGCCGTTTAGCGGAATTGGCATTGCCTGGATAGGAAATTTTCTGTGATTTGACGAACTGATCGCATGGTTTGATAGGATCTTCCCGATTTTTGATCCGCGGACAGGGCCTTGAGGTCACTTGAGGTCCGCTATAGAGTTTTTCCTGGGAGGAAACGAAGTGGACAAAGGCAACGCACGAAAGACGGCCAAAAGGTCCGGCATGCCCTTCCAGAACCCGCATGGGCATGGCGAGGCGCAGGGCAAGCTGCTGGAACAGGCCATCGGCCGGGCAGTGAAGGAATTTCGTGAAAAGCTGGGCCTCACCATCGCCGAGCTCGCCAAGGCAGCGGAGATGTCCGCTGGCATGCTGTCCAAGATCGAGAATGGCGCCACCTCGCCCTCGCTCGCCTCGCTGCAGTCGCTGGGCAGGGCGCTACAGGTGCCGGTAACGGCCTTCTTCAAGTCCTACGAGGAAATCCGCGACGCCACCTTCGTGAAGGCAGGCAAGGGGTTGACCATCGAGCGACGCGGCACGCGCGCCGGCCACCAGTATGAACTCCTCGGCCACAGCCCACATGGCTCTGTGATGGTGGAGCCCTACCTCATCACGCTCACGCATGAGTCGGACGTGTTCCCGACATTCCAGCATGCCGGCCTCGAATTCCTCTACATGCTGGAAGGCAATGTCGTGTACCGCCACGGCGAGAAGACATATGACATGCACCCGGGCGATGCGCTGTTCTTCGATGCCGAGGCACAGCACGGACCGGAGGAGCTGAGGAAGCTGCCAATCCGCTATCTTTCCGTCATCAGCTATCGCCGCGAGGACTAGTCTTGCGTTTTGCCGCCCCTCTCGCCGTCGCCGGTTTTGCCTTGCTGACGGCGGTCCTCACCGCGCATGCCGACGAGCCGATGGAGGGACGCTTTCTCGCCAGCCGTTCCTGCCAGGCGCTTTTGTCGATCCGCAAGGACACCAACCCCGGCCAGGTGATTACCGGTCCCGGCGTCAGCTACCAACTGCTCGCCCGCAATCAGAAGCAGGCCACTTACTACCGGGTCGAGATTCCCGATGCCAACCCGCCGGAGCGTTGGGTGGCGGCCGAGTGCGGCAAGGTGGTGCCCGCTGCGGCGACGAAAGTCGCACCCCCACCGGCGCCGACCAAACCGAAAGCCACTGATCTGCCTTACGTGCTGGCGTTGAGCTGGCAGCCCGCATTCTGTGAGGCGAGCCAGAAGCGGCCGGAGTGCCGCTGGCAGACCGGCAACCGCTATGACGCCAACTACCTGTCGCTCCACGGGCTGTGGCCGCAGCCCTCCAGCATTGAATACTGCAACGTGCCGGGCGCAGCGCGCGCCGCTGCCGAAGGCGGCCGCTGGAAGGACATTCCGCCGCTGGACCTGAGTCTCGCCACCCGCGCCGACCTTGAAACCATGATGCCGAGTTCGAGATCCATGCTGGACCGTCATGAATGGGCCAAGCATGGCAGTTGCTACCCCGGAAGTGCCGATGCCTATTTCAGCGATTCCTTCCGGCTCATGAAGGAAATCAACACTTCGCCCGTCGCCGACATCTTCATGCGCAACATCGGGCGGACGGTGACCACGGCGAATATCCGCGCTGCCTTCGACCAGGCCTTCGGCGCGGGTGCCGGCAACCGGGTGCGGGTCGCCTGCCGGGATGATGGTGGCCGCCGGCTGATCGCCGAGCTCAGCATCGGCCTCAAGGGTGATATCCCAGCGGGAACAAGCCTGTCCGACCTGATGCTGGCGGCGAGGCCAACCGACCCGGGCTGCCCGGCCGGGATCGTTGACCCGGTAGGCCCGCAGTAGAAACATGCGGGGGTGCATTCCTCGCATGAAATAAAATTTCCTCTTGGTTGATGCGTCGCCAAAAGCCTGCTAGCCTCTGAGGCATCGTTGCTGAAGGAGAGCGGGCCATGTGTGGCATTGTCGGACTCTATCTCAAGAACCCCAAGCTGCAATCCCAGCTGGGCGCGATGTTCAAGCCCATGTTGATCGAGATGACTGCCCGCGGACCGGATTCCGCCGGGGTTGCGGTGTATCGCAACCCGGTGAAGGACAACGAGGTGAAGTTCTCGCTCGCCCACGACGACAAGGCCTTCAACTGGCGCCATGTCGAGGGCGGCCTCGAGGAGGCGCTCAACTGCGAAGCCGCGATCCACCAGATCGGCACCCACTGCATCCTCGTCACCGATGGCAAGGAAGAGGACGTGGTGAAGTGGCTGAAGGCCAATGCGCCCGGCGTGCGCGTCGTTGGTTCCGGCCACACGGTCGAGATCTTCAAGGAAACGGGCCTGCCGGAGAAAGTCTATGACCGCTTCGATCTCGCCTCCGCCTCCGGCACCCACATCATCGGCCACACCCGCATGGCCACCGAGAGTGCGGTGACAACCGCGGGCTCGCATCCCTTCGCCACCGGTGCTGACCTCTGCCTCGTGCACAATGGCTCGCTGTCGAACCACAATCGCCTGCGCGAGAACCTGAAGCGCGAGGGCATGGAATTCCAGACCGAGAACGACTCGGAGGTCGCGGCCGCCTACATGACGTGGAAGCTGCGTGGCGGCGCCACCCTCAAGGAAGCCCTCGAGGGCGGCCTCAAGGACCTTGATGGCTTCTACACCCTCCTCGTCGGCACGGCTGATGGTTTTGCGGTGGTGCGTGATCCCATCGCCTGCAAGCACGCTGTGATGGCCGAGACGGATGACTGGGTGGCCATGGCCACCGAGTGGCGCGCCATCGCGCACTTGCCGGGTGCGGACACGGCACGCGTCTGGGAACCCGAGCCCGCAACCATTTACACCTGGGGCGGCCACGCCTGACCAGACGATGAACTTCGCCGGGGCCTTCTTCTCCTCCGTGAGGCTCCGGCGTTCCTTCACCTTCCTCGCTCCCGCCGACAGCAACCACAGGGGACGAGGCCACCATGGGACGGAATGCAAGCATGCAAGAACTTGACTTGAAGGCGCTGGGCGTCACCGCCATCAACCAGAAACTCTATCATGTTCCGAAGGACTCGAACGAGCGCCACTGGGTGATCAAGAAACCGATGGGCCAGCACGCCATTGCCTGTGGTGTCGATGGGCCGCTGATGATCGACATCATGGGTCATGTCGGCTTCTACTGCGGCGGCATGAACAAGGAGGCCGAGATCACCATTCACGGCCATGCCGGCGTCGGCGTCGCCGAGAACATGATGTCGGGCATCGTGTGGGTGAAGGGCAATGCTTCCGAGTCCGCCGGCGCCACCGGCAACGGCGGCTTGCTCGTCATCGAGGGTGATGCCTCATCTCGCTGCGGCATCTCGATGAAGGGCACCGACATCGTGGTGGGCGGCTCCGTCGGCCACATGTCGGCCTTCATGGCGCAGCGCGGCAACCTTGTGGTCTGCGGTGATGCGGGCGAGGCGCTGGGCGACTCGATCTACGAGGCCCGCCTCTATGTGCGTGGCCGCGCCGACAACCTCGGATCCGACTGCATCGAGAAGGAAATGCGGCAGGAACATCTCGAAGATCTCGCCAAGCTTCTCGAGCGCGCCAAGCTGAAGCACAAGCCTGAGTCCTTCCGCCGATACGGCTCCGCCCGCAAGCTCTATAACTTCAACGTCGATCACGCCGACGCTTACTGAGGAACGAAAACACATGGACGCCAACGTTCCACGCACCCCGCCGCGCAAGTCTGCAACCTTTGACGACTTCACGATGGCGGAAATCCGCCGCGCCGCCACCACCGGCATCTATGACATCCGTGGTGCCGGCACCAAGCGCAAGCTGCCGCACTTCGACGATCTGTTGTTCCTTGGCGCCTCGATCTCGCGCTATCCGCTGGAAGGCTACCGCGAGAAGTGCGGCACCGATGTGGTGCTTGGCACGCGCTTCGCCAAGAAGCCCATCGAACTGAAGATCCCGATCACCATCGCCGGCATGAGCTTTGGTTCCCTCTCAGCCCAGGCCAAGGAAGCCTTGGGTCGCGGCGCCTCGATGGCCGGCACCTCGACGACGACGGGCGATGGCGGCATGACGCCGGAAGAGCGTGGCCAGTCCAAGTACCTCGTCTACCAATACCTGCCCTCGCGCTATGGCATGAACCCGGATGACC
>Ga0194035_1000924_pt1 | contig 16166 bp, 20 predicted proteins | sample JunL2320m_MetaG_FD_148680 | JGI IMG/M metagenome (GOLD analysis project Ga0194035, IMG submission 148680) | Anoxic zone freshwater microbial communities from boreal shield lake in IISD Experimental Lakes Area, Ontario, Canada - Jun2016-L239-20m | ecosystem: Environmental > Aquatic > Freshwater >...
AATATTCTTTTCTTTTTTCTTTCGTTTTTAAAATACTTAAAGACAACTATTCGTATTTAATTATCGGAAACGGTCAAATGCTCGTGTATTTTAGTTGGTTAGAATGCGGTCCTTATAAGTCCGTGACCTCAGTTCAAGTCTGAGCATGAGCATTCACGCATCCATGCCCGAGTGGTCTAAGGGACCCGTTTTAAGCACGGGTTAGTTTATTCTAGCGTGAGTTCAACCCTCACTGGATGCAAATATAATATTAATTTTTTATTAATATTATAAAAATTGATTTGAAATTCTGCCTAGTTATAACAATTATAAAGAAATGGAAAAATCTAAATCTAGTAAATTATGCAACAATCTAGAATGCAACACAAGAGCAAATTTTAATTTTAAAGAATTTAAAAAACCTATGTATTGTAGCAAACATAAAGAAACCGGAATGATAAATGTTGAAAGTAAACGTTGTGGCTTTGAAGATTGTAATAAAGTGTCGGTGTTTAATTTTGAAGGAACTAAAACAGGATTGTGGTGTGAGTCACATAAAGAAGATGGAATGATTAACATTTTTACTCTACTATGTCGTTTTGAAGGTTGTAAAACTCAACCATCATTTAATATTAAAGGAACTAAAAAAGGAATATTTTGTTTTCAACATAAAGAAGATGGAATGATCAATGTTGAAAGTAACTATTGTAGGGTTGAAAATTGTAAAACTCAACCATCATTTAATATTAAAGGAACTAAAAAAAGGATATTTAATCTTGAGAATAAAAAAGATGGAATGAACAATGTTCAAAGCAAACGATGTCATTTTGAAGGTTGTAACATTCATTCATCATTTAATATTAAAGGAAATAAAACAGGAATATTTTGTTTTCAGCATAAACAAGATGGAATGACCAATGTTAAGGATAATCATTGTATGTTTGAAGGTTGCAACATACGTTCAAGTTTTAATATTAAAGGAAATAAAAGAGGAATATTTTGTTTTAAACATAAAGAGGATGAAATGATCAATGTTGAAAGTAAATGTTGTATGTTTGAAGGTTGTAATATTCAACCATCATTTAATTTTGAAGGAGAAAAACAAAGATTGTGGTGTACATCGCATAAACAAGAAGGCATGACGAACATTGTAAATAGGTCTTGTGATTTTGACGGTTGCAAAAAACAACCGAATTACAATTATGATGGAGAAAAAAATGCGTTATATTGTGTCTCGCATAAATTAAAGGATATGATTGATGTTATACATGATAAATGCGACTTTGAAAATTGTACAAAACTTCCAAGTTTTAATTTTGAAGGACAAAAACAAAGATTATATTGTATTGATCATAAAAAGGACGGAATGGTAAATGTTATTTCTAAAATATGTAAATCAGAGTGGTGTAATACTAAAGTTAAAACTAAATACGATGGTTATTGTTTCTATTGTTATATTAATTTATTTCCAGAAAAACCAGTTGTAAGAAATTACAAGACAAAAGAGAGAAGTGTGGTTGAATTTGTTTTGCGAGAATTCCCTCAATATCCGTGGACAAATGACAAACAAATACAGGACGGTTGTTCTCGGCGTCGCCCTGATTTATTCATGGATTTCGGTTATCAAATACTTATTATTGAAATAGATGAAAATCAACACACTGGAGAAACTTATGGCGATTGTTCTTGTGAAAATAAAAGAATGATGTTATTGTCACAAGATGTCGGTCATCGACCGATTGTGTTTATTCGGTTTAATCCAGATGATTATTATGAGAAAGAACAGCATATTACTTCTTGTTTTGGGTTAAATTCACTTGGAATATGTTGTGTGAAAAAGACGAAACAAAAAGAATGGACTCAGCGGTTGAATGTCTTGAGAGAAAATATTCAATATTGGTGTCAACATAGATCGGAGAAAACAATTGAAATTATCCAGTTATTTTATGATGTTTAGAATGTTTACTTACATCGCCACCTCACCAATTGAAAAATCCCCTTTTTATCTTCAACGGTTCTCTCTTGTTGCTGACATTTTTATAGTGAGCATATCCTAAAAAAGAAAATAATAAATGTAGCGGCATTTCATCCAATACGAATTGCACTTTTTCAAGAGTTGGCTTTCCATCACTCGTCATTTTTTCGTCCAACTCATTCCACAAATTCAGTCCTTCCTTGTTTTTTCGCTGCATTAAATCTATCTTGAATCCCACTAAATTTAACAGGTCATTGTTTATCCAGTTCAAATATTGGTCGTCTTTTTCTCCTAAAACCTCGTCAGTATATTTTTTATACAAATGTATTATTTCATTGATTATTGCGGGTTTGTCGTGTGGTTCATCGGTATAGGCAGTGTTGTTCTGACAAATATAATGATTTAATCTTTCTGTGAAACTCGCCACCTTTTTCGCCTTTTTTGTTTTATTCTTCTTCAAATTCATATACTATCTAAATATATGAAATTGTTTGGCAATGATTTGTGTAAATATAAAAACGCGTTAGGGATTCCTGGACAAGGCATTCATTCTTATCGCATCTTTAATGTTGCTATCGCCGATGTCATCATGACAATTGTGGGGGCATGGCTCATTTCTTTTGCGTTTCCCAAGAGATTTCTAGTCATTTTAATTACACTTTTTCTACTCGGTATCGCATTACATCGCCTCTTTTGTGTGAAAACAACTATGGACTCGGTGAGTTTTGGCGCGGCTTAGGATTTAGGATTTAGGATTTAGAAAAAAAGTATTTAAAGAAATTATATTTGTATAATATGTAGAATGACATAATTAAGAGGAAGCACAATTGCTATTCTCGAAGTTTGGTCGTTTTACCCTAAAAAGCAGATTAGACAAGCGGGATGTCGTCAGTCTCATAAACTGAAAATCGGTTGATCGAAACAACCATCTGCTAAAATGCTTTGTTGGCTCAGTTGGTAGAGCATTCGACTGTTAATCGAAAGGTCCTTAGTTCGATTCTAAGACAAAGCGTAATAAATAAATATCTTTCTCTCGTTTTCATTTGTTTATTTAGGGCTCGTTTGTTTATTTAGGAAATAATATTTAGGAAATGTGTAGATGGATTCGGATTCTACCTACAACTGCTCGTGTAGCGTAATTGGATAACGCGTCAGACTTCTAATCTGAAGATTGTGGGTTCAAGTCCCATCTCGAGTTGTTTTGATTTGATTCATTTATATTTCGATAATATATAAATGAATGTGTATAAACTAAATCTTGTTAGCATTATTATCGGCATTATTATCAGTCTTCTTATTACTATTGCGATTAAATGATTTCGGTCTTTAAACGGAAAGGCTTCGTCGGTTTAATTTTTAATTCGTAAAAGAATCTAGTAGGTCATAATTTACTGCAATGTTTACATCTAGTCTGGCTTCTCCATATAAATTTTTGATTTTTAGAAAGGGTTGTCCGTCTTGATTTGTAAATGATTTCAAATATAGATTGTCTTGAAATATGAAATGATTGTCTCTGGTGTTTCTATCGTAATTGTTTTTCAGTCGTTGTATGAATTTTTTCATTTGTTTTGTCGGCGAAATGGTCACTGATATTGTCGGTGTTTGGTCTTGCATTTTAGTAAAATGATATTCTTTTGACCGTGTGTTGGTGTTTGTGTTAATAATATAATTTTGCATTGATATGTAATTATATTATTAGTCTTTATGCCTTTTGAAACTTTTTAATGCATTCCCAGATTTTCGCGGATTCATCAAATCCAAACGCCCCTCGTTTTTGTGCCAATGACAAGAATGAAATAATCAAATTAAAGGCCTCGTTTTCATTGGTGATTTTAACATCTACAAGTTTTTCGGTTGGCGTTGGCGTTGATTGCTCTTGATTCGGTTGAGGCTGAGGCTGTTTTTGTTGTTCCATGTATTTAGTAAAATAAAATACTTTATATTATTTATTAAAGATATCAATTATTATTATTTAGTCAATGAATTTTATTACTGAAAACATTAATTTTGACAAGGTTCATCACTTATTTGTAGACAAAAAATGGGAGATAGTCTTGAATGAATACCGGCATTTATTATACACAAAGAAAGAAAGAGAAACGGAATTTATTGAGATTAAATTGGAATACGGAAAAATATGGGTGAGTCTTCCACTTTCTAACAGTGTGTATCAATATAAAACAACATTTCATGATTATTATTCCACCAATGCTTATTTAGAAAAAATGGCGTTGTTGATGTAATTCTTCGTGTGCGCAGCGAAGCGAATAATGGTTTAAATATTACAAAAACAATACACAATACTAGAATGGAAAATTATATCAAAGCAGTAAATGAATCGTGTATAAGATGGGTGAAAAAAATGGGAGATTGTTTAGAAGTTTGCACCAAAACAACCGGATGCAATACACACCCTAAATATAAAGACACTCATACAATATGCAAATTACATGCTTATAATAAACTCAATAAGCATTTTGAATAGGGATGGGCACAAGGAACGAGGCACGATGGACAGTGATTGTTATTTTGTGAAAGTAAAATAACTATTTAAACCCAATAATGTATTAGTTGTATTCATAATGTCGACATTTATTGATAAAAAAACAGGATTGGAATTGACGGATGATGTTTCATGTTCCGATTCCGACGTTATTTCTCTTATGATAATAATAGATGATTCAGATGCAGATAAATTGGCATATTCTTTTCCTCTAGACGAAAAGAGAGAAATGAAATTCGGCATTGTCAAAATAAATACGCATATCCCGCCAAAGTTACACAAGACATTGTTCTTTTTATTTACAGTGGATTGTTCTGGTTCCATGTCGGATTTATGCAAGGATAAAAGAACGAAAAATGCACATATTATTCACACTCTCACAAATATGTTGAGGTTTTTCTCAGAAAAAGAGAATATTTTTATTTATGTCCAAGTGGACGCATTTGATGACAAGATTTCGTCTATTATTAAACCTGTATTGGTTTCGCCTGCAAATGTCGCAGATTTGATTGACCTCTTGAAAAAAATATATCCGAGAAATAGCACAAATATTGAACTCGCATTGATGAATGCGTCCGCACAGATTGACGCCGCCGACTCTTTTGTCGTGTTGACTTCGGCTGAGGAGGGGACTGGGGCTGCACTGCCAGATAAATATCATATTTTTATGACTGATGGCGACATTACCTCGGGCAACTCATGTGAAAAACATTTGAAGACATTGTTGAATCCACATGCGACGAATATTTTTATTGGATTTGGCATTGACCATAATATAAGAGTTCTCTCTGAATTGGGTGGAGGAAATGACCCTTCTAGCAGTGTGAATAATTATTATTTCATTGATGTCTTGGAGAATTCGGGATTGGTATATGGCGAAATCATTCATAATATTTTGCAGGTTTCATTGAAACATGTGGACTTGTTTCTTGTCAATGGATTGATTTATAATTGGAAAACGAATGCTTGGACAAACACAATGAATATTGGCAATCTTATTTTTGGAACTGAAAAAGTGTTTCATATTGTCTCCTTTCAAGAACCGATTGTTATTACTTCAAGTGGATTCGTAGAAGATGTATGCAGTGGCAACCCATTTTATTATACTCAATACAAATGTGAACCTGTTGGCGAATCTGAATCTATTACAAAATATAAATATCGTCAAAGGACTCAGCAATTGTTGTTTTTAGCCAGGCATTTTGACGATTATAAAAATGTGGATGGAGAGAATGGTGTGAATGATGTAAAAAAGAAATTGCGGGATTTTTTCAATGAATTAAAAGAGGTTGGTCTTGGTCTTATGGATGAGGGGGATAAACCGTTTATAAAATTGTTGATGGATGATGTGTATGTTACGCTTAAAATGTTTGGAACATCGTATAATTCTCTCTATTCAAACGCTCGTCAAACATCGCAGGGGACGCAGCGTTGTTATAATGTCGGGAATGGATTGGAACTGCGCGGCGCTTCTCTTAATGCGATACCTCGTGATTGTGGAAAAAGATTTATGACAAGACAAATTACACAGCATATTAATGATTGTTTTGGCGTTGATAGTGTTGGTGCCGGCGCTTGGACACGCGTGCCGCAGACGAGTCCGACACAGACACAGCAGTATGATGCTTTGGGTCAGGGGGGTGACCAAGACTCGGATCAAGACAGCGTTCCAGAACTAGATGTTGAATATGAAATATCTCAAAATGTAGACACACCATATTCTACTCCGGCGTTGTTGGGAATTATGCGTGAAATTAGTGCACCGGTTGGAAGACGACGATTTTTTAACAATGATGACGATGATGATGCCGGTTTAAATTATCAAAGCAAACACATCTAGTCACACCACTGTCTAAGTTGGTCCAAGTCCAACTCTTGTGAATCCGACTCTAAAAAGGTATTTTCATATTGCCGGGCATTAAAAATACCATCGTTTCCAATATACCTACTTTTTAACAATTGCGGCATATTTGTCTTTGGATTTATTTGACAACGAATCACTGTATTTTTATTTGATATCAAGCCCGAATTTACGCCATAGGCGGCGACGGCGTCTACATTGGCGTCTGGTATTTTTACTCCATGTAATAAAAATTGCCCTTGTGGCGATTGCATATTAAGAATTTGTAAGATGGCGTTTTCATTGTAAATTGTTTTTGCATTGTTTGCGGAATCTTCAGGACTTGTTCGTATATATGGATTTTGTGATACAGCATCCATATATAATTCTTCTACTTCGGATGACCATCTCCATTTTCCGGTTTGCAATAATTCTTTGGCGGATTCTTCTGACGCTTGTTCTTGAATGAGACTTGTATCAAATACAATTCCTGGATTGATTGTATTTTGAAAAAGGAGAAAATCCTGGATTGTTTTGTCAGACCATGGTTGAGAGAATCCTTCTCTTTCTATGTGGAAAAATAATAAAAATACTAGCAAAAGTAAAAGTATTATTGTCATTGTCGTTGCATTATTCATAAATTATATAAATAATATAATATATGAATCAATATTGCCACCCGTATTACTGTGGACCTTCTTTTACTGAAACATATGCGGATGATGCGTCTGATGATGATGATATGCCTGGATTAATTGATGTAGAACAAGAAGATACGGGGTTTTGCAGTGATTATGATTGCGAAGATGTCCAGGCTGATGTGGAATCCGAGGTGGACGCGGATACTGATTTAGAGAAAGAAATGCAGGCCAGATGCCAGAGAGAAATGCAGGCTCAAGATGGGCGACTGGATGGGCGACTAGATGAAATACGAATCGCAATAGAACCTGAACCTGAAATGAATCGTGACATGGAGGCTATAACGGAGAAGGCTGTAACGGAGGAGGCTATAGTTAAGACGCCGACACAAACATCGGCGAAACCAATTTGTGTTATTTGTTAATTCTTCAAGGGTCAAGGAATGGGGTCAAGGAATAAGTGTATCTATATTCCAGTAGAACCAAATCCGCCACTTCCTCGTTCGGTTTTTTCGCCCAAGTCTTCAACTGTATCTACAATTTCCACATAGATTGGCGACAAGGAAGGCGCACAGATTTGCAACAATCGCTGATGTTTACTTAAATTATATGATTCGCGATCACTATACAATGTGTCAAACATTCCTATTAAATTACCTCTATATCCCGAATCAATAATTCCAACACAATTCGCCAAACGAAATTTAGTCTTGGATAAACTAGAACGAGGATACATGTAATAACCCGTATTTGACCATTGATTGTTTGCACGAATCAATCTTGCGGAACATTTTATTCCAAAATCTAACTTGTGTATACAGGAGTCACCAGAGTCAAAATCGGATTCTTCGTATGGAGAGAAAAGGTCAAATCCTGCGTCAATATGTTCTAAATGATGCAATTTTTGATTATGTGCAAGCGATGCATTCAAATAGACTTGTTTTAATTCGGGGTCTGGATTATCCACGTATATTTTTAAATACATGAGTTGCGTATATCTATCTATAATATGCGAATGATTTGGTAAGAGTTGGTCTTGTGGTTGGATTTGTGGAGAGAGAAATTCGCTCATTGTTTCTTATTATTAGAATACTTTTATATGGTTATTAAGTTAAAAACTTATTTATATTATTATTTATGACTCCTTATGAAATAATAATAATATGTTCTATTGGTGGAGTTTTTTGTGGCTGCCTTGTTATTTGGGGATGTGAAAAAATATGCTGTCGGCATTCGCGTTTGATTGATTCTCTTTGTTTTGATTATTTTGGGTGTTTTGGCTGTTTTGGTTTTGGATGTTTTAAATGTGTTGATTGTGGTGTGAATGATAAGAATCGCAGAGAACCCCTGTTGAATTTGTTGGAGGACGGGTTTGCCAAGGTATCGACAGCAGATGATGGGTCGTTTTCGTCTGCAACTTCGTCTGGTTCTGAAACAACATCTATTTATAGGATGCATGTATAGGGTAGGTGGCTTTGGTGGTCTTGATGATGATTTACATATTACATTACTTTATTATGAATTTGTCCTTTACTATCATAAATCCAAATTTCACATAAATAACCAGCATCTTTTAACGCTTGTTGCTTCAAATAAATACAATCTTGTTTTTTTTCTGCGGTCCATGTAGATTTTGCTTCAATGCATCTATTTTGTGATTTTATAAAGCAATCAACAAAGTATCTGTGTTTTTTTCCTTTCGTGTCTTGATACCAAACAGAAGGAACATCGCTTCTGTCAACTATAATATCGTCTTCTAATATATTTTCTTTTTGCAATAAATCATTTAACATATATTTTTCATATCCTTGTATTCGTTCTACTCTTCCAGATGGAAAGGTATAATCATAAGATTTATACGCATTTTTAGATGATTTGGCAGATACTTCTGCGTTTTGTGATGGATGTTCACATCCATATTTTTTCAAATTAGTTGCTTTAGTTTTGTCTTTTATTTCTTTATTTTGCGTTGGATTTTCACATCCATACTTTTCCAAATTTGTTGATTTAGTTTTTTCTCTCACCTCTTTATTTTGCGTTGGATGTTCACATCCAAATTTTTCCAAATTAGTTTGTTTAATTTTTTCTTTTATTTCTTTATTTTGCAATGGATGTTCACATCCAAAATGGATTAAAGAAGTTTCTATTTTTTTGTCTTTTATTTCTTGTGATTGTGATGGATGTTCACACCCAAATTTTTCCAAATTAGTTGCTTTCATTTTGTCCTGAACTTCTTTATTTTGCGCTGGGTTTTCACATCCAAATTTTTCCAAATTAGTTGCTTTAGTTTTTTCTCTCACCTCTTTATTTTGCGTTGGATGTTCACATCCAAATTTTTCCAAATTAGTTTGTTTAGTTTTGTCTTTTATTTCTTTATTTTGCGCTGGATGTTCACATCCAAATTTTTCCAAATTAGTTTGTTTAATTTTTTCTTTTATTTCTTTATTTTGCAATGGATTTTCACACCCAAATTTTTCTAAATTTGTTGCTTTAGTTTTTTCTTGCACTTCTTTATTTTGCAATGGGTTTTCACATCCAAATTTTTCCAAATTAGTTGCTTTAGTTTTGTCTTTTATTTCTTTATTTTGCGCTGGATGTTCACACCCAAATTTTTCCAAATTAGTTTGTTTAATTTTTTCTTTACCATTTTGAGATGTATGTATTTTACAAAAACACCCTATCAATATAAATAATCTAAAAGTTTTACTACAAATCTCATCACACTTTAAACATTTCCCCACTATAATAGTATCTCTAACAACTTTTTCTTTACTATAATCATTTGTTAATTTAATACCATTTTTTTCACAATATTGGGTTAATAAATTAAAATCATACCGTATTTTAGGTTTTCGTTCACTCATCAAATTATGTAAATAATAATATAGTTTATTATTTCAAATCAATTTTTAATATTTGGATATTTGGTGTTTGAAATAATAAAAAGTGTAGGGAGAATTCACCATAACATTTATTTTTGAAAAAATTAAATGCTTAAGTTAAGCAGGAATTCCTTGATTTGACTGTGTATACCATTCAGGTGGAGAAATATATTGCGGTCCGCGATTGCATATTGCCGAACCATTTGTTCCGTAAGGAAATGGTTTTTGTGCACCAATAGGGTCGGCGCATGGGCGTTGGATTCTCGCGGTTTGTTGGCTTGCTGTAAGTGGTTGCTTTAAAAATTTCGTGTATTTACCATTTTGAGCCATGTTGTTATACTTAAATTTCGCTGTAGATGTATGACACAAGGTGGGTCCTCCTTCTACGATAAAATCCACATATTTATCTTCGGCGTTTACATCTGTTACACAGAGGTTGGAGGTTGTCACATTGTGAACATACATACCTTGGCTTTTGCTGTCTGATTGCGTTGTTCCAGCATAGTTCGGTTGAACCCAAAAATTAGGATATTGTCCGTTGTAAATCCATTTGTATTTCTTTTGTAGCATTCCGCGTGTTGATAAAACGGATGGTTTGATATATTGATATTGAGTTGACAAAACATTCACTTCATTTATATTAAACACTGGTGGTGGTGATGGGTAGGTGCCAAAGACACCACCGCTTCCTAAAGGTTGAGTGCCTCTAAAAGGTGTGCCATTTTGTGACATTTCCATGGTTTGGCCAACATAACCCACGTTACGTCTCCCTCCTTGCAGTGAAAAACCATTTGGACCTTTTGTATCTTGTAAAGAGAACATGTTTTTACCAAATGGACCTTGTGGCAACCAATAACCGCCTGGAGGTTTTCCTGACCTTCCCGAGCCATATTGAATGACTGATTTTTTTTTAAACGCAACAATGGACATATAATAAAGAATAATATTATATTTCTTTGGTTTGGATGTGCGAGGCTTGGAGGTGCGAGGTTATCGCCGGTCATTAAATAAATAATAAATGTCTGTCCTCAGGTGTCGACATTGTCGCTCTATGCAAAAACCAATATAATTTGGTATATTTTATTTGGGTGGGTATTGTTTTTATTGTTGTTGTTGTTGTTGTTTTGAGGCCTTTTATCTCTTTGATTGAAAAAAAAGTATAGAGTAAATCAATGATGAATGAACCTAAACTATAATATATTGTTTTTGCGTTTATTTTTGAAGGGAGAATTGCAATCTCTTTTATCTCTGGAGAAATATAATAATCTTTACAAAATGGCCTTGTAAATATTATTTCGTTTGATTCTGTTAAAGGCATTAAATCGTCTGATGAAATATAGAGAAATTGAGAGAAATCAATGACAAATATTTCTTGTGGATTTATGCGATAAAAAGTATGATTGTGTTTTTTTGAAAGATACTGCAATTGATTCGTTAGATTCTCAATGAGGTGTTCTATTGTTTTCATGGTGAGTGTATTTTCTTTTTTGAATTCGGAAAATCGCATTACTGACATGGCGTGAAATTTGGCTTTTGATGAGGTTTGAATTGTTAGACCTTTTACAAATGGAAACAAGGACTGCAATAAGATTTTATTTGGACTGGATAAAGTCAATGTTGTAATGTGGGTTTCGACATTTGTTGACATGGATGCGGAGATGGACATGATATATATTTCTATATTTCTAGTTTATTTAAACCCTTGAAGAATTAATGGCTGGATGGACCTACTTTTTAATTACATATAATAAAAAGAAAAAACCAAGGCCGAGCAATATTGTAGGCGCAATTGCATATTCTACTAAAGCCGGATCTAAAAACATAAAAACCAGCGCTACTATTAGACCTCCTAAAATAGCCACCCATCCGACCGAGGTTACCGTGTCTGCAAGACCTGATGCAACTCCTCGTTGGCCACCTCTCTTTTGTGAGATAAAATATATAGACAATGCAACAACCGCAACTACTGTAAAAACCAAATAACTATTCACATCCGAATTGTTTAGATGCATATTCTATACGCAGATTATTTTTGGGGTTTGTTGTATTTGTGAAAAAAAACCCAAGGCTTGCGATATTATACACCAAGCGGAGTGCTTATAAACCCATGCTATAGTCTACTTTTTATTGTGTCACTGTGTGTTCTTATTGTCCTACATTTTTTTAAACTAACTAAACACTACTAAACTACTGAATTACTCTTTTTGGTGGTGCGAATTTTCTGCACTGGAAGAACTACATTGTATTTTATTTCAACTAAATCTACTTGTCTTGGTTTATCCACATCGTAGGATGAGGTCGTGGCCGGTTTCTTGATCTCCTCGGTTTCTTCGTCCGAAGATTCTTGCTCTTGCTCTTGCTCTTGCTCTTGCTCTTGCTCTTGCTCTTGCTCTTGCTCTTGCTCTTGCTCTTGCTCTTGCTCTTGCTCTTGCTCTTGCTCTTGCTTTGGTAGCATCTGCTTGCGTCTCAGACTTGGAGGCGTTGATGTCGGCGACTCTGGAATAAACTTGGCGGTGGCGGTAGTTTCTTCTTCAATCTGTCTTTTAATTCTCTGCAATTCTTTTTCATTGTAGTCTTCATCATCATCTTCGTCTTCGTCGTCGGATTCGGAGGCCCATGATTTCTTGCAATCTATTGGCTTTCTTGTTATTGTTCTTGTTGGTGGTGGTGGTGTGGTTGGTCGCGGCGTTGATGGCGGTGGTGGTCTTCTTCTAACATTTCTTCCAAATGCATCTGTAAGAGGCTCTTGTTCTTGTTTTCTGCGTGGTTGCTCTTGATTACGAGGATGCTCTTGATTACGAGAATGACGCTGCTCTTCTTCATAACGAAGAAGCGGTGGCTGCGCTTGATGGCGATAAGGCTGCTCTTGTTGATGGCGATGAGTGGGCGGCCGAAGCTCTCTGCCATATTCATCTGTTTTATAAGAAAGAGGTGCTGGTGCTGGTTTTGGTGGCTGGTTTCTAAAGGCAGAAACCATCCAGAACCATTGTTTATCATAGATTATTTTCACATCTTTACCTGTCATTACCTGATTTCTGACAAACTGAGCGTCAGGTGTATTGTTCCATAACAAATGGATTACAACACGATTGCTATTTTGATTTCCTTTTATAATATCAATTCCTTCAATGCGACCGATGCAAATGTCCTCGAAAGTCTTGCGAATTCGCGATTCGCCAATGTTGGCAAAGACACGAGGAATGCAAAGACTCGGACAGTTCTTGGGAAGCAAATTGAAATCAATTTGTTGAGAGCGAATTTCATTGTTGTTGTTGCTTGCGATGTTAAACATTTTGATTCTGATTTGTTTTAAGGTGCTGATTTGTGTGTTTCAAAAAAGCATTTCATTTTTTTTGTTTTGTGGTGAATTTTTTGTTTACTAAAAAAAGTATGAAATCGCAGAAATCCCAGAAATCGCAGAAATCGCAGAAATAGCAGAAATCCCAGAAATCGCAGAAATAAAAAATGAATTAAAAAACTTATCACAACTTAAAAAATGGAGGATATCAGAAATATACATCCACTCTTTCGACCTATGATGTTGGACAATACGAATGATTGTGTTCAACTCATTAGTGCATTGAAACAAAGCGTCAAACATCCAGATGTTGAAAAACAGTATGCTGTTATGAATACGCAGTTTGTCCCGAAAATCAATTGTTTTGTGCCTTTGTTGCGAGTAAACAATGATGTGTTAATTCCTTCTGAAATTCAATTGAAAATGAATAAATTTTCATACAATATTGGGGACAAATACGGCGTTAAATACACGCCTTCAGAGAAAAAAATTGTGGTGAATTGAATTGTGGTTTATGCACGAGCCCGAGGTGAAATCAAAAAAAATGAAATGCTTTGCGCGACGAAATGGAGACACACCGAAAAATGCAAAACTATCTCGAATTTTTAAAATACTCGGGGCTCACTTATTCGCAGTATCAATTTGATGGAGTAAAGTGGATGATTGAAAAAGAATCATGCAGCGAGGTACGTTACTGTGGTGGAGGGGGAGGAATTATTGCGGATGAAATGGGGTTGGGTAAAACAATTATGATGATTGGCACGTTTATATCTAACTTGTTGCCGAAAACATTGATTGTAGTGCCTCTCATTTTAATTGAACAATGGAAACAACAAATACTAAAAACAACTGGATATCGGGTGATTGTATATCACGGGTCCGTGAAACCTGATGTATCCTTTATGGTCGATAGCTGTGGCGGTGGCGGTGGCATCAGGTCCAGCAGTAAAACATACATTGTTATCACTACATATCACACATTGGTAAGCAGTCATATGTTGCATCATATACAATGGAATAGAGTTGTATATGATGAAGCGCATCATTTGAGAAATAAAAATACGCAGTGTCATCAGGTGGCTGCTGCGTTGAAAAGCGACATTCGGTGGTTAATTACTGGCACGCCTATACAAAATTCGGAGAAGGATTTGGAGAATTTGTGTATCATTGCACGCATTCCATGTGACTGTGTTGATGAATTCATATTGAGAAGAACAAAAAAAGAGGTTGGAATAGCCATGCCGGAGTTGAGTGAAACGGTTGAAATGATTCAGTGGCGACCAGAGACGCGTGAACACAAATTAGGGTCACACTTTCATCGCGCGTGGCAGAAAATAAGAGAGAAAAAGGATGGAAAAATATTGCCAGCCATGTTGCGAGCCAAACAGGTGTGCATTATGCCTAAAATAGTGGATACGACTGAGTTGTATGATTCTTTGGCTACAGATGCTGCTGTAGAACCGACGCCTTCTATTGTTGTTGAAACAGAGAATAGTAAAATAGATAGAGTTATTCAAATCATTATTGAACGCAAACTGAATGGGAATCAAAAAATAATATTTTGTCATTTTCACGCAGAAATAGATGTTATTATGATTCATTTAATGGATGCTGGAATGACGGTTGGCGTTATGGATGGACGAAGAAAATGTGCAGTTTCAGATGTAGATGAAAATGATGTATTAATCATTCAAATACAGACTGGGTGCGAAGGACTAAATTTGCAGAAATTTAATGAGATTTATTTCATAGGACCGCATTGGAATCCTGCTGTAGAAGACCAGGCAATTGCGCGTTGTCATAGGATTGGTCAATTGAAACCGGTTATAGTGTATCGGTTTATTATGGACAAGTTTGATGATTGTGAATCGTTAGATATGTACATTAGAGACATTCAAGAGAAAAAAAGGGGTCTTGTGCGTGATATGTTTGATATATGATTATTCTTCGGATTAGGGATTCGGGGATTCTATAATTTACATGTTTTTTTATGTGGATAGAGTTGGATACCTAGTCAGTCTCAACTGTATCAATTATATATTGATTTACCCAATCCATATGATACGAGGTATGGCTATGATTGAATTTATTGGATTTAAAGACGCGTTTGCCGCAACCACAAATGTAATCTTTTGCATATGGCTCTTTTTTAGATGATTCTTTTTCATCACCTTCTTTTTTAGCATTGTGACTTTGTGATTTCAAATGTCTTGCTTTATTAGAGATTAATACGGTTGATCCGCATTCACATTTATAAGTCTTTTCTACTTCTTTTTCTATTGCAGATTCATTTGTTTTCATAATTAAATGTCCTGGTGATTTCAAATGTCTTGCTTTATTCGTAATTAATACTTTTGAACCACATTCACATTCAAAATGAGTATTACTTATTACTTCTGGAAGTGTTGCCTGTTTTTCTTTTGCTTCATCCAATAATTTGGTAATATTAATAATAGAATTTTCAAATACAATATTTTTTGATTTTAGGTAACCGTTTGCCACATTTTTATAATTATTTCTATATTCCTTTTCGTGTTCTTTTTGAAACAATTTGGTTTCTCTTTTATTTAAATTTATATGTTTTTCTTTAAAAGATTGTAATATAATTTCATATTTCATTACATACGCATCAACGATTTTTCTATCATTAGAATCTATCATTGATTCAAACTCGGTGTCAATGTGCAGTGAATAGAATTCCATAATAAATATATAATTGTAGTATTGTTCAAGTAGTATAATAGCAAATCAATTTTTTAATTAATACATTTTATGGTTCATCCTAAACCTCCTCCTATAAGCCAAAAATCTAATCGCCAATGTTTTAAAAGGAATTATTTGAATATGTTAGCCTTTATGTATTGATGAAATTGAACCTGGTTGTATATTACTTAAAATATTCCTCTTTAAGATTGCCAAGTTGGAAAATGAATGATTTATAGCCTATTTTATTTTCCAAAAAAAGGTTGTTCATCCTCGTCCTCATCCTATTCTTATAAGTTGAAAAATCTAATCGCCAATGTTTTAAAAGGAATTATTTGAATATGTTAG
>Ga0194035_1000926_pt1 | contig 16150 bp, 12 predicted proteins | sample JunL2320m_MetaG_FD_148680 | JGI IMG/M metagenome (GOLD analysis project Ga0194035, IMG submission 148680) | Anoxic zone freshwater microbial communities from boreal shield lake in IISD Experimental Lakes Area, Ontario, Canada - Jun2016-L239-20m | ecosystem: Environmental > Aquatic > Freshwater >...
GTCAACACACAGAAGCCGTGCTGGAACTGACTGCCGATGATTCACTGACGCTGCACGCGACCTGCTTCATCGCCGGCTTGGCTGGCTCGGACTAGTCGAAACCCACCACCGGCCTGTGGCCTAGGTCTTCGGCAATCAGCAGCTGCTGCGGCGGCCCCGAATCGCCAATCAGCACGCCGCGGCCTGGCCTGTAAGGGCTGACGAGGTCGGTGCTGTTGATCCTTGGCTCATCGGTCCAGCATCCGCTGTTGATCAGTTGCCCGCCGGAGGGCAACTGCCACTCGCTTGAATCCATCCACGGCAGCGGCCCAGCGCAGTGGGTGTGGCCGAAGATGACGTAGCGCGCATCAACGCCAAGTAGCTCGACAACACCGCGCATCGCATCCGTCCCGGCGCGCCGCAGATCGTCGCTTGAAAGCTTGGCGCTGACCGGGCCAAGCCCGGCGCGGTTCAGCCCCGAGATCCCCAAAGGCAGCAGCGCCGCTAAAGCCTTACCGCGCAGCGGCGCTCGCCCGTCGCCCGACAACAAAGTCCAGGCCTTCGCCGAAACGGCGCCGCTTGCCCAGCGTCCACCAGCGGCTCGCCCGTTGGCTACCTGATCGAGCAAGGCGTAAACCGGCGAAAGGGCGGCTTCGAAATCTTCCGCGGTAGCGCTGCCAGGCTGCTCAGGCAGCCGACCAACCGCTTTTGCCATCGCGCCGGCCGCGATCCGCTCGAAGGTCGGGATCGTGATCAGACGGTCGAGGTAATGGCCGTGGGTTGCCCACACGTCGTCGCGTAGCCATAGCCCTGGGTAGGCGACGGTGCAAGTTAGATGGTCGCCTAACCAGGCAGCGATCGCCTGCGACGCCGGTGAGGCATCAGGCGTCGTGCGGGTCTCCGAACCGAGCGGCGGCGGCGACTGATAGGCGCCGCGACTGCTGAGCCAAGGCGCAACGATTGCCGAATCGTGGTTACCTCCGACGAGCACAACCTCGCTGCCAGGTTGCATCGCGCGCCCGATCTCCTCAATCACCGGCTGGGCGATCTTCAGCACGTCGCGCAGTGGGCCTTGCCTCAGCTCTAGGAGATCGCCAAGCAGCACAAGGCGATCGACCTTGCTTGCTGCATCGCAGAGCGCGGCTAGCGGCTCCGGGCGGCGCAGGATGTCTACGGGGCGCCGCGAGCCTAGGTGGGTGTCGGAGATGACAAGCGTCTGCATCGCCGCGCAGGGTAGCCTGACTGCCTATGAGTACGAAACAACTCGACGGAATTATCGTCGCTGATTTCAGCCGCGTCTTGGCTGGTCCGCTCTGCACACAGACGCTCAGCGACCTCGGAGCCGATGTAATCAAGGTCGAACGAATTGAAGGCGGCGATGACACGCGCCAGTGGGGACCGCCGTTCGTCGACGAAGGCTCCACCTACTTCCTTGGACTGAACCGCGGCAAGCGCTCGATCACGCTCGACCTCCATGACGAAGCCGACAACAAGCTTGCGTTAGAGCTCTGCCGCCGAGCCGACGTGATCGTCGAGTCTTTCCGGCCGGGCACGATGGCAAGGCTCGGTCTTGGATGGGAGCAGATCAGCGCGATCAACCCTCGTGCCATCTATTCCTCGATCAGCGCTTTTGGCTCCGGTGAGGAGGGCAGCGCACTCCCAGGCTATGAACTTCTCGTTCAGGCGATGTCCGGCTATATGTCGACTACAGGCGAGCCGGATGGCCCAGCGGTAAGACCGGGGACGGCGATGATCGACATGACGACCGGCCTTTATTCGACGATCGGAATCCTCGCAGCGCTGCAAGAGCGCGAGACGAGCGGCTTAGGACAGCATCTAGAGGTCTCACTCCTCGACAGTGGTCTGCTGGCGCTGCTGAACCTCGGCGCTGGCTTCCTCAACACAGGCGAGCTGCCGCAGCGAGCTGGGAATGCTCACCCGTCGATCGTTCCGTACCAAACATTCGCGACCGCCGACGGGGAGCTAGCGCTGGCAGTAGGAAACGACGCTCTCTTTGCGCGCTGCTGCGAAGCGCTAGGGACCCCCGAGCTAGCCGATCACGCCGACTACTCGACTAACAGTGCCCGGGTCGAGCACCGCGAAGCACTGGTCGCTGAGATGACGATGATCTTCGCCGCTCAGACCGCCGCCGAGTGGGCCAAGCGACTGACCGCCGCTGGTGTCCCAGCCGGGCCTGTCAACAAGATCGATGAGGCCTACGAGCTAGCCGAGCAGCTAGGCCTTGAACCAGTCGTTGAACTCGACGGCGTGCGCAGCGCGCGATCGCCGATGCGCTTCAGTCGCACGCCGGTCGAACCTACGCGCCGGCCACCGCGACTCGGCGAACACAGCGAGCAGCTACGCGCCTGGCTCAGCGAGAGCTAACCCTCTTTGGCAGCTAGCGCCTCACGGATTGTCTTGGGCAGCATGAAGCGAACGTCCTCTTCAACGACCTCAAACTCTTCGACATCAGAAGTGCCCTGCGCGCGGAACAGCTCAACGAGACGTTGAACCAACTCCTCCGGCGCGCTTGCGCCAGAGGTAATGCCTAGCGTCTCAACACCTTCAAGCCACTGCTCCTCAACCTGGGACTCGTTGTCAATCAGATGCGAGCGAGCGCCATGTTCGCGCGCTACCTCGACCAAACGGTTCGAGTTTGAGGAGTTGCTCGAACCGATCACCAATACCAGATCACAGAGCGGGGCCAACTGCTTTACAGCGGCCTGGCGATTCGTCGTGGCGTAACAAATATCGTCGGTCCGGGGGCTGATGATCGACGGGAACCGCTCGCGCAGCCTGTCGATGATGATGCTGGTTTCGTCAACCGAGAGCGTTGTTTGGGAGATGAATGCGAGCTTCTCGGGGTCATCGACTTCGAGCGAATCAACGTCGTCGAGCGTCTCGACGAGAATGATCGAGTCTGGCGCCTCGCCCATCGTCCCCTCTACCTCTTCATGGCCGTCGTGGCCAATCAGGATGATCGTGTAACCGTCCTCAGCGAACTTGACCGCCTCACGGTGGACTTTCGTCACCAATGGGCAGGTCGCATCGATCGTTTGAAGCTTGCGCTCAGCGGCCTCGGCATGTACCGATGGCGCAACTCCGTGCGCAGAGAAGACCGTTACAGCGCCCTCGGGGATCGAATCGTTCAGTTCGTCAACGAAGATCGCGCCGGAATCACGTAGCTGCTCAACAACATGCTTGTTATGGACGATCTCTTTGCGCACATAAACCGGGGCGCCGTGAGTTTCGAGCGCGCGCTCGACCGACTGGACAGCGCGATCGACACCGGCGCAATAACCGCGCGGAGCTGCGAGCAGAATTTTTGTTGGAGCATTCACTGCTCGTCAGTGTACGAAGAGCTAGCGGCGACGCAGCTGGTCTACCAACTCGTAGACGGTTTCACCGGTCACGTCGAGCGCCCGCGCGCTCACCTTGTCGACGCTATCGGCGAGCGTGTTGCGCCATGGGTATTCAAAGTCGATCAAGTCGATTGCCGCTATACCGCGTTCGATGAATGGCGTGTGGTCGTCATAGATTGTCGTTTGGACTGTGTCGGGAAAACTCGAGACCGCTCCAACGCGCTGCGCCGCTGCGCGCAGCTGCGCCCACAGTGCGATGTCAGAGCTGCCTTCGCGTGACAACCGCAGTCCGCGATTCGCTACATAATCGAGCAGCACGAGACTGCCAATCTCGCCCTCATGCCGGTGCGCATAAGCACGCGAGCCGCGTAGTGCAGTGGCATAGAAATCTGCCGCCCCCGGCGGCTGCTCCTCGCCGTCAAAGAGCACAAAGCGCAGTTCACGGCTACCGCTCAGCGGGTGCGCCGCAAATTGGCGCGCAAGTTCGACGACAGCAGCAGTGCCCGCTGCGCCATCGTTGGCTCCGACGAATCCCTTCGGCCTAGCGCCGACGTCATAGTGAGCCGCCAGCAGGATCGCCGGCTTGCGGCCGGGAATCACTCCGACAGCGTTGTTGAGCTTCAGCCGGCCTGACCTAAATCGCTCCAAGCGGCCATTTGGTAAGCGGCGGCGAAGATCCTCAGCCAAGCTTCTTGAACTAGCCGAGCCGGCCGGCCGCCAGCCGTAGCGCTCAACTTGCCGCCGCAGCAGGCTGAAGGCTCGCTTCTGATCGAAGTTATTGACGCTTGGCGTCGGGACGCCGTCGCCTTGCTGTCCCTTGAGGAATCGCTCTGCCACCACCGGGCGAGCGACCTTGGCCGGCGCGTTTGGCACCCACGGCCAACCGGCGAGCGCGAAGTAGATCAGCACGCCAGCAAACAGCAACTGGACCAGAAGCACGATCACGAGCACGCGAATGCCACTCGAGGGCTTCTGCTCCTGCTCTGTCGTCAGCTCTGGTTCCATTTGTCGATCGGGTCGCGGCAATGCTCTGTACGAATAATCACAGCCAAGCTGGCTGCCATCTGTATAGATTTAGGGTATGGCTCAAGAACACTTTGACCGATTGACCGCGCTCGACGCGTCATTCCTTGAGCAGGAAGGCCCTACGTCGCATATGCATGTCGGCGCCGTCGCGACCTTCGAGAACCCCGCACCGGTATTTGACGACTTCCTCGACACGATCCGCGGCCGCCTCCACCTAGTCCCACGCTACCGGCAGAAGCTCGCACTGCCACCGATGCGCACCGGTCGGCCGGTCTGGGTGGATGATCCGAACTTCAACATCGAGTACCACGTCCGTCGTACGGCCTTGCCTCCTCCAGGTAGTCAGGAGCAGCTCCTGCTGTTGGCATCGCGGCTCTTCTCGCAGCAGCTAGATAGATCTAAGCCGCTCTGGGAGATGTGGATTATCGAAGGCCTCGAGAACGATTCGTGGGCGCTGATCAATAAGACCCACCACGCGATGATTGATGGAGTCTCAGGCGTGGATCTCGCGACGGTGATCTTCGATCTGTCGCCAGAGGGAACGAAGATTGACCATCCCGCCGAGCCGTGGCAGGCAGCAAGTGAGCCGGGTGACCGTGACTTGCTGGCTTCAGGAGCGCTAGGGATTGCGCGCACAGCGATCGACAGTGTCAGGCGAGCAACGGAGGTTGTCTCTAGCCCGGCGGCCGTCTTTGACCAACTCCGCGACGGCATCGAAGGCGTCGGCGAAGTTGCTTGGGCGGGGCTCAACGCAGCGCCTGCGACCCCGCTGAACGTTGAGATTGGACCGCACCGTCGCTTCCGTGTCGTCGACGCGCAGCTCGAGGACTTCAAGCGGATCAAGAACGCCCTCGGCGGCACAGTTAACGACGCCGTACTGACCGTCGTCAGCGGAGCGCTACGAAGCTGGCTCCACTCGCGCGGCGTGCGCACTGAGGGCCTGGAGCTGCGCGCGCTCGTACCTGTCTCGATTAGACCGAAGGACGCGCACCACGAGTTCGGTAACCAGATCGCCGCAATGCGTGGTCCTCTACCGGTCTACATCGATGATCCGATCGCCCGCCTTGGGATGGTGCGCAGTTCAATGGATGGCCTCAAGGAGTCGAAGCAGGCACTTGGCGCCGAGGTGATCAGCGGCGCGCAAAACTTTGCGCCGCCAACGATTCTCGCGCAGGCATCACGGCTGAACTTCTCGACGCGGCTATTTAACCTGATCGTGACCAACGTTCCCGGGCCACAGTTCCCGCTCTACGTTGGCGGCTCACGGCTGGTCTCGATCGCTCCGGTGGCGTTCCTCCCGAAGAAGCATGCCCTGGCTATCGCGATCATGAGCTACGACGGCAGCCTCAGCTTCGGACTACTCGGCGATTACGACCAAATGGATGACATCGACGTACTCGCCGATGCACTGTCCGATTCGATCGACGAGCTGCTCGAACTATCGGCTGACGCTGCAGCTGCTCAGTAGCCGAGCGCGAACTTCGCGTCTTCACTCATCAGCTCAGGCGTCCATGGCGGCGTGAAGATCATCGCCGATTCCACCGACTCGACGCCATCGAGGACGCCGACGAACTCTTCGATCTGCTCCGCAACCATCGGGCCGATCGGGCAGGCAGGCGTAGTAAGCGTGTACGTGACGTGCACCTTGGGGCCGTCAACTTCTATTCCGTAGATCAGCCCCAGTTCAACAAAATCAAGCCCCAGTTCAGGGTCGATCACGTTTGTGAGGGCTGCTTCGACTTCATCGACATTCGCCATAGCGGCGATTGTAGCCAAGCCACTCACTACCATTAACTAGCGATCATGTTCATCTTGGTACTGCTGCTTGTCATCGTCCCGATTATCGAGCTGGCGATCATTATTCAGGTCGGCACGATGATCGGCGTGTGGTGGACAATCGCTCTACTGATCGCCGACTCGCTGCTAGGCGCTTGGCTCTTAATGCGGGAAGGCTCGCGCTCTTGGCTGAGGTTCAGAGGTGCACTTGGTGACGGCAAGGTGCCAGCGAAGGAGACTGCCGATGGCGCGCTCGTTATTGGCGGAGGGGCTCTTCTGCTCACCCCCGGATTCCTAACCGACATCATTGGCCTGATGTTCCTCTTCCAGCCCACGCGCGACATCATCCGTCGGATTGCGCTGACAAAAGCAGTCGCCTACGCAGCGACTAGCGTCGGTGGCCCTGCCGGCTGGACATTGCGCGGAGCGTTCTTTGGTTCAAAGGCCGCCAAGTACGCGCGTACGAAGACGCCGAACCGTGACTACGACGTCGAGGGCACCGCGACAGAGGTAAAGCCTGAGCCAACAGCACTCAACTAACGCAGCGGCGCTAGTTAGTTGTCGGACCCCATGCGGTCCCAGAGGTACAGATCCACGCACTCGTCGGCCAGCTCGCTGCAGCGTTCGCGGCTTAGCGACGGAAGCACCGTCTCAAGTAGCTGCTCCTCGGAGACGCCGGCGTCGAATGCCTCCTCGCCGCGGAACCCGGCAGCGATCTTCAACGCTTCACGGCGGTGCTCCCCCAGCGCGCCGAACGCGCCAAGCAGAAAGTCACGGTTGGCGACCGGCTGGCCGACTTCCATCGAGGCATGCCAAGCGGCGAGCATCGAAAGGTCGTGCTCGTCTAGGTCGGCGACCGCTTTGACGTAATGGCTTTCAAGGTCGGTCTCAGGAAGTTCGTCGACCCAGGCGCGCACCAGCTCTCCGAGTAGCTGACGTCTGGCGTCGCGACCAACAGATTCAGCGATCACACGAATCGCATCCTGAGGCTCAATAAAACAGAGGGACAACGGCATCTCCGAGGTCAGGGGAATCAGTGACTGACTGGCAAACTACGCGCCGCGGCGGACGGCATGGCGAAATGGACTACTCCAGCCCCATCTCTGCGCGCGCGGGCTGAGAAGGCTCAGCGGACTGGGACGCGCTTTGACCCTGCGGCTGAGCAGCAGGTTCGCTTGAGCTGGGCGGAGCAAGCGGTGTGAGCGCTACCTGCTGGGCCCTCTGCGAACGCTGGCGTGATTGATGCTGCGCACGCCTCTCCGCCCTGCGCTGCTGATTCCCGGCTTTCTTATTGGCCGTCTGGGCAGTGACAAGAGCGAGCTTCGCGGTGCTCGTCGAGCGGCCTACAACTTGGTCTAGAACGACAGCGCTTCCGCTTGCAGCAGCTGCCGTGGCGGCGACTACCGCTGTAGCCTTGCCGGCCGTCCCGATCAGTCCTTCAGTCAGCGCCTGCGCTTTGATCAGCGAGGATGCCGAGCGTTCAGTCGCCCAGCTTGTAAGAGATTCGTAGGCTCGCATGAAGACGTTTCCCGCGGCGTCACTCTGCGCTCCGACGACTGCCACAAGGCCAACCGGGAAGACGGCCGCGAGCGGCGTGTTGGCTCGGTGCAATTCGCGCACAACGCCGCGACAGGCGCCGCACTGACGCAGGTGCGGGCGAAGCTCGACGAGCTGCTCAGTTGTCGCCTCGCCATCGACGAGCGCCGACAGAAGCGGCGACCAGCGTTTGCACTCTTCGCCCGACTCAATCCCCGCGTACCGCGACAGGAAGGCGCGACGCCCTTCGTAAAGACAGCGGTTGACCTTCGTTCGGGTCCACCCTGTCTGCTCTTGAATCTCGTCGTACGAGTTGCCTTGGGCGCGCAGCCAGAGAGCGCGAACCTCTTGCGGCTTGAGCCTCCCGAGCGCTTCGGCCGAGCGAGCGATGTGCTCAAACCCGAGCGCCTGTTCTTCTGGCGTTGCTAGGCGGTCCCCCTCGATCTGGTCGAAATCGACTTCGTTGGCGGTCAGATCGCGCTGGCGTGTGCTGCGAATCGCCATCGCCTCATGCTTGATGACCGTTCGCAGCCACCCCGCCGCGCGTTCCGGGTCTAGCCGCGAAGCGTTCTTGATGAAGATCTCAAGACCTCGCTGGTAGGCGTCCTCGGCATCGTCGGCGCAGAGACTATGGCGGCGAGAAAGCCTCAAAAGGCTCGCCGAATCGCGCTGGACGACTCGGATCACGAGCTCGTCAAGCTGCTGCTGCCTGGCTGCGCTGCCAGTTAGTGGATGTCTGTGGCTCGTCTGTTCCATCGCTGCTGCCCTCTAAAGCACGCCGAGAGAGTGAACTTCCCCTCGCCATGTTCCAAATATCCCGCAAATACCGGCAGATTCCGGGATAACAGACATACACAGTAAAACCGATCGGCCTTGTGTTATTTTATCGGTTAGATGTTCGCTTCGCTCTTTTCGTTCCCCAATCCCGTCAACGAAGTATCGGCGCGGCTAGTGGCCGGTGGAGTCGTATTGATGGCGCTCGCTGCGATCGTCTTCGATCAGCCGTGGATCACGCTAGTGCTTGCGTTTGGCTTCGTGGCTCGCGTCCTCAGCGGGCCAACCTTAAGTCCCCTAGGCCAATTCGTAACCCGCGTCCTAACGCCCGCGCTCCCATTTGACGAGAAGCTCGTCCCCGGCCCGCCGAAGCGATTCGCGCAGTCGATCGGTGCCCTCTTCTCAGTCACAGCGGCCGCCCTCGCAATCGGTTTTGATCAGACGGGTGCGGCTTATGTCGTGCTCGGCCTGTTGGCGGCCTTCGCGACGCTTGAATCTGTCTTCGGGATCTGCGTTGGCTGCAAGGTCTTCGCGCTGCTGATGAAGGCAGGGATCGTTCCCGCTGAGGTCTGCGAGAGCTGTAACCAGATCAGCTTCACTGCACCTGCAACCGCTTCCGACTAGCGTTCGCCCTACGCTGCGGCGCCGTCGCGCACAACGACAGCTTCCACAGGCCGGCGGTAGCCGCTGGCCTCGGCGCGGGACTCACCCCGCGCAACTTCCTTACGCAGCGCGTAGAGGTAGTCGTCAAAATCAACCTGAATTGTGTGGCGCTTCGAGGCCACATAGCGCTTCTGCATCGCGGCGCGATCCTCAGTCATCAGAGTGCGCATCTCGTGCGCATTGGGCAGCTGATAACGACCGGTGAGGTAATCAGCGACCCAAACTCCTTGAGCCTCCGAGAGTGGCATCACTGCGCCGAGCGGCTGGAGCAGACCGATAAAGAAGAGATTCGGGATGTCAGGGCTGAAGACTCGCCGGTAGAGATCGATCTCGTTGTCTGGCGCTGAGATGAAATCCTCGTCGAAGAACGGGAACGTGATCTTGTATCCGGTGCAGTAGATGACGACGTCGGCGTGAACTCGGCTGCCGTCCTCAAACTCAACTTCGTCTCCGTCGAGGCAACGGATGTTCGGCTTGACCTTGATTGCGCCGTGCGTGATTCGATCTAGGATCCGGCTCGAAACGGTCGGGTGTGACTCGCCAAATTGATGATCGGGCTCCGGCAATCCGAAATCGGTCACCTTGCCGACATAGGTATTGATCAGCGCGGCGACAGCCTTTTGGCGGATCTTGAATGGAATCCGCGGGTTGACCCATCCGCCCAATTGGTCGGTTGGCTTACCGAAGATGTACTTGGGCACGATGTGCGAACCGCGGCGAGCTGAGAGGTAGACGTTCTCGGCGATATACGACGCCTCAACCGAGATATCCATTGCGCTGTTGCCGATTCCGAGCACGACGACGTCCTTCCCATCGAGGAAGTCGGGGCGCATGTAGGAATGTGCATGCATCTGCTGGCCGCTGAAGGAATCCGAACCAGGGAAGGCCGGCTCTGGCCAGCGAGGATCCCAGTGATGCCCGTTCGCGACCAATAGTGCGTCGAAGCGCTCGCTGCTGCCATCACCGAGCGTCAGTTGCCATGTGCCGTCCTCGAGACGCTCAGCGTGGCTGACGGGAGTTTCAAAGCGGATTCGGTCGCGGACGCCAAAGTGGTCAACGTAATCATCAAAGTAGGCGGCGATCTGTGCATGGTTTGGATAGTCGGGGTAATCCTTGGGCATCGGATAGTCGGAGTAGGCCATCCGCAGGCGCGAGGTATTGATGTGCAGATCTCGATAGCAAGCCGACGTGCCATTGCTGTTTTCGTAGACCCAGTTGCCACCGATACGGTCTGATGACTCAAAGCAAGTGACATCGAAACCGCGCTGAACGAGAGTCTTGAGTGCCGTGATTCCTGATGATCCGGCACCTATGATCGCGGTTCTTGGTAGCTGCTGACTCATTTCGGCCTCCTAATCAGACTGGGACTTCAGCGAAGTACTTATCAACCATACGGGCACACCGACGTCCTTCGTTTATTGCCCAGACGATCAGCGACTGACCGCGGCGTGCGTCGCCGGCGACGAAGACGCCGGCTTCGGAGCTCTGATACGTAGGCGCCTCGATGTTGCCGCGCGGATCGAGTGCGCAGCCCAGATCAGCAACGAGACCTTCGGCCTCAGGATGGATAAATCCTGTTGCGAGCAGCACTAGGTCGGCTTTTAGTTCGCGTTCGCTGCCCGGAACCGAAGCGAACGGTGGCGCCGCTTCGGCCTGAGCGATGTGCTGCGCCGTGACCTTGCCGTCAGCGCCCGAGAAGTGAGTCGTCACGACCGAGAAATCCTGCTCGCCGCGGCCGATCTCGCGCGCCTCTTCCATCGCGTACGAAAGGCGGTATTTCTGGGGCCACAGCGGCCAAGGGGTGCGATCGTCGGGACGGTGCTCGGGCGGCTCTGGCAGAAGCTCAAGCTGGATTACGCCGAGCGCTCCTTCACGGATCGAGTTACCGACACAGTCTGCGCCGGTGTCACCGCCGCCCACTACGACGACGTGCTTACCCTTGGCGGTGATCTCAGGCAGATCGGTCGGTGCCGCGACCGGCGGCTCAGGCCCGAGCTGCTCGGCTACCCAACGGTTGCGCCCGTAGAGGTACTCCATCGCAAAGTAGACGCCATCGAGCTCACGGCCAGGTACGTCAAGATCCCTCGGCACGCGCGAACCGATCGCGATCACGACCGCATCGAAATCAGCCTTAAGCTGCTCAGCGGTGATGTCGACGCCGACGTTGACGCCGTAACGCAGCTCGACTCCCTCTGCGATCATCTGCTCGACACGACGATCGATGACGTGCTTTTCGATCTTGAAGTCCGGCACACCGAAACGGATCAGCCCGCCCGGAGCCTCATCGCGCTCAAAAACGACGACCTTGTGACCGGCGCGGCGCAGCTGCTGCGCCGCTGCCAGCCCAGCCGGTCCTGAGCCGACTACGGCGACAGAGCGGCCGCTCTCCTGCTGCGGCGGCTCTGGCTTGACCCATCCCTGCTGCCAAGCGTGATCGATTATTGATAGCTCGATCTGCTTGATGGTTACCGAGTCGCCTTCGCGAATCTCGAGCACACACGCCGCCTCGCACGGGGCCGGGCAGAGCCTGCCAGTGAACTCAGGGAAGTTGTTGGTGGCGTGCAGCCGGACGATCGCCGACTCCCAGTCCTGCCGGTAGACCAGATCGTTGAAGTCAGGGATCAAGTTGCCGAGCGGGCAGCCGTTGTGGCAGAAAGGCACGCCGCAGTCCATGCAGCGCGCGCCTTGCTCGCCGAGCGCTTCATCCGAGCGAATCTGAACGAACTCCTTATACGGCTCTAGTTCAACCCGTTCGACGGGATCCTTGTAGGGGATTCCGACCCGCTCGATCTTGAGAAAACCGCCTACCTGACCCATCAGCCACCAACCTCGCTGGAATCAGCGATCGGGTGATCGGCGTTTTCCCGCTCGGCCAGCTCAAGTTCAGCCAGCACGCGCTTGTAATCGGCAGGAAATACCTTGACGAAGGAGCCCTCCAGCTCTGCCCAGTTATCGAGAACACGCTGACCAACGGTCGACCCTGTCCGCTGAACGTGTTCAGCAATCAGACTGCGAACCTCAATCACGTCGGCTTGATCTAGCCGCTCTAACTGGTTAAGAAGTTCAGGGTTGATGCGCTCAGCCAAGGTCCCGTCCTCATCGAGCACGAATGCTAGGCCACCGCTCATCCCGGCAGCGAAGTTGCGTCCGGTCGGCCCGAGAACGACGACGCGCCCACCGGTCATGTACTCGCAGCCGTGATCGCCAACTCCTTCGACGACGGTGCTGGCGCCGGAGTTGCGGACCGCAAAGCGCTCGCCTGCAAGCCCGCGGAAGAATGCTCGGCCAGCGGTCGCACCGTAGAGCACGGTATTGCCGACGATCACATTCTCTTCAGCATTGAACTCGATCGATTCCGGAGGAGCGACGGAGAAGACGCCTCCCGACAGGCCTTTGCCGGCGTAGTCGTTGGCGTCGCCAACCAGCGTCATCGTGACGCCAGGCGCCAGCCAGCCCGCAAAGCTCTGTCCTGCCGAGCCTGCGAAGTTGATCTGCACAGTCCCTTCAGGCAGCCCGTCGGCGCCGAGGCGCTCGGCGATCCGGCTTGAGAGCAGCCCGCCGACACAGCGATTGACGTTGCGGATTGGCTGCTCAATCGTGACCTGCTCGCCACGCTCGATCGCTGGCTCTGCGGCTTCGATCAGCTTCCAATCGATTGCGCTTTCCAAGACCTGTGGTGGTGGCCCAACGCGATGCAGCGATGCTCCCTCCGCTAGGGGAACGCGGTGAAGCAGGTGCGTCATGTCAACGCCAGCCGTCTTCCAGTGCTCGATCGCTTCGTCCGCTGCCAGTAGCTCTGTGCGACCGATCATCTCGTCGATCGTGCGAACTCCAAGCGAGGCCATGATCTGGCGAAGTTCCTCGGCAACGAAGAAGAAGAAGTTGACGACGTGCTCCGGCGTCCCATTGAAGCGTTTGCGCAGCTCGGGATCTTGAGTGGCGATGCCGACGGGGCAGGTGTTGAGGTGACAGGCGCGCATCATGATGCAGCCGGTTGCGATTAGCGGCGCCGTCGAGAAGCCGAACTCATCGGCCCCGAGGATCGCCGCGACAGCGACGTCACGGCCGGTCTTCAGCTGGCCGTCGGTCTGCACAGTGATCCTTGAGCGAAGATCGTTCAGACAGAGCGTCTGCTGCGTCTCTGCAAGGCCGATCTCCCACGGCACGCCGGCCGAGTGGACCGAGCTCAGGGGAGAGGCGCCGGTTCCACCGTCGTGGCCAGCAATCAGCACGTGGTCGGCGTTTGCTTTGGCAACGCCGGAAGCGACCGTCCCGACACCGACCTCAGAGACCAACTTGACCGATACCTGAGCCTTGGGGTTGGCGCAGCGCAGGTCGTAGATCAGCTGCTTGAGATCCTCAATCGAATAGATGTCGTGGTGCGGCGGCGGCGAGATTAGTCCAACGCCCGGCGTCGTGTGGCGGACCCAGCCGATGTACTTATCGACCTTGTAGCCTGGCAGCTGGCCGCCCTCGCCCGGCTTTGCTCCCTGCGCCATCTTGATCTGAAGTTGATCGGCGTTGACGAGGTAATGGATCGTTACCCCGAAGCGGCCAGAGGCGACCTGCTTGATAGAAGAGCGGCGCAGATCACCGTTGACGTCGGGCTCGAAACGGCGCGGGTCCTCTCCCCCTTCTCCAGTGTTCGAGCGGCCGCCGAGGCGATTCATCGCAATAGCCAAAGTTTCGTGCGCTTCGGTGGAAATTGAACCAAGCGACATCGCTCCGGTCGCGAAACGCGTAACGATCTCCTTTGCTGCTTCAACCTCGTCGATCGGAACCGGCGTCAGGTCTTCACGGAACTTCAGCAGACCGCGTAGCGTTGCCCGCTTCGTCGACTCTTCGTTGCAGAGCCTCGCGTATTCGTCGTAGCGGCTCTGCGCGTCGCCCTGCTCCGGAGTAATCCGCACGGCCTGCTGGAGCGCTGAGATCGTGTCGGGATTCCACATGTGCTCTTCGCCGTCGCGGCGCCATGCGTAGATACCGCCAACCGGCAGCAACTGATCATCGCGCTCACCTGAGATCGGCCAGGCGCGAGCGTGGCGCGCCAGAGCTTCGACGCCGAGCACATCAAGGCCGATACCGCCGATCCGCGAAGCAGTCCCGGTGAAGTGGCGGTCAACTAGTTGCTGTTCGAGGCCTACAGCCTCAAAGATCTGAGCGCCGCAGTACGACTGAATCGTCGAGATACCCATTTTCGAGATCGTCTTCATCAGCCCCTTGCCGAGTGCCTTGACGACGTTCAGTTCGGCCTCGCCAGGGTCGCTGACACCCTCGATCTCGCCGGCAGCAGCTAGCTCGGCAGCGCTGTCGAGCAGCAGATATGGGTTGATCGCGCTGACGCCGTAGCCGATCAGCGTGGCGAGATGGTGAACCTCACGCGGCTCGCCGCTCTCAAGCACCAGCCCGGCCTGCAGCCGGTTCCCGATCCGCACGAGGTGATGGTGAACCGCCGCAGCGGCAAGCAGTGCAGGGATCGGCGCCCGTTCAGGACCGAGCCTGCGATCGGAAAGAATCAAAACTGAGGCGCCTGCAGTGATCGCGTCGTGAGCTTCGTCGCAGAGGTTCGCTAGTCGCGCACTAAGTCCATCAGGGCCTTCGCTGACAGGCCAGGTCATGTCGAGCGTGTGTGCTCGGAAGATGTCGCGCTCGACATTGCGCAGCGTCTCAAGCTCCTGGTTGCGGAGGATCGGCTGGTTCATCACCAACTGGTGGGCGGCCTGCGGCGATTCGCCAAGCAGGTTCGCTTCAGCGCCGACCGAGGTCGCGAGCGACATCACGATCGATTCGCGAATCGGGTCGATCGGTGGGTTCGTTACCTGCGCGAAGAGCTGCTTGAAGTAGGAGAAGAGCGGCGGCGATTGGTCTGAGAGGACAGCTAGAGCTGAGTCGTTGCCCATCGAGCCGATCGGCTCCTGCCCAGTCTGCGCCATCGGCGCAATCAGCACCTTCAGATCCTCCTCGCTGTAACCGAACGCTTGACGCCGGATGTGGCTTGGCAGCACGCCGGTCATCGTCACGTGCGCCGGCTCAAGGTCATCGAAGTGCACACAGTTGTCGTTGAACCACTCTTCGTAAGGCTGCGTGCTGGAGACCTCCTGCTTGACCTCCTCGTCCTCGATTATCCGCCCTTGTTCAAGGTCTACTAGGAAGATTTTTCCGGGCTGCAGGCGGCCGAGCCGCTTTACGTTCTGCGGATCGATTGCCAACATGCCCGACTCTGAGCCGAGGACAACAAGGCCGTCCTTTGTTTCCACCCAGCGACCGGGGCGCAGACCGTTGCGGTCGAGCGTCGCACCAACGACGCGGCCATCTGTGAAGCAGACCGATGCTGGCCCGTCCCAAGGCTCCATCAGACAGGAGTGAAAAGCGTAGAAACCCTTTAGCGCCGGCGAAAGATCGGCGCGATCTCGATAGGCCTCAGGAATCATCATCATCGCCGAATGCGGCAACGAACGGCCGGCCAGCATCAGCAGCTCAAGCACGTTGTCGAAGGTCGCCGAGTCAGAGCCCCCAGGCCGCACGACCGGCATCACCTTCTGAAGATCCGGGCCAAAAAGCTCGCTGGCTAGCGACGCCTCGCGCGCCTTCATCCAGTTGATGTTGCCCATCAGCGTGTTGATCTCGCCGTTGTGCGCGATGACTCGGAAAGGGTGCGCTAGCTCCCAGCTCGGGAAGGTGTTGGTTGAGAAGCGCGAATGAACCAGCGCCAGCGCAGAGGCGAATCGTTCGTCACTGAGATCGGGGTAGAACTCGGCGACTTGGCTCGACATCAGCATTCCCTTGTAGACGCAGGTGCGCGACGAGAAGCTCGGCGAGTAGAAGTCGGGGCCGGCTGCAAGCTCAACGATCCGGCGGATCACGTAGCACTTGCGCTCGAAGGAGTCCTGATCACGGTCGAAGCCTGGGCCGGCGCCGATGATCGCCTGACTGATGTGTGGCCGGGACATGTTGGCCGTCTCACCAACGTGGTCTTCGTTGATCGGCACGTCGCGCCAGCCGAGGAAGATCTGACCCTCAACGCGGGTGTTCAG
>Ga0194035_1000927_pt1 | contig 16133 bp, 17 predicted proteins | sample JunL2320m_MetaG_FD_148680 | JGI IMG/M metagenome (GOLD analysis project Ga0194035, IMG submission 148680) | Anoxic zone freshwater microbial communities from boreal shield lake in IISD Experimental Lakes Area, Ontario, Canada - Jun2016-L239-20m | ecosystem: Environmental > Aquatic > Freshwater >...
CTTCAATAGACACTGTTAGAAAATCAGTTGATTTAACAAAAACATTCGTTAAGTGGAACGGTGTAACACCACCATGTGTTCAAAGTTTAACAACAAGTGAAGGTCCTTATACTTACAATGAAATGTTAGACATTTTGGCAACACCTGAGTGGACAGACCCAAATCCAATGGGTGGAATTTAATTGTAAAGGTAATTAACCTTTTTTTTCTTTAGAGTCCTCTTCTTTTGACTTATACAATTTCATCAACTTTAAAGAGTCCTTGTAGTGTTTTTCGAGTCTATCTAATTCCTCAACTGTAACACAAGTCTCACATGCCGAGTTATATTGTTCCTCAGCTTCTTTTATTATTTTCTCAATTGTCTTAAGAAGTTTCATATAATATAAATATAGTTTAGTAGTGTGTTTATTTATATTTTAACATTTCTATTTTTAAAATGTATAAAAACCTATCATCAGGTTATTTATAGTATAATATAGAGTATTACATGGCAATCAAAAAAATAATCCCTTGTAACGGTGGTTCAGATTTTAATGCGGATTTTTTAACAAATTCCGTAAATGACGGGAATATTTTTTATATTACTTTTAGTTCAAACTCTGCACTTAACGGATGTTATACAATTGATTCAACCGCTTTAACATTTACTGAAACAGTTGATACAATATCATCAACCTACGCCAACTGTCTTGATTGTCTTTTATTTGATACTTTTCAATTTGAAGAGTGTGGTAATTCATCAAATGTTTTTAGATTTGAAAATGTTCCAGGAATTTTAAACATTGGAGACATATATCAAATAAGTGGTCCTTATTTTAGTGGTTACGCAACAGTTGTCAGTAACACAAGTTCAGGTGTTTTATATACTTCATTAGGAACTGTATTTATTGGTTCACCGTCGTGCCCTACACCTACACCGACCCCAACATTAACTCCAACATCAACGCCCACCCCTACACCAACTCCTTCATCAAATGAAACGGAGATTAGCCTTTATTCTACACCATCTTGTTATTGTCTTACGGTTGATTGTGATTTAATAACTGTTGCAACAGGAAATACAAATAACACTTTAAATAATATTGTTCAAATAGATTATACAAATTGTTATGGTGTATCCACAACATACATTCAAACTTCACTAAATTTATTTTACATATGTACTCAAAGTGGTGTTATAAATAATGTTTCATATTGGCAAGATAATGTTCAATATAGTTCAAGTATAATCCCTTGGTACCCCCAATTACCACATGGTATTGCATATGGTAGTTATGGAACTTGTTCTGGTGACCCATGTGGGCCCTGTTCAGGTACTTATTGTTTAAGAACAAGTTTATCCTCATTATCAAATTATAATGGTAATTATACTCAATCTGGAACCTACAATATGCATAATTACTATGAAGGTGACGGAACAAGTTATGGTGTTATATATTATACTGGTGATAGATGGTGTTTAAGTAGTTCATTAGGTGGAACTTGTTTATTAGAAGGTTCTTATCCTTGTTATTCTGATTGTCCTGATATATCTGCAAATTATTTTAGTAGTGGTATTTGTCCAACACCAACTCCAACACCTATTAATTGTAATATTTTTGATTTTAACGCATACTTTGATTGTGATTGGGAACCAGTCCCAACTCCAACACCAAGTGTCCCTTGTAATGATGTTGATTTTGATTATTCAACACTTCAACTAACTCCAACTCCAACGTTAACACAAAATTGTAATGTCGGAGTATCTTTTATAATTTGTCAAGTCAATGAGCCAACACCAACGGTTACATTAACACCAACCGTTACATTAACAAAGACCGTTGATGTTCAGGGTAAAGTTACATTCAATATGTTGGATGAAACATTTAGTTGTGTTTCTGTTAAAGTTCTTGTTGATTGTCAAACAGGTGATGAATATTATACGAATGATAATTTAACTTTCAATGGAATCCCTGTAACTACAGGAATGACAATAAATGCCGTGGTTAACGGAACAACATTATGTGTGACATATGATAGAGATAGTTCAACAGTATCATCTAACTCTAATGTTACAAGTATTAGTCAATTGTATTCAGTTTGTTCTAGTTGTTTACCACAAGCATCGGTTACACCAACACCAACAAATACTTCTACACCAACACACACTCCTACACCAAGTATTACTCCAAGTATTACACCAACACATACTACTACACCAACAAATACTGCAACGCCAGGATTAAGCCCAACCCAAACACCAACACATACACCAACACCGTCAGTAACAAGTACAGTTACACCGACAATAACCCCAACTATGACACAAACACCTACTTATATTTACGTTTATCAAAGTTGTTCAACTATAAGTCCAAATTCATTACCAACCCAAGTTATACAAACAGTTAAAGTTCCATTTGCATTAATTAATGAAACATTTAAAGACATTAATGGAAATTGTTGGCAGTATCTTGGACCATTTGGTCAAACTTATATTGCACCACCAACAGTTACTTCTATAACATATGCTGGTAATTATTTTGCAAGTGCTTACCAAACAATTTATGCAACTTGTCAAGATTGTTTAACAACACCTTTATGTTTTGAGTATTATGCTGAAAATATATCAACTGCAAGTGGACACAATAACGCAATTAGATTCACCCAACCTGGATATGTTTGTCCTGGATATTCATCAAGTAGTGTACCTGTGCTTGTCGGCGGATTTATATGTATCCATTCAACTGTTTCATTACCAAATGCTTCGGCACTCAGTCCTGTATGGGCTGATGGTTTCTATCCACCACCAGTATTAAATGTGGATTACACATTAACTTTAAACGGATGTCCTTAAAATAATGGCAATACAAGTAACAATAGAAAGTATAACAGGACAATCACCATTTGACATTTATATTTGTCAAACTGGTGGTACCGATTGTTTTTATATGGCAACGACATCAACGGTGCCATACTCGTTCAATATTCCTGTACCATATAACACATCTAGTTCTTATATGTTAAAAATAATTGATAGTAATAATTGTACCATTACTGGTATTGAAGAAGTTGTATATTGTGATGTGACACCAACTCCGACACCAACACCAACCAATACTATAACACCAACTATAACACCAACTATAACACCAACTCCTTTACCTTATTATTCAGGTATTTTCTCTACAGGTAATACTGAGAATGAAGCTTGTACTGGAGTTAGTTTAACTACATTATATAGTTTTAGTCCATATTTCACAAATGACCAAAAGGTTTATACTCAACCAATTAATAATGCTGCGTATTGGATACCTACTGGATTGTTTATTGTAAGTGGTGGTACCGCATATGAATATCAATATACAATGTTCGCACCGGGATTAGTGTTGATTGGAGCGTGTCCACCTTAATATAAAATAAAATGAGTCAAGAAGTAACTATAACATCCGTAACCGCTAACACACCAGTCAATATTTACTATTGTAATTCAATGAGTGCTAGTTGTGTTTATGTTGCAACGGTATCAACATTCCCATATACCTTTGATGTACCAGCTCCTTATGATGAAGAAAATATTGTTATTAAAATTATTGATACACAGTCATGTAATGTTGGTCATACAATTGCAATATCACCCACGCCAACACCAACCAACACACCAACTATAACACCAACCACAACACCAACGCCAACAATAACAACAACTCCAACAATAACTCCAACATTAACTCCAAGTCAAACCCCAACATCAACGGTTACACCAACCACAACTCCAACCCCAACAACAACACCAGTTGTTGCATATCATTTAATTGGTAGTTCGTTATCTGTCAGTTCGGCAAATACGTGTACTAACTTAATGACAATAGTTAATTACTACACTTATATTAGTCAGGCTAATTTAATACCTGTTATTGGGGTAATTGTTTATCAAACATTGGTAAATGGTGTGTTATACAATCCTTTTAATGGCGGGAATAAATACATTAAAATGATGTTTGGAAGTAATTTTTATATAGTAAAAATTGATTCAAGTGGTTTAATTATGGATTTTGAGATATGTCCATAATGATGTTTAAACATACAGATAAAAATATTACAGATTATACTTATAACTAAATAATAATGGCACTTCCAGTAATACAAATAATATCTTGTGATACATTAACACCATATAACGTTAGTTATGCGGGTTCTGCATTACAAAATGGTATTTTTTACTCACTTACGTTTACAGGTTCATTACCAAGTGGATGTTATCAATGGATTGGGATTACAGCGGCAACGGCAACAGATACCGTTTCAACAGTATCATCTTATGGATATCCTGATTGTGCAACGTGTCAGTCATTTACTCCAACGCCAACACCTAGTTTTACACCAACACCATCTACAACTCCAATTATTTGTGGTAGTGGTGTTACAACAGGTACATATTATTATACCGACTGTTGTAATAATTTTATACAAGGAACTGATGTTGGAACCACAATTGTTTTCGACTATACAAAAGCATACACTGGCATTGTTAAATTAAATGTCCCAACCTCTGTAATTTGTTCAACACCAACACCTACCCCAACATTAACGCCAACTCCAACATTAACACCAACACCTAGCCTAACACCAACTTCAACATTAACACCAACTCCAACAATGACACCAAGTATGACACCGTCATCAACTGGTTATTATACGTTAAAAAATGAATGTGAAGTTTTCACAATATTTGATATGGGTGTTCAATGTTATCCAATTAATATACCAACATCAAAAACATCGAATGATGGTATCTTATCATTACAAGTTACAGGTGGAACTAGTCCATATTCATTCTATTGGGCGACAGGACAAAGAAGTCAAACTTTAGTCGGAGTCCCTCAAGGGTCTTATGAAGTTACTGTAGTCGATTTTTATGGTGATTACACTGCAACAACAATATGTAGTTTATTCCCACCATCTCCAACACCAACTCCAACTCAAACACCAACTCCAACAATGACACCAACACCTGTTTGGCCAAACTTATGTTTTGCTTATGTTGGTAATAACGATAATTCATATGGTCCAATCCAATTTACACCAAGTGGTAATGAAAATGGTAAACCAACTTGGAGTGGAACTTATAATAGTGTGGCATTAACCGTTTATTGGTCAAGTCAAAACGCAAGATGGCAGATGCAAGGTTGGACCTTCACAACAGGTCTACCTATTAGTACGAACAGCTCAAATGTTCCTAATAGTCTATGGGTTATGGCTGGAGGAGCTCAATCAGCTCAATTGACTATGGTTGAAGGTACTTGTGGTAATTATTTACCGTTATACACGTTAGCGACAAAACAAAATAGTAGTTGTGCGGGAACTTCAAATTGTAATGGTTCAATATCGATAAACGCCTTATATGGTGTTCAACCATATACATACTCAGTAGATAATGGTGCCACATACCAATCAAGTAGTATATTTGCAGGATTATGTCCAAATACTTACACCGTAGTAACTAAAGATGCTTCAGGTTCGACACAATTTAATATATTGACTGTTGGTTATGATAATAACCCAACAACTTATACCATTAATGTTTCATTAATCAATACAATAAATGTTACAAGTAGTACCGAGGTTGCAACGTGGAAAGTTGATGTAAACCCATCATTACCTGTTGGAGCAACAATATCATTTGATTTAAATGTTAGTACGACAAAAGATTACTACGCACCTGGTACAGGAACTATTACTGATACTGTGGTTGTAAGTAAAAATAATGTTACGGTGTCTCCAACATCAACAACTACACCTTCAACACAAAATTATCCAAGACCTAATTGTAGTCCATTTACTTACGATGAATCCTCAACTGTTAGAACATATTCATTAACAATTGGTAATGGTGATATTATTTCGGGTACATCAACATCAGTATTGGTGATAACTAATGCATCTGTTGGTTCTAATGGATGTGCAACAACATTACAACAAAGTATATTGGCGGCAACAAGTTCACCTGTAATTACAGGAGGTCCTTGTTTCAGTGTTCTTAATAATTCAATTTCTCAAGGAATACAAAGTCACACGTTACAATAAACAAAGTTACATATTAAAATAAAAAAACAATAAGAATATTTATAACAAATGTCATACATTATAAAAAATACATCGGGATTAATTAACACCAGACTAACTGATGTTGGAAGAAGAAACATTTCATTAGGTAGTTTTAATGTTTCCTATTTCCAAATTGGTGACAGTGAAGTTAATTATACTGCGGTTCCTAATTACAATCAAACTAATAATAATATTTTGATGCCAGCATTTAATGCTCAAAATGATAGCGGAGCTCCTCAATCAAACAAACAAAATATTAAATATCCTTATTATGTTACAGGAAATGCCGGTGGTACGTATGGTATACCATTTTTAGATAGTCAAATCCAAGCCGTTTACAACTCAGCAGGTGTTAAAGGTTTTTTTGCAACGGGTGGAACTCAAGGGTTTTGGTCGGCACAAACAAGTTCAGCTTATACTGTAACTTCAAATTACTTTGTTGATATGACAACATTAAATGGAAATGGTCAAACAGGTATTATTGTTACATTAGATTATTGTGCAGCAACAACAGGTACGCCAGCAGTTAATGATTATATTACATTATTTTTAGATGGTAATGGTGGATGTGGTAATTTTGGTACATACCCAATTTTAACATATCGAATACAAGGTATGTCACCGATAACAGGTACAACTGGAACCACAAGTTACACATTAACATTAGATAGAGAGGTTCCTAATTATAGTTCAATAGCCCCTGCAGGTAGTTTAGCAAGAGCGTTAATATACCCATCAGGTATGACTCAATTGTATGATACTATAACTCCAGCACCTTATTGGCAGACAGACACACTTAATTTTGAATCACCATGTGATATTACAAATCGTGAAAACACTGTAATTTGGAATATGAATATTCCTTGGTCAGTAAGCCCTGCCGGTGTTTTCAGTAGTCAATATGAAGATTATACAAAATATGGTTCAGTAACATATATTGGAACTAAAGAATATTTGGGATATCAAGAACCTACAGGACAAACAGATACTAGTAAAGTTTATTATTATAATTCATTTGATGAAGAGATAATAGTACCGCCAGCACAACAAAAGGCAATTGCTATCATTCACTACACAAACCAAGACATTGATAATGTTTATGGTGAGAAGTTCTCAACCGTACCGTTTGACCCACAAAACCCGACAAATGATACAGGTTTAGCAAGACACTTCAAATTAACATTACCAACACTAATGTGGCACAAATCAAGTGGTTCATCTATAGGTGAAACATTTTGGATTGACCCTCCTGGTTATGATTTATGTTATCCTCAATATATTAAGTCTACAGAAAACCTTGATATGAATGACCCTGGTATTAGATACTATCAACTATGGGACACAAACCCTGATAGTAATGGTAGTCTAAACAGAGTAGGTAAAGTTTTTCCTGACCAAGAAATTGTTATTATTGATGATGAAGAAATTATTGCTGCAATGTCTTACAAGGCCAATAGAAACTGGACATTAACCGCACCAAAATTATCGTTATTAACACCTAACACTTGTTTCCCAAATGGACAAAGTGCTGTTGGGGTTTTAACTGGTAGTACTCAGAAAATGTGGGTTACTTATAGATTGGATTCAACAGGTTTTACCGATTCATTACATTGTAATTATTATTCAGTAATTGCCGGACCTGACTCAGGTTGTACAACATCATCTCAGAATGTTGCGGTAAGATTTGGAAACGAATTCCCATTCTTATCTGATGGAAGTTTAAGTGGATACTCCGCAAATTCTATTAAATTAATATGTCAAATAGTAAATGGTACAACATTACCTAGTCCAACAAATTGGGTTGAAATTGATGTGACTTATGAAATAAGTGGAACAACCTCTGATGGTTATTTAACTGTTAGTGGTTTAACTGGAACTACATTCCAAATAACACAAGATATGTATGACAACAGTGGTGTTACATACAATCTTGCAAATTATATTGATATACCTCAAAACGGATATCCTGAAATCTTAAACTTTGGTGACGAATATTATTTTTATGGAAACTTAGAAACGGATATAAGTGCAACCATTTATGAGATGAAATATTTGGTAACTTTAGGGAGAAATCAATTTACAAACACATCAAATCCTACGTGGACTTCAGGAACTACTTCTTATGTTACTGAAATTGGGCTTTACGATTCCAACAAAGACCTTATAGTTATATCTAAGCTTCAATCACCTGAGTTGAGACAAGGTATTCAACAATACGTGGTTAAGTTAGATTTTTAATATATGACGAAAACAATCAACAAAACATCACCTAAAGTTTTAGGATTAGACGTTAGTACAAAAACAATTGGGTGGGCATTATTTGATATCCAAACAAAAGAACTTTTAGAATTAACTCACGTATCTCCAGTACCAAAACCAAAGGTAGAAAACAAAATTGAGGAACTTATCCTCAAGGGTCACATCTTTAGAAATAAAATTGAAGAATATGTTGGGATGGGAATTACTAGTGTAGTGATTGAAGAACCATTATTAAACTCAAACAATGTTTACACAGTTGGAACTCTTATGAGATTTAACACATTGGTATGTAAAGAAGTTTATGATGTTCTTGGGATTGTTCCCGAATTTATTTCAACTTACAACTCACGTAAGTTTGCTTTCCCTCACCTTGTCCAACAAAATGATAAAGGTAAATTCGTTTTATTTGGTGGTATGCCAAAAGACATAGACAAAAAAGTTGTCATATGGGAATTGGTTGCAAAACGTGAACCACAGATTACATGGCAATACACCAAAAACAATACTCTAAAAAAAGAAAATTTTGACCAAACTGATGCGTACTGTGCGGCACTTGGTTTAATGAAAATGAAAGAAATTTGGTAATTACAAATCTTTGTATTACCTTTGTGGTATGTCAAACTATGTAATCATCAACGAAGAATCAAAAGCAATCAATAAGTTCGTTAGAAAGTATTCTGAAAGAGAAGTTTCAAATGATAAGTTGAGGGGTTCATTCAAAATTACTAGATACCGAAAATATTCTTATTCTACAGAAGTAGATGTTGAATTTACGGGGCAACTATTTGCAAGAAGTTTTATACTTGATGCTCATGACTGGCATTCATCCTCCATATACAATGAAAGAGGGTTTTCAAAAGTTAAAATCAACAAATTCATCAAACTGTATTTATTTAACGAAATCAGAAATCAATCAAAATTTTTTGGTATCAATTTAGCCAATCATCTTAACATTAAAAAAATTACATGGGTATGATATGGTTAATATTTTTTGCGTTTTTTTTATTCCTTTTTATTTTCTGTTGTGTAATTGTATACCACATGGAAGAGAATGTATCTGATGACAAACCAATTAAAAAATGGTGGAGAAAATATATAATGGGAAGATATCGTTCAATTGAGGATGATTAGATTTCTCGGATTTTTTAACTATATTTGAAGTATGACAGACGAGGTAGAGGTTTTAGTGGAATTACTCAGAGATGTGTTGGGGCATGAGAAACAACACTATGAGTCAAAGGCTCAAATATCATTTGACTGTCCTGTCTGTGCGGATGAAAAAGGTCTTGACAAAGGAGACGGAAAAGGAAACCTTGAAATCAACTATTCAAAACACGTATACAAGTGTTGGTCGTGTGGTGAGACATATGGAACTCAAGGACCATTAGGTAGATTATTTGACAAACACGCAACCAAAGCTCAAAAGAAAGTTTATAACCTAATCAAACCTGAAGAACTCAAACAACAGGATGCCAAGAAAATAAAACTTAACTTACCTGAGGGATACACCACATTTGAAGATTCCAACGCAAGATTTATTCCACACATTGAAGCGATGAACTATCTCAAGTCAAGAGGTATCACGGATGATATGATTAAGAAATATAAAATAGGGTATACCGTAACAGGTGACTTTGCTTATCGAATCATTGTTCCATCATTTAATAAAGAGGGCACATTGAATTACTTTATTGCAAGAGCTTGGGTATCAAAGAAGATGAAATACAAAAATCCGACCGCAGCTAAAGATGAAATTATATTTAACGAAGGATTAATTGACTGGTCCAAAGATGTTTATTTGGTTGAGGGTGCGTTTGATGGATTCTTTTTAGAGAACTCAATAGTGATGTTAGGTAAAAAGATGAGTCAGTTATTATTTGAAACCTTATATAACAATGCCAAAGGTAATGTGATTATATGTCCTGATGGGGATGCGTGGAAAGATGGTTTAAAACTTTATCACGAATTAAACGGTGGAGTGTTGTATAATAAAATAAAAATCATTAAATTGCCGATAGATAAAGATATCTGTGATTTAAGAGGACAAATTGATGAATACTATTATGAAATTAAATGATATATCAAAAGAGATAAGAGAGATTATCTCACAAAAACAAGCTGAACTTGGATTAACCTTTGAAGAGGAAAATCATATCTATACGATGAACGGAAAAACAGATTACCCATCTGTATCAAAAGTTCTCAAGAAGTTTTACACAGAGTTTGCAACTGAAGAAATCGCTTTAAAGGTTGCGGGTGGTGACCCACAACGTCAACAAGAGTTGATTGAAGAGTGGGCTGCGGCAGGAACATATTCAACCAATTTGGGTAGCCGTGTTCACTTTATTTTAGAGAGTGAGGTTATCAAAAAACACGGAAGCTATAAGGAGGTTAGACAGCCTGAGTTTAAGTGTGATTTGACTCAAATTATGAAAAGTGATAATATGATTGTTGCGGGTAAGAAGTACCTTGAACTGATGGAGGAGAGGGGAGCTATATTACTTGATACTGAAATGGTTCTGGGTCATCCTGAGCTTGGTTATACGGGTCAACCCGATAAAGTATGGTTGATGATGAACCGTGACAAAACTGAGTATGGAATTGTCATCACGGATTGGAAAACCAACAAACCAAAAAACTTTCTTGTAACAAATTATACTAAAAAAATGTTACAACCATTCACCAAATATAATGACACAGCACTTGGTCACTACTATGTTCAATTACCGCTTTATGGTAAGTTATTATTGAAGATGTTGGAAGGAACCAAATACGAAAACATTAAGTTGTATGGGTGTGTTGTATCTCACTTAAAAGAAGATTGTTTATATGACGAATACAAAGTTCCTCAAGATATTGTGAATATCATTATGGACATGGACATGAAACAATATTTGACTAAATAAACTTAATTGATTAAACTTATAAAAAATATTATGACAAAACTAAACAAAATTATTTATTGGACAATGTTAGTAATTTGCCTTAGTGGCATTACAGGTTATTTGATTTTAGGGAACTTTAGCAAGGTAATAAGTGAAATAGCATTATTAACTTGGGTTGGAGTTGCTTGGATTAATGAAAAAAGATGTAATAAATTAGAAAAACAATTAGAAAACAAAGATGAGCGATTTAACACCAAAAGTTAATTTAAGAGATAGTGAAACTATCAAATGCGAAAAATGTGATAGCATCTACTTTAGAGAGGTTATTTATATTAAGAAAGTGTCAAAACTATTAACAGGTTCGTCAGAGGATACAATCGTACCTTTTCCAATTTACAAGTGCGATTCATGCGGACACATCAATAAAGGATTCAATCCTTTTGATGAGGAAGAAACACCAAAGATTACATTAAATGATTAAAAGACTTATACATTTTTCTGACTTACACATTAGGTTATTCAAAGACCACGAGTTATATCGTAGCATCCTTGAGACCGCATTGAAGGAATGGGCAACACTCCAACCTGACCGTATTGTATTCACGGGGGACTTGGTACATTCAAAAAATCAGATGACACCAGAATTAGTTGAATTCGTTGCTTGGGTGTTGTCTGAATGTGCTAACATTGCCAAAACTATTGTCATTATTGGAAACCACGATTTCCTTGAGAATAACAATACAAGGTTGGATGCTCTAACTCCTATCATCGATTCATTAAAGAACGACAACATCGTTTATTTGAAGAACAGAGGTGTATATGAAGATGATAATGTTAACTGGTGTGTTTATTCTTTGATGGAACATAATATTCCACCTGATATCCAAAAGTCAGATAAGAAGAACATTGGATTATTTCACGGACCAGTTCAAGGTTTGTATACCGACATCGGATACAAGTTTGAAGATGGGTTTGACGTAGACAAGTTCAACGGTTGTGATTTGGTATTATGTGGTGATATCCACAAACGTCAGGTGTTTGACATTCCTGGTGGAAGAAAGGCTTACATGGTTGGTTCAACTGTACAACAAAATTTTGGGGAGAAGATTACCAAACATGGTTATGGTGTTTATGATATGGAGAAAGACGAGTATGACTTTGTTGATTTACCAAATCCAAAACCATTCCTTTCATTCTACATTAACTCAATCGACAACTTGGTTGAGGGAACTGAAAAACTGGTCAACTACAAATGAGTTTCGAAGCACAAAAGACTATAGTTTTAACTAAAGACGAGTTGAAAGACTTGGAGTCTTATTGTGCTCTTAACAAGTTTAATGTTGATGAGATAATTAAGAGTTCATTCAAACAAGGGTTCAGTATTGAAAAGTACGGACTTTTGGGAAAAATGGGTGGGATTCAAGAAAAACGGGTGGAAATTGAGGTCATCCGTGAAAAACGGGTGGAAATACCTGTTGAGGTTATCAAAGAAGTTGTTAAGATTGAATACATTGAGGTTCCTGTTGAAAAAGTTGTTGAGATTATTAAAGAAGTACTTGTTGAAAAAGAGGTGATTAAGGAAATTATTAAAGAGGTTCCTGTCGAAAAAATTGTAACAATTTACGACAACAGTAGTGAGAATGAACTGTTGTTAAAAATACAACAGTTGGAATCTGAAAAACAAATATTTTCCACTAAAACAAAAGAATTGGAGGAAGAATCACTAAAATTTTCCACTATAACGACAGAAAACGAAAATATTTTCCACTATAAAATATCTAAGAAGGATGAAGAACTAGATGAACTTAGACGAACTTTAGATGAACATTTAGTTAAACCACAAGTAGAAGTGGTCGTAGAGAAGGAAACAACGGACAATTCATCAAAGTCTAAACTTGACGCATTACAAAACACTTTAGCCAAAGTTAGACAAGAAACATTGGAGAAAGATAAAAAAATAAAAGAATTGGAACAAACGATTCAAGAGATTCAAAAGTTCCAAGAGAATAAACAAGCCGTCTATTTAAAAGGGTCAAACTTAGACAACAAATTATACAAATAAAACAAATATGATACAACAGGAAATTTTAGACACATTTGTCTATGAAACATTAGCAGGGTCATTCGTCGCAATGGACCCAACAGAGCACGATGCGATTATTGGTTACCACTCAACAAAGGAAGCCGCTGAGGAAGCATTTAAACAGTATGTTGAAAAAGAGGGGATAATTTTCGAATAAGATATGGTACAATTATTATTATGGATGGTTATGGCTTATGGTATAAGCAACATCTTAGTTTATGGTTCAATCTTTAACGGACCAAGAAATTTCATTAACAAATGGGGTAATGATGAATTCGCACCATTTCAAGAATTTGGAGCATTCATATCAAAAATGTTGTCTTGTATGATGTGTTGTTCAGTGTGGGTTGGATTTTTCTACGGATTAGTCTTATATTCACCTGTACACGAACTATTAGGTGTAACCCGTGATGCATCATGGTTCTTTGATGGTATGGTATCATCAGGTTCGGTATGGGCAATCAACTCAATTATTGAATGGTTTGAAATGAACCGACCAAATAATAATCACTAAAACTTAAAACAATGGGTAAAAGAGCTAAAGAGCACAGAAAGAAAGTTGTTGCAAGAAACCAACAAGTTAAGGGACAACAAAATGCAATGCAGAAATTATTTAATGAGTCATTGAAACAACAATTTGAAACATTGAAACAACAACGTGACGCAGAAATGTCAGGAATTACACAAACAACACTATAATGAAATGGGATTTATTCAATCCACAACCAACATACAACTATAAACACATGGCAACAAAGTTAGACATAACAACTTTGGAGAACCCTTATATCCAAGTCATTTGGGAAGATACTCCAGAGAACTTTACACAAGAAAGAATCAAGTCGGTTAAACAATATTTCCAAAAGAAATATTCATCAACCAACATCAACGTCATAACAAAGGTTAAGACAACAGAAGAGACGCAACAAACAATTGATGTATCAGTTAACATCATGGATAAGAACTATCAAAAGGAACTTATCAAGTCTATGTTGGAGTCCAAAGGTCAAGACCAGTATTACGACCAAGTGATGACCATAGATTCAGCTGTAGAGAACAGAATGGCGGCCAATGATGTTGAGGTGACACCATTCAAAAGATGGTATATCAAAAAGATTGAGTTCAGTAACTTCTTATCTTATGGAGAAGGACAAGTTATTGATTTTGATAAGTGTAATGGTATTACAGTAGTTGAATCAGACCCACCAAACTTTGGGGGTAAGACCGTATTAACGGTGGACCTATTGTTATTTTTATTCTTTAACACAACAACAAAAACACAGAAGGCAGAAGAAATCTTTAATAGATTTACAGACATCAATAAGGTTAGTGTTAGAGGAGACATCACCATCGACGGTGAGGAATACATTATCGCTCGTCAGATTGAAAGAAAGAAATCTAAAGCGGGAGAGTGGAATATCAAAACTGAATTGGAGTTCTTCAAGAAACTTGCCGATGGTCAACTTCAAAACTTCACGGGGGAACAACGCAGAGAGACAGAAGAATTTATGAAAAAATCTATTGGAACAATGGATGACTTCCTGATGACAATTGTCACAACTGCGTCCAACCTTGAGGATTTATTGGATGCAAAACCAACCGCTCGTGGTCAGGTATTGAGCAGGTTCTTGGGTCTTGAGTTTTTGAAGAAGAAAGAAGAAACAGGGAAAGAGATTTATGCTGAGTTTTCAAAGGGTATGATGTCCAACGTATATAACACGGAGACATTGAAACAAGACAATGACACATCAACCAGTGAGATTCAACGATTAAAGGATGAGATTACCGATGCCAACGCAAAGATTGTGGATGTGGACTTAAGACTGCAAAAAGGTCAGGACTACAAAGACAACCTGTTGAAATCAAAATACACGGACATCGACCAAGAGTTGACTATTTTAAACCCAATTAAATTACAAAGTGACATTACAGATTTTGATGGTTCTTGTGAAAGACTTAGAGGTCAAATCAAAGAAGTTAAGATTGTGGAACCAAAAGATTTTTATCATGAAGACAAACATGACGAGGTTAAAGAAGGAATGAAAACCACAAACGGTGAACTCGTTCTTGCTCAAAACAAAGTTGAAGAGATTGAAGAATTGGTTAAGAAGTTTGGGGATGGTATTCAATGTGAACACTGTGGAATCAAATTGATGGAAGCTGCGCTCACAAAGAAAAAGATTGATGAGTTGGGGGATTGGGAAAAGAAGGTTGACAAGTTATCCAAACAATGGAAAGACCTTGACTTCAAAGAAAAATCTTATACTCAACTTAAGAAAGACTTTGATGAATACGAGAGAAACAAACTTATCAAAGAAAAATATGAGATTCAATTGGAATCAAGTGAATTGAAATTAGGTCAAGCCAAAGACAAACTTAAAAGATATGAAGAGGTTCAAGACAAGATTAAGAAGAACAACGAGATTGATGCTCAGTTGGTGAAGGCTGGATTACGTATTGATGAATTGATTAACGAGAAACGTGGATACGAAAGAATCCAATCAACCAATCAAAACCAAATTGAAAACCTTCATGCTCGTATTGAAAAGAATAATGGGGTCATCTTAAAGATTGCCGAAGAGTTTGAACGTGAGAAGATTTACAAGATGTATGTCGAGGTGTTTGGTAAGAATGGTATTACAAAGGTAATTATGAAGACCATGATGCCGTTGATTAACTCTGAACTACAAAGACTCCTTCAGGACTCTTGTTTCTTTAACTTAGAGATTCGTATTAACGACAAGAACGAGGTTGACTTTATCATGATTGATAACGGTACAGGTATTGAAAAACCAATGACAGCTGGTTCAGGATATGAA
>Ga0194035_1000930_pt1 | contig 16101 bp, 20 predicted proteins | sample JunL2320m_MetaG_FD_148680 | JGI IMG/M metagenome (GOLD analysis project Ga0194035, IMG submission 148680) | Anoxic zone freshwater microbial communities from boreal shield lake in IISD Experimental Lakes Area, Ontario, Canada - Jun2016-L239-20m | ecosystem: Environmental > Aquatic > Freshwater >...
AGACCGCCCGATCTGTGCGGTTTCCTACGGCTGGTGGAACGCACGTCAAGAAGGTCAGTGGGATCGCCCCTACTACTTCGACGGCAAGACCGTGTTCGTCATCAACACGTCCGGCAAGGAACCGAGGACAGATATCATCATGACGCCGACCGTCGATTCCGACGGAAACAGTGGCAGCCTGGTCCTTTCTCGGCGTTACCGGAAGGCGCAGAAGTTCGAGTACCTGACGGGAACCTTTCTCCGCACCAAGTAGCGGCTGAAGCTCGGAATATTAGAGGCGGGGGGGGGTTGCGTTCGCGCAACCCCCCTTTTTTTTATTTACCAACTAAGTTCTAGAAGGAACTGAGATACAGGTTTATTTTTTGAAGCAACAAGGTTTTTTAGAGCAGTAACTTCCTGCGGTGAACGAATGTTTTTATAGGCACGGAGGAATGTAAAAAATCTATTTTGAGGGTTTTGTGCGTACAGTTTTACAATTGGAGCGAATAGGTCTGTAACAAGTGCCGCTGCATCTTTTTCAGATAATTGGGAGTCTTTTTTACTTACCGCAAACGCAGTTGTTAGGGCTAGCGAAATACGCAAAACATTTGCATTAAATGAGCCTAATTCAGATGTTGTACTTGCGTTTGCAGACAAGATGTCGATTTGGGTAATAGCGTTAAGGGTTGTGTTACGTACAAGGTCGAAGGGGACAGTGTTTTGTGCTGCAAAGTCTTTGCCTACAGTGTGGTTTTGCTGCCAAAAATATACAAGACCAAGATTCCATGACTTTTTAACCGAATAGATACTCGTAAAGTATGTGTTTTTTATAAGTAATTTATATTCAGGGACTATATCAAGACCATCAGGCGAACCTGAGATACTAGTATTAAAGAGTTTAGATGCCTCGTTTCTGTAGGAAGAAAAATTTGGATCACTATTTAACGTTCCTGAATCAAGCAAACCATATAGAGATATTGTTTGGACCATATCTTGTTTTAGGCCCTCGGAATATGCTGGATTGTGCACAATTGTTGCGTAAAGCACTTCTAACTGCCTTCCAACAAAATACAATATTGCATCTTGCTTAATTTTAGGAGAGTGTATGTCCATACCATGCCCCGCAAGAGTTTTTTGATATGCAGCCGCAACGGCGGCAATGCCTGGATTATTTGGCAGTACGTAGGTAACAAATGCATCTGTGCCCACACCAACGCGACGCAGTTTTTCGGCCAAGACAACCCAAGCAAGTACATCTGCGGTAGTTGGGTTTTTATTGTCTAGAGTGAGTACTTTGGCAACGTTTGCAAGCCCTGCAGAGTCGGAAGCATTAACTTCCTGGAGTGTGCGAGCGTCCTTGTTTGGGTTAATTGAAGAGCTTAAAAACGGCTCGTCTGCAACAAATAAATTGGCTAATATCCAATTATCGTGCCCCACGGTAGCTGGGTCGCTGTCTGCGATTATATGTAATTGAGAGCTTTGGTTGGTTGCTATAAGTTTCTGTATATCAGTAGCGCCAATTTTAGACGCAGGGAGTACAACGTGCAGATAGTAGTATCCCCCTACAGCTGCACAAATGACTAATAAAATGCTAACGGTATAAAATATTTTCTTTTTTGGAGTAGGATCGAACATAGTTTTTATTATTTACCACCTCCTCCACCTCCACCATTGCCTCCACCGCTGTCACCAGCAGCGGCTCCTTCACCGTTAGCGCCGCTGCTAGAGTTTCCATCACTGTCACTGCTATTGTTGCCGGCGCAACAACCACAAGCTGTGCCGCCGCCAGCGGATCCTGAAGAGCCTGCACCTCCGGAGTCATAAGGCACTCCATCGGCTCCTCCACCGGCTGGAGCATCTGCACTCGCTATAGGAGTTGAAAATATTTCAATAAGCGAACCTTGTTTTGTGTGGACCGCGAAACCTAAGAAGAGAGCAATTTGTGTAAGAAGCAACATGCTTTTTCCAAAAAGACGTGCTGTTTTTCTGCGAGCTTTTTGTACCATACGTACATTGTAACAACTCTCTGTTTTTTATGGAAAGGGGTGGGGAGGGATAACTCCTGTTAACAATGCTTCGGGTGAATAAGTTGTACCTTTCCATGCAGCAAATTCGTCCAACCGGTCAGAATCGAGTGTTGCAAATTGGTCACGCAAATATATTGGGATTATTTTTGGCACGGTAACTCGGACTGCGTGGTACCTGAGTGTTTTTAAAACCTGCGCGCGCGATTCATACATGTATACCTCGTAGCCTTCCCCTTTGTTTTTTAGGAGCGAAAGGAGATACGAGAGCTCATCCGTGTCATTTTGTGGCACTACAGCAAACTCTCCAGCAAATGAACTAAAAGAAATATCTTTTCCATCTAAAAACCACTGCACTTTTGCCAACATAGCCTCCCCGTGCAGGTAATAAATACGCTCAAGGCGGTCGAAGGGGGTTATAAAAGGTTGAAATGGCTCGGGTAACGCACCCTCATTGCCGCCGTCGAAGCAGCTTACGAGTGAATGCATTTCGCGCAATGCGTCACTCACCGCCTGCGTGCAGTCTGTATGGGCTGCTGCTGTAACGTGGAAGCGGGGCCGCAGCGTTGCCCTGTCTATTGCAACCACGGCTACGCAGGGGAGTGCGATGTCAGTTGTAATGTCGAGTATATGAATTTCAAATTTATATTTTGCATACTCCGCAAGGATGTTTTGTATCTCGGTGTCTGGTATGGAGTTCAGCACAATCTTCCGCGGGCTGCTTTTGGTGTGCCAGTAACACATAAAAGCGTCTCGCTGTATAAGCTCTTTTAAGGCGCGTACTGTGGCGCCCGTGCGGGTCATGTAGCCGGCACAACCGCTGGAGGTAGACTCGTGGATTAGATGTTCCTGATTCCGAGAGGTGCGTCTAAACTCCCAGAATGTTGTTTGTGCTGGGAGCCACGCGGGTGTATTGGTCGAAATGTTACGACCTTTTACCCATGATATTGAGTCTTTTTCGTTATATCCAAACTCAAGGTACTCTTTTTGTTGTTGGGGGAGATACCGGTTGTAGACAAATGAGTGTGCGTAGTCTTTGCCTGCGGCCCTTAAAGCTTCGGCGCTCGACAGTATCATGCGCCCTTTTTCTTTTTTAGTTGGTACGGCAAAAAAACGCCGCTCCAGAAGTTCCCCTAGGCATTTTGAAAGCGCGATTTCTTTATTGTGGTGTGAAGCAATTGAATGTATCTGTAGAGTAGTTTCTCCATCTGATACATCACAGCTTGCCGTAAACGTATGTGTTGGGGGGTACCCGTTAGCCTTATAAGAATAGTTAAGTGTGTTCAGCGCCCTTTCTTTTACTAAAAAAGAAGTAACCATTGTCCAATAAAGCGACAGGCCATACGGGTTTTTTATAAGGAGGCTTGGCCCAAAGGCCGAAAAACGCATAAAGAGGCTCGCGATGCGTATGTGTAGCCAATCTTTGAATGTTGAAAAGTTTTTAGGTAGGCGGAAGGGCTGCTGTTCGTTTTTGTCTTGCTTAAAAAAGTTTTGAGCAGGCTCTATATATGATTCTTTGTCACCGGTAATATAAGCCTTCATAATTTATATTCCAATACCTATGGCGTACACGAGAGACTCGCGAGTGGTGTCTATGTCTAGTAGTTCTTCAAGTGCCTCGTCTCTTGTGCCGCTAAGCGGCCTTGTATTAAACCCAAGGTACCGTGCTGCCATACACATCATCTGTCCTACGTGCCCTGCTTCCAAAAGCATATACCGGTAGCCGCGGCTGCCATATTTTTGTGTCGACCTTTCAAAAACGGCGGTCATAACAACAAGCGCATTGCCGGTCGCTACCCATGGGTAGCCTACATAGTTTGAGATATCGCCTGGAGAAAAAACTTTCCAAAAATAATGTTCAAGCTGGTGGTTTTTAATATTGTAGTGGTACACGCCAGGCTCAAGCCCTTCTATATTTAGCGCTAAAACATACAACTCAAGCGGGTAGCGTGCGCCGCCTGAAGGTACTAGGCGTCGCGATGCGCTGCCAATATTATTTTCCCCGTACGAGAGTTGTAAAAAGCTCGCGAGCTGGTCGAGCGTAATAGTTTTTTGTGTAAAGGTAAAAGGTGACTTCCGAGAGCTAACTACGCTATAAAAATCTGCCTCTACAGGAGTGTGGGGCTTCAACAATACGCGGCCCGCACGTTCAACTTGTTTGTACAAAACAGTTTTCCAGCTTTTTGGCCACAAACTTTCGTCGTCGGGGATATAAACCTGCCCTCCTTCAGTTTTGTCTTTTGTTTGCTTGTGGAAGTAGTTAAACAGGCGGTACATATGGGCGCGGTTATTATAAACTAAAACCAAAAACATCGCCCAAAGCCCCTCCAGGCAACAAGTTAGACAAAATAACAAATTTGTATTATTGTGCCAAATAGAAGGACCTGTGCCGTCGGTATAGGACTGTCTAATGCATTTTTGAGGGGACTCAAATGCGTAGCATTACTCGTTTGTTTTGCCTGCTGGCGGTGATAGGGGTCACTGCTTGTGCAGCCCCTCAACCCCTGTTGCTTTGGGGGGATCCTATACCTCTGCTCAACGCAGAGGGTTTGGAGGAGGCCGAGTCGTAGTGTAGAAGCCGCTCTTTGCGCAAAGAGCGGCTTTTTCTTTTTAAATGTGCACTAAATTTGAGCCTCTTAAAATCTGATTTCACGCATGCATGCGCACGAAGTATACTTGTTATACATGCAGAACTTTAGACAATGCCCCTCTCCGGACACAGAGATATTTATTGCTGAATTACAAAAGGCTATAGACGACGGAAAAGTTAAATTCGACGTACTGTCACGTGTGGATAAAAATAGTACAGGTATACACGGGCATAGCGCCTGGTATTCGCTCAAGAGCAACCTCCCAATTACCCTAGAAGGGAAGGATGTGTATACCTGGAACTCATTACTTGTGTACACAACACCCCTGATTTCTTCATTTCCAGCACTGTATACGTTTCTTAAAAAATTTGCAGATCAAGAGAACAGTATTGTGCGTAGAATTGCAATTGTGGGGCTACGAGCAGAAGGGGAAGTACTGCCACACATAGATGGAGGAGCCTATTATGCAAGGACTAATAGGTATCACTTGGTGCTTGTATCACCGAACGGTTCAGAATTTTCTTCCGGAGATGAGCGTACGGTCTTGAAAGAAGGAGAGTTGTGGTGGTTTGATAATAAAAAGCAACATTCGGTAAAAAACCTTTCCGACGCGTTGCGGGTGCATGTGATTTTTGATATTTTGCCAAAAAGCAGACTATCTTTTATACAGCGAGTAAAACTCCACCTTTTTGAATTCTGCTTCCAAGGTTTGTATGACGAGATGGATAGAGATGAGTTCCTCAGGCTAATTGAAAGAAATCCATTTTTAGCAAAAATCTTCATGCTGTAGCCTGGAACTTAGGCACTGTCATTGCGGCAACCTGTACGGTTGCGCCGGTGCGTGGGTTTAAATGAGAGTCTGCTGTGTTTTCTCAAATTCCAAAATCTCCGAGTTGCGTATTAAAAGGGTTCTACTGGTGGTAAACGAAAGACCTTTATTTGGCTGTGCCTCGAAGCCGAGATATACGCAGCTTATTTTTCTGTCGCGAACTTCTTTGATAGCGGGTTGCAAGTCTGAATCGGAGCTCCCAAGTATTATTTCTTTAACTTTCTTATCGCACGCCAAGCTCACCATGTCGACGGCGATTTTTACATCAACGCCTTTTTCTTTGAATACAAGTACCTTTTTTCCGCTTTGACCTTCTTCCATTTGCCCACGTACTCGACCGCTCAAAATAACCTCAAAACCCTGCTTCTCCAGATGGGTTTTGAGTTGGCGTTGCTCCTCAACTAACTGTTTTGATTTTTCTTTGCTATCATCGTGTTCTTTAATACGAGCAAAGTAAAAGACCTTTCTATCGAGAGGAATATCTTTCAACACTTTATCAAGCAGACCCTTAAAGTCGTATTCGTGCCACACGGGTTTGTCCTTCTTTGTGTCTTTGAACACAGAGCGGATTTTGCCCTTAAAATTCTCTCCGTCTATGAGTAAAATTGTCTCCACGTGTCCGCTATTGTAGCAGATTTGGGCACGAACAACCCCAGCGGACCTTGCGGCTAGCTGGGGCGTGTATGGATACACTCTATATCATCTAGTGTGTTGGGTCAATGAAGTTTGGGTACAACTAGTTTAGCGGCTATATGTAAAAGTTCTTAAGCAAAAACACCGCCCCAAGGGCGGTGTTTTTGCTTCAAACCAGCCTAAGGCTGGCAGGCGCATTGGAAATGCTACCTATTTTACTGCTTCTTTGAGTGCTTTTGCAGCCTGGAACTTAGGCACTGTCATTGCGGCAACCTGTACGGTTGCGCCAGTGCGCGGGTTGCGGGCGGTGCGTGCTGCACGCATTTTTGTCTTAAAGATGCCCAAACCTGCGATAGAAACATCTTCGCCTTTCTTTAAAGAGGCAACGATGGTGTCTATCATAGTTTCAACGGCACGTTCTGCATCGGCCTTGGTTCCGCCAAGGACTCCGTGCACTTTTTCTGCTATATCTTGTTTGTTCATACGTATGAGCTAGGTGGTTAAAAGACTGTGCCCTGCGCCCATTAGTATATACGCCCTAAAAAACCGCGCAACAGAGCCACGGGGATAGAAATATTTGACAAAAAATAAATATATTGCAATATTTTTACTCAATAATATAAAAAGTTTTACTACAGAGGAGTCTCGCATTCCTGTTACAGTTTATTTTCCAATAAAATTGAAGTTTAAAAATTACATGAAGACTCTATTCGTGGAGTTTTTTGGCTCAACAAGGCCATATATTTTCTGTGGAAAACTTGCTTCCCGCTGCTTTTTGTGTATACTGTAACTGTATTAACACGAAGAGGGACCCGAACGGCTTTTGTGCCTAAGGGGCCCTTTTCATTTATGGGTATGGGCTATCTTGGCTTTGACATCAGCTGATTCGAGATAGTCGAAGTATTCTCCTCCTAAGCTGTGATATAGAGAAGAGGCGAACTTCCTGTTTGGAAATAACATTTTGCCGAACTTTCCTTTTTTAACTAAATAGTCGACCATTCTTTTATAATCGCCATCCCCAGACACTATAAAAACTGTATCGAAGGGCTCGTTTTCTGCTAGTTTTTTCATGGCACCAAATACAATATCGCAGTCAACATTGCCTTTTTTATTTCCCTTAAGCGCAGCTGAATGGTCTCTAAACGAAAGGATAAAACCGGCTTTTTGGAGTTTGTCGTATAGATCCTGCTCTCCGTCTGAGACGAAACCTAAATAGTAATAGGCTTCCTGAATATTATATTTTTCTGAAAGGTATACTCTAAATCTTTTATGATTTATCACCCAGCCACATTCTTTTGTGCCTAAATGGAGGTTTTGTCCGTCAATAAAAGCTACGTTATGAATTTTTATAGTCTCATTGCCCATATTTCTATTTTAGCATCTTTTGATACGCAAAAGACCCTCCACCACTGTGGCAAAGGGCCTTTGCGCGAACGTGTCCTCTACTAGTTTACCATAATCAACATGAAAAGTTAATTAATAAATGAATTTTTATCCACCGCTTACAATTTTTTCCACACCAATTCAAAAATCTGTCGCACTGTTTTTGCAACGTCGGCATTTTCTATCGCAACTCCCTGCAAATTTTTATAATCTTGTATGCGCACAATGTCGCCAAGCACGTCTATAGCAACTTCGGACGAATACTCTGCATACGGAACGGTTTTTAGCTGCCTGTTATATTTTGCGTCTGCATCGCGATAGTCTTTGAGGGACGCATGTTCGGGAGCTATCATACGCACAGGGATATGTAACTTCAACATTTTGTCTGCCCATTCGTCCTTAAAATATCGCACTAGCTCTGGGTCGGCGTTAACATCCGTGGCATAGAACCCGACCATCTCTTTGCCGTGCATTTCTTTAGCGCGATATTCCATCAGCTGTTTGATACCCTCGACACCTTCAAAGTAAAGAGTATTTACTTTTGTGTCGGTGCCTTTGGTTAGCGCGAGCAGCTCGGGCAGTGTTGCTTTTGCTAGTGCAAACTTTTCTTCAGCTGTGGCAAAGACCTCTTGTGGCGAGTGGGGGACATAGAGCTGTTTTTTGACGCGCGGCACACGAGAGACTAAGCCTTTCTCTATCAGCTCGTCCAAAATAACGTAGGTGGTGGGTTTTTTGAGCCCGCTTTTGAGAGCAATAGAATATGCCGAGCCGCGGCCAAGCTGCAACAGTGCCAAATAGACAGCGGTTTGCTTCTCGGAGAGCCCTATAGTTTGCAACGCTTCTTTTAACTGCATATCTCTAGCGTATACTAAATGTCCATTTTAGTCAATATTTTTGATGATTTTTACCAATATGTACAAAATACGTTCTTAAATAAAGCTATTTGAGCTAATTATATAGCCCATTAAATTGACAAATCTACCAAATCTGGTACTCTGTTGTCAGTACAGAGTTCATCAAAACAGGCCAACGGCCTTACAGCCTTAGGAGGGCATCATGCAGGTTCAGTACATCATTATTACTGAGAACAAGGGTTGTTCAAAGTCGTATGGCAAATTCCATGCCTGGAGCCGGAAGGAAGTGCATTCCTTCCATGGTTCCCAGGAGGAAGCGAACAAGGTGCTGGGGACACTATCTCCCAAAAAAGAAGACAAGTCGTCGGAAGGGGGGTCGTCGACGAAGGAAACTACCTATCAGGTGATCTCCATTGAGGAACTAAATGAAATGCTCCCGAGGTATAACGACTAAAAACACTAAGGGAAGAAAGAAATTTCTTCCTCTCTATTGAGAATCTGGACAGTCGGGTGTTCAAGAGAGAATAGATCTTTCAAATAACCACAGGAGACTTCAATGAGCGATGTAATGAACCAAAAACTTCGTGATTATTGGCCGGATCATCATCGCTATCAACTCGAAGTTATCGAAAGGGAAGGGTGGGTGACGGTAGGCGATGTCCTGAATCGCGTCGTGACCGAAGCGGAGATCCTCCGAACCCCGCGCGTTGGTCGCGAGACGTTGAGGGTTGTGAGGCACGTCGTAGCAAAGGTCGTGCTGGACTGGGCCTCTCAGTAGGAGATGTGTGTAGGAGAAGCTTACAACTTCTCCTCTCTATTGAGTCTTTGAAGAAATTCGAAGATTCATCGAGATAGATTTTTGAGAGGAGACTCAAATGAAAAAGGCAAAACGTTCTAAGAGAAAGAAGAAAGAGGATCTGCTTGCGGACAAATTTGGAGGACCTATCTACTTCCAATTCCTCATTACGCCGAATCATTCTCGCGGAAAACACAAGTTAGTTTTCTATAGTGGATGGTCGACTCACTTCTCAGAAATAATTCTGACAGAAGAACATTCTACGCCATCCCTTATTAAACGTATTGAGGATCTTAAGCTCAATATGTACGGTAAGCGTTCAAATGAAGCACATGAAAGGTCTCAAAAATACGCTCGTTTTTTGGCGAGTCTATCGCCATGGCAGCGCAGTTTTTTTAAGTAAAAACCGCCCCGGTTGTCCGAGGCGGTTTCTTTTTATTTCTATTAGTTAGCGAGCAAACTCTATCGAACGACTTTCGCGGATGACGTTTACTTTTACTTCGCCAGGATATTTCAATTCGTTTTCGATGCGGTTAGCAATATTGCGGGCAAGTTCGCGTGACTGGAAGTCGGTCATCTCTTCGGGTTTTACAAAGACACGCACTTCGCGGCCTGCAGAAATTGCGTAACATTTCTCGACTCCTGCAAACGAGTTGGCGATTTCTTCAATATCACCAAGGCGCTTCAAGTAATTTTCGACACTGTCGCGGCGCGCACCTGGGCGGCCGCCGGAAATCGCGTCGGCAACCTGCACAATGATGCTCTCCACCGTTTCGTACGGATATTCTTCGTGGTGGGCCTGCATTGCCTTCACCACCTCTTCCGACACACCAAACTTTTGCAATATGCGGCGGCCGATTTCCACATGGGTGCCCTGTACTTCGTGGTCCAGGGCTTTGCCGATGTCGTGCAGCAAGGCACCTGCCTTTGCAACCTGCACGTTTGCGCCAAGCTCTTCGGCTATCATGCCGGCGATGTGCGCCATTTCTGTCGAGTGCTGGAGCACCGACTGCCCAAAAGAGGTGCGGAAGTGGAGGCGGCCAAGCACGGTCATCAAACGTGGGTCCAAGTTAAGGACACCCGTTTCAAAACATGCAGCGTCGGCTTTTTCTTTAATTATTTTGCCTATGTCGGCGCGGGCTTTGTCGGCAGCCTCTTCGATTTTTGCAGGTTGGATGCGGCCGTCGAGTATCAAGTTTTCGAGTGCCATGCGGGCAACGGCACGGCGCATTGGGTCGAACGACGAAAGGACAATAGAGCCTGGCGTGTCGTCGATTATCACTTCCACACCTGTTGCGCGTTCAAACGCTTTAATGTTGCGGCCTTCTTTGCCTATAATTTTGCCTTTAATTTCGTCGTTGGGAATGGTCACGGCGGTGGCCATAGTGTCTGATGCAACCGAGTTGCCCAGGCGGTGTATGGCGGTTGTCAAAATTTCCTTCGCGCGGCGCTCTAACTTTTCCATACCGTCGCGTTCAAGTTTGGCGACGCGCATCATAAGGTCGTCGCCAGCCTCGCGCTCGAGTTCGGCATGGAGCTGGGTAAGAGCCTGCTCTTTGCTTAAACCTGCTACTTTTGCAAGTTCACTGGAGCGTTCCACAAGCAAGCCTTCGGCCTTTTCTTTAATAGTTTTTACCTCTTCGATACGGCTTTTGACCGCAGCAACTTCGCTGTCGAGTTCGGTCTGTTTTTTGTCTACCTGTTCTTCACGTTTAAAAACCCGGTCTTCGGCGCGGGTAATTTTTTCCTCTTTTTCCTTTAATTCGCTTTCAACGGCGGCGGCTTTTTCTTTGGCGGCGGCTTCGGCTTTTTCTACAACTGTCTTTGCTTCTACTTGTGCGTCGAGTACTATCTTTTGGACTTCGATTTCGAGCGAGTTTTTACGAGCGCGCAGCAGGACCAGGCGTAGCCAATAGCCAAGTGCGGCGCCGAGGCAGAACCCTGCCATCACGGCAAGTGCCAGTACGGTTTTGGTAAACATATAAGGGGGACATAAATTTCATTAAGAAGAAAAGCCTTTGGCCGTAGCCCAAACGGGCGAGGCACCAACCCACAATACCAGGGAGTTGGGCTTTCGGCAAGATTGCCTCGGGCTACTATTTTTTGCCTACTTGCGCACCTTTGTGGCCAAAGATGTCGTCAATGACGCCGTATTTTTTGGCTTCTTCTGCGCTCATGAAATAGTCACGTTCGACGTCTTTTTCGATTTTTGAAAGCGGCTGGCCGCTGGCCTTTGCCAAGATTTTGTTCAAGCGGTCGCGGGTTGCAATAATGTGCTTTGCGGTAATTTCAATATCAGTTGCTTGGCCCTGTGCACCGCCCCATGGCTGGTGGATCATCACTTCGGCGTTGGGCAGTGCAAAACGCTTTCCCTTTGTGCCGCCGGCGAGCATTATCGCAGCACCGGACGCTGCAATACCAATGCAGACAGTCGCGACGTCTGGCTTGATGTAGTTCATCGTGTCGAGCATGGCGAGTGTGGCTGTGACCGAGCCGCCGGGGGAGTTGATGTAGAGCTGAATGTCTTTTTTAGGGTCTTCCGATGCCAAAAAGAGCAACTGCGCGATAACGACGTTTGCGGTGTAGTCCTCGATTGGGCCACCGAGAAAAATAATACGGTCTTTAAGCAAGCGCGAATAAATGTCAAACGCGCGTTCGCCAAATGGCGTTTTTTCGATAACCATAGGCACGAGTTCTGCCCTCTCAGGATTGAATTTATTGTGTTGCATACGTTAAATAGTATCAATTTTTAAGGTTTTTTGGAGCTTGACAAAGCTATCTATTAGTATTATACTAGTATTCTGTTCTTAATCCGCCTCGTAAGAGGCAGGGAGGTCATTATGTTGTTCGAAGAAAGGATGAGGGAGCTCAGATCATTTCTGGGCTCCTGGACCAGGGAGAAACAGACCACCGGCTTAAGGTGGCAACAGTCTTCAGCCGACATTTTTTTCGGCAAGAAAGTGATCTCCCAGTTCAAGGGGAGTGACTTCAATGTCGACCAGACCCTCGATGCGATCAGCGCACATGCTGCGTCCGACGCGACCTTCAGGGAGTGGATCTCCGAGATGCCGTTCGAGCGGCTCCAGGAGATCATCAAGTTCCAGTTCTCTTTCCCCAGGTAGGTTCTCGAACCCTGCCGACCATCATCGCACGGCACCATGCAATCCATGGTGCCGTTTTGCTATTAGCCTGCGGCTTGTTTCTTTTGCTCAGTATTCTCTGCAGATTCTAATTTTTCTTTCACTTTAGTGCTTACTGTCTCATCTACGTACTCAATAGGCATCATTGCAACAATTGAAAGTCCTGGACCGCGACTCCAATTACCGTCAGTGCGGCTTGTGTCAGCAAGGGTCCTGACGATATACAAATATTTAGGTGCTTTTTTGCGATAGAGAGTTTTATATGATGTCGAATAATACGCCATGCCCAGGTCATTGTCCCGATGGTCTTGTTCCGTTGGTTTGATAAACCAGGAACCTTTCGCGTCAGGGCGGATTTCAGTAGGAGAATTATGATACCCAACACCAAAACCATGTTTGACTGCTTCTGTAAGAAGATATGAAGCGGCAGTTTCGAATGTGAGTTGCCCGTGCTCTATTTTTGAATGGAGCGAAGCCAAGTTTCTTTTTGCAAGTTCTGCGGGAATCGCCATTGCGCGTGCTGCATCTTCAAACTTCATTGAGATAAGACCTCTTAGTGTGCGGTCTACTTCCTCTGTCGAAAAACCAGATTCAAATAAATTATCTTCGAAGGTGCCTTGTAACTGATTGAGCACTATTGAATTAAAAGTATTTTCTATAAGAGCATCTTTGCTTTCTGCCGGTGGAGGGAGGGGCGGAAGTTTTTCTTTAGCTTCAGCTTTTTTGAAGGGTATGACGTTACCCATTGATTTCGGAGGCATAGTAAAAGAATACCAGTTTTTTCTTGTATACTAAACGCAATGCAAAAACAACTTGAAGACTTGGGACTTTCGGAAAAAGAAGCAAAAGTATATGCCGCAGCGCTTGAAATTGGCGCCGCAACTGCCGACCAACTTGCGAAACAGTCAAAAATTGTACGCTCGACAACCTACGTACAGCTCGAGTCGTTGATGAAAAAAGGTTTGATGAGTACGTATGAAGAAGGGAAGAAAACTTTTTTTGCCCCCGAGTCGCCAGAGTCTCTGAAGCGAATCTTTGACCTCAAACGCAAAGAGCTTGAGATACAAGAAAAAGAACTGCACGAATTCTTGCCAGAACTCATGCAAAAGTTTGAAGGCGCCGGCGAACGCCCCGTTGTGCGGTTTTTTGACGGTAAAGAAGGTATTACTGCTATGCGCGAGAATATCCTGAATTTACCAAAAGGGACTGAACTGAAACTCATTTATTGTCCTGATTCTTGGGGCGAAATTTATACCGAAGAAGAACTTTTCTCATACGCACAAAAACGTGCAGACAAGGGTATCCACCTCAAAGCTGTTTATTCTCAAAAAACTGGCCCTTTTAAACCTGACGATATTGTCCCGCATACAGAACGTAGATTTATTCCGTACGAACGCATGTCTATACGCTCTGATATTTATATATACAAAGATACGGTTGCTATTATGGGCTTGCGTGGAAAGATTTTCGGAATTGTCGTGGAGAGTAAGGAAATCACTCAAAGTATGGAAACCATTTTTGCGCTCTTATGGGGTATTGGCCAGGAGGAGCAGTAGGGTGTTGTATACAGAGAGAGGGCAGCTCTTTGGAAATGTGTGATGTGCACGCATAACCTTAGAGCCGCCCTCCTGAGGGAATCTTGTTGAGAGGACCCTTAGGTCCGCTTGTGCGACTCCCTCAAATCATCGATTTTTCCACTGTGCGGCTTTTGGGCTAGGCCCCGCCGCCAGTGCCTTCCAGGAACTGCCTCATGACAAAACTCCTTCTTGCCAAAAAGCCCGATTTTACACACTACGCCAGGGGGGCCGGGCCGGGCATATCCCGCTTCCTCCCTACAGAAATAAGAGTAGCATAGTCAAAGAATAAAGTCAAATTATTTTTTGAATAAATATATTTATGTCATACTATACTGACTTTTAGTAAATGAAAATATGGCTTAAATTATAGGTATATTTGACTATTTTTAGACATATGTGCCAATTATGCTTGACAAAAACAACAGGTTGTGTATACTCCAATTGTCAGAGTGATTTGACGGGTTAGTTACCCACATAGTTCGGAAATATATAGGCGTAGCGGTGCTAGGAATATTAAGTATTAGACCCTCCCTATCTCTTTCGACTTACTATGTGGTTTTCTTTTTGCCCAAAATCGCCCTTGGCGGGAAGGGTTCTTCTCAATAAACAACTCCGTTTCCCCTTGTGGGAAGCGGTATGGACGCCCAGAAAGGTTTCTGTACCGCTTCGTATAAGGGAGGAGGCATGGTGATTGTGTTTGCTGAGGGTCGCGTCCTCGGCACCCATTCGTGGGTAGACGGTTTCAAACCCGTCACGCGCCGCCTGGTCCGGCTCAGCGAAGAGCAGGCCACGTGCCACGCCGCATGGCTCGAAAAGCACCTCTCATTTGAGGTCGCCTACGAGTTCATCGACAGGTGGCACGCTGGGTACCTCTTCGAGGTGCACTAGGTGGTAGAAAACTTCACCTATGCGGGGTTCATAGCATAGGTTGCGGCAGATCCTGACCGCTAGAACGACCGCAAAAAGGTGGATGATCGTTCGATAAAAAAATAGGCTGTTGCTCAACAGAAAAATGAGTAACGGGGGAAAGCGTAGTTTTTCTCCCCTCTGTTCAGCCCACGAAATGGTTCGCTGGCTGATTGAGAAATGTACTTTGAAAGAAAGGAATCGTGGAACAAAGACTCTATCTTACCTCCGAGCATTTCTATTATCTTTTGGAAAACCAGAAAAGGTTTATCCCCGCATTAAAAGCCATGATGGTAATCTATGTGGCTGCGCGGGGCCGGAAGATAGTGTTGCCCGAAATGCTCGTACGCTATGGGTACGCACGGCTTCTTGCTCCACTCTTTGGAGTAACAATCGTCTCCACTTCCAAGTGGAGTGAATTGAAGAAGCATACAAAAACCTATGCGGCTCTGAGGTAACTTGGTAGTATCCCCGTCTGACTACCATCCAAACCCAGAACTAATCTGGGAAGGAGAATAAGGGGAATGCTTGGAAATATAAGACTGAATACCAAGTATGGCTGATAACCAAAACTGTCCGGCTATGTTGTGCGGCCGAGGAACTGCACGACTCCACAGTAAAAAAGGAGACATGTGGGAGACCATGTGGATGCTTTTTGCCCGGAATGCGATGCGAATGTCGGTCCCGGAACCTTGGACAGCGTAGGCTGCCCATTGTGCGGATACTCCGATAGGGAAAAGCGTGGAGATGATGAACGGCTGCAAGCCGTTCTGCGAATCAGTCGCCATGAGGAGACCGATTCGCACATCCGTGCACTGCAGCAGGTGTTTGGTGCTGATGTTGAAGTCATCACCAATGACCTTGTCTATGGGGACGATCCAGTAGGGATAGTAGCGGAATTGATTGAGAAGCTTGGCAGCTTTGATTTCGATACCAATACGACCTACGAGGTCATCGCCGTTGAGGCTGCAGGCCCTGAATTGGTACTCCAAGCCCTTGTTGAGGGATTGGAAGTGCCGATTATTCGGCCCGTGTTCCGCCGCGAGGAAAATGGTCGCGTTGCGGTTGTTGGCAAAGATGCTAACGGCCGCGATATTTTTGACGTCGAGCGCTATGAGCAACTCGTCGTCGAAATGCGACCCTCCCTCGTTGGTAAATCGCTGTAACTACAGCAAAGGTAGATACCCCGTCTGACTACCTTTCCGTTTGGCATACGGATAAGTAAGGGGAGAGCCTGGAAATATAAGACTGAATACCAGGTAGGCGGAAGTGTAATACTTCCGCACTCTATTCAGCCCACGAAATGGTTCGCTGGCTGATTGAGTTTAGATCTTTGAAAAAATGTACCTGCTTTGGTCGGCGCCTGATGGGCGTCTCCAGCCAGCCAGG
>Ga0194035_1000932_pt1 | contig 16061 bp, 8 predicted proteins | sample JunL2320m_MetaG_FD_148680 | JGI IMG/M metagenome (GOLD analysis project Ga0194035, IMG submission 148680) | Anoxic zone freshwater microbial communities from boreal shield lake in IISD Experimental Lakes Area, Ontario, Canada - Jun2016-L239-20m | ecosystem: Environmental > Aquatic > Freshwater >...
ACCTACAGCCTACCCGATCCATTCTTTACGATTGCCACGCAGAATCCAATCGAGCAAGAAGGTACATATCCGCTGCCAGAGGCGCAACTTGATCGATTCATGTTCAACATCAAGGTGGGGTATCCGACAGCACCGGAAGAGGAGCAGATTCTGATGGCCACAACCCGGGCCGAAAAACCCGAGGTGAAGAAGGTGCTCTCCGGCCGCGCAATCGTCAACATTCAGAAGCTTGTTGGCAGCGTGGCGGTGAGCGAATACATCGTTCAATATGTCACCCGATTGGTGCGTGCCACGCGGCCTAAGGATCCGCTCTCGCCCTCCTATGTGGCCGAGTTGGTTGACTGGGGTGCCGGCCCCCGTGCAGGACAGTTTTTGATTCAGGGGGGCAAGGCGATGGCGGCGATGGGCGGGCGGTTTAGCGTTTCGATTGACGACATCCGCCGGATCGCTGTGCCTGTATTGCGGCATCGGGTTGCCACGAATTTCCAAGCGCAGGCCGATGGCCTGACGAGCGAATCAATTGTGGAGCGGTTGGTGCGAGAAATTCCCGAGCCCGCGATTCCGAAGTTGGTGAAATAAAAGCGAGAGTCACGCATGGTGCGCGCAGTTGAGGAATATCTAAAGCCGGAAGTCGTACGGCAGATCGCGAGGCTGGATCTGCGCGCACAGTTCATCGTGCGAGGGTTTCTGCAGGGATTGCACGCGAGCCCCTATCAGGGTTTTTCGGTTGAATTTAGCGAGCACAGAAAATATACCCCCGGCGATGATCCCAAGGGCATCGACTGGCTTGTGTACGCAAAGACTGATAAGCACTACATCAAAAAGTTTGAGGCAGAGACCAATATCACGGGTTATCTCGTGATCGACACAAGTGCTTCGATGGCCTACGCCTACCGCCAGGAGATCAGCAAGCTCGACTACTCGATCTCGCTGGCTGCAGCCCTGTGCTGGCTCATGGTTCATCAGCAGGATCCTTGCGGCCTCATGGTGTTTGATGAAAAGCTTCACGCCAGCCTACCCGCGAGGTCGAAGCGTTCGCAGATTGCGCAGGTGCTGGCTGTGCTCTCAAAGGTTCAGCCCTCCGGAAAGACCGATATTGCGAAAAGTCTCGTGCAGGTGGCCGCCATGCTGAGGCACCGATCGCTTTTGATGATCTTCAGCGATCTTCTAGCGGACTCCGAGCCGATCCGAGACGCGCTTCTTCGACTGCGGCACCGTGGCCACGATGTCATTCTATTTCATGTGTTGGACGAAGCCGAAGTCAAATTTCCATTCAAGGGGATGGTAGAGTTTACAGAGCCGGAATCACTCGATCGACTCGTCGTGGATGCCGACGCGGCCCGCAGGCAGTATGTAGAGAGCGTGCAGGTGTTTCGCGAAGAATACCGCCAGTTTTGCTTTCACGCGGGCATTGATTATGTGCCACTCGATACGGCCATGCAGTTCGATAGGGCGTTGATGGAATATCTTGTCAGCCGCCGCAATCGATTCTGATGCGACTTTGATCGTTGAGCCTCAGGATGGTGGAGATGGGCCTTTCTTTTCTGACGCCGCTGTTGTTGGGTGGGGCGGCGCTCGTTGCCGTACCGCTGGTCCTGCATCTGATCATGCGTCGCAAGCCCGTGAAGCTGGAATTTCCAGCACTGCGTTTCCTGAAGAACAAGGCCGTGGCCAATCGCCGCCGCTTGCGGCTCAACCATCTCTTCTTGCTCCTGCTGCGAATGGCGGCCTTGGCATTCTTGGCGCTGGCGCTGGCCCGTCCGACGTTGCGTGGAGCCGGTTGGCTGGCCGATGGTGAGGGCCCCGTCGCGGCAGTATTTATTTTTGATACCGCACCGCGGATGCTCTTGTGCGAGGCCAATCGCACGCGACTGGAACAGGCAGCGTCGATGGCGAAGGTGCTGTTTGAAAAACTGCCCCCGTTGAGCAAGGTCGCTGTGATCGATACGTCTGGGGGGGCGGTGGCCTTTTCGCCGACACTTGCTGCGGCCACTACTCGGATCGAACGGCTCGCTGCGTCGACGCCGATAACCTCGCTCTCCGCAGCGATCGCCGAGGGCTATAAGTTGCTCGACACGTCTCGCCTGGTGCGACACGAGGTGTATCTCTTTACTGACTGCTCGCAAGGCGCGTGGAATGGAGTAGCGCCTTTGGAGCTTTCCGCGTCGCATCCCGACACCAGTCTCCTGGTGGTCGATGTGGGTGCTTCATCGTCACATAACTTCGCGATCGAAGCGGCCGAACTCTCTGGCAATCTCATTGCAGCCGGATCGCCGCTCTCAATCGCTGTGACGACCAACCGCACCGGGCCGGATGCCAATCGCGCAGTGACCGTGGAGATGCTCAACGCTGATGGCCAGTATGTGAGGCGAGCGATCAAGCCGGTTGTGTGGAAGCAGGGGGCCCGTGGTCAGGTCGATTTTGAGGTTGCTGGCCTCGAGCCTGGCGTGCGTCAGGGCCGCGTGGTGATCGACGGATCGGATGACCTTGAGGCAGATAATGTTCGCTCCTTTACCGTTGAGGTGGGAACCCCGGCACGCGTGCTCGTGGCGGCGCCGGCTCCCGCGGAACGCACGGGACTATTTATGATGCAGGCTCTCTCGCCAGCGGCGCTTCGAATGTCGGGTAAGGCAAAATGGATTGCCACGCTGATCGATACCGCACAACTTGAGGCTACTCCGTGGGACGGCGTGAGCGGAATCGTGCTGGTCGATCCGCCACCGCTGCCGGCACGTGTTTGGGAGTTGCTCGGGCAATGGGTGGCCGGCGGCCGGGGACTGGTGGTATGGCTTGGGCCTCGGGCCGCTGGTTCCCAGTCCGTTGCGGGTGCTGTGCCATTCAATTCAGAGATGTCGCAGAGAGTGTTGGGCGGCCGGATTGTGCGCGTGTGGCGAAGCCCAGACGGCAGCAACTTTCTCAGTCCATCGTCGCTCGACCACCCGATGCTAGCGGCTTTTCGTCGCGTGGGAGACGCCGTGCCTTGGCAGGATTTTCCAGTGCACCGGCACTGGGAGTTTGAGCCATTGTTTTCTCCTGCCCACGCTGAAGGCGGAACTGAGGCTAGCGCATCCGATCCGACTGCTGCCCATCCCGTTGCCGCCTATCGCAACGGGTTGCCCGCCCTTCTGGAACATCGAGTGGGGCAGGGAACTGTTCTCACGATCACGACCCCAGTTTCCCAGTCGGCCGGCGATCCCGATGCGTGGAACACGTTGGCCACAGGCTTTGAGCCATGGCCATTTGTGATGCTGGCCAACGAAACCCTGCTCTATGCGATCGACACAGCAGACGACCGCAACATTATCGCAGGCAAACCGGCAGTGATACATCTGGCGAAGCGAGATGTGCCAGCGGCGTTTGTGCGAACTCCGGGAGGAGACGACTTTCCCTCAGCAGTTGACCAGAAGCGGGGCACGATCACTGTGACGGCAACGCAGGTGCCTGGCAACTACACCATCCGTTCCGGCGGAGAGGTCGGCGGAATCTCCACAGGTTTTAGTGCGAATCTGGATGCGTCGGCGACCGACGCAACCCGGCTCAGAGAGGATTCGCTGGCCCTCATATTTGGCGTCGGCCAGCGGATGGCTCGTACGGAAGCGGATCTTGTGCGAGACGTCAATCTCGAACGCATCGGCGCCGAACTAGGCGGTTGGATCATCATGCTTGTGGCGCTGGCGATGGCCGGCGATTGGATTGTGGCCAACCGCTTTTACGCCCCTCGCGATGATTCGGCTCCAACGGCGGGGCCTGCGGCCGCGTTTGCGGCGTTGGGATCCCCGCTTGACGGTTCGGCAGTGCAGCCACTGCCGAAGCCTGCGATGGAGGAGGCGAGCGCATGATTGCCGCAAGCGCAATCGAAGATTTTGCGATCAACTTTGATCCGGTCGGATCGTGGATGGTCGTCAGCGTGGTAACAGCGGCGCTGGCCGCGGTGCTTTTTGCATGGGGCCCCGATCCATCGCGGGTGTCTGGCCGTGGGCGTATGCTGCTTGTAGTGCTTCGGTTGGGATCATTTCTGGCGATTCTGGCCTGTCTGCTGCGGCCCACATTTGTTTCGAGCACCAAGGCTCGGCAGCAGGGAACGGTGATCGTGCTGGCAGATGTGTCTGAGAGCATGTCCGTGGCTGATGGACCCAATGGCCGCACCCGCTGGCAGGAAGTCATCGTTGCGATGGCTGCAGCAAAGCCGGCCGCAATAGAGTTGGTTGCCGAAGGCGACTTCGACATTGCGCTCTGGCGATTCGACCGCGAGACGCAGGCTGTCATTGCCAAACGCGAGGACCCACTCGCAATCGGTGCGTGGCCAGACAGACCTTCACAAGATGAAACGGCGATCGGTGCAGCAATCGACGACAGCGTGCGGGCCAGTGCCGGGAAAAATCTAGCTGGCATCATCGTGCTCAGTGACGGAGCGCAGCACGCCTATCCGCCCCGAGATATGCCGCCGCAATCGGCGGCACGCAAGGTGGGGGATGCGGGCGTGCCGCTGTGGAGCATCACGTTTGGCCAGCAGCGAGGCACGGGGCAGGGCCGCGACGCCGCGATTTCCAATCTGGCAGTCGCCGAGACGGTGTATCTCAAAAATGCGCTCGAGGTCGCGGGCCGCGTTCGGCTGGACGGGTTGGGTGATCGTCAGGTCGTGGTCAAACTGATGGCTGAAAACAACGCGGGCGGCATGGAGGAGGTCTCCCGCACGACGGTGCGGGGCGCGGCTCAAAGCACCGAAGAGGCTGTGCGCCTGGCGTGGACGCCGCGGAGTCTTGGTGAACGCAAAGTATCGCTCGTGGTCGACCCACAAGAAGGAGAAGTGGTCCTCACCAATAACGAACTCTCCACGTTTGTAGAAGTTATCGACGGCGGATTGCGAGTGCTCTATCTGGAAGGAGCATTGCGGGTCGAGCAGAGATTTCTCCGTCGAGTGCTCTCGGCGAGTCCAGACATGCAGGTTGATTTTCAGTGGATCGATTCCAGTCGGCGCGAGGAATGGCCTGTGGATATCGGTGCGACATTAGCCCACGACTACAACGTGTTTGTGATCGGCGACCTCGCTGCGGCCGCGATCAGACCCAATGACGTGCAGGCCATTCGAAAGAAGGTAGAGGGCGGCGCAGGAATCGCAATGCTCGGCGGTTTTCAGTCGTTTGAGGCGGGTGGCTGGGGGGATTCGGAACTCCAGCCTCTCCTCCCGTTTGAACCCGACCGTTTAGCGAGACAGCCATTTGACGAACCGATGCGAGCGGGGCTCCATCTCAAGGGGCCTCTCCAGATGCTGCCCGATCCGAGGTTCGGCTCGCTCTCCATACTGCGGCTTGGTCGAAACGATCAGGAGTCACGCGCTGCGTGGCAGGCCTTGCCAGCCCTCGAGGGCGCCAACGACTTTGGTCGATTGGATCCGACAGCCAAGCCGTTGGCAGTGTCCGCTGCCGGGCAGCCGCTCTTGGTAGCGAGGGAATATGGCGATGGCAGAGTGCTTGCCTTTGCACCCGATTCCACCTGGCGTTGGGTGATGCAGGGAGCTGGCGAGCAACACCGCCGTTTCTGGCGGCAGTTGATTCTCTGGCTCGCGAAGCAAGACGACGCGGAGAAAGACTCGCTCTGGGTACGGTTGGCGCAGCGGCGGGTGTCGCCAGGCACAACCTTGGCTTTTGACGTGGGCCTGACGCAACCGGATGGGACTGCGATCGTCGATGCGGCGATGGAAGCCGTTGTGATTTCGCCTGCCGGAGAGTCGCGCACCGCGCGTCTATCGAAGCGGGGCGACACCTTTTCGGGATCGCTGACTGATTTTTCCGAACCGGGAGACTGGAAACTCGTCGTGAAAGCAACGCGGTCAGGCAAGGCCACGCCTCTGGAGCGTGCTGCACGTTTTACGGTTGTCCGTCAGGACCTTGAACTGGCCAACCCGCTAGCCAACCCGCTCCTGATGCGGCAGCTTTCAGAGGCAACCGACGGCGGCGTGCGATCACCCGAGGAGATCTCCGATATCCTCGCAGAGATCAAAGGCAAGCCGCCAGCCTTCGAAACATTAGAACAGTGGTCGTATACGCCGTGGGATAAGTGGCCCATGTTTCTGCTGATAGCGGGACTGATGTCGGTTGAGTGGTTTTTTCGTAAGCGATGGGGCCTCGTGTAGAAATGTCTTTCATGCCCTTGCGGGGCCCTTCATTTTCATCTTTTGCTGGCCGGACTGGTTTGCTACCCTCCCCAGCCCTCGCATCCTGATCATCTGTTCGCCTGCCGCAGTGGCAATGACTTCGTGCGACGGCAAGGAGGTCGGATATGTCCAAGCGACGACCGATTCGCGACAAACTTCTCCTCGGTGGCCTGCTCGTCAGCATTATGGTGGCCACACTTTCGGCCAGTAGTTTCCTCGGAATCTATTCTTACAGACGGCTGGTGCGGGCGTTGAGTTGCCGCGCTGCAGAACTGCCGCGGGCCAGTGACCTCGGTGAATGCGTGGGCATGCTGCGGGTTGCCCACGCCAGGGCGATGTCTGGCGATCCGAAGGCGTTCAACGGCGATCATGCCACCCACCCCTCTGTCGAGTCGATTGTGTTTGGTGCCGATGCCGAGGCACACCCGTACGAGGAGTCGGCCTTTGGCGACTCGTTCACCGAACAGTTGGAGAAGACGTCGTGGACGCTTGATCGCTATTGCCTAGAGCTTACGGAAGGCGAACTCGATGACATGCCCTTTGGCGACCGTAGTCGCGAACGGGAGACGGCCAGAAGCATTGCGGTGTGTCTCAACACGATTAGCTTGATTGCCGAGCCGACGTTCGCTACGAATCTTCCGATCGATTCGGAGCCAGGAACGGAATCAATCGCTGCACCACAAACCGAGCCGCTGGAAGAGCCTGTGCCGGGGCAGCGGCGTAAGTTGCTTGCGATCCAGCCGCATCTGGAAGTGCTGGCGGCCCTTTCCGCGGAGTTACCCAGCTTTCTCCAAGACCGTCTTCACGATTTATCTCACGAGGTTCGCACGGGCTACCGCACGCTCATCATCACGACGTGGGCGTCGGCTATGGCGGCCGCAGTGCTGCTCGCGGCGCTGGGCATCCTCACGTACCGCTGGGTCTTTCGTCCGCTCCGGCTTTTAGGATACGGTTCTCGTCGGGTGGCGGCGGGTGATTTTGCGTTTCGACTGGCGCTGGATACCCGCGATGAAATGGCCGAGTTGGCCGATGCTTTCAACGATATGACCGAGCGTTTCCAAGAAATCCGAGACGATCTCGACGGGCAGGTGCAACTCCGCACGCGCGAGGTGATCCGCAATGAACAACTCGCGAGCGTCGGCTTTCTGGCTGCCGGAGTGGCCCACGAGATCAACAATCCTTTGGCCTCCATTGCCATGTGCGCCGAGTCGCTTGAGAGCCGGCTGGATTCAACGACACCGACGGCGGCCGATAGACAGGTCACCAAACGGTATTTGGAGTTGATTCAAAATGAAGCCTTTCGATGTAAAGGGATCACCGAAAAACTCCTCGACTTCTCTCGCCTCGGAGAGGTGCGACGACAGGCTACGGCAATCATGGCCTTGGTGGGCGACGTGGCCGAGATGCTGCGGCACGTGGGGCGTTTTGCCGGCCGGGCTATCGAGGTCGAGAGCAGTAGCGATGTGCTTGTGATGGTAAACCCACAGGAGATCAAGCAGGTTGTACTCAATGTGCTTGTCAATGCGTTGGACAGCATCGAGGAATCGGGGAACGTGCGAGTGGGCCTGAGGCGGAGTGGTCGCGAGGCCGTGCTGACGTTTACAGATGACGGTTGTGGGATGAGCGAAGAGGTACTTGAGCATCTCTTCGAGCCATTTTTTACACGCCGCAAGGCGGGGCAGGGCACCGGCCTCGGCCTCTCGATTGTGCACCGCATTGTGGCCGATCACGGCGGGCGCATCGAAGCATTAAGTCGTGGCGTGGGAATGGGCTCAACGTTTCGCGTAACGCTGCCCATTGCCGAAATTGTGGCAGGTGCTCCACCCATCCAGCCCATCGACACACAGACAGATCATCGCCATCAGGCCGCTTAGCGCGGCAGCACAACCACGAAGTCCGAAGCAAGAAGGCACGTTGCCCTCGAGCCAGGCCAGACGATCATCTCAAGGGAAAGCACCAAGTGAAACAGCAGTGCAGGCCAATGCGAATTCTATTTGCCGATGATGAGACATCCATTCAGGAGTTAATGCGAATTGAACTTCCGCGTCTGGGGCACGAGGCGACAGTCTGCCCCGACGGTCGCACTGCATTGGCTGCGCTGGATCGCACAGCCTATGACTGCGTTATTGTGGATCTCGACATGCCTGGCATCGGTGGGCTGGACGTGATCAAGCGAGTGAGAGAGGTGGCACCCGATACCGAGGCAGTGATTATCACGGGGAAGTCGTCGCTGGAAAGCGCCGTCAGCGCAGTCCGGCAGGGAGTCTTCGACTACCTCACAAAACCTTGCAAGCTGGCCGAGATTCAATCCGTTTTGGAGCGCGTGCGTAAGAAGCGAGAGCTTACCGCCAGACTGCGGGCGCTGGAAGGACGCGTGCGCCGCGCGGAGGGGAGCACGCAACTCGTCGGCGATTCAGCCGGCTTACGAGGCGTGAGAAAGCTCATTGCCAGAGTCGCGGCTAGCGAATCCAATGTGCTGGTGCGCGGCGAAACTGGTACCGGCAAGGAGTTAGTGGCTCGGGCTATTCACGAGGGGAGCCAGCGTGCCGCCGGGCCGTTGGTGGCTGTGAATTGCGGGGCAATGCCCGAGCATCTGGTGGAGAGCGAACTGTTCGGTCATCGGAAGGGGGCCTTTACTGGCGCCGATGAGCATCGGGCAGGTTTATTTGAAGTGGCTGATGGCGGGACACTTTTCTTGGATGAGATCGGCGAATTGCCCAAGGCATTGCAGCCCCGATTATTGCGAGCCCTCGAAAGCGGTGAGATTCGCCGCGTCGGCGATAATCATCCCATCACAGTCGACGTACGTGCAGTGTGCGCAACGCACAGGCCCCTGGAAGACATGGTGGTAGCCGGCACGTTTCGAGAGGATTTGCTGTTTCGAATTAACACGTTTGAGATCGCGATCCCGCCTCTGCGGCAGCGGCTCGAGGATCTCCCAGAGTTAGTGCATCACTTTGTGCGAGAGGCGAGGCCACAAACCCCGCCAGAAGCAGTGCTCATTGAGGCCAGCGTGCTGGAGGTCCTCGCCGCCCACCAGTGGCCTGGCAACATTCGCGAACTCGCTAATGTCATTGAGCATGCCCTCGTGCTCTGCGACGACCTGCCCCTGTTGGTCGACCACCTGCCAGCTAGGCTCGGAGCACTCAAGCCGCGAGCCAATGCGGGTGAAAGGATTCTTGTACCGACCGCCGAGCCGTTAGTTGTCGCGTCGCCTTCGGTGGCAGCAGGGCCTGCCGCAGCAGCCAAGCCCGTGAGCCTTCGCGAATTAGAGATTCAGGCCATTCTGGAGGGGCTCGAACGCAACCAAGGCAACAAGGCGCGTACGGCCGAGGAACTCGGCATCAGCCTCAAGACGCTCTACAACAAATTGCACCAGATTCACGACGGTGTTGCTCCCGATGGCGGGTTTGCACGGACGGCTTAAGCCAGGCCGTCGCTACGTTATTTTACGCACAACGCCCGCCATTACGCCGAGGACGCGAGCGTTTTTCACGTAGATCGGCTTCATCGAAGCATTGGCTGGCTGGAGCCGAATGCGATCTCGCTCAGGAAACCATTGCTTGAGCGTGGCCTCACCGTCTTCTGTTTGGGCCACAACGATATCGCCAGAATGAGCCGTCTGTTTCTTTTGGATCACGACCCAATCGCCGTCGGCAATATGCGCATCGATCATCGAGTCGCCCATCACCTTGAGCACAAAATGGCTGTCGCGGTTGAAGAGATCCTCAAAGTTGATGCGCTCATTTTGTTCCTCGGCAGTCCGCAACGTGCCCGCAGCCACCATGCCGGCCATAGGCAGGCCGCGGAGGTGCGCAGGCTCCATGACGAGTTCAATCGCACGAGACATATTTTTTTCGCGTGTGATGAATCCCTTGCGTTCGAGTGCTTTCAAATGGCAGACCACGCCATTCGGCGAGCGAATTTTGAATCCGAGGCCAATTTCGCGGACGGTTGGCCCATACCCGCGAGAATGAATTTTGTCGCGTATAAATTCGTAGATATCCATCTGTCGCTGGGTTGGCACATCTTCGGAAGAGTCTGACGAGACGCCCTTGCCCCGCAGTCCCAGCAGGCCGCCTCGCAGGGCCGAACTTTTGGCCGACATGACGGCGGAAGAGGGGCGTGAGGGCAGGCGGGGCCTGATTTTTTGTCCTGTCGATGCCGTGCGGAGTTTCTTTTTGGCCGTGCTTTTACGAGCAGTTGTTTTTGGCATGTCGAGGCGGGTGAACCGCGTTCCTGAAGGTGAATTGTGGCCGTCGTTTTGATTGAAAAGGATATGTCTGGCACACGAACGAGGGAAGCGGGCGAACATGAACGAAGGTATCTTACTATACGGACGTTCAAATGCAAGCCCTCTTGTTTTGCACGTGCGTATTTCTCCGCATGCTTCTGGCCGGCTACAATGCCACACCGTCGGCACACGCCGTCGGTCAACACTCCGGAGCACACAGGCATGCCAATCCTCAATTCATCAGGCCTTCGCCCCTTCAAACTTTCTTTCTCTAGGTGTGGAGGCCGATTGTGCTGTGCCTGTGCCCTGTGGTTCATGGGGGCAGCACAATCGCTACCAGGCCAGTCGGCTGTGGCCCAGCAGTCCCCTGCTGAGTCGGTGGAAAAAGGGGCTGAAAAGAAGCCGCAACCGGCGAAGAAAGCAAAGTCCACATCGACCATTGCTCAGATCAGTCTAGCCGGGTCGATGCCCGACGGCGTGGGGCAGGGGGGGCTTCTGGCCGATGTTTCGCCGCAGTTGCACCGAATCGTGGAGCGACTGGATAAGGCCGCCAAGGACGACCGGGTGAAGGCGGTGCTTCTGTCGATTGAGGCTCCGGATCTGGGGCGGGCCAGAGCCGATGAGTTGCGGGCTGCGATTGCCCGCATACGGAAGGCCGGAAAACCGGTGGCCGCCCATCTCATTGGCTCGGAGTCGGTGCACTACATCGTGGCAGCGGCGTGCAACACGATCACAATGCCTCCTGCTGCCACGCTCGAGATCACGGGAGTCCGTACGGAAGTCACGTTTTTTAAAGAGATGCTCGACACGCTCGGTGTGGACGCGGAGATTTTGCAGGTGGGTGAGTTCAAAGGTGCTGGCGAGCCTCTGACTCGCGCCAGCATGAGCCCCCAACTGCGAGCGCAGTACGAGAGTTTTGTAGGCGATCTTTTCGAGCAACTCGTGGAGCGGGTGTCCGCCGATCGCGCGCTGTCGGACGAACGCGTGCGGGAACTGATCGACGTGGGCGTCTTTACGCCCGATGCGGCTCTTGAAGCAAAGCTCATCGACGCGGTTGGTTATGAGGACGATGTGATCGGTGTCTTGAGTCAAACGATGAAGGTCGAGCAGCCAAAGATTGCCCGCGACTACGGAGAGCGGAAGATAGACAGCGACTTCTCCGGCATAGGCGGGCTCGTCAAACTTGTGGAGATGCTTTCGGGGCAGCAGCAAGACGCCCCTTCTGGCAAGGGCAGGCAGATTGCAATCGTGCATCTCACCGGTGAAATCAAAGAGGGGAAGAGTTCCGAGGGCTTGCTTGGGGGTGGTTCCGCAGGCAGCGATACGGTGATTCAGGCTATTCGGGATGCCTCGAAGGATGACAAGGTGGCGGCGATCGTGCTGCGGATCGATTCGCCTGGTGGTTCGGCACTTGCCAGCGATCTGATTTGGCGAGAAGCCAAGCGGGCAGAAAAACCGGTTGTTGCAAGCCTGTCCGACATTGCCGCGAGCGGCGGTTACTACGTGGCGGTGGCGGCCGACTCGATCGTGGCAGCCCCAGGCACGCTCACCGGTTCGATCGGCGTTGTGGGAGGAAAGATCGCCATTGGAGGTGCGATGGAGCGGTACGGCGTGCATACCGATGTTGTAAGCAAGGGGCGGAATGCCGGCTGGCTTTCGATGCAGACGCCTTTTACAGAGCACGAGAGAGAGGTGTTTTTAGCCACGATGAAAGATGTGTATCGGCTCTTTACATCGAAGGTGGCTGCCGGCCGCAAGATGGATATGGGAAAGCTTGCGACGCTTGCCGAGGGGAGAGTTTTTACAGGCCGAATGGCCAAGGAAGCCGGTCTCGTGGACCGTTTGGGCACACTCGAAGATGCCATCGATGAAGCCAGGAAACTGGCCGGTATTGCGGAGGATGAGCCGACCGATCGGGTGCTCCTCCCCGAGCCCAAGGGCCTCTTCGATGATCTTTTTGGGGCTGTCGGCGGCAACGGCGATCCTGTGGCTCGGCTGGCTGGAACTCAATCGGTCGTGAGCCACAGTGATGCGATTGCACGCATGGCTCTGCTGGCCAGAATGGTAGGCGTTCCGGGTCTCGAATCGCTGGCATCGCAAGCCAATGCGTTGGTGCAACTGTCATCAGGCCGACCATTGATGATGCTGCCCATGCACGTGAAGATAAAATAAAAGACAGGTAAACATTTTGCGAAGTCCACGAGCTCACCTCCTTTTTGAGGCCAACTACAGGCAACTCCTCGACTCAAAGCCGAATGTGGCGTTGCTGCCTTGGGGAGCCAGTGAGGCCCACAACTACCACCTGCCCCACGGCACCGACATCATCGAGGCCACGGCTGTTGCCGAGCGAGCCGCTGAACTGGCCGTTGAGCGGGGGAGCCGCGTGATCGTGCTTCCCACAATCCCGTACGGCAACAACGCGCAGCAGCAGGATCAGGTTGCCACGATTCATCTCTCCACCACGGCCACGCTGGCAATCCTGCACGACGTGGTGATGAGCCTCAAGCGACAGGGCATCGATCGGCTTGTGCTGGTCAACGGCCATGGAGGAAACGATTTCAAGCCAATGGTTCGCGACCTCATGCTGGAATGCTCCGCGACCATCATCGTCGTCGACTTCTGGAAGATCCTTCCAGATGCGATGGCCCGGATTTTTGCCGTTGAAGGCCCTGGGGATCACGCTGGCGCAATGGAAACATCCCTCCTCCTCCATCTGCGGCCCGAACTGGTCGTTCTGAACCAAGCCGGTAACGGTGCGACGGAGGCTTGGTGGCTGGGACCACTCTTGCAGCAAGGTGCATGGTCGCCCAGACCGTGGTCGCTGGTGCATCCCGACACGGGCTGTGGTGATCCGGCAGCCGCCACCGCAGCCAAGGGGGCCGAATACTTTGCAGCGATCACGACAGCGGTTGCGGATCTGTTGGTCGAATTTTCATCTGCCACGTAAACGCATGGCGAGAGTTCGCTACGAATTCTTTCTCCACAATTATTTCTCTACGGCGTACACGTGCAGGGCTACCGGTGCGTCGCCATAGCCTGTGGCGCGACCACCAAACCGTTGGTAGAGATCGGTACCGGTAAAGTCGTCGATAAAGAATCCATCTTGGGCCACGATCTCGCGATCCTCGTAGAGAACGCGAACGGCATCACCTTGCTTCAAGCCCACAATTGAAACCTTCACGGCCGCTAGTTTTTCGGGCGAGTAGCGGTCTTGGTGGTCGCCAAAGACAATCTGCTCGAAGCCGTCGGGGGCGATCAGGCTGGTTTGCCCCCAGAGCACGCGTCCGCCTTCGTGGAGAAAACTTACGCCGTCCAGAAGCTTGTCGACTGCGCCGATCTTTTCCAGAGGCAATTCGATTTTCACCCACTCGCCGCTGGCCGGAACGGCACCCATAGCCGTTGCGGTTTCTGGAATGAGCTTCAAAGCAAACGGAGGCACGTCACTGCCCCAGCCCAAAAAGCCAGAGGAGTGACGGTACAGGGCGCGAATCAGCCAGTGGCTGAGAACCTTATCGCTGTGCAGTTTTGCAAGATCGACCGTGCCCCAAGCCGCAGCTGATGTCCAGCGACCATCTGCCTTGACCAACGCCAGAATGTTTGCCGTCGGAGCCTTTGTATCGACTCGCAGCCACTGCACCAGCATGCTGCCCTTGGGCCAAGCCCGTGCGTGCGGCATGTATTGGAGGCCGTGCAAGCTTGGCCCTGTCGGGGGCGGGCTGCCGGTGTTGTAACCGGTGACCTCGTCCCGCCAGGCGTGCTGTGTGCCGGTGGCTCGCGATTTTCCTCCCGGGCCGGGCGGCTCGTTAGTCCACTCCCACGTGCCGAAGTCGAGGCCGTGCGTCGTGGCCGCTACCACGTACGTTGTGCTGCCGAGCTTGCGGGTCATGCATTCAATGGCTGGCTCAATCGTTACTTTTGGCGGCGTAGTCTTCGAGTAGAGGGCAGGCTTGAACTGTTCCATCTCAGCATGCAGGCCGCGGTACGTCGAGGCATCGCCGGGACCGTGGGCCAGTTGCCAGCCTCGGGCCCCTCGCATCAATTCAACCCACACGTGATAGCGCCAGCGTTCGTACGGTACATCTTCGTACATCTGTGGCCGCAGCCAGGCAACCTTTGCTTGGCCGCGAATCAGCGGGAGCATGTCGGTGTGCAGGTTGGCTGGGTAGAACGGCTCTGTTTCTGGGTCGTAGATGTCGAAGTAGGGAACCCGCTCAAATTCGATCCGGTTCCAATAGCCGCCATGCCCCACCATCACAGGCTTTCCTGTGGCCTTGCGGAAATAGTCGACCACCTGCTTCAGGCTGGCGATCTGGGTATCGGTGGCGTTTGCAAAAGTGCCAAACGCCTCCTCGATCCCTACGGATGTCGACACCACCATCGCCGCACTTTTACAGAATCCAAGATAGGCGTCGAGCAAGGGCTTGCCATCAGGGACCTCTTTTGTTGCAAACATCTTGGCTGCATCATCGAGCGACCAGACTGGCCTTGGCACGGCGAAAGCCGAAGAAGCGTAGAGGTTGTCCTGAGTCCAAGAATCCTGCATCGCTGTGATCGGCGAACTGGTGCTCATGCCTGTCACCCAACGCACGGCATTACTATCCCAGATGGATCGGGAACCCAGATTGCCACCGTGCCTGTCGTAAAGGACCCAAGGCTTGAGGTTCTTGAGATCCCGATATTTCTCCGGGCCTGGATCGGCGGGGCCCGAATAGACAGGGGTATGACCATAGGCGACGCCCCACGGCATCCACGGCTGATTGTTGACGTAGAGCAGGTTGTCAGTGTCGATTCGGACGGACGTGATCGGGGGTTGCGGCGGGTCGTGGGCCAGCCGGCAGAACGGCTGCGAGTCGACGGTCGCCAATGTCTTACCCCCATGGCTGAGCACCGTGGCGCGAACCAACCAGTTTCGCTGCGGATCATTGAATGGCTGAACGGGCAGCGACGAAACGTCTAGATCCACCAGCAGCAAGTTGGCGAAGTCGTCCCGCATGTCAGAGGGAATCTTTTTCCGCTGGGCCTCGAAGGCGGCCTGCGAGACGGGCACATCGGCCGACGACACGGGCTTGCCGTTTCCGCAACGAACCACTTCCAGCCGCACAGCCTTCACCTGCTGAACGTCGGCGTTGGTTAATCCAAGATTCAGCTTTACAAATTGCTTCGTCGCTTCTGGCTGCAGATAGAGCGAGCCGAGTTCAAGATCGACAGGTGCCGTGGCATACGCCAACCACTGGGGGCTCTCGACCACAACTTTTTGACTACCGTCAATTATTTTCAATGCGCCGCGGCACTCCTTGTAGGCTGGGCAGGGTTCATCCAGCCGATAAGGCAACCGCACCTCAACCCTCCCGCCCTTGGCCACTGCGACTGCGGGGCTTTGAAACGACAAGGGCTTCCCGGATGGAGAGACCAATTCCCAGACCAGCTTCAGGGAACCTGCCGCACCTGGATTGACAAGCGTGGCGAGTAATTCGTTCGTACCGAAAAGTTCTTCCCCCATGTACAGGTTTGCCAGATACGGCTGGCTGGCCGCGACGGCCGCCGGGGCCGCAGGCTTCACGCCGCGAGCATCCAGTTCATTCGCAATCGATTCGGGCTCGGAGACTTTCAGATCATCCCACCAGATCGTGCCACAGGCGTTGTTTTGCGGTTGCTGGGAGGTGTCATCAAGCG
>Ga0194035_1000935_pt1 | contig 16045 bp, 14 predicted proteins | sample JunL2320m_MetaG_FD_148680 | JGI IMG/M metagenome (GOLD analysis project Ga0194035, IMG submission 148680) | Anoxic zone freshwater microbial communities from boreal shield lake in IISD Experimental Lakes Area, Ontario, Canada - Jun2016-L239-20m | ecosystem: Environmental > Aquatic > Freshwater >...
AGATGGAGAAGTACTGGACCACCAGTCGGGTGGTCGAGCGCCAGTCCAGTCTCCTCTTCGCTCTCACGGCGGGCACCCTCCATCGGCGATTCGCCGGGTTCGAGATGGCCACCGGGCTGCAGCCAACGCTGGAGCCGGCGGTGGCGATGGAGCAGCACGCCGCGTCGACCCACCACTACCGCCGAGGCCGTGACATGGGTGAGCGCCGCATGCCGATCGAACGGGTAGGGCAGCACGACCAACTGATCGAGGATGACCATCCGGGACTGCTGCTCGCGATCATCCCTGGGCTGATGATCACGTACGTCCACGATGAGACGTGCGACTTCCGCGTCTGCGTCAGTGGGCTGGCGGGGCTCCGTCATGGCCACATCATCGCTGGCTCAGCCGCCCTGTGCCGAGTGGACGATGCCGAGTGGACGAACCACGCCGGCATACCTCGTCGGGGGTTCAGGCGGACTTGCGACGCTGGCGGTGGATCCGGCGACGCTCGCGCTCGGTGGTTCCACCCCAGATGCCCTCACGCTCACGACTGGCCAGTGCATGCTCCAGGCACGACTCTCGCACGGCGCACAGATCACAGATGGACTTTGCCTCGTCGGCCTCCTCATCGGAGATCGGGTAGAACACATCTGGATCGATGCCCCGGCAGGCTGCGTGCTTGCGCCAGGTGGCACTCATGAGAACATTCCTTGCTACGGTCGGGATCACTGGTCGTTCCACCACAGTGGCAAGTCGGCGACCTGGGAATACGTGGCCCCCCGACAGAAAATGGTAGAGCCGACAGTATGGCCCACCGAGGGTGCTCGTGTCCACCGCGAAAGGTGGTAAGGCGAGTCGGGACCCATCTGGCGTCCCCTAGGCTCTGGATGCACCTTTCAGGGCTGGAGCACTGCCTCACTGGATCAGAGGTGCGTCCCGGGTTGCACGGCACGGCCAACGAACCCCATGTCCCGGCCACCGAACCCCATGTAAGGAGCATCGCCATGGCATCGATCAAACTGAGCGGCAAGACCATCGTCATCACCGGAGCCACTGGGCAGGTGGCCGAGCCGGTCGCCATTGCACTGGCCGCCGACAACGAGGTGGTGGCCGGCGCCCGGTTCCGTGATGCAGTCGCACGTGCGCGGCTCGAGGCGGCGGGTGTCCGGTGCGTGCCCATCGACCTCCTCACTGGCGATGTTGGGGGACTGCCTGCGGATGCCGACTACGTCGTCAACTTCGCCGTGGCCAAGTCCAACGAGTGGGAGAAGGATCTGCGGGCCAATAGCGGTGGGCTCGCCTACCTGATGGAGCACCACCAGGCCGCCACAGCATTCCTGCATTGCTCCACCACCGGGATCTACCGGCCCATGGGCCACCATGTCTTCGCCGAGGGCGACCCACTTGGCGACAACCACGGGGTCTGGCCCTTCCTGCGCACGTACAGCATCTGCAAGATCGCCACGGAGGCCACCGCACTGTGGGCAGCCGATCGGTTCGGCCTACCCACCACCATTGCCCGGCTGTCCGTCCCCTATGGCGACGGCGGCGGTTGGCCAGCCATCCACCTCGAGATGATGATCAACGGCGGCGATATCCCGGTGCACATCGATGCGCCGAGCGTCTACCACCCGATCCATGAAGACGACATCTTGGCCATGGTTCCCGGACTGCTTGCGGTGGCAGCCACGCCCGCCACAGTGGTCAATTGGGGAGGCAGCCAATCCGCCAGCATCGAGGAGTGGTGCGGCTATCTGGGCGAGCTGACCGGTCTCACCCCGAGCTTCGCCCCGACGTCCGAGACGATCGACAGCGTGAAGATCGATCTGACCCGCATGCACGAGCTGGTCGGCCCTACCACCGTGGGCTGGAAGGAAGGCATGGCACGTATGGTCGCGTCGCGGCACCCCGAGCTCCTGAAGGGCTAGGTTCGCCAGCTTGGTGAGATGGACGGGTTGAAAGAGACACATCCGCACCTGACTTCCGAACCGAATGCAACCTCTCGCCTCTCCGCTGAGCGATCGCACCCCAGGTGCTGCATTCGAAGACCCGCACCGCCAGGGGCACCTTGGCTTTTGCTACGCCGCTGGCCGAACCACTGGCTGAACTACTGACTGAAACGCTGGCCGAACCACTGACTGAACTACCTATTGAATAACTGGCCGAACTTGGTATCGGATCAGATACCACTCTAGGTGCCGAATCAGATATCGGATCAGATACCGCACCAATACCAACGCCTGTCGACAGGGGAAATCGTGACCACCCATGGCCCGGGTCAGGTACTCCTCGGCGCCATCCCCGGGCATGCCGTTGGTTTTCCGTCACGCGGATCACCAGGCACAATGTTGGCTACCTCTCATCCCACCAAGCTGGCGAATCCGTGAAGGGCTCAACTTCTCTGGGCCGAGTGGCCGGTTCGCCGTGCCACTGATGAATCGTGAGTTAGCAGTTCAGGGGCGGTTCAGCGCAGCGGCCACAGCAGGCCCACCAGTCGGTCGGTGAGGTCCTCGAGTTCTACCGCCGTGGTCTCGTAGCCGGCGGCCGGACCACCGAACGGGTCAGCTACGTCCTCGCGGGGCGAGTGATTGGCCAGTGAGTCGCGGGTCCGGTCGCCTTGCGCAGCGCTGACCCAGGAGGCGAGGTCTTGGCCTGGCAGCCGAGGACCGATGTGCTCGCCGCGACGCACCAGTTCCTTCAACCGGAATGTCCGCTCCCACGATGCAGGATCGGCAAGCACCGCTTCTTGGACGTGGCGGAGGCTCATCCCGATCACCAGATCAGCATCGGCCACACGGGCGGCCGACAACGTTGTGCTTCGGTGGTTGGAGAGTTCGATCCCCCTGGCCGCCATCACCGAGACCACTTCGGCCGGCGCGCGGTGTCCTGCCTCGCCGAGCCCCACTGATAGCGCCTGCGGACGATCGACATAGCCCTCCGTCCGCTGGACGAAGAGTGCGGCGGCCATAGGAGACCGGCAGATATTGGCGGTGCAGACGAAGAGGGTGAGAACGTGGTGAGTGTACCGTTGTCATGACCGCACCCATGGAACCGTCGATGCACCCAGGTGATCGGACGTCCACTGCCCGGCGCGGTGGCCGCTGTGGTGTCAGAGCCCCAGTGCGCAGACATTCAGCGGCTGAACCCGAGGAGAACGTGATGCCCAACGCCGACACGTCAGATCTCGATCCGGCAGTTATGTATGCCTCGACAACCACAACCACAGCCACACCTGCGACCACGCCGGAATCGTCATGACACCCAGACCCCCGGTGGCCATCGTGCACGACTACCTCACCCAGCGGGGCGGGGCCGAGCGCGTCGTGCTCACCCTGGCCGGTGCGTATCCGGACGCCACCGTCTACACCTCGCTGTACGACCCCGAGGAGACCTTTCCGGAGTTCGCCGCACATGACGTGCGCACGCTGCCCATCGATCGGCTCGCCGTGCTGCGTCACCACCACCGAATGGCGCTTCCCGCACTGGCACCGGCCTTCTCCCGGCTCCATGTCGATGCCGACGTGACCTTGTGCTCCTCGAGCGGCTGGGCACACGGGGCCCAGGTGAGCGGAGTCAAGATCGTCTACTGCCACAACCCGGCCCGGTGGCTCTACCAGGCCAGCCAGTACCAGTCCGGGTCGTCTCGGCTGGCTACCTACGGCCTGGCGGCCGTCGCTCCCCCACTGCGGCGATGGGACCGGCGAGCGGCGCTTTCGGCCGATCGGTATCTGGTCAACTCCCGGGCGGTACGAGCTCGGGTGGCCGACGTCTACGGGATTGATGCCGATGTCGTTCCCCCACCAGTGGCTATCGCCACCACCGGACCCCGACGTGCACGCCACGGAGTCGAGCCGGGATTCCTACTCTGTGTATCACGGCTGTTGGCGTACAAGAACGTAGGGGCCGTGGTGGCAGCCTTCGATCAACTCCCGGACCAGCGCCTCGTGGTGGTCGGCACAGGTCCACTCGCTGATGAACTACGAGCGGCTGCGCCCTTGAATGTCACGATTCTCGGACGCGTCGAAGATGCAGAACTCCGCTGGCTCTATGGCTCCTGCCTCGGGCTGGTGGCCGCTTCCTATGAGGACTTCGGGCTCACACCAGTGGAGGCTGCCGCATTCGGGAAACCCACCGCAGCCCTGCGCTGGGGAGGCTTCCTGGACACCATCGTCGAGGGGAAGACCGGCTGCTTCTTCGACGATCCCACGCCCGGGCCAATAGCCGAGGCGGTCCGCTCCCTGTCCGAGGAGAACTGGTCCGCCCGACTCCTCACCGAGCATGCCGATCGCTATGCGCCAGAACGGTTCCTGGAGCAGATCAGCGAGGTCATTGCCGACGTGCGGCCTGACCGCTGAGCCCCACGTCTACCTGCGGGCGCTGGAGTACCAGTGCGGGTCAGGACGCTCCGCGCCCCTTGAAGACAGTGGCCGGGGTCTGCCAGAGGATCTGCATGTCCCACGAGAACGACCACGATGCGACATAGAGGTAGTCGAGACGGCACAGCTCGAGGTGGGACAGCTCGTTGCGGCCCGAAACCTGCCACAAGCCGGTCATTCCCGGTCGCGCTTCGAATCGCTTGCGCGCCCATCCTTCGATTTCGGCGGCTTCGGCCTCCACGAAGGGGCGAGGCCCCACTAAGGACATATCGCCCTTCCACACGTTGATCAACTGGGGCAGTTCGTCGAGACTCGTCCGACGGAGGAAGCGACCGGGCCGGGTCACCCTGGGATCCTCGGTGACCTTGAACAGCGGGCCATCCACCTCGTTGAGATGTTGAATATCGGCCTTCTGCTTCTCGGCGTTTACGACCATCGTTCGGAACTTGAGGACCGAGAACGGCCGCTCATCACGCCCGGTGCGGACCTGACGGAAGAACACCGGTCCGGGGCTGGTCAGCTTGATCAGAACAGCGGCCGCCAGGATGAACGGGGAGACCACCATCAAGATGACCGAGGAGATCACCAGGTCAAAGGTGCGCTTGAGAAACCGGGCCCTGGTGGAGAGCGATGCCGGGGCGATATCGATCATCGGGAGCCCCGAAAGGTCCTCCACGTTGGATCGGCCCGTGATCAGCTCGTAGTACCGGGGAACGATGGAGACGCCGACCTTGCCCGAGAGGACCTTCAGCATCTCGATGGTCCGTTCTGGGTGGGTCCGTGAGAAGCACACGACGACCCTGGCCACGTCGTAGCGCCGGCACAGTTCAGGAAGGTCCTCGAGCTCGCCGAGCAGATCTCCCCCACCGAGCGGGCTGTCGTCGACGAACCCGACGAATTGGACACTCGAATGTGCCCGCAGATGACTGGCCACCGTCTGGGCCAGCTTGCCGGTTCCCACCACGATGACCGGCACCGAGCCGGTCGGAACCCGCCCCATCAGGCCAAAGGTGACGATCCGGGCCAGCGGCACCGTGACTGCCGCCAACAGGCACATCACCACGATCTTCCCCACGGTAATGGCATCGAATCCGAAGTACCGAAGAGCCCCGTATCCGATCACCGCGTACAGGAACCCGCTGATCAGCAGGGCGTGCAGGATGCTGCGCAGATCGGAGAACACGCTGAGGGAGATGCGGCGAGTTGCGCCCTTGTACAAGCCATAGCAGGCGAACACCCCGATGAACAGCGGGATCACGGCCAGGTCGAAGTACATGACTGCGCCGCTGCCAACTGCAGCTGCATCATGGTTTGCCGACACCACAGACACCAGCAAGGGCCCGAGCACGGCGGCCGTGGCCAGACCTATGACGTCGGCGCACAGCAGGCTTCGCAGCACATGCCTGCGGACCTTGGCCACCGCCCCAGCATGATCGCCCAAGTCGATGGCCATCCCGGTGCCGGTGGGAACGAGGAGCGCGTCGGGTCGAACCTGGCGGAACTGCTCTACCTCATCTTCGCGAATTGCCATGTCAGCCGGCCCGCCCTTGCCGGTGCCGGAAAAAATTCCCATCGCCACTACTACGCCAAAGCACGCCCGTCATCTCCGCAACCCTGCCCGTCGATCTCTTGCCCCGATCGTACGACTAGAGCATCCTGGAACACAAGACGCTGTCGTCCCGCAGACGCGGCAAGCAGGCTCGGCCCTCAGCGGGACACGGACCCCTGGGCGACGGAGTTCAACGCCCGCAATCGGCCCTTCGGCTCGTGCTCGCATCCTGGTTCGGCTCGCAGCAGTACCGTCCTCGACCCACCCGGTGGCAGGTGGAACCAGGAGTCGGACGCGGCGAACCCCGGCACGTCGATCTGGATGTATTGAGCGAAGCGGTGGGTGAATACTCGGAGAGGCCACGTCAGTCCATCGGCCGGTCCGACCTCCGACTGAAGCCCCACATCGGGATCCATGTCCCGCGCCGGCCCTCCCGGGAGGTAACCCGCCGTGGCCAGGACGTTTCCCCCCTTGTCGACTAGATCAGCAGTGATCAGATCGTACGTCCGGGGACCAAAGTGGTAGGCGTAGGTGAGGTCCCGGAACCCGTCGAACAGGGCCTCGGCCCGCACGGTGATTCCCCCTCTCGATGGGACCACCACCGGACACGTGGCCCGCTCTACGGTGTGGGCTGCAGTATGGAGTCCGAGTTCCAGAGTCGCCTCGACGTCCATAGGGAGGTCGTTGACCAAGTGGAGGGCCAGCCCGTTGGTGCCCTCGTCGGTAGCCAGCACGGCAACTGGGGCTGCACTCCTGGCCAAGGCATACCAAGGCGCCTTCGGCCGACCTGAGGAGTCGATCAGACCCCATCCGGGTCCGGGCCGGAGATCGCGCAACGCGATGGCCAGCATCCCATCGCACGACGAGCCGGTCCGCCTCCACTCGGCAACGGCGGCGGACATGATCTCGGCCATGGTGGCCCTTCCGAGGTCCAGGGCTCGATCGTGGTCGGTCCTCCACAGCGCGGCGATATCGGCGCCGAAGATCAGGTTCACATAGTGGTCCCGCACGTCTTCGAGGTCGAACCAGGACCCGGCATCACGGTGGACGGCCCGCTTCCATCCCGATGCGCGGTGTACCGACAGGTCACCGCCGAACGCCTCGTCGATGGTGGCCCGGTCCGGAGGAATGGAGAATGCCAGCCCCTCGGTGACGAATCGGGGCGCAGCGCGGCGCATGTCCTCCAAGGGGAAGAGGTAGACACCCACACCGAAGTAGTGAGAGACCCCCAGTCCAGGCTGAAAAGGAAGGTCCCCGCCGCTCGGCGACGACGTCACGTACACGAGCCCGGGGGAACGACGCTCCACGAGATCAGGCAGCGCCTCGTGGATCAACGGCGAGTGCCATCTGTCTCGGGGGAGCCCGAACATCGCTGGCTGCTGCTCGAGCTGTTGGCCCCCGCACAGCACCGCCATGGATGGGTGGCGGCTCGTGCGATCCAGCAGGTCCGCCACCTCCGCCACCACCGATGCGGTAAACCCCTCGTCGTCTGGAGGATCGAGGGGACCGAGCATGGCGTCCTGCCACACCATCAGCCCGGCCCGGTCGCACGCCGTAAAGAACCGATCGCTCTCGTAGACCGTGCCACCCGCGATGCGGAGCATGTTCATACCCGAGGCACGAGCCAACTCGATGGTGGCGGTCAGTTCGTCGTCGGAAGACTGGAGGCTGACCGGGTCCAGTGGGAACCACCCAGCGCCGCGACAGAAGATCGGGATGTCGTTGACGACCAGTTGGAACCCCCCGTCGGACCGGTCGGCCGTGATCGTCCGGAACCCGACATCACCGAGGTGGATGGCCACGCCCGCTACCACCACTCGAACCGGGTAGAGGGGTTGAGGACCGTGTGTGTGGGGCCACCACCGTTCCACTTCGTCGATGAGCGCGGTGCCGACCAGGTGCACCCCGGAATCGGTCGAAGTGATGACCAGCGGAACGGATCGACCTTCCACCTCGAGGGCCGCGGCGATCTCGTTTCCAGCGCTGGCGATGCCGTCGCCGCACAGATCTAGCTCTACCGAGATGGTCCCTACCGTCGCGCCGTCCGAACCTGGCTGACAGGCCGTGCGCACCGTACTCGCCAACACCTCGATGGAGGGGGCTGGCACCAAGTGGATCGGGCGCCACGGACCGACCGGCACGGGGACGACAGTCCATCCTGCCTGGCGTCCGAGGAGCGTGGTGCGGATCCACCGCAGGTTCTGGCTGGCGATGCCTCTGGTCTTCCAGCGGGGTCGGGCTCGACGCCCCGCCAGTACTGGCGTCAGTGCCGCGAACCGGATGCACAGCTCGTTCTCCTCGGCCACCTCCTCGACGGGCACCCTCCAGGAGGTGAACATCGACTCAGAGTGCAGCAAGTGACGACCGTTCAGCCAGACATCGGCCACCGTGGCCAGTCCCTCGAGAGTAAGGATCCATCCGCCTGAAGCACCGATGTTCTGGGCTGACTGGCCCGGTCCAGGGAACCTGGCCCGGAACCACCAGTCTTGCCCATCGAGACGGTCCCTCGATGGCTCGGATGCGCTCAAGAGACGTAGCGCGTGGGCAACGGTGCCCGGCACGACCACCGACAACCAGTGCAGGTCAGCACCGTCGAGGTCATCCGGCCCGCTCCTCGCGCCGGCAGGCGTCGACACGCAGGACCAGGAGGATCCAGCCACGAGGTCGAGATCCATTACGGGTTCAGCGGCCATAGCTGCCATCGAGGACGTCCATACCAAGGGCCCACTGGGCACCCATGCCATCGAAGATGCCAGCCAGGTCGACGGTTCGGCCTCGGACCACGCGGGCCAGGGCGAACTGCAGCGCCTTCGCCCCCTCGGCCACGGCCCGGAACGCATCGGCGGCCGCTTCAGTGCCTGACCGATCGTGGGCGTTCAGCCAGTCCACGAACGTCGCAGCCATCTCGTTGCTGGCACCGCACTGGCGGCAGAGCCCGAACGCATAGAGATGGAATACCTCGATGTCCTGGGCCGCCAGCCAGGGCAGGTCAGCCGTCATGCGCTCCGACATGCGGGCGATCGGATTATCGCTTGGCCTGCGGGCCAGGTGCTCTCTGGCGAGATCCACCGCCACTTCGACCAGATGGGGGTCGCCTCTACGCGCCCTGTCGAATCGGACCGATTCCACATACGGTGGCAGTGCCGCTCGATCGGCATACGCACCGAGCCGGAAGATCCCGTCGAAATCATCGCCGGCGAGTTCGAAGAAGCCGGCGTTGTGGAAGTACCCGAGCCGTCGTTGCGTTCGGTCGAGCCAGGCCGGCACGATGGTCGTCTTCACGTGGTCAACTCCATAGGCCACGCCGCGCGTGTCGGGCAGGAACCACGAGTCCACCTCAACCGTGCACAGTCTCCCGTTGGCGATCTGGTCATCGACGTGGTCGACCACTGGTTTCCAGATGTTGATTTCGGCCACCTCGAGGTCGAACAGCCGGCGCAGGTCTTCGGGCGGGTACTTGAAGAAGGTCCACTGGTCGCCCTCGAAGTCACAACTGAGGGTGAACGCCGATGCCGCCACCGGATCGAGTCCGAGTGCGTGGAGGATTTCGATCCAGACGTCGACGTAACAGTTGGTCTCCGTCCAGGTGCGCTCGCCGGCGTGCAACGAGTGGGGGGTGAAGCCAGCCTCCGTCATTCTCGCGAACCCGTCACCCATCGCCACCACCGGCTTGCGGTCGAGTGTCTAGGGCCACAGCACGCCACGGACCGCTGCCGACCAGCGAGATGGGTCGGTCCCGTGGCGGTCGAGGAGGGCGAGCGCGATCCGATCCACCCCGAATCCGAAACAGGCGGAGTGCGCCAGTTCACCATCCGACGTCAGGATGGCGAAGGGCCGCGAGAAGTGGTCGAGGTGGCAGTTCGAGGACGAGATCGCCGTCTCCCGTCGGGCGGAAAATACCGGCACCACGAGCTCGAACTTGAGCTCCTCGGACCGCTGGTTGGCTGCCAGCATCCGACCAGGACGGCCGAAGAACGGATCGTTGGCTACCACCGACTCCACTTCGAGGTCGAGCCGCCCGAGCACATCGAGGCCCCGAGTGATCCAGTCGTCGCGGTGGGCTCGAGCACCCTCGGGCGTCCCGAGGTAGACGAATTCGTGCATCCGGAACGACTGCATGCGGAAGGGATCCTGGCTGGGCTCGTGACGGAAGCAGTAGCCGAAGATCTCGAACCGCCGGCCGCCATCGGGCAGCGTCCCCGATTGCGTGGGATACAGCGCATGGCAGGCCGCCGGGCAGAGGACGATGTCGGTGGCCTCGAGGAGCGGGCCCCTGTCCTCGTGCGCCTCGGTGCGCCGGAGGAGCTCGGCATGGAGCTTTTCGTCGCCACGGAACGAATGCACCGACCCCATCTGGTCCGGAAACGACTCGAGGTAGCCGTTCTTCTCAAACGTGGCCCAAGGCATGACGGGTGGGAACCGGAGGTTGACGGCCCCGAGGTCGGCTCCGGCGGAGACGGCCAGTGCGTCGACCGCCTCCACGACCGATTCGTAGGTGGCAGAGCGGCCGTAGATGCCATCCACTCCGGTCTCGAGGAGGACTCCTTGGTCGAGCAGGGCTCGTCGGAACTCGGCCCACGGCTCGGCGTCGGTGGCGGTGGGCTCCGAGGTGGATGGCGCCATCTTGCTCACTCGCCCCGATGGACGAGAAGGAGCTGTCCGTTGTTCGCCATGATCCGGTCGTTGTTGACCATGAGCGAAGCTCCCATGGCATCGCGCAGATGTCGTCCCAGGCTGTAGGGGCTGTCGAGTCGGTAGGAGGCCAGCCCGCAGATCAGCATGCACTCGCGCACGACGTCGACCACCAGGGTCGAAGCCGAGACCTTCAGCGAGTTCATGGCGATGCCGAAGCCCATGGAGGTCAGCCGGTCGCTATCGCCGTCAGCCTCTTCGAACCGGGCGATCGAGGACCGGACACTGTCGACGAACTGCTGGTGCACGGCGGTGACATCAGCCAGGCGAAGTGCGGCCGTAGGCGTCATCCCCGGCCGGCGGCGGGCTTCGGCCTGGACGAACTTGCGGGCCAGGTCGAGCGCGTCGGTGGCGATACCGAGCCACACCGAGCTCCACAGCAGGTGGGCCATCGGGAGCATGGTCCGAGTGGAGATGTCGGAGTAGGGATCGTCAAGCACGGCCGACGCATCCCCTGTCGCACGGAGCACGAACCCGGTGCTGCATGTCCCCCGGAACCCGAGGGTGTTCCACTCGCCGACCTGGTCGAGCTCGAGTTCGGGGGGGCGACACAGCACCAGGACCTGATCGCTGGCCGGACTGTCGGCCGTGCGCCGGGCGGTCACCATTACGGCATCGGCATCGAGCGCATAGGAGATCACCGGCGCCTGCTTCTCCAAGTTAAACCTTCCGTCCGACAGGTCGAGGGCGCAGATGCTCGATCGAACATCTCCACCCGTGCCCACTTCGGTGGTGGCCGAGGCCAGCAAGTACTGGTGTTCGACCAGCTCGCGCAGATAGCCCTGCAATAGATCGTTGCGGCCGTGGCGCACCAGACACGCCACCTGACTGTGGTGCATGGCCACCACCATGGCACTTGATGCGCACCTGCGACCTAGTGCGATCATGCCCTGGCATACCTCCGCAATGGTGGCACCAGGGCCGCCGAACTCGGTCGGTACGAGTGCAGCCAGCAGCCCGTCTGCGCGCAGTGCCTCGATCGTTTCGGTCGGGAAGCGCGCCTGCTCGTCTACGTCTGCAGCCGCGGGCCCCGCCACCTTGTCGGCGATGGAAGTCATCCGCAGGGCCACGTCGGTCCAACGGTCCGCATCGGATGGCGCGTCGACTGCGGTCATTTCCCGCTCATGTGCCTGTAAGTTCGGTGACGCCCGCGCTCATGGCCGCTACCGACTCGAAGGTCGACTTTTTCAGCATCTTCTCGGGGAACTCGAAGTCGAATGCATCCTCGAGCGCCAGCATCACGTTGATGCTGGCATGCGAGGTCATCCCCGCCGCGAACAGATCATCGCCGTCAGCCAGTGATTCGATGGGTACGGCCAGGCGCCCATGATCGGCCACCACTTGGCGGATCGTCTCATTCGTAGTCATCCTTCTCCTACTTCTCTAGAAGTCCGCTCGATCGACCGGCACCGCGCCACGACCACTGCTGCTGCTGCGCCTGCCTCATGTGTGAGGCTCACCGAAAAGTCGTCGATACCGGCGTCATCAGCCAGTATCGCCGCCCGACCAGATAGCCGAATCTCACACCAGCCTCCAGTCAGGCGATGTACCTCGATGCTACGCCAGTCAGGTTGCCCATCGGTGGGTCTAAGCACCTTGATCACTGCTTCTTTGGCGGCGAATCGAGCGGCCAACGACTCCATTGCATAGAGCGCCGGGCCATCGGACGTGCGAGCCGGTCGGCGACAGCAGTCGATCTCGTGGGCGGTGAACACCCGGTGCACGTAGCGGTTGCCGAAGTGGAGGACGGACTCAGCCACGTCAGCGATGGCCACCAAGTCGACCCCGACGCGGAGACGTTCCGCCGACAGGGCAGTCACCGGGCACCAACCCGATGCCGAGACCTGATGCCTCGAGTGCACACCGTCGAATACACCACCCGATACCGGTCGGTGATGAGAGGCCAGGCGAACTGCTTCACCCGGAGTTGGCCGGCTGCGGCCAGGGACTGGCGCAGTTCGCCATCGGCCAAGACCCGCTCGAGCACCCGGGCGACCGCCATGGTGTCGAACGGATCGACCAGAAGTCCGTCGCGCCCCTCGCTGATGAACTCCGGCGCCCCTCCCCTGCTGGTAGCTACTACTGCGGTACCTGCCCTCCAGGCCTCGAGGGCGACGATGCCAAAGGGCTCCAGTCGACTCGGCATGACGAAAACTGTGGCCTCGGCCATCATCGATGCGACCTGTTCGCGGGTGAGGCGTCCGACCAGATGCACCCGATCGGCGATCCCTGAGGCCTCCGCCTGCGCTGCGAGCCCCTCGAGGGCAGGGCCCGAGCCCCCGATCACCAGGTCGGCCGTCCGCATCGTCGCGTCCATGGCGGCATAACCGGCGAGCAAGAGGTCGAAGCCCTTCTTCTCCACTACCCGCCCGAGAGCCAGCACATAGGGGGTCCCCGTGAGGGGGGGCGCCGGCTCGACGGCTTCACTCTGCATGGATTCGCTGGGTCCAACGAGTGACACCCCGTTCGGAATCACCATGCCGCGGCCTGGATGCAGGCCGAAACGGGCGATGGCATCGTCCATGGTGAATTGAGAACAGGCAGTGACAGCCGATGCAGAGCGGAGGCCGGTGCGAATGGCTGCCCGCATGACACGGGAGACATCGAAGAGATCGGTATCGTCCATCACCGTCTCACCCTGCAAGGTGACCACCAACGGGATACCCGTCAGCCGAGCCAGTGCCGTGGCATACGCCCCGTTGGGCCCAAAACACTGGACATGGAGGACCTCGGGTTCAAAGGTGGCTACTGCTCGGCGCAGTGAGCGCATCGTGCGTACCCCCGCAGTAGCGGTGCGGATGAGGGAGGGGAAATTGGTGGCCGGTAGCGGCATCGGAAACCGCCGGACGACCAGCCCGTCGCGTGTCTCCACCGTCTCGGGGGCACCGTCATCGCCGAGTCCGGTCCACACTTCGACCTCATCACCTTGGGCGACCAGGGCCAAGGCCAGATGCCGGGTCAGCTCCTCCACCCCACCGACCGATGGTGGGTAGGCGCTCGGCATCAACGCGACCCTGGTCATCGGTTCTGACCGCCCGATGTGCACAGCCATGCCGCCGGCCGGCCGGTGGCGGAGGTGTCAGCGGGCATCAGGGCCCAGCCGATGGCAGAGGAGGAGGTCAACGGATCGATCTTAGGTAGTACGAGGGTCCAGCCAAGGTTCCATGGTACCCAGCACCGCCCCGCTGGGTGCTGGGGCCAGGCTGCTCCATTCGCCAACGCCTGGCGACCAGCGGTTCGAAAAGGCAGCCGAGTACCAGCCGGACAGATAGCCCTGTTCTGCGCAGTCGCACAGGGGAGCCCAACTTGGGGGGTGCACGCCGAGCATATTGGCGATCTGGTCGTGGCCGCCCTGAGGCTGCACGTAGGCGGCGTCCACTTCGTGGCCGATCTCGAATGCGGTGATCGCCGCCAGCCGCTCCACTGTCTCCCCCGGGTAGACATAGATCGAGGAAGTCCCACCGGCCTGTCCCCAAGTGAACACAGTGTTGCCGTAGAACCCGGGGGACGGTGCCTCGGCAATCGACCGAAACACGATCGAGTAGCCCGGGATCTTCTGCCACGGGTAGGAGATCAACTCCAGTGCGGCTGCGCCCATGGCCTCGGGGGTGTCGGGGCTGGCCGGTGCGGCCGGAGAGGCAGCCGCCTCTGGGGCCGTCGGGGCTGCCAATGCCGAACTGACTCCGGAGGCTCCACCAGACGGAACGACCGCTGATGGAACGGCCTCTGATGCCAGTAGTTGCGGGGTTACGGACACCGCAGTCGCGGTATGGGGGCGGGAACGAATGAGGTCGGAGGCCGCACCCGTAGCCGCCACCGAGGTCGACCTGATCGGTACCGTCAGCACCAAGACGGCCCCGACCAGCATGGTCGCCAGAGCCAGGGCGATCAGGATGTCGAGGCGAAACAGAATGCGTCGTTGGGCGTGGGTCGCACGGCCGACCAGTGCCCGCCGGCCGGTCCGACGACGATCCACTCCCACATATCCGTCGGACAGCACCAGGCGGGGATCGTCCAGTACCGCCAGCGCATCAGCTCCAGCTCCAGGAGTCGGCCACTCCTGTTGGCGATCCAGAGTTCGGTAGCCCTCCACCGGAGACAGGTCGAGCTCGATGGCCGGGAACCGGATCGGATCAGCCAGAGCCACGCTGCCCATCGACGCGTCGCTCGCAGAGTTCAGACCTCTCTCGTCAACACCATCCGTCGGCATACTCACAAATCGGCACGCCAGCGGGTCAACTGAAGACTCAGACGGGTGCAGAACTACCGATCATCCGTCAGACGAATTGGTTGGCTGCCCGGTCAGCTAGTGCATCGTCGGCCGACGGTCACCCGAGCACCCATGAGGCGCAAAGCGCATTGTCCGGGACCAGTCACACCTGTCGGATCAGGTCAGGGCGCGGTCGGAGCCGTAGCCGTGGTCCCAGAGGAATCCGACGAGGAAGACCCAACCAGACGCGCCGCCTGACGTTCGGCCCGAGCCTGCGCTCGAGCCGCAGCCTGGTCCGCTCGGTGCTGTGCGGCAGCGGCTTGTGCATCGAGTCGAGCCTGTGCTGTCGCTTCCTGTGCCGCGGATCTGTTCAGGCCGACTTGCGCCTGCTGGACGGCATCTACCGCTGGAGGCATGCCCCCCGCTGGTTGGGACGTAGACCCGGACCGCCCTGCAGCCCCTGCTCCTGCCGCTAGCGCTGCCGCTGGGCCAGATGCCCCGAAGTGCGAGCCCTGCGCTCGTGCCAGCCCTCGTTGGTATGCAGCCTCAGCACGGGCCATCTGTGCCGCGTTCGCCGTGATCGCTCGTTGCGCCTGGCGATCGGCTCGGGCCTGTGCTTTCGCTGTCGGTGCTGGCTGGGCCGACTGACTGGGGGCCGAGCCGACTGATGCGGGTGGTACCGACCTTGCCGAGATGGCCGTCAACGGCAGCACCACCATGGCGGTAAGCAGCGCCACCGAGCGCACTTGACGCAACCATGCCGGCGGGCCGGACGGGACGGTAGGGCTCGCCCGGTCGAAGCGGCGACGATCCGGCCCCACATAGCCCTGCGAGATGACGAGCGAAGGGTCGTACAAGTCGGCGACCAGGCTCGATGGGAGGACGATCTCCACATCCTCGGGCCGGACGATCACATCGCGTCTGAGGACGGCGATCCCAGAACCGGGCTGCTGCCTCAACGGACCGGGGACTGTTTGGGTTGCACCGGCTGCACCGGCTAGGAGTTCCTCGACGCCCAGACTCGACTCTTGCGAATTGCCGACCATGGCTACTGCTTCGTCAGGTCAGTACTGTTTCTGTAGCCGACAGGCACACTCTGGCGACCCGACTGACCCGACTGACCCGACTGACCCGACTGACCCGACTGACCCGAGCACGCGCTGCCGGTTGACAGACGATCTCATCAGCCCGGACAGTTCAGACGGTCAGACGGTCAGACCCACCGACCGATAGACG
>Ga0194035_1000943_pt1 | contig 15975 bp, 15 predicted proteins | sample JunL2320m_MetaG_FD_148680 | JGI IMG/M metagenome (GOLD analysis project Ga0194035, IMG submission 148680) | Anoxic zone freshwater microbial communities from boreal shield lake in IISD Experimental Lakes Area, Ontario, Canada - Jun2016-L239-20m | ecosystem: Environmental > Aquatic > Freshwater >...
CCCGCCGCCAGCGATGTCAACGATCATCGCGTGAGCTACCTGCGGCTCTTGGGCGACGTTGCGAGCGAGGGCAGCGATCCCTGCGCCGAGGCCGGCGCGGGGGTCAGCGGCGCCGTCGGCCTCGATCGCTGCCGCGGCCATCTCGCCGAAGAGAACTTCGGCAGCAGTTTCATAGGCTTGGAACCAACAATCCTCAAAGTCCGAGAAGTGCTCGTAAAAGGCTTTGCGTGAGACTCCGGCTTCGCTGATCACGTCAGCTACGACGACGTAACCGAAGCCTTTCTCCGCCGTTGCGACCAGTGCAGCGTGGAGCATCCGGCCGCGCTGCGAGGCGAGAACGGTTTCACGCGAGAGCGCGTGACGGCCGCGCGGGAGCGGCTTACTTGATTCATCGTCGAGCGCCCAAGGGCTCGGCTGTTCTGCGGGATCGGCGACCATTGCGAGAAACTACCACCCCGCGAATGTTTCTGGGGAAAACGCTTCGTCACCTCCGCGCCGCTCGCTATACCTTGCGCGATGGCAGAGAACAGCACCTACACAACATTGATGCTCGACGTGGCGAAGGGCTTCGAGCTGATTGCGGCGCTGGTCTTCATCGCTGGGCTGATCTTTGCCTTCGTGATCTCGATCCGCGCCTGGCGGCGCAGCGGCGGCGCTCTGGCATACCGCACGATGCGCCAGACCTTCGGCTCGGCGATCCTGCTGGGGCTCGAGATCCTCGTCGCCGGCGACCTGATCCGCACCGTCGCCGTCGCGCCGACGCTCGACAACGTTGTCGTGCTGGCGATCATCGTGCTGATCCGAACCTTCCTTAGCTTCAGCCTTGAGATCGAGATCGAAGGCGTGCCGCCCTGGCGGCGGGGGATCGTTAGCGGCGCGACGATGATGAAGAAGGCTGTGAAGAGCAGCGAAGAGGCTGCTTCGTAGCTGAGTCGTGGTAGCGCTTTAACGGTTTGGCTGGCAGGCTGCGGCAATGCAGCTTTTCAGCTCCGGTGAGGGCATATCGGATTTATCTGATAGGCTCGTTCACGTGACCAAAATGACCGCCACCGAAGCTTCGCGCAACTTCTCGGCGCTGCTGAACCGCGTCGCCGCCGGCGAGCGGATTGAGATCACGCGGGCAGGGGCAGTTGTTGCCGTCGTTTCGTCTAGTCGACCCTCGACGGTCACGGTTTCGCGCCTGAAGGAAATACTTGCCGCGGGACCACCGCTGGACGACGCCTTCGCTGGAGAGCTTCGCGAGATTCGCAAGCAGATGAATGAGGATGTCCCGAGCGAATGGCCGTCCTAATCGACACCGATCTACTGATCGCCGCAGAGCGCGGTGATCTAAGTGGGCTAACCGCAGTCGCAGACGAAGAGAGGGCAGTCAGCGTGATCACGGTGAGCGAGCTGCTCCATGGCGTGTGGCGCAGCGCCGAGCCCGAGGGTATCTGGCGTGGAGCCTTTGTCGAGCGGCTACTGGCCTCGCTGGAACCGATACCGATCACCGACCAAGTGGCCCGGATTCACGCCGCGGTATCAGCGAATTTAGTTACGCGCGGTGAGATGATCGGCGCTCACGACCTCTGGATTGCGTGCACAGCGCTGACCCACGGCTACGGCGTTCTAACCGGTAACGCAGCCGACTTCAGCCGCGTGCCAGGGCTGCGCGTCGTCAGTCCTGCCTAATACGGCGAGGCTCTAAAGCTGCGAGTCGTTGTCGTAGCGCTTGATGATCGTGACGGCGCCCTCCGGGGCGGCGTCGAGACAGAGGCGGCAGAGCACGCACTCGTCGATGTTCTTATCGACGAGCTCAAGCTCGCCTGAGGAGGCAACTGCGAAGATGTCAACCGGGCAGACCTCGGTCAGCTTGGCGGCCAGCGCTGCGTCGGCGGCGGCGCCATCTTCAACCTCAACGGCGATGAAGATTCCCTCGGCGCGCATTAGCTCTTCCTCTCGTCGATCTTGGCCTGAATCAGCGCCGGAATCTCGCTGATCTCCTCGGCGACGGTGATCCCGGCCTCGGCGAGGCGCGCGATCTTCTCGGTCGCGGTGTCCTCTTTGCCTTCGACGATCGTGCCGGCGTGGCCGAAGCTCATTCCCGGCATCTCATCCATGAAGCGGCCGGCCATGAAGGCGACGATCGGCAGGCGCGAATTATTCTCGGCAACCCACTGCGCGAGCTGCGCTTCCATCCGGCCGCCGGGCTCGGTGTAGATGACGATTCCCTCGGTCGCTTCGTCGGCCTCGAACAGCGGCATTAGCTCGGCGTAGCTGGAGCCGATGATCGCGTCGCCGCCGATTGAAACAGCGGTTGACTGGCCCATCCCGGCGGCGGTCAAAGTTGAGGACATCTCGGTCGTCATTCCGCCCGAGCGGCTGATCACGCCGATCGAGCCGGGGCTGTAAGCCTTCGCGGCGTCCTTCGCCGGGCCGCCGATGCCGCCCATCTTGATTACGTCAGGGACGATGATGCCAAGGCAGTTGGGGCCAATGATGCGGGCGCCGTTGGCGCTCGCCAGCTCAACCATCTGTGCCACATCGCGGCGGGGGATCCGCTCGGTGACGATCACGATCAGCTTGATGCCGTTTTCGATCGCTTCGAAGACAGCGTCCTTAGTGAAGGCCGGGGGGACGGTTACAACAGAGCCGTCAATTGGCGCGCCGTGGTGGGCGACGGCCTGAGCGACGGTGTCGAAGACCGGCACGCCGTGAACTTCGCGGCCAAGGCGCCCTGGCGTTACGCCGCCAACAACCTTCGCGCCGGCGCCATAGTCAAGGCACTCGCGCGTCAGGTTGACGGCTTCGCGCCCGGTGATTCCCTGAACGATGAAAGTTGTGTTTGCGTCTACGAGGATGCTCACGAGCCGGCCCCGATCTTGTCAACGGCGCGCTTGGCGGCCTCGTGCATCGAGACCGTGCGGTCTGCGTACTCAACGCCGTAAGCGTCAAGAATCAAGAAGCCCTGCTCTTCCCAGGCGCCTGGGATGCGGAAGATCGCGATCTTCTCGGCCGGGTCCATTCCCAGCTCAAGGCAGGCTTTGATTACGCCGCGAGCGACGATGTCAACGCGCGTATTGGAGACGATCGACATCATCACGGCGATCTTGTCAACGCCTGGCTTCTGTAGCACCAGCTTGGCCAGGCCGCAGGTCTTCGAAACCGACGGGTTGCCGCCGATTTCGCAGTAGTTGGCAGGCTTGCCGCCGTGGGCGCGGACGGCATCAAAGAGCGTCAGCGAACCGCCGCCAGCGCCGATCACGAGGCCAAGGTTGCCGTCGAACTCAGTTACGTTGCCGGCGACGCCGCGGTGGTCCTCGCTGTCTACCGCTTCGCCTGCAAGCTCAAAGGCCGTAGGTTCGCGCGCTTCGCGCGTCTCGTCGTCGCCAACGCCGAGTTCGGCGAGCAGCTTCTTGTGGCGGCCGCGAGCCTCATTCTCCATCTCCATGTGCGCGTCAAGCGCGATGAAGGAGCCGTCGGGGAGGCGGCCGATCGGGTTGATCTCAGCCAAAGTCATGTCGTAATCGATGAACAGCTGGGCCAGCTTCGTGACGATCGGGACGAGCTTGTTCAGCTCCGAGCCGCTGACTCCCGTCGAGGCGATTACTTCCTTGGCTTCAAAGCCAGTCAGTGGGCGCAGGTTTGAGATGTGGCGGCGGCCAACCTTGTCGGGCTGCTCCTCAGCGACCTGCTCGATGTCAATGCCACCGACTGGGCTGAAGATGATCACCGGCTGCTTCGCGGTGCCGTCCCAAACAACACCGGCGTAGTACTCCTGCTCAACCTCGGCCTTTGTGTCAACGAGCACGCCGCGCGGCATCTGGCCGCCGATTTCGATCTTCAGCACGTCGACTGTGTGTGCTGCGGCCTCGTCTGGCGTGTCGGCGAACTGCACGCCGCCGGCCTTCATCCGGCCGCCGCTGAGGACTTGGCTCTTGACGACGCTCGGCCCGTCGATCTTCTCGGCGGCGGCCTTAGCCTCCTCCGGAGTGGTTGCGAAACCGAACTCTGTGACAGGGATTCCGGCGCGGCGAACGATCTCGCGGGCCTCGTATTCATAAAAGCGCATCGGCGGCGCCGGACTCTAGCGGCTACGCTGCGGCCGTGTCAGCCCGCGAAACAGAAGGCAGTGCGCTGCTCGCCGTGACGGTCGCGCTAGGGCTGATCGCAGGGGCCTGCGATGGCCTTTCATACCTCTCGCTCGACGGCCTTTTCGTCGCCGCCTTCACGATGCTGCTGGCGCTGCTGCTTACAGCCCGTATGAAGCTGCCAGCTCTGGATCATCAGCCGACACCATCCGTGCCAGGTCAACCATGACCTTGCACTGCTTCCAAGTGGCGTCGTCCTGCATCTTGCCGTCGATCATGTGAACGCCGCGCCCGTCGGGGATCGCTTCGATCACCTTCAGCGCGAACTTCACCTCATCTGGATCGGGCGAGAAGACCTTCTTCGCAATGTCGATTTGGACTGGGTGCAGCGACCACGAGCCGACGCAGCCCATCAGGAAGGCTGAGCGGAACTGGGCCTCGCAGCCGACTACGTCCTTGATGTCGCCGAAGGGGCCGTAGAAGGGGAGGATGCCGGCGCTGGCGCAGGCGTCAACCATGCGGGCGATTGAGTAGTGCCAAAGGTCTTGCTGGGCGCTTGGGCGCTGCTCGTCTGGATCGTCGGTCTGTGGATCTTCGATTACGCGGTAGCCGGGGTGGCCGCCGCCGACGCGGGTCGTCTTCATCCGCCGTGAGGCGGCGAGGTCGGCGGGGCCGAAGCTCATTCCCTGCATCCTTGGGCTGGCGTAGGCGATCTCTTCAACGTTCGCTACGCCGAGCGCCGTCTCAAGCAGCGCGTGGATCAAAATTGGCCGCTTAATCCCGGCCTTCGCTTCAAGCTGCGCGAGTAGACGGTCTACGTAATGAATGTCCCAGGCGCCCTCGACCTTCGGCACCATGATCACGTCGAGCTTGTCGCCGATCTCGGTAACGAGCGTTGTGATGTCGTCGAGCACCCATGGCGACTCGAGTGAGTTGATCCGCGTCCAGAGCTGGGTCGAGCCAAGGTCGATGTTCTTGCCGATCTCAACGAGGCCCGCGCGGGCCGGTTCCTTCTTCTCAACTGAGACGGCGTCCTCGAGGTTGCCGAGCAGAATGTCGGTCTGCTTGGCGATCTCTGGCAGCTTGGCTGCCATCTTCTCGTTGCTCGGATCGAAGAAGTGGATCATCCGCGAAGGCGTGAACGGGATCTCCATGACTGGGTCCGGAGCGCCGATTGCGAGGGGCTTGAAGAAGTCTCTTGGGTGTCTCATGCCAACCACGTTATTAGACGTCGCGCCGAATTGTTCGCTCGTATGGCAGGCTCCCTGAATACGAATTGTTAACCACGACGCAGGAGATCGACCAACCGCATGTCAGAACCCGGCTTCACCACAGATCAACGCGAGCGTGAGAGCTCCGGCGCCCACCCTTACGGACGCTACCTCGAAGAGTTTGAAGTAGGTGACGTCTACAAGCACTGGCCGGCCAAGACCGTGACCGAGTCCGACGATCACCTCTTCTGCCTGATCACGATGAACCACCATCCTTTGCACCTCAACGACGTTTATGCCGCCGAGTCGCAGCAGAAGCGCAACGTTGTTGTAGGGCCGCTGGTCTACTCGCTGGCACTGGGAATGAGCGTCAGCGACGTCTCCGGCAAAGCGATCGCGAACCTCGCAACCGAGGAGCTCAGCCACCCCAACCCGGTCTTCCACGGCGACACTCTCTACTGCGAGACGGAGGTGCTCGAGAAGAAGGAATCGAAGAGCAAACCCGACCGCGGCGTCGTTAAAGTTCACACCCGAGTCTTTAATCAAGAGGGTGTGCTGGTAGCTGAGTTCAAGCGGCTCGTACTAGTGCCCCGCCGCGAGCCCGGCGAAGCCGCCGCTTAGGAGCCTTAAGTAAATGACCGATACGGCTGTCCCTACAGAACACGCAGCGCTTATCGCATGGGTCGATGAGATCGCCGCGATGACCAAGCCCGAGAGCGTCGTCTGGTGCGACGGCTCGGCCGAGGAGTACGAAACGCTCTGCCAGCTGCTGGTAGAGAAAGGCACCTTCCGCAAGCTCAGCGAAGCGAAGCGCCCCAACTCTTACCTCGCTTGGTCCGACCCAAGCGACGTTGCCCGCGTTGAGGACCGCACCTACATCTGCTCCGAAGATGAGCACGACGCCGGGCCGACGAACAACTGGGAAGCGCCAGCCGTGATGCGCGAGAAGCTGGTTCAGCTATTCGAAGGCGCGATGACCGGCCGCACGATGTACGTAGTGCCTTTCAGCATGGGGCCGCTCGGCTCCGACAAGTCGTACATCGGCGTGCAGCTAACCGACTCGCCGTACGTCGTTGCCTCAATGCGCGTGATGACTCGGATGGGTGCGGGGGCGCTGGCACAGATCGGCACGGACGGCCACTTCGTGCCCTGCCTGCACTCGGTCGGAATGCCGCTCTACGAAGGAGTAGAGGACGTTGTCTGGCCCTGCAACGACGACAAGTACATCGTCCACTTCCCTGAAACGCGCGAGATTTGGTCATACGGCTCTGGCTACGGCGGCAACGCGCTGCTCGGTAAGAAGTGCTTCGCGCTGCGGATCGCCTCGGTGATGGCGCGCGACGAGGGCTGGATGGCTGAGCACATGCTGATCCTCAAGCTGACCTCGCCGGAAGGTGAAGTGAAGTACATCGGCGGCGCCTTCCCATCGGCCTGCGGCAAGACCAACCTTGCGATGCTGATCCCGACGCTCGAAGGCTGGACGGTCGAGACGATCGGCGACGACATCGCCTGGATGAAGTTCGGCGACGACGGCCGCCTTTACGCGATCAACCCTGAGGCCGGTTTCTTCGGCGTAGCCCCGGGAACGAGCGAGAAGACGAACCCCAACGCGATGGCCTCGGTCGCCGAGAACACCGTTTTCACGAACTGCGCGCTGACCGACGACGGCGACATCTGGTGGGAAGGGATGACAGACGAAGCCCCCGATCACCTGATCGACTGGCACGGCAACGACTGGTCGCCGGGGTCGGAAAAGCCTTCCTCACACCCCAACGCCCGCTTCGCCTGCCCGGCAGATCAGGACCCGGCGATTGCGCCGGAGTGGCAGGACCCGGCCGGCGTGCCGATCGACGCTTTCCTCTTCGGCGGCCGCCGCGCGAGCGTTGTGCCGCTGGTGCGCGAGGCGTTCGACTGGAAGCACGGCGTCTTTCTCGGCGCGACGATGAGCTCCGAAATGACCGCCGCCGCAGCCGGCACGGTTGGCCAGCTCCGCTTTGACCCGATGGCGATGCTGCCGTTCTGCGGTTACAACGTCGGCGACTACTTCGCCCACTGGCTGAAGCTCGGCGAGCAGGCCGACGCTGACAAGCTGCCGAAGATCTTCTACGTCAACTGGTTCCGCAAGGGCGACGATGGTCACTTCATGTGGCCGGGCTTTGGCGAGAACAGTCGCGTGCTGGAGTGGGTCTTCCGTCGCTGCGACGGTGACGCCGAAGCGGTTGAGACGCCGATCGGCCTGGTGCCGGCAGCCGGCTCGCTCAACGTTGACGGACTTGACATCGACGCCGGCGACCTCGAAGCGCTATTGACCGTTGACGAGGCCGCAGTTTCGGCCGAGATTGACCAGGTTCGCGGCCATCTCGACAGCGTTGGCGATTCACTGCCGGGCACGCTGCGCGATGAGCTCAGCGCGCTAGAGCAGCGGCTCGCTAGCTGAGCGGGATCCTCGCGCTAGTGGCGTTGCTGGTCGCCGGTCGCCGGCGGCCGTGATTCTTCGGCTAGTGAGGAGATAGCCAGCGTGCCGCGAGTGGCCTCGGTCAGCACCTCTGTCGCTTCTTCCATCGAACGAGCGTAAAGCTCCACCAGCAGGTGGATAGTGATCGAATCCTCGTCGTGCTTGTGGTAGCGCACGTGAGTGAAGAACTCGCGCGTTCCGTTGTCGCCGAAGGCGGCGTAGGAGAGTGCGTCGCCGGCGTCGGGGCCTGAGCAGCTCTCAACATCGCTGGAGCTAACGGTGACTGCGCAGGAGGCAACCCACGGCGTGCCGGTGACCATCCGCTCCCAGCGATCCTCGATCGGTTCAACGCGACCGTCGCGAAAGGCGAGGTGCGGCTGATCGTGCATGCACTCAAGGCACTGAACTACTGCCTCTTGAAGTTCGTCGATGACCTCCGCGCGCTCGCCTGTGGAGGGGTCGATCTTGTGGATTCCTTCGTAATGGACCTGAATCTCAAGGTCGGTCGACCAGCACCGATAACAGCGCAGCCAAGCATTTGTCTCAACGGCAGGTTCCACGAAAGCTCATTCTATGCGGCTAGGCTCGCGCCGTGAGCGAGAAGCGAGAAGAGAACGTCATCGCCGCCGTGCTGGCCGGCGGCAGCGGCAGCAGGATCGGCGGCGCGAAGGCGACCGCGCAGCTGGACGGGCGCGCGCTGATTAGCTACCCGCTCGAAGCAGCGCTCGGCGCGCTCTCGCAGGTCGTTGTCGTAGCCAAGGCCGACGCTGAACTACCCGACGAGCTTGGGCGCGGCGTCGAGCTGTGGACCGAGCCGGACGAGCCGCGCCACCCGGTAATTGGCGTGATCGAAGCACTACGCCGCGCCGAGGGGAGGGCGGTCGTCGTGATCGCCTGCGACCTGCCGCTGCTGACGAGCGAGACGGTCGCCTTGGTCGCCAGCGCCGACGCCGAAGGCAGCGTCGCGCTGCTGGCAAGCGCAGCCGGGCGCCCGCAGCCGCTGCTGGCCCGCTACGAACCAGCCGCGCTCGCGTTGCTTGAGAAGTTCGACACCGACGGCCCAATGACCGAGCAGGTGATGGCGCTAATGCCTGCGCTCGTCGACGTGCCGGCCGAGGCCAGCTTTAACGTCAACGACCTCGAGCAGCTAAAAGAGGTCAGCCGCCGATTGCGCTCATCGTCCGAGCAGGCTGAATAAAGCCCGGCTCGCCGACGTGGTGCTTTAGCTCTTTGCGCCAAACGGCGTCACGGACAATCTGAATCAGCTCGTCGTCGCTGGCGCCTGAGCGAAGCGGTTCGCGCAGATCGGTTTCGTGCAGCGAGAAGAGGCAGGTGCGCAGCTTGCCTTCTGCCGTCAAGCGAATTCGGTTGCAGTCGGAGCAGAACGGTTCGCTGACCGGGTTGATCAGGCCGATCTTTCCTTTGCCGTCGGCGAAGTTGTAAACCTTGGCGGTGGCGCTCGGTTCGCGCGGCTGCTCCTCGAGCGGGTGGATCGCGTTGATCGCGGCGAGGATCTCGGCGCCGCTCAAGACCTTCTCCGGTTCCCAAGCGTGGTCGGCGTCGAGCGGCATGAACTCGATGAAGCGAACCTCGAACGGGAACTCGCGCGCGAACTCAACGAAGGCTGGGATCTCGGTCTCGGTGAACCCGCGGATCGCGACGGCGTTGATCTTGATCGGGTGGGCTTCGGGGAAGGCAGCCAGCGCGTGGAGCCCTTCGAGCACCTGCGGCAGCGCGTCGCGGCGCGTCAGCTCGTAGAACTTATCCTGCTGAAGCGAGTCGATCGAGATGTTGAAGCGGTTCACGCCCGCCGCCACCAGTGCCTCCGCATCGCGGCCCAGCAGGAAGCCGTTGGTCGTGACCGAGAGGTCTTCGACGCCGGGCAGCTGCGCCAGCATTGCCGCAAGCTTTGGGAAGTCCTTGCGCACCAGCGGTTCGCCGCCGGTCAGTCGAACGTCGCCAACGCCGATCGACGCCAGCAGGCCAACGATCCGCGTGATCTCTTCAAAGTCCAGTACCGACGACCGATCAAGCCACTTCAGGCCCTCAGCCGACATGCAGTACTGGCAGCGGAAATTACAACGGTCTGTGACCGAGATCCGTACATCGCCAATGCTGCGGCCGTGGCCGTCAACTAGTTGCTCGCGCTCCATGCTGGAGAAGGATAACCGCCCGTGCTGCTGCGGTAGGGGCCGTCGGCCGCGACCGGCTTTCGGATAGCAGCGACGCATGGTCGCGGCGCGGGACGCAAACAATCTTCTATCCAGCTCCTTCCAGATCACCACCTGTTACGGTTAAATCTAATGTTGCTCCAGGAAATATGTGTGGTGAATGTGCGGAAGTCGTCGTTGTTCTTAGCCATTCTGTTCTTCCTCGCTGCTGGGCTCGCGACGCCCAACCTGGCCCACGCTGAATCGTCTCTAGAGCTATACACGCACGCGGTATCGGCCGACCACCCGTACGCTTCATTTCACATTCCGAGCCAAGTTGGTACGGCGGGGGCGTCAGGACGGTCTGGAGTCGGTAGAGCTGCATCGAGCTCCTGCCACGGGGTTGTCTTCTTCAGCGATACGAAGCCTGCGTACGAGGCTCCCCCCGAAGGGATTGCCAGCACCGGCGGCGGTAGATTCGCGGTTGGAATTGACTGTCCAGTAGGCGACGAATCGCGTCCTCCGAGGATCACGTCGGATTGCAATTGCCTGCTTGCGAGTGCCTTCGCGCCTAAGGCGATGCCTATGCCCGGCGGGCGCACCTATTGGAACATCTACACCAACGTTGCCGAAGGAGTCGGCGGAAAATTTAATTTGAATATCGAAGTTCCCGGTGACGGCGGTACCTATGAGGCGGTATTTCAAACAACCTTGACAGTTAAGCTGGTTAAGTCTGGAGAGGGGGACGCGTCCACCAATCCCCAATGCACGGCGACCAGTGTCGCGGTTGCGGACTCCTCTGGAAATGGTACGAAGGCTTGGGCTTGCGAGCCGCCAGCAGCCTGGAAGACCGACGCTGGGCCATTCAAAGGGACGCGAGGCCTCATCGCAGCGCGCGGCCAGGGGATTGGTGTTACGCCACCGGCCGCTCTTAGCCAGTTCACGCTCGAGTTCTGGGCGCGTTGGCGGGGCTCGTTTGGCGCGATCAATCACTTTGGATTCAAGGACGGCCTGTTCGCAACTGGGTTTGGTTGCCAAGGCGTCGGATCAATCAGCACTTTCGATGGAACTAAGGGCGGGGAGTGTCCCGAGCTAGGTCCGTATGCCAACCTTCAGTCGGTTCACACGCCGCTCTCGCATTCCGACTGGCACCACATTGCCTACGTCAGGGGAGCTGGGCAGATACACCTATACGTCGATGGCGCAAGGTCGAGCCAGGCTTTGTCGCCAAACGATTGGCCGGCACCGACGGCTGTGACTCTCGGCACAGGAATGGGAGGTGCGTCATCAACTGACACCCTCTATGCGGAGCCAGCGCTCTATTTAACTGCGCTGACCCAGGAGCGCGTCGCGGCGCACTACGCTGCCGCTCGCAGTGGCAGCGATCGACTTTGTGGTGCAGCGAATGACGATCTGTTCTTGGGGGCTAGCGGCAACGACTCACTCAGCGGCGCGACCGGTAACGATTCGCTCAAGGGCGGAGCTGGAAACGACACCATGAACGGGGGGAGCGGAAACGACACTCTCGACGGCGGCCCAGGCAACGACGTAACGGGCAGTGTCACTGGAGCGATCTGCAGCGACAATTCGCTCGCTGGGAACGACCGGGCAGATGGAGGAGTGGGCAACGACAAACTTGATGGTGGCCCCGGAAACGACCAAGTTACCGGCGGTCCCGGTAAGGACACTATTGCCGGCGGCGCCGGGAGCGACGTTCTGTTGGCCGCTGACGGCGCTCGCGATGTGGTCGACTGCGGCGCCGGCAAAGACACTGCTGTTGTTGACGCCATCGACGTGGTCAGGGGCTGCGAGAAAGTCAAGATCCGCTAGCAGGAGTGTGCCTCGCTCGCGCCGTTCACTGCGCTGCGTCGGTGCGGGCCTGCAGCGCTTCGTAAAGCGCGGCGAAGTCAACCTCGCCGAAGCCCTCGGCTGAGGCTTCGGCCATCAGCTCGCGGGTTTGGGCTGCGTAGTCGAACGGGATTCCCTCCGCGGCCGCCAGTTCCAGCGCTAGATCAACGTCTTTGATCATGTGATCGAGGCGAAAGAGCGTGTCGTATTGGCGCTCGATCATCGGCTGAGCTTTTAGCTGAGCCATCCGCGAATCAGCAGCGCCACCGTCAATCACTTCGGTCAGGGCGGCGAGGTTGACGCCGGCGCTGCGAGCGACGATCAAGGCCTGCGCAAGCACGGCAGCGTTGCTGGCGGCGATCGCATTCGTGATCACCTTGATTGTCTGCCCTTGGCCCAGCGCGCCGCAGTGAACGGTCTTGCCGCCGAGTACGTCGAAGATCGGATCGGCGCGCTGAAGGTCGACTTCAGTGCCGCCGGCCATGATCGTCAGCGTGCCCGCCTCGGCGCCAGGGGATGAGCCGGTGACGGGGGCGTCAATGAAGGCGATTCCGTGCTCGCCGAGCCGCTCGCCGAGGCGGCGCGTCATCTCAGGCGAGATCGTCGACATGTCGATGCAAAGCATTCCCGCTCGCGCGCCGGCGACGACGCCCTGCTCGCCGAACAGAATCTGTTCGACCTGGCCGCCGTCAACAACGATCTTGATCACAACGTCGCTCGCCGCCGCCAACTCGGCCGGGGTCGCTGCGACGTCAGCGCCGTGCGCGGCGGCGAAAGCTTCGGCTGTCGCCGGAGTGCGGTTCCAGACCGTCAGCTCATAGCCGGCTGCAGCGAGGTTCGCGGCCATCCTCGAACCCATGATTCCGAGGCCAATGAATCCGATCCGTTCGCTCGCCGGCCCCGCGCTGATCGGTTCGCCGTCGCTGCTCTCTGCGGTGCTCTCGCTCATTGGAGCAGAGGTTATCTGCGGCCGCGAGGGTTAGCGACCAGCGCTGGCCAGTGGGGCGAGCGTGGAGCCGCCGCTTACCGCGAAGAGCTGCACGTGGGCGTGAGTACCGCTGAGGCTCGCTGGCGGCAGGATGATGCCGAACTGAAGTCCGGTGGGCGTTTCGAAGCTCTCGCCGACAGCCACAATCTTGCCGTCAACCGATGCTGCAAGCGGCGCCTGCGCGGCGAGCCCAGCGAGGCTGCCAACCATGTAGATCTGCAGCACGCCGCTGCTGCGGTCAATTTTTGAGTAGTTGTTGGGGTAGGTGATGACGCCGCTAGCGCTCGTCGCCGTAGCCGGCAGCGAAGAGATTTGCCGGCCGATCAGATTCTGGTTGGGTCCTAGCCGTAGAAGCCCCTCTTGGCCGCCCGGGAACGTTGTCGTCCAGTCTTGGACAAGCTGATCGCGGCGCCTAATCACGTCGGCCCAGTCGCCGAACACCTTCGTCTTGATACGCGCGTTGCGGACGGCGACCTTCGTCAGCGTGTGTTTGGCGTTCAGTGGGATGCCGTCGAACTTCCAACCGTCACCGCTCTTCGTTACCTGCGCGACCGTCGGCGCGATGTCGACCGAACGGGTTGGCTGCGTGTTGACGACGCCCTTGGTCTGGCCGGGGTACTTAACGAACAGTGGCGTGTTGGCAAGCTCCGGAAGGTTGTCCTCGGTCACCGGTCTGCGCGATGCGCCCGGGCGGAAGCTGACGCCGTGGTCGGCGGTGACGATCATCAGAGAGCTGTCCCAGATTCCGGCCTGCTTCATCTTGGCGATGATGCCGGCGAGGATCTTGTCGCCAAACTCAGCTTGCAGCGTTGCTCGCTGCAACGCCAAGTTCGTTAGGTATGCGCCGTCCGTCCAGACCTCGTCCTTCATCCCCGGCGCCCAGCCCTCACCGAGCGCGTACTGCTCGCCGCTAGGTGTGAAACGCCAAGGAATGTGGGGGATCAGCATGTGGATTACGTAGAGCGGCGGCTTTCCGGCGCCGTTGATTGAGCGCTGCATCCGTGCTGCGACACGCAGACGGTCGTTGTTGAAGGTCGCGCCGTTTATTTCAGCGATCGGCGGGCTTGCGGAGAAGCGCGCCTTCGGGTCGTTGACCTTCATCTGGGTGGACTTGTCGGCGGCGCTCGCCGATCCCGGGCCAAAGTCGCCGTAGCCAGAGTTGACCGCTGGCAGCTTGTCTGCCATCTGCTTTGGCAGCACAGCGCGCTCGGCGACAACAGTCAGGTCGTCGTATAGCGCGGTCAGACGGGTCTTGGTGTCCCCAGCCGGTTCGGGCTCGCAGATCGCAGGCGGGCATACGTGCGTGATCGCTTCAACGTTGCCGACGCGGTGGCTGGCCGCCAGCATCGTGTAAATACTGTGCCTCGGCGCGATCGTATTCATGCTGGCGACGCGCTTGTCGACCGGCACGAAGCCGGTAAGGATCGCCGGCACGGCAGAAAACGTTCCGTCGCTGACGGTCGTGTTGTTCTTGTACCAAGTTGATGTCTCTCCCAGACCCGCAAAAGCAGGGAAGCGCGCGGCGTTGATGTCGGTGTTCTTGTCCATCAACATCGCGGCCGGGAACTCGTCGTAGATGACCAGGACGACAGGTGTTGCGTTACCGGGCTGGTAGCTCGAGCCCGAATTGCTGGAGCCTTCGGCGCTCGGCACGATTACGTCAGATACAGGCGAGGCGAAGATGAAGAGGGCGAGGAATAGAAAGCTGGCAGGGGTGAGGACCGTCATGAAGCTGCGGACCCCGGCGGTTTTCCAGAAGCCGACGGCAACCAGCAGTCCTATTGCCAACGCCACAGCTAACGCGGGCGTGCTTGCAGCGAATGAGCCCTTCACGAACTGAAGTGCCACTAGCGCAGTCAGCAGGGCGACGAAGACGAGGTGGACGACGCGTGAGGCCTTCGGTGAGACGGCCCTCACGATCAGCTCAATCAGCGTCAGCGCCAACGGAGGGATGAAGGTCACGCCGATCGCGAAGATCAGGATGTCGCTGGGTGTATTGCCGCGGGCGATGAAGAACGCGTTGTCGCTGCCAAGAACGTCAAAGAGGGGCCGTACTAGGCCGAGCGACCAAAGCGCGGCTAGCTGCAGGCCAAGGATCCACCAGGCGGGCCAAGCCTTGCTGGCTTCGTCCTCGGCGCCAGTGCCTGGTTGGTGAATGTCATGTGAACCGATTGCGAGAACCTAGCGGTTACGACGGAGGCGTCAATCCCTGCTGGTTCGGGGTCATTGGGCGGGGTTGGAAGGGGTAGCGAACGCTAACCGCCGACGCTGTCAATCTGCGCCAGCGTCGTGCCGCCGCTGACAGTGAAGAGCTGTACGTGAACTTTCGAGCCGGTCAGGCTCTCGGGTGGCACGATTATCGCGAAGCGCATTCCTCTGAGCGAATCGAAGCTCTGGCCGACGGCGACGATCTTCCCGTTGACCGCGGCGGCCAGCGGTGTCTTTGCCGGAGCCCCGTGAATATTTCCAGCCACGTAGATCTGCAGGATTCCATTTCCGGGCCGCTGAGGCTTGAGCAGCGCGCGGGCGGCGATCGTCGCGGTCACCTTTGTCGAGCCGGATGGCAGTGACGCGACGTCGCGGCCGATCAGATTCTGGTTGGGGCCGAGCAGGTAGAGCGACGAACGGCCCGGCGGGAAGATCGCAGACCAAGTGCGGGCGAGCTGGTCACGCTCTGCGACCAGCTCGGTAAAGCCGGCCTTCACCTTCGCTTCGATCCGGCCGTTGCGCACTGCGACGGTCTTGTCGGCGTGTGGGCTGTCGAGTGGCACGCCATCGAACTTGATCCCGTCACCGGTGTTTGTGACCTGCGCGATCGTTGGCGCAATGTCGATCGACTGCGTGAAGTCGGTCTTCACCGCGCCCTTTTCCTGGCCGGGGTACTTGACGAAGAGCGGCGTGTTCGCGAGCTCGGCGAGGTTCTGCCTCGTCACCGGGCGGCGTGAGCCGTTAGGTGTGAAACCGGCGCCGTGGTCTGCAGTGACGATGAACAGCGAGCGCTGCCAAATCCCAGCCTCTTTCATCCGCTTGATGATGCTGGCAAGAATCTTGTCCGAGTATTCGGCCTGCAGCATCGAGCGCTGCAGGGCGACGTCCGTCACATAGCTGTCCTTGGTCCAAATCTGATTGTTCAGCCCAGGCGCGTCACCGCCATCGGAGATGTACTGATCTCCGGCCGGTGTGAAGCGCCAAGGAACGTGCGGCAGCAGCATGTGCATCACGTAAAGCGGCGGGCGGCCCTTGCCGGTGATTG
>Ga0194035_1000944_pt1 | contig 15964 bp, 13 predicted proteins | sample JunL2320m_MetaG_FD_148680 | JGI IMG/M metagenome (GOLD analysis project Ga0194035, IMG submission 148680) | Anoxic zone freshwater microbial communities from boreal shield lake in IISD Experimental Lakes Area, Ontario, Canada - Jun2016-L239-20m | ecosystem: Environmental > Aquatic > Freshwater >...
AGGGGGCCCTCACCGCTGATCGGGAGGGCGGTCACAACCCCGGCGATCAGCAGACCGCCCAGAGCGGTCAGCATCAGCGCCCGTCGGGTCGAAGTGGCGTGCAGCGTGCCGACAAGGGTCCGCCGTTGCGCCAACTCCTCGTCGGGTTGGTCGGCAGCCGTCTCGTCACGCTCAGTTAACTGCAGCATCGCCTCCATTGTGGCAGCCCCGGACAGTGGTGTGACAAGTGATTCGGATGGACTGTTATGGGGTTGTGCTGTGCCGGTCTATCCGGCCGAAAGTAGGGTTCAGGGCGTGATCGACCTGAAACTGGTGCGAGAGGACCCTGCCGGGGTGCGTCGGTCGCAACTGAGCCGGGGTGAGGATCCCGCCTTGGTGGACGTCCTGCTCGCCGCCGACACCGCCCGCCGCGCGGCCATTTCGGCAGCCGATACGTTGCGCGCCGAGCAGAAGGGCGCCAGCAGGAGCGTGGGATCGGCCTCCCCTCAGGAGCGTCCGGCGCTTCTGCAGCGCGCCAAAGAACTTGCCGCCGCGGTGCGCGAGGCCGAGGCACGTCAGGCCGAGGCGGAGGCCGCGTTCCTCACCGCACATCTGGCGATCTCCAACGTCGTCATCGAGGGCGTTCCGTCCGGTGGCGAGGACGACTACATCGTTGTCGACGTCGTCGGCGAACCCCGGGTGATCATAGATCCCAGGGACCATCTCGAATTGGGTGAATCGCTGCGATTGATCGACACCGAGCGCGGTGCCAAGGTATCGGGGTCGCGGTTTTATTTCCTCACCGGCCGAGGTGCGCTGCTGCAGTTGGGCCTGCTGCAACTGGCGGTACGGCTGGCGACCGAAAACGGATTCACGCTGATCATTCCGCCGGTTCTCGTTCGGCCCGAGGTGATGGCGGGTACCGGGTTCCTCGGCGCGCACGCGGATGAAATCTATCGTCTCGAGGCTGATGATCTCTATCTGGTCGGAACCTCCGAGGTTCCGCTGGCCGGCTACCACGCCGACGAGATTCTCGATCTGTCGGCCGGACCGCTCCGATACGCCGGCTGGTCAACATGTTTTCGTCGTGAGGCAGGCAGCTACGGCAAGGACACCCGCGGAATCATTCGGGTTCATCAATTCGACAAAGTCGAAGGTTTCGTCTACTGCCGACCTGAGCAGGCTGAGGCAGAGCATCAGCGGCTGTTGGGCTGGCAGCGCCGGATGCTTGAACTCATCGAGGTCCCATACCGCGTGATCGACGTCGCCGCAGGCGATCTCGGTTCCTCAGCGGCCCGCAAATTCGACTGCGAAGCCTGGGTACCCACCCAACAGGCCTATCGGGAGTTGACGTCAACGTCGAACTGCACAACATTCCAGGCCCGCAGGCTTGCCACCCGCTATCGCGACGAGAGCGGTAAGCCACAGATTGCTGCCACGCTCAACGGAACACTTGCGACTACCCGATGGTTGGTCGCGATCCTGGAAAACCACCAGCAGCCGGATGGCAGCGTACGAGTGCCGGCCGCGTTGGTTCCTTTCGTGGGGACGGAGGTTCTGGAACCATGATCGGTCTATCAATGATCGAAATGAACTTGGACGACGTTCGTGACTGGTTCGGCTTTGGAGTGGCAGGAAATTTCGCCGGTCATCTCGAACAAGCAGGGGAGGCAGTCGATTTCACGAATGTGGAGAGTAAGGGCGACGCGCCCAAAGGGATTTTCCCCTGGTATGCCCCCGGCCATGACAGCTTTCTCGGTGAGTTCCCGCTGTCACATGACGCTCTGATCGTTCCCGAGACCACCGAAGCCGACGGCCCACTCAATCTGCAGATCGAACCTGAAGTAGGCCTGGCCTGCAGGGTGGTCTGGAACGGTGACACGGTCGTCACGCTGCAACCGTTCGCACTCGGCGCTTTTAACGATTGCTCGATCCGCCGGCCGAACGCACCCAAAATCAGTCATAAAAAGAACTGGGGACCGGCGTCCAAGGGTATTGCTCGAGAGTTCTTCAACATCGGTGACCTCACCCCGGACGGGCCGACAGCCACCCTGCGGTTGCTGTGTCACCTGCGCACCGCCGACGGTGTGCACCACGAGTACGGGGTCGACAGTCCACTGCTGGGCTATTCCTACTACGGCGAAGTGCTACTGGACTGGATCACCGAGCGGCTGGCCAACCAGAAGGGCTCACCCGACACCCCACTTGAGGATGTCGGGGCGCTGATGGTGGCCTGCGGGCGGCCGGGCAACGTTCTGATCGGGATCGGGGCGACGAGGTATACCGGCTATGGCGAGTCGACCTACCTGCAAGCTGGTGACGAGGGGATCGTTCGGGTGTACGACACGGCCGGCGATGAGTTTTCCGAACTGCGCCAACTGGTATGGGAAACCTGAGGATTCGAACTTCTAGCGTCCCAGTACCTCGTCGAACATCGCCAGGAATTCTTCCGGGTCAGCAGGGGTAAACGCGGGACTGGGCCAGGTACTGGACACATCGAGGGTGACCAGTGTGGACCGCATTGGACGGCGCGCGTCCAAGGGCAGCCAACGCCGCAAATCCGAGGTGCCCCAGAGACGAAAGCGCTGCACCCACATGCCTAGTGGCTCGGCGTGATAGCCCTGGATCGACTGCAGCGGAATGATTTTCGCTGTGCCGGAAGGGAAGTGGTAACGCCGCAGCGTCAGGGCGTGGCGATCCAACTGCACCAGCCCATCGTCGTAGTACTGCCGCGGTGGCCTGGTCATGATTGCAAGCAGCGCAACGGATGGCCCTTGCTGGTCAGGCAGCGGCCCGTCTTCAGGTCCCATTGCCAACCGTGCAGGTTGCAGGTCAGCGTGTTGCCCTCGACGACACCGAACTTCGATAGATCCGCCTTCAGGTGCGGGCAGCGCCGCTGCATGTCCCAGCCGTCAAGGGTGATAGACGAGCTATCGTCATGCGCCTCGGCGAACCAGCCGTCAGCGTAGGCGATCCGCTCATCGGTGAGGCACTTGAAAAATGTGTAGAGGTACTCGTTGTAGCCGCCGACTCGCCAGGCTTTGAACCTGGTGGAAAGGAAAATCGTGTTGACCCAATCCGGTTCCTCATCTCGCAAGACGGTACGCACCAACTCGGGAGCGATTTCGAATCCATACCGGAATTTCTCATCCGGAACAGGCTCTCGCACAGTCCGTTTGGGGAAGTCAAGGACGACGGTTTCTGGCCCCATCTTCAACTCGACTGGATAGCCGATACCGTCGCAGATTTGGTCGCTTTGCAGCATGATCGGCTCGAATCGGGCGCGCAGCGGTTCAAGCAGCGCATCACCGACAGCAGGCGCCCAGGCCGCCTTCTCGATGGCCAGTACCGGTGCCATCCGCTCGGCATAGGCGGCAATGTAGTCCGCCTTGCCGGTGGTGAAAATTCTTTCCACCTCATCAGTGGGAATCGGGTGGTTCAGCGAATTCAGTTGCGAGCCGGTGAAATCGGCAACCGTACCGGGGACCATCAGCAGTCCGCCGTGGTGTCCGTGCAACCGAAGCTGTTCCAGGAATACGATCTGGTCGGGAAAGATGTTTCCCGGGTCGCCATGGTCGTCGTTGAGGTCGCGTAGCTCTGGATCCAGGAAGCACGGCGGTCCGGCCGACGGGATCACCCAGGTTGCGTTGACATCGGCAATGTATTGCCGGCAGCGGTCCATTCCGCGCTGGCGCTTCTGAATGGCGAAGGCCTCTTTGGCACGCTCGGGCATGTCGTAGACCATCGGGTACCAGATGGCGCCGGAGTACTGCGTCATGTGCACGTCGACGCCGCCGAAATCGGCGAGTGCGTCCAGTGTCAGTGGCCGGGCGTCGTTCATGTTGAACACAGAGGTGGTGCCGTCGGAGATGACGATTCCGGAGTCGCCAATCGGACCGTCGGCGGGAGCGCGCAACGCAATAATCATCACGTCGAGATCACCTTTGGGTCCGCTGAGATGATGTTTGACGGAGTCTTCGGTCTCAAAGAATTGATGAAAGCCAAGCGCCTGCAATTCCCGCTTCAGATCGGGCACCGGAAAATCAGGCAGCAGCACCACGGCGTCGGGATTGACGTGCGCGGCCAGCAGTTCGGGGTCGAAGTGGTCGGAATGCAGGTGCGAGATGTAGAGGTAATCGCAGTCGCCGAGGGCAGACCAGTCCAGGCCGCTGTTATCGGGGAAGACGAACCACGAGCCGAAGTAGGCCGGGTTGAGCCACGGGTCGCACAGAATGCTGCCCGCGTGCGTATCGACCCGAAATCCGGCATGGCCGATGCTGGTGACCTGCACGAATACCCTTCCCAACGGTGGACGCGACTGCCCATGAGCTTAGCTGCCTGTGCACTAGGCTGACCGCTGTGGAGCCGGCATACGGGACTGTCATCGCGGCCGTTCGACTGCTCTGGCGCGCGCAGGGTCTGAAATTCACCATCACCGGTTTGGCGAACCTGCCGACCACTGGCGGTGCGGTCGTGGCTATCAACCACACCAGCTATTTCGATTTCACCTTCGCCGGATTGCCCTTCTACCGTCGAAAACCGGCCCGCCTGGTGCGATTCATGGCCAAACAAGAGGTTTTCGACCACAAGATCACCGGGCCGATCATGCGCAGCCTTCGTCATATCCCGGTCGACCGCTCCAGTGGCGCGGCATCCTTCGACGCCGCAGTGCGTGCGCTTCAGGCCGGGGAACTGGTCGGGGTGTATCCCGAGGCGACCATCAGCCGAAGCTTCGAACTCAAGGAGTTCAAGTCCGGTGCGGCGCGTATGGCCATCGCCGCGGAGGTGCCGATCATCCCGCATATCGTCTGGGGCGCCCAGCGCATCTGGACCAAGGACCACCCACGCAAGATGTGGCGGCCTAAAGTGCCGATCGCGATCGCGGTCGGTGAGCCGATCATGCCCAGCCTGCCGCCCACCGAACTGACCGCCCTGCTGCGCTCTCGTATGCAGCATCTTCTTGAGCAGGTTCAAGACGCCTACGGACCGTATCCACCCGGTGAATTCTGGGTGCCGCACCGACTTGGCGGTGGAGCGCCAACGCTCGCCGAGGCTGCCGAACTTGAGGCCGCCGAGCTCGCCGAGCGGGCCGCCCAACACCAGCAGCGTGGCACCGGTGCTGGGGACTGACACCTGATGGAACCGGTTTACCGCACCCTCGAGATCGCCGCCGCAATCGTGACGCGCGCGCTGGGGATCACAATCACTTACCAGGGCCTGGACAATATTCCTGCCCGCGGCGGAGCGGTCGTGGCGACCAACCACACCAGTTACGTCGACTTTCTGCCGGTAGGGATGTCCGGCCGAAAGCGCCGGCGATCAATTCGGCTCATGCCCAAGGCTGAGATGCAGAAGGTCGGGTTCGTCAACTTCGTAATTAAACATACCGGTGCCATCCCGGTGGACCGTCAGGCCGGCGCGGCCGCCTACGCGGAGGCGGTGCGCGCGCTTCGGGCCGGGGAGTTAGTGGGCGTCTACCCGGAGGCAACTATCAGCCGCAGTTTTGAGCTCAAGGAGTTCAAGAGCGGTTCGGCCCGCATGGCACTGGAGGCGCAGGTGCCGATCATTCCGATGATCGTCTGGGGAGCTCACCGGATCTGGACTAAGGATCACCCTAAAAGATTGGGCCGCAACAAGATTCCAATTATTGTGCGGATCGGCAAGCCGGTGGCACCGACTGGAACTCCGGCTGAACTGGACGCGGCGCTGCGCTCGGCGATGACCGCGATACTGCATGACGTTCAGGAGCTCTATCCCCACCCGCAGGGCGCCTACTGGGTTCCGCATCGGCTCGGCGGCGGCGCCCCGACGCCGACCGAGGCGATGCGGCTTGACGAGGCTGAGTCCGCCGAGCGCGCCCGCCGCGCTGCGCGGGCACCCTGATGCTGCCCGCCCTGATCGCCACCGATGTCGACGGCACCCTGCTCAATGGCGAGGATCGCATCACCAGACGCACCCGTGAGGTGATCCAGGCCGCAGTAGATGACGGCGCGCAGTTCGTCCTGGCCACCGGCCGGCCGCCACGATGGATTACCCCGGTGGTCGAAGAACTCGGTTTTGCCCCGCTGGCGGTGTGTGCCAACGGTGCGGTGATTTACGACGCCGCCACTGACCGGGTCATCTCAGCCAGCACGTTGTCGGTGGACCTGTTGTCCGAACTCGCCGAGATCGCCCTGCGGGTGGTGCCCGGCGCCGGTCTGGCAGCCGAACGCGTGGGCCGCAGCGCGCACGACTCGGCTACGCCGCAGTTTGTCAGCGCGCCCGGATATGAACATGCCTGGCTCAATCCTGATAACACCGAGGTGTCCTTTGCGGATGTGCTCAGCGCACCGGCGGTCAAACTTCTTGTGCGTAGACCCGGTGTCCCGAGCTCCGAGATGGCCGCAATATTGACCAAACATGTTGGGGTGCTTGGCGACATCACCTATTCGACGAATGACGGCCTGGTGGAGATCAGCCCGATCGGCATCAGCAAGGCGGTCGGCTTACAACAAGTAGCCCGACCGCTGGAGATCTCCGCGCAAGACACGGTGGCATTCGGAGATATGCCCAATGACGTCCCGATGCTGCTGTGGGCCGGCCACGGTGTCGCGATGGGAAACGCCCACCCAGAGGCTCTTGAAGCCGCCAACGAGGTCGCTGAATCCAACAATGACGATGGGCTGGCCCGAGTCCTCGAGCGATGGTGGTTATAGGCCGCAAGCCCCGGAGTGACCAACCAGGGGTGAATCGACACAGAGCGTTTGCCCTTTTACCGTGAGGTCATTCCACGGCGAAGGCCCGTGGCGACCGGGAGGGCAGACACATGGTTCTTAATGTCAATGCGGCAACGGTAAGTACGTCTGCTGCCACGGAGTCGGGGATCGGTGCGCAGATGAGTGCCACCACCGCGGTTGTGGCCGAGGCGTTGACCGGTGTCATGCCGATGGGCGCGGACCTCGATTCCGTACAGTTCGCGGCTGTGCTGAATGCGGTTGGTGCCGCCTATATCGGCGCAGCCATCGAGCATCTGGCCAACCGTGGCCTCTTCGCGGAAGCGCAAAATCTGGCGGCCACGACGTACACCGCGACCGATTCCATCAACAACACGTCGCTGTCCCTCTAAGAACGCTGGCGCTCTAGGAAGGCTGCGGCGCTATGCCAGATCCGGCGTGGCCATCTCTGCCACCTGAGGCCAACTACCTGCGGCTGGTCGGGCCTGGTTCGGCCGGAACCGCGACAACCATGGCCAATGCCGTGGCTTGGGAAGTTCTGATGGCGAGCCACGAGGCGGCGTTCTCACTGTCGACCCTCAACGCCGCCGTGACCGCCGTGGACTTCGAGGGCGTAGGGGGTGCGGGCTCAGCCGCCACCGTCGGCGGACTCAACACGTCGTTGCAACTTCTTGCCGGATGGGTTCAAGAGAAAACACCGATAGCCGCCAGTGCGGTAGCCGCCTATGAGACCGCGGTGTCGTCGATGATTCCGGCTGAGGTCTGCATCGCAAACCGTACCGAGCAGGCGGCGAATGTGGCGATGAACCCGGCTGTACTTGGGGCGCTGACCCCAGCGATCATCGCACTGGATACCGAATACTTCGGCGAACACTGGCCGCATAACGCCGGCATCGGAGTGGCCTATGGAGCCGCACTGGCTGCGCTCTCCGCGGCGTTGGCAATTCCTCCACCCATCTCGCCGCCAGGCGCCGCCGCCACCGCGCCGGCGTCGGCCGCAGCAGCGTTGGCGCAAACCTCCGGCAAAGCTGTTGCAGCCGGAGCGCTGCAGGAGTCCGGGCAGCTGGTCGAATCGGTCGGTGGCGCGGCTGCGCTGCCAGAAGCGCTCGGCCAGGCCGGGCAGATGTTTGCGCAGCCGATTCACACCGCGTTAGGTTCGATGCAGCCTGCGGTCGGGATGTTTCAGACCCCGATTCAAGCGGCTCAAACTCTGATGGGCCTACCCCAGTCGATGGTCCCGCACGGTGTGGACAGCAATGAGGCTGCGGCGTCCGGGGTGAGGCTACCCGGCGCGAGTGGTGGCGTCGGCGGATTGCCGGGTCCTGGTATCACCAGCTACTCGCGGCCAGCCAGCAGCTTTGTGCCCGAGGGTGCAGGCCGGCCGTTTACCGCGACATCCGGGTTTCTGGGCGTAGCCGAGTCACGTGGTGCTGCGACGGCGGGGATGGGCACCGGCGCAATACCGATGTCGCCCGTTGGTACCCGAACGCCCGCCCGCGGAACGGATGCGGGCAACCAGGACGACGGACTGCGCGCGCGGGTCGTTGTGGAACCGCAGCCACCATCCCGATGACCAAACTAGCCGGGTTCCGAACCGACCCGGCCTGTCGTTATCAGGCCCGGCAATGATCGGCGACCATGCGCGACACCGTGTTAGGTTCACCCTCGCCGGATGCCGGGCACTGCGCCGTGCGCCGTAACATTTTAGGAGGCCCTCTAGTATGAGCAAGGGCCGTTCACTGGCCTTGGTCACGCTGGCCTACATCGTCGCCGTGGCGGTTGGGATCGGGTGGCTGCGCTTTGGGCCGCACACCGGCTACGTGTGGCTCGACACCCTTATCGCCGATGTGCTGGCCACCCTGGTGGTCTTCGTCTTTAGCCGGCTCTACCGCAACTCGAGCTTCTATGACGCCTACTGGAGTGTCATCCCGCCACTTCTTGCTCTCTACTGGTGGTTGCAGGGTCCGCTGGGTATCGCGGGGCCTGGTTCATTGCGATGCTGGTTGCTCTCCGCGGTGATGCTGTACTGGGCGGTGCGGCTGACGGCAAACTGGGCCTACGGTTTTTCCGGCCTTCACCATGAGGACTGGCGGTATCCGATACTTCGCGATGGTGCCGGCCGATTCGAGTTCCTGGCCGATCTGTTCGGCATTCACCTGTTCCCGACACTTCAGGTGTTCGTCGGGATGCTGCCGGTCTATGTCGCGCTGACCCGGCCCGGCGACGGACTGGTGTGGCTGACATGGCTGGCATTCGCTGTGGGTGTCGTGGCGGTCACCGTCGAACTGGTCGCCGACGTTCAGATGCATCGTTTCGTCGCCGAGCGCCGACCGGGCGCGGCTATGGACCGCGGACTATGGGCGTGGTCGCGCCATCCCAACTACGTCGGCGAGATCGGCTTCTGGTTCTCCCTGGCGCTGTTCGGCATTGCCGCTTCGCCGCGTGACGCGTGGTGGTTGTTCGTCGGCGTTGCACTGATGGTCGCGATGTTCTTGGGCGCAAGCATCCCGTTGATGGAGAAGCGCAGCCTGGAACGCCGGCCGCAGTACCAGGACGTCATCGACCGGGTGCCGCGGTTGGTGCCACGGCCGCCTCGCCGGGCTCCGGAAGAGGCTGGCCCGGCGTGACTCGACCGCGGGTGGTGATCGCCGGTCTCGGCGACAGTGGGCTGCTGACCGCGATTCGGTTGGCACGTCTCGCCGACGTGGTGGGCATCTCGGCCAAGCCGGCCCTGGTCAGCGGACAGGAATTGGGCGTGCGACTGACTCGCCCTGCGGATTGGGCCCGCGACTATCTGGTTCCGTTCGATCGCTACCGTGCACTGGACCGGGTACGCACCGTCCAGGCCAGACTGACGCGAGTCGATCTTGCGACTCGGGTGGTGTACGCCCAGTGTGCCGACGGCACCGAGGTCTCCGAACCCTATGACGCACTGGTCATTTCCACCGGAGTCAGTAATGGCTTCTGGCGTCAGACCGCGTTGCAGTCGCCTGCCGAGATCCGCGCGGAGATCACCGCCGACCACGGGCGGCTCGCCGCAGCTGGTTCGGTAATCGTCGTGGGCGGCGGTGCGGCTGCGATCAGTGCGGCCGCGAACATCGCCGCCCGTTGGATCGGCAAACGGGTTGACCTCTACTTTCCGCATGACCGACCACTGCTCGAGCACCATCCGCGGACGTGGGAACACTTGCGGCGCAGGCTGATCCGACTCGGGATCGGGTTGCACCCCGGCCATCGGGCGGTGGTGCCGGACGGATTCGGTTGTGACGCGATCACCAATGAACCGGTGCAGTGGAGCACCGGCCAGGCGCCGGCCCAGGCCGATGCAGTGCTGTGGGCGATCGGGCGGGCGCGACCCAATACCGACTGGCTGCCCGCCGACCTCCTCGACGAGGACGGCTTCGTCAAGGTCACCCCTGAGTTGCGGGTCCCCGGTTACCGAGGCGTATTCGCAATCGGCGACGTCGCCGCAACCGATCCGTTGCGCTCCTCGGCACGCAACCGCGCCGACATGGTGCTTGCTCACAACATCCGCGCCGAGCCCGCGGGGAGGCCGTTGCGCTCGTACAAACCGCCGCGCCGCCGCTGGGGCTCGGTGATCGGAATTCAGTCCGACGGGGTCGAGGTGTTCGCTCCCAATGGTCGGCCGTACCGGGTACCGGCGTGGCCGGTCGAACGGGTGTTGATGCCGTGGATCGTGCGGCGCGGTATCTATCGCGGGATTCGACGCAACCAGCCGCTGGGTTAATCCCGGCACCCGGCTCAGGTCTGGCAAAGACTGATCGCCCGTGCCGATGAGGCGGAGTCCGTTAACCGCGGCCGCGATCAGACGGAGCGCGCCGCCGAGCAATCCGCGCCACTGCTCCATCGACGGGTCCTGTTGCGGATGGTGTAAGTGAGATTGCTGGTGAGGATGTTCATGAAATCGCCAGGGTGATCTAAAAAGTGAATTGACGCAGTTAGGACAGCCTCCCATACTTGGTCGATGGAGGGGCCCCGCGAGGGATACGAGATTAGCGACAAGGAGCTTGTCGAGTCCGTCCTGCGTGACTTGGACGAAGCGGCTGACCGTTGGGAAGCTCTCCTCTCGGAGGCCGAAGCAACCACGTACACCGTGGACATGGGAGATATCCAGGCGGTTGCCAACTCTGATGGCAAACTCATCGAGCTGACGCTGCGGCCCAATGTGGTCACCGACTACAGCCACGGAGAGTTGGCCGATCGGATGAACGTCGCGTTTGCGGCCTTGCGGGATGAGGTCCATGAGGACTCCCGGAATCGATTCGGCGGGGGCCTGCGGTGACAGCGATGATCCGGCAGGGCGGTGTCTGAAGTGCCGCTGAACCTCTCGAATCGAGACCAGAATTCAGGCCATCTGTTCTACAACCGGCGGTTGCGCGCAGCGATCACCCGGTTCTCGGTCCGAATGAAGCATGACGATCGAAAGCAGCAGGCAGCGCTCGCGCTGTCCATGGTGTTCGTCGTAATCGGATGCGGGTGGATGGCTCTGCTGCACTTCATGAAACCGGCAGGTGTGGTGGGGCAGTCTGCGATCGTCGGAAACCGCGACACCGGCGCCCTCTACGTCATGATCGACGGCCGTCTTCATCCGGCCCTGAATCTGACGTCGGCGCGACTGGCGGTTGGCAGTGCCGTATCGCCGACGTGGGTCAAGGCCCAGGAAATCGGCAAGTACCCGACCGGCCCCATGATTGGTATCCCGGGTATCCCGGATGAACTCGCGATATCAGCCAATCCACTCTCGGCCTGGGCAATCTGCGACACCGCACCGGCGCGCATGGGCGCAGGTGCATCGACGGTGACCGCTATCGCCGGGGATTTGACCGGGGGCGGTCGAGCGGAACCGCTTGCCCAGACCACGGCGATTCTGGCCTCATATCGTCGTTCGACCTACCTGATCTGGAACGGTCAGCGGAGTCGAATCGACCCCGCCGACCGCGCAGTCACCTTCAACCTCGGGCTCGACCCCGTTCGGACCCGGCCAGTCGAACTCTCCAGTGCGCTCTTCGATGCGATTCCCGCAAAGGAACCCCTTGTCGCACCTTCCGTTCCAGATGCGGGAACGCCGTCGCGGTGGATCCCGGGTTCAGTCGTGGGGAGGGTTCTAGAGACCAAGGATGCCAGTGGAACCGTCAGCGGCTTCTACCTCCTAATGTCCAACGGAGTACAGAAGGTCACCGCATTCGTGGCGGATCTGTTACGAACTGAGGACAGTCAAGGATCAGTCGAACCCCAACTGATCGCTCCGGACAAACTGATTGATATCCCGGAAGTGGAAGTACTCAACGTGGGTTTCTATCCGACCGGCAAACTGTTGTTCAGTGACCCCGCCGCGAATCCGGTGACGTGCGTCAGCTGGAAGAAGCTGTCCACCGACAGACAGGCAACCGTCGCCGTATACAACGGCAGAGGGCTGCCCACGCCCCAAGAATCAGACGCCCGCATCGTCGGGTTGGTCCGTGATAGCCGGGGACCCGACTCCGTCGAAGCTCAGCAGACGCTCGTGCTACCCGGTTCGGCGAATTTTGTGGCCTCCACGAGTGGAGTCATCACTTCAGACACCCACGAGGCTCTCTTCTGGCTCTCGCCGCAGGGCGTCCGCTATGGAATCGAGCGGGATCAGAACACCCTGCAGGCATTGGGGATCGACCCTCGTCGCGCTGTGCAGGCCCCCTGGCCGATCTTGCGCACCTTCGCGGCCGGACCCCCTATCAGCCGACCGCACGCACTGGTGACCCGTGACGCCATCGACCCGGTCGGGTCGACCATCACCTCGCTGCAGTCTGGTCCGTACAACACAGGGGGATAAGGATGTCCAAGAAAGGATTTGTTCGGGGCGAGCGCGTGCCTACCCCCGCCGTGCCCCCGGTTCGAGTCCTCATCGCCCCGCCATTGGCGCTGCCCGAGCGGGAACCGCGCAACATCTTGCTCATGATCGCCGCTCCGGCATTGCTGGTGGGAATCATCGGAACCCTGTTGGTGATGTATACCTCGGGCACCCGGTCATTGCAGTCCGGCTTCTTTCCTCTGATCGGACTGGTGGGTTTCGGGGCACTGATGTTCAGTGGCCGGCTCGGTCGTGGTCGGCGAGTCAGTTGGGGTGAACAGGAGAAGCAACGTCGAGGCTATCTACGACAGCTTGACGAGGACCGTGACGAGGTTCAGCGCACTGTGCAACTACAGCGCAGTAGCCAACTTTTTGTTCACGGCGACCCGCAGTGGTACGACACGATCATCGGCAGCCCGCGGATGTGGGAGAGGCGCGCAGGTGATCCCGACTTTCTTGACGTTCGGCTGGGCATCGGCCTGCAATCGACGGCGGATTCCGCGGTCTCATTGCAATGGCCTGAGGTTCCTGTCGGGGAGGAGCTGGAACCAGTCACTGGACGGGCGCTGAGGGACTTCATCGTGGAGCAGAGCACAATCCGCGATATCGGGAAGGTACTCAGCCTGCGCTCTCGACCCGGTTTCAGTTTCATCGCCGAGAAAGTCGATGAACTGCAGGCGCTGATGCGGTCAATATTGTGTGGTGTCGCGGTGTACCACGGCCCGGACGATGTCAAGATCATGGTTGTCACCCGCCACCCGGAGCAGTGGTCCTGGTTGGTCTGGCTACCTCACAACCACCATGACGAAATGTTTGACGCATGCGGCATGCGCCGCCTGGTCTTCACCTCGCCGACTGAACTCGAAGATGCGCTGGACTCTGAACTTCATCACAGGAGCCGAGGACCGTGGATGCCGCCGGTTGGACCAAGTCCATCGATGACCACATCGCCGGACCAGGCGGTTTCCGGTTCGGTTCTCAGCCCACACTGGATCATCGTCGATGACAACGTGGGTACCCCGGAGGCGTGGGAGTCGGTGACCGGACAGAAGGGTATGGCCGGCATCACCATGCTGCGCCTGGCCATGCGGCCCGGTTTTGGCGTCGGCTTCGCTGACGATGATGAGCGATTCGAACTGCGAGAGGGGCGCCTCAGCCACCGCGGAGCTTTCTATGCCATCGCCGACATGATGGCCGAGAGCCAGGCCGATCGCTACGCGCGGGCGTTGGCACGCTGGGCGCCGGCAACCTCTGAGGAACTCGCTGTCGCTGACAGTCAGGGCGGAGAACTGTTGCGCGCACTGGGAATCAACGATCCCCGCCATCTCGATCTAGACCGGTTGTGGGCGGATAGCAGAGGGCGGGGGGATCCGCGATGGGCCATGGTTCCCGTCGGAGTCAAATCCGGCGGCGATCTGCAGTATGTAATCCTTCGAGCGAAGGATTACGGAGGATACGGTTTCCACTCGGTGGTGATCGGAACATCCGGTGCGGGCAAGTCCGAGTACTTCCTTTCCCTGTGTAACGGGATCGCGCTGACCCACTCGCCCGAGACCTTCATCGTGATCTTTGTCGATATGAAATTCGAGTCTGCCGCTCAAGATCTTGCCGGGCTGCCGCACGTTGTCGCCTCGCTGTCGAATCTGGGTAAGGATGAACGCCACCTTGCAGAGCGGATGCGTAAGGCGATAGATGGCGAGATAGCTCGGCGCTATCGGCTGTTTAAGGATGCCGGCGCGCGCGACGCTAACGAGTATGAGGAGATGCGTCTAGCTGGCCGCGACCTTGAGCCAGTTCCGATTCTGCTGGTGATCATCGACGAGTACCTCGAACTCTTCCATCATCACCCGGAATGGATAGACCTCGTGATCCACATCGGCCAGGAGGGCCGCGGTTGCAACGTCTTCTTCACCCTCGGTGGTCAACGTCTGGATCTGTCGTCGCTGAGCAAAGCCAAGAGCAACATTGCCTTTCGGGTGGCGTTGCGCGCAGAAACCGCCGAAGACTCCCGAGATGTCATCGGTAGTGACGCCGCACTTCACCTGCCGTCAAAGGAGAACGGTTATGCGTTGCTCAAAGTCGGACCGCGTGAACTTGAACAGTTCCGTTGCTTCTACGTTTCGGCACCCTTTGTCGTGCCCAAGGCCTCACGTGACGAGCCGATAGCCGTTGCGGTCAGTTTCACTGAGCCACGTTCGCTGACGTGGGCGTATCAACCGCTCAGGAGTGATGACAATGCTGCCCTCACGGGTCCCCAACAGCCGGAAAGTCCTGACGAATTCCTATACCACTCAGATGGATTCAAGAAGAAGAAGATGCTTGATGTGATTCGCGAGTCGCTGGCCGCGCACCCCGCGCGGCCGCCGCATCAGGTATGGCTTCCGCCGCTGGACTTAAGCGCAACGGCGGACGAATTGGTGCAGCGATGGCGTGGAAGGCCGTGGTGGGTGGATTACGGACAGAACACGGGGCTCGTCTTCCCTGTGGGTATCGAGGACTTTCCGGAAGAACATGCGCAACGGGTGCACGCGATCGATGTCGAGATGGACAACGTCATGGTGGTGGCCACTGCTCAGCGCGGTAAATCAACGACCCTGATGACGCTGGTCGCATCTGCGGTGTTGATGTATCGACCGGACCGGGTGACGTTCTTCTGCGTGGGTGCGTCGCTGTATCCGGTTGCGGAGCTTCCGCATGTGGCGGGTGTCGTTAGCATCACCGATAGCGAGGGGGTGTCCCGAACCCTTGCGACGATCGAGGGTCTGATCCGCGCACGCGAATCATCGTTCAAGCGTTACCGGATGGACATCTCTGAATTCCGTGAGCGCCGATTCGGTGTGATTCCAGGTGCGATCGACCCAACCGACAAATTCGGCGACGTCTTCCTGGTAGTTGACAACTTCGGTGATCTCTACGAAAAAGACAATGCACTGGGGGACCGCGCCATTGCGATAGCACGCCAGGGACTGTCGTACGGAGTGCATGTGATCAGCAGCGCCAGCGGCTGGCTGGTAGGTCAGAAACAGGCCCTGCTGAACGTCACCAATGCGCGCATCCAACTGCGACTGAGCAATCCGGACGAGACGCAGATGGGCACTGGTGTGGAGCATCGCCGCGCGGCTCGTCAGACTTTGGATCAGCCAGGTTTCGGCGTAACGCGGACCGGCCACGAGTTGCTGATCGGTTTACCCGAGATCCTCGGCTCCGACGGGGAGCGGGTTGCGACTCGGGATATCGGATCGGTGATCGCCGGTCGGACCGGAGCAGTCAAGTTCGAGACACTTGCGCGCCTTCCTGAGCGAATCGCACTGCGCGACATCCTGGTCAGATACGACGCCGCCGCTTCGGGCCATGATGCGTTCGACATCCCGTTCGCGATTGGCGAGAGCGCCCTGCAACCAGTGGCGCTGGCCAGCGGCCGACT
>Ga0194035_1000945_pt1 | contig 15942 bp, 17 predicted proteins | sample JunL2320m_MetaG_FD_148680 | JGI IMG/M metagenome (GOLD analysis project Ga0194035, IMG submission 148680) | Anoxic zone freshwater microbial communities from boreal shield lake in IISD Experimental Lakes Area, Ontario, Canada - Jun2016-L239-20m | ecosystem: Environmental > Aquatic > Freshwater >...
AGTGCGAGTGTTGGACTTTTAGCTCGCGCGTTAGGAGTAGGCTGGAAGGTCGCTTTTGTTCAGTTTATAAAACATTGGAACGTTGGGGAACATGATTTTATTCACCAAATCGAACCAGTCTTTGGAACAAAGTTACTTTTTCATAAAGGTGGGAAAGGTTTTTATAACGCTGGAGATATAAGTGCTAAAAACGTCGACGAAGACGAACACAAAAAAGCCGCTATAGAAACATTCGTTGTAGCACTACAGGCAGCAACAAGCGGCGATTTTGACTTGGTAATTTGCGACGAAATAAACAACGCAGTAAATGATGGCTTACTATCTAAGGACGAACTAAAGCTACTTATTACTACTAGATCAAAAAATACTAGTTTATGCTTAACAGGTCGTAATTTTCCGGACGAATATCTACCTTTAACTGATATAGCTACAAACATGACTAAACTAAAACATCACTACGACGATAAGTTTCTTGCCAACAAAGGCATAGATTATTAAAATTAGTATTTTATTCAATTATATGTTAAATTAAGTTTTATGTCGTCAAATATCGAATCTATTCCAGTAGGTGAAGTCCAACAAAATTACGAACAATTTATAAATATAGATACCGGCTTAGATTTACGAATAACCGAAATTTCAATGAAGGAAATAACTTCATTAACAATAGTCGAAAGCTTAATATCTAGGCACATAATGCCAGAGAGCATTAAACCAGCTAAAAACTTTACTTCAACAATGTTACAAAAAGCTTTATCTGACGCTTTTCATAAACACGTAGCATGGAACATGCCCGAAACAGCTACTGCACATATAGCAGGATCACCAGAAGGCTTAGCAGTTACATACGAAATCATTTCTAATACTGCAAGAAAAATATTATCGTTAGATTATTCTTACTATTTAAATCCTGATTTTAAACGAGCCGGAAAATTAATACCTTCAGTTGGCCGAAAAATACTTGGTAAACCACGTATATCTAAAACGCAACCTAGCGAAGATCAAGTAAATAGCGGGTTAATTAGCGCAAGACCAAAATCCGAACTTGCTAGAGCATTGCAAAACGGTACAATTAGCACTCTTTATTAACACATACTACGTGTTAGCATAAGTATGTATGAATAAACCAAGTTTATATTTATTTATTGGACTTCCAGGTTCTGGCAAAACTACTGCTGCTGCCGAATTATCAAAAATAACAGGTGCCGTACATCTTAGTTCTGATAGTTTTAGACTAAGCTTGTTCGAAAAACCAACTTTTAGCCAAAACGAGCACGATAGTTTGTATAAAATGCTAGATTATATGTGCGAACTATTACTGCAAAGCGGCACAAGCGTAGTTTATGACGCAAATTTAAATCGATACAGTCACCGCAAAGAAAAATATTTATTAGCCAAAAAAACAGGGGCGGATTGCAGGCTTTTTTGGCTTAATGTTCATAGGGATATGGCAAAAAAGCGAAGAATTGACACACAACATCCTGGGCTTGTTCCAAAACACGAAAACGCACATGATATGTTTGAACGAATCGCTGACATATTTGAACCTCCCCATAAAAACGAACCATACACCGAACTTGACGGTACTAAAATTACAAGACCGTACATTTCGGCGTTTTTATAAACGCTACTGCTTGCATACTTTTAAGCAAAGAGTAGCATGACTACTGTGAAGCTATTTATAATTTTTATCTCGTTACTACTAATTTGTACTTTGGCTTATAGCCATAACAACAATTTAGGACTATATGAAATAGTAGAGGTATTTGACGGTGACACAATAGCCGTAAATATGGCTGGCAAAATAGAAAAAGTTCGTCTTATAGGTGTTGATACCCCCGAAACAAAAGATCCTCGTAAGCCAGTACAGTGTTACGGTCCTGAAGCAAGCTTATATTCGCACGCAATACTAGATCATGCCAAAATTAAACTAATTAGCGACCCCTTAAGTACCAACCGCGACAGATACGACAGACTGCTTAGATACGTCTATTTAAAAGACGGCACTTTGTACAATCAAAAATTATTAGAATCTGGTAATGCAAGAGCCTACACTGGGTTTCCTTTTAGTAAAAGCGATTTATTCATTAAAACAGCAAAAATAAGCGAACAAAACCAAGTAGGATTATGGGGCTCGTGCAAAACTGCATAGTCATAAAAGGTGTATAATTTATTAAGTGAAACAATTTAACAAAAAAACATTAATACACTCAATTATATTAGCCGTAGGAATAGGCGGAATACTTCACTTAGTGAGTCTATTTATAATCGGATTATTTAAACAAGATTTACGTTATTTTAATCCTGCCTACGCAATAGACATAGACCAACTTTTACCGGCATCTAACAATCAACTTTGGTTTATGGTTGCCGGCTGGTTAGGTTTAGCTAGTATAGTTATAGCGGTTTATTATTTTTTATCACGCTTAAAAAAATAATGTACTAATTTAGTTTTTACCCACATTTTAGGGTAATGCCACATATGCATGATTCTTCTTGGCGATATAGACGCGTGTAATTTATTAGAAAAATATATTTTAAGTCCATTATTTTTTAAGTGAATGCTTAGGTCCATATCTTCGTGAATATCGTTTCGTAAACACACTTGTTGATTAACTAAATTCCATGCAGAATTTTTAATAGCCATGCTAGACCCAAACAACGTTCTGTGACCCAAAAATAACCAACTTGTCCAATAATATATAATCCTGTGACCCCAGTACAAAAGTAATTTTCCACGCCATTCACGTATTGTAGTAGAACCGCTTATTGCAGATGCTTTTTTATTGTTAACAAAAAAATCTACAACATTATTCGTCCATTCAGGATCAATAATTGTGTCTGCATCTATTCTGCCAATAATGTCGCTTTTAGCCTTATTAAAGCCGCAGTTTCTGGCGTAAACTATTCCTTGCTTAGGTTCATGTACTACAGTTACAAAATTATACTTTTTTGCAATATTAATTGTATTATCAGAACTATTGTTGTCGACAATAATAACTTCATTAGGCATTACAGATTGATTTTTTATTGCATTTAAACAGGATGATATCTGGTGTTCTTCGTTAAAAACTGGTATAACTAATGATAACGTTAATGCTTTTTTATGCTTCACAGTAAAGTAATAATAACAAAATGCCAACAATAACAAGAAATAAGAATAAAACTACTAAAGTAAATAAGCGATCAAGCTACATAAGTTTGCCGTTTATTTACATAAAAAATATTTGGAATAAAAACATCTGGAATAAGTTATTTTGTATAGTTTTAGCGATTATTATAACTTTTGCTTCTGGAATGTACGGGTTAGGGGAATGGTACATTTTTAAACATAAAAACGAACCGCTAAAAATAGGTGCAACTTTTATTCCTGAATACGCTACTTATTTTGACTTAGACCCTAAAGATACAATGCAAAAAATGATAACAGACTTAGGGATTAAACAATTTAGACTTGTAAGTTACTGGAAGGACATAGAAAAATCCGAAGGCGTTTACGATTTTAGTGGACTAGACTGGCAGTTTGACATGGCCGCAAATGCCGGCGCAAAAGTAAGTCTTGCAATTGGTCTAAGACAACCGAGGTGGCCAGAATGCCATGCACCTAACTGGGCACAGGCCGAACCAATTGACGTATGGTATCCAAAGTTAAAAAACTATATGACAGCAGTCATTAATCACTATAAAGATAATCCCGTTCTAGAAAGTTACCAATTAGAAAATGAGTTTTTTATGACCGTATTTGGTATTTGCCCAGATCATAGTCGCTGGAGATTAGTAGACGAATATAATATGGTAAAACAATTAGACACAAATACGCCAGTAATTGTAAGCCGTAGTAATAACTGGATAGGATTGCCGCTGGGTGATCCAAGGCCTGATAAGTTTGGCATATCAATTTATAAAAGAGTCTGGGACAAAACATTTACTAAGCGATACTTTGAATACCCTATGCCAGCTTGGTTTTATTCTAGTCTTGCCGGTGGTGCAGAAATTTTAACTGGTAATGACATGGTAATCCACGAACTACAGGTAGAATCATGGCTTCCAGACAATTTTGACATGAAAACAGCATCTATAGACGAAGTATATAAATCAATGAACCCAGAAAGACTTAAAGACCGGATTAAGTATGGCGTAGCCACTGGTATGCGTGAAATGTATTTGTGGGGCCCAGAATGGTGGCTATATCTAAAAGATAAAAAAGGCGCTCCAGAACTTTGGGATACTGCAAAAACAGAACTTGCAAAGTACAGATAAGTTTCTCTGTTATTATATATGTAGGATTTTTGCTCTTTTAGCGATTTCCGGGCGTTAGCTGGCTAAGATAGAATCTGTTTAGATTCTTGAGCAGTAGCTATAGCTACGCCGATTCAATATAAACTGAGTATAACAACCCAGGTAATGCCAGAAAATGGTTAAAAGTTAAAGGTCCTACATAGGTGAAGAAAAAGCCAGATAAAGTTAAAAAAATTCAAAATAGCCGCGCACGATTTGATTATGCACTTACAGATGATTATTTATGCGGTATTGTTTTGAATGGCCGCGAAACCAAAGCATTACGCTTAGGACATGGTCAGCTTAAGGGTGCATTCGTTAATATTAAAGACGGTGAACTATGGTTGAACAATATGACCATAACTGGACGAGTTGGACTGCCTATTGATGAAGAAGAAAAAACTCAAGCTCGCAAATTGTTAGCTAAAAAACGTGAAATTACGGCTTTAATGTCTGCAAAACAACAAGGATTATCTATTGTGCCAACAGAAGTATTAACTAGAAGTAGATTTATAAAAGTCCGAATAGCAATTGGCAGAGGCAAAAAAAATTACGATAAACGCGCAACACTAAAAAAACGCGATGACGATCGTAACGTTCACCGCGAATTAAAAGGTTATTAGTACTACATTGTATCTAAAGTAAGAGCAGTTAGTGCGGCTACGGGATTTATCGTCCCGTATCTTACTTCTGCTGCTATACAAAGTGCGCCAATCATAAGAGCCGTATATCCAAATACGTCTTTATTAGATTCTATATTTTCATTAACAGGTGATTCGTTAAATGATTCAGAGCTGTCTGTACGTGGGTTTTTTGATAACATAAAGTATATTATAAATTAGTATTAAGCTATTGTCAAAATAGTTACGAAATAAGTGTTCCGATATCTTTGCCTGCTACTACTTTTGCAAAGTTTCCAGGAGTGTCTAAGTTAAAAATTGTGATTTTCATACCTTGTTCGGCAGCCAATCCTAACGCTGCTTTATCCATAACTTTTATTGCTGGGTTTTCTATAGCTTTTTGTAATGTAATAGAATCTAATTTAACTGCATCAGCAAACTTAGCTGGATCTTTGTCATAGACACCATCTACTTTTGTTGATTTATATACCATTTCACAGTCTAATTCTAAACCTAGCATAACTGCAGCTGTGTCGTGTGTGACGTACGGACGACCGCTACCACCAGCTATAATTAGTACACGGCCACGTTGTAGGTGTTTTTCGGCCAATCTGTAAGAATAAGACTCTGCAAGTTGAGTAGCATATATATTACTTACACAACGCGACTCAAGGCCTTCAGATTCAAAAATATCTGTTAGTGCCATAGCATTCATAAGTCCAGACAACATACCCATTTGATCTGCTGTAACGCGTTTAATGCCTTTACCAGCAAGTTCTGCGCCACGAACCATGTTTCCACCGCCAGAAATTATAATAACTCCACATCCAGTGTCTGTAACTTTTTTGATTTCTTTTGCTAAATATCGTGCTACCTTTGGATCTACACCAAATTGGTGACTTCCGGCTAATTGTTCGCCCGAAAGTTTTAAGAGTATTCTTTTATAAGCCATTCCAAATATTGTACCAGAACTAGCAGAGTATATTTTGTGCAATTTCGTCGCTTTTACGACTCGTCAGTACGATTTTTGTAAACTTCGTAGATTGCAGAGGTTAAAAGAAGGGGTTTTTGGGGTTTATATATAATCACCTTGTGGGGCGATCTAGTCCAGAAACATTCTTTTAACCTCGAGAGATTAGGGTGGTTCTCTTAACCAAAACGAATAGCAAACTGCTACATTTATTATCCGTCGTTTACGGGGGGATAACTCTTAAAAATTAAGAGAAGTATTTGAATTTTAGTTAAAATCTATTTACCAAAGCTACGACAGCTGTTGCAATCATCAAAATGTATGTAACATACATTACAAACTTATTGCTACGATTAATTTTTGTGTACAAAGCGTCGATATCGTCAGACTGTTGATTCAACGTTAATTCACCCGCCAATCCGTAAAAGTTAGGCAGCTTCTTGTTTAGATCAATTTTTGATCCTAACAAACTTAACATATTACGATTTTGGCTGGCCGATATAATCAGCATTTCTGTTATCAAAAAAATTAACGATACTTCAAGCATAAAACGGTTCTTTCTCGTGTAATCCTTTTTAGGGGAGCATCCCATGCGGGTTGCAGTTAATTTTTATAAAAACACTAACTGCAGCCCACATGAAAACAAACATGATAATTGATGAATAGCTTTAACTAAAAATTCATAAAACGTGCGTACCTCTAACTTATCACCAGAAGTAGTTAGATGATGATACTACGAAACAATAAATTTGTATATACCCAAATTATCTTGTTTTAATTTAAAACGCTTTTGTTTGATACAATATTACATATGAAGATTTACTCCTGGAACGTTAACGGAATACGCGCAGTCTGGAACAAAGGGTTGTTTCAAAAATTTATAGACGAACACCAACCAGATATTTTGTGCAATTTCGTCGCTTTTACGACTCGTCAGTACGATTTTTGTAACTTCGTAGATTGCAGAGGGTAAGAGAAGGGGTTTTGGGGTTATATATCAATCACCACGGGGGCGATCAAATCCAAAACGTTCTCTTATCCTCAAGAGAGGTTGGTGGTAACTCTCGACCAAAACGAATAGCAATAATGCTACTTTTACAGACCGTCGTTCACGGATATATACTCTTTTTAACAAGAGCTAGGTAGTTGTACTAATCAGCCACCTGCAGGACGTCCATCGACGATGACAGCAGCGCCGTTAGCCGTTCCAGATGAGGAACCAGCTTGGGCATTGCCACATACGTTGATAACAGTAGCCTTGCTCTGGGAGATGGCGTCGGCACAGGCCTTCGTCTTTTCCAGATCGACAAGTTCGGGAGTCAAAGATGCCGCAATCTTGGCGTTGGCTTCTGCTTGAGCGTCGGCTGCAATTTTTACAGCTGAGGCGTCGGCGTTAGCTGCCGTAATTTTGGCATCAGCATCACGCGTGGCAACTTGCTTACGGGTCTCTGCTTCGGTCACTTGCTTCTTTTGATCTTCGAGCGCCTTGGCCGCATCGTTACGGGTTTTCAAGATGTCGTTAATCGAGCTAAGCACTTGGGCCTCGGGCAGTACGTCACGCACATTAATTGAGTCAATGATGATCCCACGACCAGCAGCAGAGAATTTCTTCTGCAACTCTTCGGTGATCTTTTGACCAATCTCGGCACGCTTGGTGCTATAACCTTCTTCAGCAGAGTACTGTCCAAACACGTTACGCACGACTTCGCGCGTATCGGGCCGAACAAAGCGCTCCTTGACAAGGTCAAGGGTTCCGGCAAGCTTGAACAGGTCGCTGGCCTTGTCTTTGGCAATGCTAAAACGCACAGTGATGTCGACTTTCATAGATCCACCGCTGTTTGCAATGACATCAACTGAGTCGTCCTTCTTCTTGTCGCCCTCGTCGGGTGCGCGAAGCATAGACAACTCCTGTGTACGAGTACTGAACTCAGTTATCTCAGTCCAGGGTGCTACCAGCTGAAAGCCACTATTCATGGGCACACCCACATGACCAAGTGTCGTAGGGATTCCCACGGTGTTAGCCGGAACAATGCGCATAAACGATGAAGCAAACAGCAAGCCACCAAGAGCAACGCAGGCATACGCCGTAACGCGGAATATCGAAGACTTTGTCTCGGCACTGCTAATCCGGTCTTCATAATCCCGCTTGTTGTAACTGTCAGTGCTCTCTGACTGCTTCTTGAGATGCTTGAGCCTAGACCCAACCATAATACGTCCAACAACCAGAACAGCGAACAGCACTAAGAAAAAGATGCCGAAGACGAAACGAGTCATGTGTGTGAAATACCTCCAGTGTAACCTCAAAGCGAGGGCAATCCCATGCGGGCTGCACGCTACTATCTGTAAATAGCAATGTGCAGCACACATAAAATCATTATCGGGGGCATAAACTACCTCTTTAAGGTACAACACTTAATCTCTTAAATGTAACTGGACTATTTTACACCATTCTTGTACATTTGTCAATATGTGAACCCCTGTTAGCATGTTACAATACTGCCATGAAACTATATTCGTGGAATGTGAACGGCATAAGGGCGGTGTGGAACAAAGGGCTGTTTCAAAAATTTATAGACGAACACCAACCAGATGTGTTGTGCCTGCAAGAAACAAAAGCAATGCAACACCAAAGCCCAGTAGAACTGCCAGAATATAGCGAATATTGGAACAGTGCCGAAAAAAAGGGTTACAGCGGTACAGCTATATTTAGCAAAATAGAACCGTCAGAAGTACGGCTTGGATTTTCGGACAAAGTACAAAGCAAATACATTTTTACCGATTCGTTTGGCGACCCAAGTAAAGAAGGCAGGGTAATTAGCGCTAAAATCGACGGAATTTGGGTAGTGACTGTATACACTCCAAACAGTAAAGACAAACTTGAACGCCTTAATTTAAGACACGACGTCTGGGACCCCGCATTTTTGGAACACGTAAAAGAGCTAGAAGCAGACGCGCCTGTTATTTTTAGTGGTGATTTTAATGCAGCACATAAAGAAATAGACCTGGCTAGACCTGCAGAAAATATTAAAAAACACGGCTTTACACAACAAGAACGAACAGGAATAGACAATATGATTAATGCTGGATTTGTTGATACCTTTAGAGCGCTGCACCCTGACCAAGCAGAGGCCTACACCTGGTGGACCAACTGGGGCGGGGCGCGTGAACGTAATGTTGGATGGCGAATAGACTATTTTATGATGTCAAATAGCTTGCTGCCAAAACTTAAAAATGCACAAATCCACCCTGACGTTATGGGTAGCGACCATTGCCCCGTAAGCATAGAAATTTAAACTAATTAATAGACGTTCAGAATTAAATTACCAAATTATTACTAGTGTGACGTTAGCGTAGCGCTCATCCAATACGCCCAATAGGGCTTGTCGTTATTATGATTTTCTCTTATGTTTAAAGCCCTTAATTTTGCAATTGGTATACATGGGGGATCGGTAATTGCAGAATTAACCGCTTCCGAACTAATCCTATCTTTAGTTTGGCGTTTTCTTATAACTTCAGTTAATCCACCGTATCCAAGGCTGTCACAAGCTATACAAAGTGACTTTGCAAGTAAAGAATCGTCATCCGACACTGTGTTTTCTAGGGATCTTGGAGCTATTGATTCAATAATTTGAAGCTTTCTAATCCAGGGAACCTCATTTGCAACTAACGACCTATATCCAGATATTAAATTTTCGCAGACTTCGGCTACTTCTTTAGCTGCATTTACTTCATATTCAGGAAAATTATATTTTTTGCCAACACTAATTACTTTTTCTGCCAACATTAATTGATATTCGGCAGATGTATATTTTTTTCCACTATAAAGATCCAATTTTTCGTCAGGATTTAACGAAATTTTTTTATAGTTTTCTGTCTGAGAACCATAAACTGTATACGTTGAATCAATTTGTCCTGAATCTGCTAATCTTATAACTGCCGATGTAAATGCAGCACGATTTTTTAATTGCCAATAAGATAAAGGGTAATTTTGTCTTCTAAATTCAAACCTTTTAAAAAATGTATCGGCTTCTAGATCTCCTGAATCCTTAATACAAACTGCGCTGTCCGAACCTCTGATATCGGTATTAACTTTTTGAGCAATTTGATAAGTACCAGATTTTGCAATATATTCGCCTTGTCCGGACCATACAGATTGAGTGGCTGCGTAACCAATTAAAAAAGGCACGATATCTTTAGTGTCATAACATAGTACTTGGTAGTTTTCGTGATAGCCGCTAGACCTGGTTTCTCCAGAAACTCGCAAGGGAAGCAGGTAGTCTAGTTTTCCGTATGAATGTTCATTTTGGCTAATAAATATGCTTAAAGAATCTTCCATTATTGCTTCGCTAGCAAGCTGTACAACACCAATTTTGTCTGGGTAACATTCTGGTGTACAAAGTTCGTTTAAATCTCCGTCTATATATGACTTAAAAGCGTTTCCCAAAAATCCCGAACTAACACTGCCAAATTTTGATGCAATTATATCTTCAATACCCTGAATTGGAGTCTCTATTATCGATCTGCTTTTTTGTGACCCACTAGATTCTAAAATATAAACAGAAGGGGAATACTCCATCTCAAAACCAACAACTCGTTCGGTATTACATGCATATTTTGACATTTTAAGTACTATATATTTTTATATCTTGTTTAGCAACTTAGCATAATCGTTATATAATACTTACATATGGCTAGGCAATTTGCAGTATTTGATATAGATGGAACAATAGTAAGAACAAGTCTTATGCAACTATTGGTAAAAGAACTTGTAAACAGAGGCCAGTTAGATGGTCCAAAAGCAGGTGATATTGAGCGCATTTTGCACGATGGAAGGCAAAGAATCGACGACAGCGTGTTTGGTTCATACATGAAACAAGCTTTTGACTTAATGATCCAAACAGCAGGCTCTGGATTAAGTTTGTCAGATTATACAGAAGCAATAACCGCAGTAGCCAATTCATTAAATTCTACGTCGTATGTATACTCTAGACAGCTTATAGATACGCTAAAAAAGAATAACTTTTTTTTAATCGCAATATCGGGCGGGGAACAACGTGCAGTGCAGGCTATTGCATCTACATTAGGTTTTGACGCTTGCGCAGCTGGTGTATATTATTTAGACGACGGAAAAATCCTAACTGGTGAAGTACAAAAATTTGAAGCAAAAAAAGACGCAGTACTGCAAGCAATAATTTCTAAGTACGATCTAAACACAAATGGCAGTATGGCTATCGGCGATACTGGTAACGATACAGTGATGTTTAATCTAGTTTCACAACCTATAGCTTTTAATCCTAATCAAGCATTGTTTAAAATCGCCAGAGAAAAAAATTGGATGATCGTAATCGAACGTAAAGACGTCGTTTACGGAATGCAGATGGAAAACGGACAATATGTGCTAAAGTCAGTTAACGTATGAAAAAATTTGCAGTATTAGATATTGACGGAACATTATTTAGATCTCAGTTGTACTGGGAAGTGGCGCTAGAACTTGCAAGACGTCAAAAATTACATAAAGATATTAATCAAAAAACTTTAGACCTTTACGAAAGCTGGAAAAAACGCAAATCCAAGGATGCGTTTGAACTTTTTAATAATGAAACTATAGATTCTATTGATTCGTTATTAACAGAACTAGATCCAACCGAATACGACAATATAATTAAAGAAATATTAACGCCTTTATTAGACCACACCTACGTTTACACAAAAAAACTAATGAATGATTTAAAAGCAAAAGGTTATTTTATAATAGCCATTTCTGGGTCACGTTCGGAAGAAGTTAATATATTTGCAAAACACCACGGTTTTGACGATTGGATAGGCCAAACCTACGAACGGACAGAAGACAGAAAAAAATACACAGGAAATGTGCATAAAACCTACAAAGACAAAGACCTAATACTTGCAGAATTTGTTAAAAAACATGATTTAACGTACCAAGACAGTTACGCCATCGGCGATTCTGGAGGAGACATTTCTATTCTTAAAAAAGTTAGTAATCCTATAGCTTTTAACCCTAATAAAGAACTATTAGCAGAGGCTCAAAAAAATGGCTGGAAAATTGTCATAGAACGAAAAAGTATAGCGTATATAATGGAGTACACAGATGGAAAATACGTACTGGCAGAAGCAAACTAACACGGCCCTATATCCTGATATATTGTGGAGTAGACCCGAAAGCAAATTAACGTCTGGCAAATTACTTATTATTGGTGGCAACAAATTTGGATTCGCAGCGCCTGCTACAGCTTTTTCTGAGGCAACAAAGGCAGGAATAGGTACAATCAGAATACTAATGCCCGAAGGGCTTCATAAGCTTGTGGGCGGTATGCCTGATGCACATTTTGCACCTCAAAACCCTAGCGGTAGCTTTAGCAAACAATCACTAGACAGCATGCTTGTGCATGCATCTTGGTCAGATGCTGTACTTATTGCAGGAGAACTTGGCAGAAACAGCGAAACAGCAGTAACATTAGAAAATTTTACAAAAAAATATGTTGGTCCAATAATTATTACGCGGGATGCCGCAGATTATTTTATAACCACGCCAAAAGATATATTATTACGAACAAATACCTGCTTAGCAATAAGCTACGAGCAGTTACAAAAAATAGGAATTAACAGCAAGAATGAAAAAGCGCTAACATTTGGCATGCAAGCAACAGCTGTTGTTGAATGGCTACACGAATTTACTAAAACTATAAATTCGATAATTATTACGCTACACGACGAAATGCTTTTTGTTGCATACAAAGGAAACGTTTGTACGCAAAAATATACCAATAGTGACAAAGTTTGGCGTGTCCCTGTAGCTTCCAGAGCAAGTGTATTTTGGGTTCAAAACCTAACAAAACCATTAGAATCTATAGTCACTAGTTTTTTAGCACCAAATTAAAAGCCGGTCTTACGACCGGTATTTAATTTGGTGGGCAAGGAGGGACTTGCCTTACCGTCAAAATATAAAAATATTTATTTTGACGAAGCAACCCCACGTCATGCCTGCGGCATGCCTAGGGGCTTCGGGGCCGGGGAGCGCTACTAGCGCTCCCGTTCAAGTCCCGATATTAGCACCAAATTAAAAGCCGGTCTTACGACCGGTATTTAATTTGGTGGGCAAGGAGGGACTTGAACCCTCACAACCTTGCGATCACTGGATTTTGAGTCCAGCGCGTCTACCATTCCGCCACTCGCCCAAAACGTTAACTAATATTAGTTATTTACTATTATACAACAACCCAAAGAAGTAAGGTATACTAACTGTAAGCACTTATGGCTAAACAAGATTTAAATGACGACGAATTGGTGTTAAAAAGGCGAAAGGAGCTTAAATTAAAGCCCCTTAATACAGATACGCCGGCCGCTAGTATTAACATTTCTGCCTCTGCAGAAGATTTAGAAATTTTACGTAATAAAATAAGTTCAATGGGTGATTCAGTGTCAATTCAGGACAAAAATCACAATAGCACTTTAATTATTCCAGCTCATCAAGATGAATCTAACTTATCAGATTCTACAAATCTAAGTTCAGAATCAAAGGGCAAAAATGCTGCTTTAAATTTAGTTCGCACAAAACTAGCCAGCTTGTACACAAAAGAACCAGACGCCCTAAAAGAGGCCGAGGAATCATTCCAGGCAGGAACTAGCCGCAGTAAACATCAAGATTATATGTACCAACTAACAATGTCTGGTAAAGGGCTAGCAGATATTCAAACTCAGTGGCATACATATTATGCGTCATTACCAGATGCCGAAAAACATGAAGTTTGGAATGAATTTTATAAAGCTAACCAACATCAAACACCCGTAAAACACCGTCAAGATATTAATACAAACGCAACAGCACACCACAAAAATACAACCCTACATCAGGCCCAAAAAACAGACACGCGAACAGTCGCAGATATCAAAAACCAGGTAATCAGCAAAATCTCTGCAGGCGGAAAATTAAAAGCCAAACATCATATACAATCATTACTTTTTGGAATCGGAATGGCTTCTTTATTTGCTTTTGTATTATTGTTCAGCTTTTTTAATGAACGATTTATTGCACCATTCGTAAGCCCAAGCAAATCAGTAACTGCTACACCTATAGTAGGTAGCAATACTGCTATAAGTGATGAGCCCAAGATTATAATTCCTAAAATAAACCTTGAAGTTCCAGTAGTTTTTGATTTAAATACAACAGATGAAAAATCTGTACAAAACGGTCTAGAAAAAGGAGTTGTGCACTATAGTACTTCGCCTTTTCCTGGTCAAACAGGGAACATAGTAATTGTTGGCCATTCTAGCAATAATATTCTTAATAAGGGTAAGTATAAGTTTGCATTCGTATTACTTAAACGGCTAGAAATAGGTGACACTTTTAGCATCCAAAAAGATAGCGTACGTTATACATATCAAGTGTTCGAAAAAAAGATCGTTAAACCTACCGATGTAAGTGTTCTTGGCACAAGTACCAAGCCAAACACGGCCACATTAATAACTTGTGATCCTCCTGGCACTTCGCTTAATAGACTTGTTGTAACGGCAGAGCAAATATCACCAGACCCAAGTGGAAACAAAGTTACAGAACAAATAACACCAGAACTTAGCAATACGGGTATTATTCCTAGTAATGCACCTAGTTTATGGCAACGCTTTAAGTCAATATTTTAACTAAATAAGGCTAGTGTCTAGTTTTCTATTTTTATAATGCTTCGGCTCATGTTAAATAATTTAGCTTTGCTGTCAAAGCTATATAAAGAGCGGTAGTTGCTGTCAAAATAAACGTTAAATAGTTCCGAAGTTTCTACAAGTTTTTGTAAGTTAGAACCTTCGTAATCAAATATATACGCAGACCCTTCACTTACAGTCTGAAGATGCTTTCCGTCTGACCATCGCAGTTTAGACGCGCCGAGTTTTATAGGTAATTCGTACCTGCTTGTTCTATCTTCTTCGAAGTAATGAGTGGCGATTTTTTGACCGCTCCTAGCCATTACCACGCTCGCATCTGTAGAAAATGATACTTCAGTAGGATTATCTAGCAAAAATATAGTTGTGGCTAAAGGAATAGTTTTTTCTGGATTTGATTTAAGGTATCCAACAGGATTTCGCAAAACAGTTACTTTATTTTCTGATGGCGCGCCCAACACTACGGCGCTAGTAGTACCAATTTTTGCTACATCTAATAAATACTTAGTCGTGCTTATTGGTAGTTCTCTTAATAAAAATGTCTTACTTAATCCATCTGTAATACGCGCCTGTACTTTTCCGCTAGATGCACCTTGGTCGGTAATATATGCAATTGTGTCATTATTAAAAGTTTTATACTGCAATACGTTGTCTAGTCTAGAAACTAGAGTTTTGTCGCTTAAGTTTATATTGCTTAGATTTTTAGAAGTCTTGTTATATACAAAATATTCATCTGGCAAGCCTTCTTTTAGACTATACTCAGCGTCTTTGATTAGAAATGTTTTGGTAAGATTATATGATTTGTCTCCGTCTACACGACTAATCACTAAATAATCTTGTACGTCGGCGCCTATTTTGTTTTGTATTAGTACTTTTTTGGTATCGTTAGACCATTCGCTTATTACTAGTGACCCTATTTTGTTTGGGTCAGTAAATAATGACTTATCTATATTTACTTCTTTGGGTGCAATTTCTGGCTTAGTTAAATCATAAAACAATACAGTATTTGGCTTATCGGCAAATACTAAACTAAAAAATCTTCTATCTGAACTTTGTGACACATCTGTAGGTGATTTACTGTATGTCTGAACAATAGAAGACTTTATGTTGGCGGGAATTAATAATGCATAATCTAAGCTTTGAACTTTTCCGCCTTCTAACTGTACCTGCAACGACCAGTCCCTGTATCCATCTTTTTTCATAGATACGTCGTATGAACCACTAGGTATAACTAGCTTACCTGTAGTTTTTGTTTTTTGAAGTTTATTATTTAAATAAACGCTTGCGCCTTCAGGATTACTATTTAAAAATATCTGTCCGTTCTGAATAAGTGTTCCTGTTTGACTATCTACATAAAAACCGCTACCTACATAGACTAAAATTACTGTCGCAAAAGCGATA
>Ga0194035_1000947_pt1 | contig 15935 bp, 20 predicted proteins | sample JunL2320m_MetaG_FD_148680 | JGI IMG/M metagenome (GOLD analysis project Ga0194035, IMG submission 148680) | Anoxic zone freshwater microbial communities from boreal shield lake in IISD Experimental Lakes Area, Ontario, Canada - Jun2016-L239-20m | ecosystem: Environmental > Aquatic > Freshwater >...
GCTCCAGAACGCCACTTAAATCCTAAAATGTTATTTAGACAATACGGCGCAACAGTACTAAGCGTAATAGACGACCTTTAGTATTTTTGTTAATTTTTAGACAACTTGAATATCTGTGTTTATTAAGTTACCATTAGTGCAATGGCTAAAAAAGATCAAACGGGAGTAGCACAGGTTAGTATATTAATAGCAGGATTAATGTCTGTACTATTTGTAATATCCTTAATTTTTGGTTTATTAATTTATGTTAAAAAAGCAGATTTACAAAAAAATATCGACACACAGGTAGAATCTAAACTTTTGACCGAGACCAAAAAAATTGAGGCTCAAAAAACTGCCGAATATGCCGAAAAAGATAAATCACCAGTAAAATCGTATGTTGGACCTTCTTCTTTTGGGTCTGTAACGTTTAACTATCCTAAAAATTACAGCGCGTACATAATAGAAAACGCATCAAGTTCGGGTACAGCTATAGACGGATTTTTGCATCCCAACTTTGTCCCCAAAGACGACAAGGCAGTTTCTTTTGCTCTTAGATTCCAGCTTATTTCAACTACTTACGACACAACAGTTAAGTCGTATGATTCACTTATTAAAACAGCAAAGGTAACAGCTAAACCGTATAGGTCGGCTAAAGTCCCAGACGTTTTAGGAGTTAGATTAGATGGTGAAATCGTATCAGCCAAACAGGGAAGTATGATAATTTTGCCACTACGCGACAAGACACTTAAAATATGGACCGAAAGCAAAGACACTATAATTGATTTTGACAAATACGTATTACCAGACCTTAGTTTTATACCATAGTAAAAACCACGTCATACAATAATAAACTAACTGCTATACTGTATTTAGTTAGAGGGTAACAATGGCACTTAGGCAACACGATAAGTTAGACGCAAGCGCGTTATTTTATACGCTTGCAGAAGATTTAAAAACACCACTCGTACGTATGGCGTATAAGGCAGAGCTTGTAGGTCATGACAAAAACATTTCTGATATTCGTTTAAACATTCGTACAACATTAGAACTTTTAGATGCGTATTTATTAGGAGCAAAAAATGCTTCGCAAACAAACTTAGTCCTTGAACCAGTTAGTCCGTCAGCATTAGCGGCAGATGCAGCTTATGGATTAAAAGAATATGCTAAGGATTTTTCTTGTAATTTAATCGTTGATGTTCCTAATAATAGTTCTTTTGCGCTAACACACAGAGCAATTGTTCTTGCGGCTTTGTCGGCTATTGGCAAGGTGTTTATAGAAGCTCAGAGTGCTATAGCGTCTACTAAAAAATCTGTAACAATAGCGTCCTATAAAACGCAAAACGGTTATTCATTAGGAATTTTTTGTACCGAAGAATCATTAGTTATTAATAAAAAACAATTAGAACGCGCAAGATCTCAGGTAGGAATAGCATCACGTCCATTTGTGGGATTAACAAACGGAGCGTCTTCTCAATTATTTGTAGCCGAACAGCTTTTGCAGGGTTTACAAACAAGTATAAGAACAGCCCGCCGGGGTAAACTAAGTGGATTAGTAATTGATCTTATTCCTACTGCTCAATTAACACTAGTTTAGTAAAATGAAATCAAAAAATATACTACTACTAGAACCAGACAAAAGTATTGCAACGTCAGTTAAAGATTATCTTGCACTAAATCAATACGTTACATCGCAGGCGCATACCGCCGAAGAGGCAATAGCATTAGCCGACAAAGGTACATATTCATGTATCGTAATGGAGCTAGTTTTAGGTGCACACAGCGGAATAGAATTTTTACACGAATTTCATAGTTACGGCGATCTTGCCAAAGTGCCGGTTATTATTTTTACTTCTCAGTTAATGCAAAATAATAATGCATTTAATAATTTAGGCGTAAAAGAATATTTATATAAACCAAATACTTCATTATTAAAGTTATTAGAATCAATAAATAAACACGTCAATAATTCATGAATTCAATAGTAGATAAGTCTATAGTTTTAAGGCGCGTCGATTTTGGCGAAGCAGACCGAATAGTCACTATGTTAACTAGCAAAAATGGTAAAGTTAGCGTTATTTCTAAGGGTTCTCGCAGACCAAAAAGCAAAATGGCAGGTGGTATAGAACTTTTTACTGTTAATAACATTACATACTTAAACGGAAAAAACGAACTCAAAACTCTTGTATCTGCACACGCCATAGAACATTATTCGCAGATTACTAGTAACCTTACAACCGCAAACGCTGCGTACGAAATATTAAAATACGTTCATATTTATACAGAAGTAGTGTTTGAAGATGAATACTTTGATATTTGCGTTCAGTCTTTGCGTGCATTAGACGCAGGTCAACCTGTATCGGTGGTTTTAGTTTGGTTTGGTATTCAACTTATGCAAATATCAGGTCATGGAATTAATTTACGAACAGACGACGACGGCATGCCGCTAGACGTAGATGATACGTTTAGTTTTGATTTTAGTAAGATGGCATTTAGTAAAGATTCAAATGGAGTTTTTACGTCTAAACACATTAAATTATTAAGGCTTTGCAGTGTAACTACTGTAGACAAACTTACTCAAGTACAAAATATACAACAATTATCATCACAAATTCAGGCTACTATACTTGAATGTGTAAAATACAATAGTCAGTCCGTGTTGCAATAACGCATAAAAAATGTACACGCTAACTACATTATTGACATAAGCACTATAATGGTGTATATTAATAATCATGAACAACAAAAACAAAAACCAGCCAACAAAATCAGCAAATTTTTTACCAGGATTTAAAACACAAGACGACTTAAAAACGTTTAAAGATGCTTGGGATAAAGTAACTGCAGAGACTACTGGCGGATTATTAAACCCAAACAATGGTACTTTTGAAGAAGTTGTAGACATAAAAGGCAATGCTCATATAGTTCCAAGAGATGATATCAATACAGAACAAGATCACGCACTATCTGACGCAATTGCAGATTTTAAGGCAGCTGACGCATGGGATAAGCTTAGTCCAGAAGCTCAAACAAAAGGTATGGACTTACGTATAGTAGGTGAACATGCAGTTAAAAGTATGATAAGCGTAGAATACATCCCTCAAAATTTAGCAATTCCAGTTTCACATACAGCCTAACAAGTAAACAATAAACGGTTGTTATTAGTGACAGCCGTTTATAATTTTAAGCTACAGCTGTATACTGTTAGGTAATGAGTGATAAAAAAATTACATTAGAAGACATTGCTAGCTTATGCAAACGACGTGGCTTTATTTTTCAGGGCAGTGAAGTATACGGCGGCTTGAGTGGTACCTGGGATTTTGGTCCATTAGGTGTTGCTTTAAAAAAGAATATTATGAACTTATGGTGGCAGATGTTTGTAGATGACCGCGAAGATATGTATGGCGTCGATGCATCAATATTAATGAACCAAAAAGTTTGGCAGGCAAGTGGGCACGTAGACACTTTTACCGACCCATTAGTTGAATGCGGTAACTGTAAAGCGCGCTTTAGAGAAGACCAAATAGATACTGCAAAATGCCCAACTTGCAATAAAGAAAACACGTTTGGTGAACCTAGAATGTTCAATATGATGTTTAAAACTAATATTGGACCCGTTGACGACGAATCAAGTATTAGCTATTTACGTCCAGAAACAGCGCAAGGTATATTTACTAACTACAAAAACGTAGTAGATACTTTTTACCCTGACGTACCTTTTGGTATTGCGCAAATTGGCAAAGCCTTCCGCAACGAAATTAGTCCACGCGATTTTGTTTTTAGAAGTCGTGAATTTGAACAAATGGAAATCGAATATTTTGTACACCCAAGTAAGTGGGAAGAGTCATTCGAAATGTTGCGTTTAGCGATTCATGAATGGTGTAAACAGCTTGGCCTGCCAGAATCTACAATACACGAACTAGAAGTAGAAGAATCTGACCGTGCACATTACAGTAAACGTACAATAGATTTTGAATTTGATTTTCCGCATGGCCGCAAAGAACTTTTGGGTCTTGCATACCGAACCGACTTTGACTTAGGTAATATTCATAGGGTTAGCGGTAAAAGCATGGACTACCGCACTAAAGACGGCAGCGATGTTTTTGTACCACATGTTATAGAACCTAGCTTTGGCGTGGAACGCGCAATTATGGCGGTATTAACAAGTGCCTATACAGTTGATCAAGTTAATGGCGAAGACCGTGCGTATTTAAAACTGCCACATCATTTAGCTCCTATAAAATATTGTGTATCGCCGCTACTAAAAAACAAACCAGAACTTGTGGCCAAGGCACGTGAAGTATACGCAGTACTAAAAAAGAAGTACGGAGCAGTAATGTGGGACGATAATGGTAACATAGGCAAGCGCTACCGCCGCCAAGACGAAATTGGTACGCCATACTGTATAGTAATTGATTTTGATACATTAGAAGACGGTACTGTCACCGTACGTGACCGCGACACAACCAAGCAATCCCGTACGACTCTTGAGCAGATTTTGACGGACAACTAGCAAATGATGCATATAGGCATATTGCTTAGTTTGCTACCATTAGTCTTTTGGGGAACAGGTGACTACGTCGCTGCAAAGTTGTCACGCAAAATGTCGTCGATACAAATTAACTTTATATATGTATTTTATTCGTTAATCCCACCTATAATAATTTGCTGTTTTTTTGGTTTTCCTAATGTGTCGGCTTTTGTTTTTGCAAAGTTTTTGATAGTTAGTATTTTTATTACAGCTGGGTTTTTGGCTATGGTCAAGGGCTTTTCTAAAGGAGCAATAGGGCTAATTTCGCCTTTAGCTAATGCAAATTCAATAGTAACTTTGGCAGTATCGGTCGTATTTTTGGGATTTAAATTTAATACGAATCAATTTTTAACAATCCTACTTATTGTTGCCGGTGTAGTAGTTATTAGTTATCAAAAAAGTAAATACAAAGATAAAATGGCAGTTTATTCGGTCGTATACGGACTGCTAGCGATGTTATTTTTTGGTATTGGATTTGCTCTTTTGGCAAAGATTAATCTATTCGAATGGTATCAAAATGAACTTATGTTAGGCGTGGCTTCTTTACTGGTTGGAATAGTTATAATGTTTATATACGAAAAAAATCATCCGATTAAAGCAATGATTCAAGCTTCAAAAAGTGGTCTAGGAATTTTTGGTAGCCTTTTGATTTCTGTTGGTACACTTGGACTTTTTGCGGCAATATCAGTTAACGGTAACGTAGTATTAACGGCAACTATAGCATCGGCTTCTCCTTTAATTACAGTTTTACTTGCTTATAAAATAGATCACGAACATCTTAAGCTTAATCAACGTATTGGTGCATTCGTGGTTGTAAGCGGCGTTATTTTACTTAATTTTTTGGTATAACAAGTTAATTTATTAAAAGTATCAAATACAAATAATTTTATCGAAAGTAGTATATTAATTATATGAACACTAATAAATCAATTGTTTACGCCTTTATTGATTCGCAGAATCTTAATTTAGGGGTTAGGGCGAGTGGTTGGACACTAGACTTTGGCAAATTTAGATTGTATCTAAAAAACAAATACCACGTTGAGCGCGCGTACTTATTTATTGGCCAAGTCGAAGGTAACGAATCGTTGTACAGTGACCTGCAAGAAATGGGGTATATATTAGTATTTAAACCAGCAACGCAGTATATGGCCAGTGGCAAATTAACAGTAAAAGGTAACGTAGACGCCGAATTGGTTTTGTACGCAGCAGCTAAACTTTATAATAAGTATGACGAAGCAATTATTGTTAGTGGCGACGGCGACTTTTTTTGCCTTGTAGAATACCTAGAAGAGCAGGGTAAACTGCTTCATTTAATGACGCCAAACAGCAAATACTCAAAACTTTTAAGCAAATACTCAAGCTATATAGTTGTAGTAGGAAGATTAAAAAAGTCGTTAGCAAATTAGGACTTTTGCGTACATTATCGCATTCAGTCACTACCGTGGCTTGCTATTATTATTTTAAATTTTTGTGGCGTAGCTAAGGCTACTCCTTAAAAATTTAAAATAAATTCTACCAAAGCCAGCTAGCACCTGAATATCGACAAAGTAAACAAAAGGCCTAATAAAAAAAGACCAGCATCGGCGGTCGGTCGAAACCTTAGGCTTATCTGGTCATGGTGATGCCTAAAATATACCAATAATATTCAAATATGTCAACGCCGCTTAACTAAACGCTAGCTTGTTGCTACAATTAATTTATGGCTATAAAAGTTTTAGAAAAAAAATCTGACCTAATGATTATAGTTGTGGTCATAATATTTTTAGTAGTTTATATATTTGGAGTCGCTTATGGTCACAGAGCGGATACAATTCCAAAAAGCCAACAAAATGATACTACGCAGATTCAAAATACTAACGAAGCTGCACCTAGTCCAAGCGGCACACCTATAGTTCCGGACACTACCAAAAACCAGAATCTTAATACTAAACAAACAACCACAGCACCAAGCACTACTAAACCTATTAGCGAAGAAAATGACAACTAAAAAGTTTGTTAACTAAAGTATAATTATATTAAATAGTCCTATATATAAATCGATCAAGCAAGAAAGTATTAAAAAATGATAGTTTACTATACCGACGGTAGTTGTGATCCAAACCCAGGAACTGGCGGTTATTCGGTTATAAAAAATATGAAGCCAGCTGTACTTGGCGGCGATTTTGACACTACAAATATTCGAATGGAAGGTCTGGCTATTATTGCAGCACTTAAGGATTCTGCAGGCGAACACTGCGAAATATATACCGATAGTGAATTTTGGATTAACGTTGTTACCAAATGGTCTATACCTTGGGAAGCAAACGGATGGAAGAAAAAGGGCGGAGAAATTAAAAACCTCGATATTGTTAAAGAAATATGCCCGTTATACAGGGAATCAAAAGCAGTCTTAGTATGGGTTCGTGGTCATAATAACGACCCCGGTAACGAACTGGCCGATGAATGGGCCAATAAGGCAAGAGCCCAACAAGTCGCTAAAAAGAAGTAGGTTTAGCTATTGAGCTTGTGTTTATAGCGTATAAATGTGAAATAATATGTTTTATGATCCACAATCCAGAACTATATCAACCGGCAACAGACGTTCAACTACGTCAGTTCACTAACAAGCTGGGTTACATTGCCAACAAATTATCTGGACCCTTAAATGACATGCAGTCAGTAGAATTTGACGCAAGAATAAGTTTTGGAGAAGGCGACGTAGGCAGAATAAGCTATTTTTACGAAATCGATGATGATTCAGAGATTTTTACAGTTACTACAGGACGCTTAGTACCCATTGATAAAACTTGGAGCCGCGCAGTTGCAGAAACAATTATGGGCGAAGAATTTTCTGGATTAAATGACTACGAAGAAAACATGATGAGAGAAAATTCGTATGATGAAATTAGCGCCGCAAATGAAGAAAGATATTACAAAGAAGATTATGGCGACAGTGGAATTGTAGAAGGCTATTTAGAGCACGAAAGCAAACTAGATATTATTAGAACCCCAAAACATATAGATGCTAAAAAATCTACCATGTTTAATGTTTTAGACGATCAGCAAGATGAATTTGATGCGCATTTTGGTCATTTTAGAAATTCTGTAGAAGAAAGCGTTTTAATTAAAACCAACGATCTAGAAAACCTTTATAGATTTGGCGAATCAATGCTTACCGACATCTACGAAAAAGAAGAAATGTTAAGCGTGCCTACGACTGCCGACCTAATAGTTTGTATTAACGGATTAATAAGTTCTGGATTTTTATCTGCAAAAACGATTGCTTTTAAAGGCGCTAAGCCATTTATGGGTTTAAAAACCTTACCTAATATTTATATATAAATAGGCGTATAATTTAGCTAATGTCTAAATTCGCCAAATACAAAAAAACATACTGGATAAAAGAAGTCATATTTTTATTGTTGGCTTTAATTAGCGTAGGTTTATTTGCTTACGAAGAAATAGCTAATCCCAACCATGCTGTTTTGGTTATTATAGACAAAATTGATTTAGCGGTAGCAGTAATATTTTTTTTGGACTATACGCATTTGTTTTATAAATCTGACAATAAAAAATTATTTTTAATTCATAATTGGTATTTATTATTAGCATCAATCCCTTTAGTAAACTCTTGGACAGAAGTATTAAGAGGTCTTAGGATATTTAGATTTATTCGAATAATTAGAATAGGCGAACACGTTGAATATAATTACATGTTAAAAAAAACTAATAAAAAATAAACCTATAACTTAACTGCAACGTCGCCAACACTAATTGCACCTGATTGGATAGTTTTTGCGTATATGCCGCGAAGCCGAAGAGATTTACCTTCTGGTGAATTAATAAATCTTAGCGCATTAAGCCCAAAACGTTCTGTAAATTTTGCGCAACCTGTGTGTGGTTGGTCTGTTATTTCGATAACTGCTTTGCCTAATGATAATCTAGTTCCGGCAGGTAGATTGCGGTCACTTAGATCCATGTCAATATACAATTGATCACCTGCAAGTTGCCATCTGTTTTTTTGTTGAGCCACAAGCGAAATTAGGCGTGTGTTAATTATAGTTATTTGCATATCAGGGTGGGGACTTCCATCGTCTGTTCTTTTGCTGGGCCTTGCAGCCCAACTATCGCCAACAAGTCCTTGGGCAATATCAAGTTGACCTGTTTCTAACGATTCCCGCGTTAATAGTTCTGGGCGTCGTACTATAAGATCTAATATACCCAAATCGCTAGGGGATTGCGTTACAACGTCTAAACCGGCGTTTAGCGCTTCAACAGTTTGATGCGTAATTTCTTTCATACTTATTTTTATTATAGGTCTATGTCGACCATAATCCAATATTAAAAATAGTGAGCTTTTTTGATTAATTTAAAAGTAGATAACATACAGTGCTTATGCTAAAGTGTTATTAACATGCCAGAGACAAAAACAGCGTTAACTATCGTAGCAATTTTGATTGCGATTCTTGCGTATATTCCTTATTTTAGAGATATTTTTAAAGGCAAGACAAAACCCCATGCATTTACTTGGTTAGTATGGTGCGTCATGAGCACTGTGGCATTTTTTTCGCAGGTTAGCGATGGTGGTGGTGTGGGTACTTGGGTTTTGGCTTTTTCGGCCACAGTAAACTTTGTAATATTTAGCTTATCAATTTATAAGGGCGAAACAACAATAACCAATACAGATTGGTTCTGTCTTATGGGTGCCTTTATGGGTGTGGCACTGTTTACTTTTAACAGCGATCCCCCAATGTCGTTAATCATAATTAGTGCTGTAGATATAATAGGTTTTGTTCCTACGGTCAGAAAATCAATGATTAATCCTTATCAAGAAACCGCATCAACATTTGCGCTAACATCTTTAAAATATGTATTTGCAATATCGGCACTAGAAAACTATACATTCATAACCGTTTATTATCCTGCAGTTGTATGTACTATGAATTTTTTATTTGTAATTTTACTTTTAAGACAAAGACAAGTAGTTAAACCTATCAAGGTATTAAAAAAGTTAAAAAAACAACCTAAGACTACGCGTTAATCAGCTACACTTAAAGTATGAACCAAAGACAAGCCTTGGCGTTATTAGAAGCAGGGCATAATACACTACTTACGGGTGCTGCAGGATCGGGTAAAACTTATTTACTAAATAAGTTTATATCTAGGGCGCGCATCGCCGGTAAATCCGTAGCTGTTACGGCAACTACCGGATTAGCGGCAACGCATTTGGGCGGTAATACAATTCATGCCTGGAGCGGTATGGGTGTTCAGGACGAACTTTCGCCATATATGGTAGGAAGCTTAAATAAATCCAGAATAGACAATCTTACTAAGGCACAGATATTAATAATTGATGAAATCAGTATGCTTCATGACTTTAGGCTAGATATGCTAGATTCGTTGTTACGGCAAGTTAGGCGTAGCGAACGACCATTTGGTGGAATACAAGTAGTAGTATGCGGAGATTTTTTTCAGTTGCCGCCTATAAATCGACAGGGAAGTAGACAGGGCGGTTTTGTTACGGGTTCTTTGGTATGGAAACAGGGTAATTTTACGGTTTGTTATTTACATGGCAGCCAACGCCAAAAAGATGATGCAGATTTTGCAGATTTGTTAAACGCAATAAGAAGTGGCGAGGTGTCCGAGGTGCAGTTTGAGCGCTTACAAGAGCGCATGACGTCGTTTACTGACCCATTTGAACAAATTACCAAGCTTCATACTACAAACGCCGACGTAGACAGTATAAATAGTGTAGAACTAGGCAAGGTAGATTCGGTAGCTTATACGTATACTATGGAAACAACAGGCAAAAAAAACTATGTAGACAGTCTTAAAAAAAGTTGTCTTGCTAGTGAAACACTCGTTCTAAAGCAAGGCGCGTTAGTTATGTGTATAAAAAATGCCGCTGATAAAAAATACGTAAATGGAAGTTTGGGCACAATAGTAGGATTCGAACCCCACACAAGATATCCGATTGTAGCTTTAAAAAATGGTGACGAAATTACAGTTAAGCCAGATACTTGGGAACTAACCGACGGTGACACCCGAAGAGCTCAGTTGACTCAAATTCCACTCAGGCTTGCGTGGGCAATAACGGTCCATAAAAGTCAGGGAATGACCCTAGACGCTGCCGAAGTTGATCTTTCTAGGGCATTTACTCCGGGTATGGGATACGTAGCATTATCGCGCGTCAGAAACCTCCAAAACCTATATTTATTGGGTATGAACGGAATGGCCCTAAGAGTAAGCGATGAAGCCATGCAGTTAGAATCAGATTTACAATCGGCGTCACGTACAGCCATAAACGACAATGCTGATTTGTTTGCACTAGCAGAAGCACGCTGGAGTGCAGAAGCAGCTAAGCCTAAGCAAGAAGTTAAAGTGGTTAATAAAGGTATTTCATGGGCTCAAAAAATAGAAAACATGCGCGTTGACCACCCAAACGCCTATAAACCATGGTCCAAAAAAGACGACAAAAAACTGCTAGAACTACACGATAAAGGTAGCGATGCAGAACAGCTTTCGCAAACTTTTGGCAGACATATAGGCTCGATTAATCTAAGGATTAAAAAACTGTTAGAAGATTAATTACTTTTTTTGTTTACAAAATATGTAATTGTACTAGAAACTAAAGCCAAAACAGCCAAAAATCTCATCATCATGAAAGTATTGCTGTAATTAGCTGAAGTTTTTAAAGATTTTCCAGAAAAAGCAGCGCCAAAAGTTAATACAAATGATAACATAGCTAAGAATTTGACAGAGCTTTTAGCCTTAGCTACAAAACTAATCACAAGCAAAGCTAAACCTATTAATCCTGCAAGCATACCAAACAATCTGTGTAGTCCACGTGGTCCGCTACCGATGTTATTTTTTAGTATTGTTCCAATTATGATTGTTAAAAGAAGCGCAATTATTTGAGCGATATTTAGTTTTTTCAATTATTATCTCCAGTTTAACTTAGTTCAGTTCTAACTATATGCTTACTTTGGTACAATACAAGTAATGGATAAACAAAAATCAATATTCAATAAAAATTTTTACTGGGGTGCAAGTACTGCAAGTCATCAGGTAGAAGGCAATACTCATAATCAATGGACCGAGTGGGAATTGTCGGTTGCAACCCAACAAGCAAAAAAAGCTAAAAATATTTTAAAAGATTTACCTGTTTGGGATCAAATTAAGTCAGAAGCTCAAGATCCAACAAACTATATATCTGGTAAAGGCGTAGATCATTACAATCAATACGAACTAGATATTTCTATATTAAAAAAACTAAATCTAAATTCATTTAGATTTGGAATAGAATGGTCACGTGTCGAACCCGAAGAGGGTGTTTGGGATAAAGCAGAATGGGATCATTATAAAAAATACATTCAGTACCTTTTAGATAACAATATTGAACCCTTTTTAAATATTTGGCATTGGACATTGCCGGTGTGGTTTGCCAATAAAGGTGGGTTTTCTAATAGAAAAAATATTACTTATGTAAATAGATTTGTTAGTAAAATTTGTGAAGAACTTCAGATAGATAAATTAAAGTATGTAATAACATTAAACGAACCAAACGTTTATGCTAGCTTTGGTTATTTAACAGGTGAATGGCCGCCACAGGTAAAAAATCCTTTCATTGCAGCAGTTACCTACATTAACTTGGTAAAAGTTCATAAAAGTATGTATCGAATATTAAAAAAAGCTAACCCTAAATTACAGATTGGGGTAGCTGCACAACTAGCTAATATTCAAGCAAAAAGATCACACAATTTTATTGATCAATCTGTAACTAAAATAATGCGATATGGTTGGAACTGGTGGTTTTTGAACCGTATTAATAAATATCAGGACTTTGTAGGATTTAACTATTATTTTACAGATTATTATAAAGGACTAAAAAGCAGTAATCCTTCGGTACCTAAAAATGACCTTGGTTGGTATATGGAACCAGAGGGTATTTATCCTTTGTTATTAAAAGTATGGCGACATTATAAAAAACCAATTATTATTACCGAAAACGGTGTTGCTGACATTAATGACGAACATCGAAGGTGGTGGCTAGAACAAACTATGGTCGCAATGAAGCGTGCAATTAGTGAAGGCGTTGATTTGCGCGGATACATGCACTGGAGCTTATTGGATAATTTTGAATGGGCATACGGCTGGTGGCCAAAATTTGGACTTGTAGCAGTCGACAGAAAAAACAATATGAAAAGAACTGTTAGATCTAGCGCGTTATGGTGGTCCGAATGGCTGCAGAACAATAAATAGCGTTGTAAATTTTCTTTAGACTAGTACGCTCTGTAAGAAGTACACTAAATCTATATGGCTAATAAGCAAGTCCCAAATAAGCTAAAAAAGATTGTTGTTATTGGCGGTGGAACCGGAAGTTTTACTTTACTTAGTGGTCTTAAAAAGCACAGCGTTGACTTAACGGCGTTGGTTTCTATGGCAGATGACGGGGGATCAACGGGAATCTTACGAGATGAGTACGGTGTTTTACCACCTGGTGACATACGTCAATGCTTGGTTGCTTTAAGTGACAGTCAAAGTTTACGCGATCTTTTTAGTTATAGATTTTTAGACGGAACATTTTCTGGTCATAGTTTTGGTAATGTATTTTTAAGCACAGCAGAAAAAATGACAGGCAGCTTCGAAAAATCCGTAGAACTTGCAGCAGAAGTTTTGGCTATAACTGGCAGGGTATTGCCTATAACTACAACAGATTCAAGATTAGTAAATACAAATAGTGATGGAAGTGTTGTCGTGGGCGAATTTAAAATTGCTCATTCAAAAATGAAATCTAAGCCTATATTAAGCCTAATGCCACAGTCGCAAATAACTAAAAGTGCACATCTAGCTATAAAAGAAGCCGACATCGTCGTTATAGCACCGGGTAGCCTTTATGGCACGCTTGCGCCTGCATTATTAGTAAATGGGGTAGGAAAAGCTCTTGCCAGCACCGAGGCTAAAATAGTCTACGTATGTAATATGGTTACTAAACCTAACCAAACAGACGGTTTTATGGTCCATGACTATGTGTCCGAAATAGAACGATTCATAGGTATAAAATGCATTGATGTAGTAGTTTATAACACCGACGAACCGCCTCCTTCATTGTTAAAAAAATACACTCATGAAGGTGAATATATTGTAGACTTTGATTTAAAAAAAATGCACAGCGCGCACTATAAAGCCATTGGAGCACCGTTAATTGACGCAAAGCCATTAGATAAATTAGATGGCGACAATATAGCGCACGCCAGAACATTAATTAGACACAACTCTGACATACTGTCGGCACTATTGCTGTCTCTTTAAATATAAAAAGTATAAAATCTAACCGATTACTATTAAAGTGGTAGTGTTTATAAAGTAGCTGCGTACGCTACATGTTGTGTATAAGTACAACTAAGTTAGTAAACTGTGGATAAGTATACTGATGTGGGTAATTATTGGTAAAAATATACTTGCAGTGGGTTACTGTGGGTAGTATTGTAAGTTCAGTGGGAAAACGCGGAACACCGCGCAAAAACAAAAACCACTTGGCAGAATTAAAAAAATATGGCCCAAATAGATTACTTTGAAAGGAAGCTCGACGATAAGCGGCGGTTAACCATACCGACTGAACTTAGAGACGAGTTTGCTAGTGGAGTAGTTATTACAAGAGGCTTTAAGAATTATCTGCACCTGTACCCATTATCAATTTGGAACGTAAGCGTAGAGCCGCAGCTATCGGGAAATATTCTCGACGAAAACATAGCAGATCTCAACGTACAATTCCGAATGGGCAAGGTCGAAACAGTTCTTGACGAAAAACAAGGACGGTTTACAATCGACCAGCACCTGCTTGACCACGCCAAAATTAAGCGTGACATTCAAGCAGTGAGGGTAGGGCGCTACTGGCGACTCATGGCCAAGATGAGTTAGAGTAGACGTTCGATATAGGTCATTAAAAATTCGGGCTACTTAGCAAAAAAATAACCAAAAAGAATTAATCACGATTCGAGGTTAGCTAATTGGCAGTCAACAAGTGGATATTAGGCACCACTATAATAACCTACGCACATTTCATAAAACACCTCCCAAAACTCCACCTCACATAAGTCTCTCAAAGTAAAAGAAAATAGTTATCTTATGGTTTATAAAATCATTGATACATAACTAAAAATTCTTATTACTTTAAACAAAAACAAAAACACCAAAAAAACAAAAAAGTTGACTGCTGATTAGGTGATCTTGCAAAAACAAAAAATAAAAAGTTGTAAACAAGTAAAATGCAAACAAAAAAACCAAAACGAATAGAACCGCACATCCCTGTACTTTTAAACGAAGTGCTGGCCACGCTAAAACCACAAAACGGCGATACGTATCTTGACCTAACGGCAGGATATGGTGGTCACGCAAGTGAAATATTGGCAAAAACCAATAATTTTACTGATTCTGTATTAGTAGACAGAGATATAAATGCAATAGCTCACTTAAAAGATAAGTTTGTAGGCAAAGATGTAAAAATTGTTAAAAATGATTTTTATAATGCTGCTTTAAACCTAATAAGTGAAGGAAAAAAATTCAATTTGATATTGGCAGATTTGGGCGTATCATCACCGCACCTTGACAGAGCGAATCGTGGGTTTTCTATTGCTATGGATGGCCTATTAGACATGCGAATGGATCAAAGCCAGTCGTTGTCGGCAGATACTATAGTTAATAGCTATGATGTTAAAGCTATTGCAAAGATTTTAAAAGAATATGGTGAAGAGCCAAAAGCATATAAGATCGCGCAATTAATAGTAGATAACAGACCAATAAAAACAACTCACGAACTAGCTAATATAGTAGCCCGAGCTTGGCCGGGGCACAGTAGAGTGCATCCAGCAACAAGAACGTTTCAAGCGCTTCGAATTGCTGTTAACGACGAACTTCATTTACTTGAGATGTCGTTATCACTATGGGTTCAGCTGCTTGCTCCGGAAGGGTGCTTGAGCGTCATATCATTCCACAGCCTTGAAGATAGAATTGTTAAAAGATTCTTCAAGGATAATTCCGACAGCTATGACGCTGACCTAGTCAGTATTACGAATAAACCCGTAATGGCTGGCCCAATTGAATTAGTTATTAATCCGCGTGCACGTAGTGCTAAATTACGAGCCGTAGCGAAAATAAAAAATAAAGGATAAAACACAAAAAAATACAAAAATTTATAACTTATGCAAGACATAGATCTTATATTCGCACAATTTAAACTGAGTATTAAACGTGTAAAAATCCACAAAAACAAAGATCGGAGTAGGGTATGCCTATACAGGTAAAAAGCTCTTCTCGTGCCTACAAAGTTGTCGTTAAAGTAATGTAGTTTTAGGTCTACATAACTAATGTATATATGTAGTTTTAGGTCTACGTATATATAGTAAAGACAAATTTAAAATGCTTCTAATCTAGTGTGCATAATTGC
>Ga0194035_1000948_pt1 | contig 15929 bp, 13 predicted proteins | sample JunL2320m_MetaG_FD_148680 | JGI IMG/M metagenome (GOLD analysis project Ga0194035, IMG submission 148680) | Anoxic zone freshwater microbial communities from boreal shield lake in IISD Experimental Lakes Area, Ontario, Canada - Jun2016-L239-20m | ecosystem: Environmental > Aquatic > Freshwater >...
ACGTGGACAGCAACTGTCATTGAAAAAGGAAGTGGCTTTACATTTTCATCCTGATCGAAATCTGAAACGCCCTTGCGACTACTGCAAAAGTCCGCATGTCGCAAAGTATGTTCCACTAAGAATCTATTCCATGTTCGGCACCGTCATTGGCCAAAGATATTAAGCGACCGAATTACCCCTTTACGCTGACAGCTTTAGCAGTAAATGTCATTATTGAACTTCAACATTCATCAAGGAGTAATTATGGAAATGCCTAGCTTGTACACACCAAATCAAGTAGCGGATTATTTGCACGTCTCACGTGGGACGATTTATAGTCTTATCTCCCGCAACGAGATTGACAGTATTAAAGTGGGACGCAATAGACGTTTCACAGCTCAAAACATTAAGGATTACCTGGCTCGACGACCTCAAGTTGTTGTATCGGGATATTGATATCCATATAGCAAGATTGGAATGCTCCAAGCTCAGGCTCTAAAAGCGGAAACCGGTCTTGCAAGTCCGATATTTTGCAAGACAACATGTGTCATTTGAACCTAGAATCAATCGAATAATAATCGTTGTATCAAAATCGCATGGAAACCGAGTCTTGCGCACGCATCCTTAACAAAACTTTGACAAAGTAGCCGACCGCACCAGTCTAAGAATCCCCAGATTTGGCTCTGAATGCCCTCCTACGGGACCAATATCTGGTCATTGAGCGAATATTACTTCTTAATTTCTAGCACCTCCTATAAAGTCAGACCCACGGACTAAGGTCCGTTGTCTGAGGGAATCAACTAGCTAGGGGTAAAGTCGCAGATGTTTGAGAATACTTTTAAGAACATAGACGACATCCTCTATAAGGACGCCGGATGCGCTTCTATCAAAGTTAGAAAATGTGGGTTTTACTAGAACTGACTTAATTGAAATCCAGAATTTGATTGATGCTAAGGATAGTGATTTGTTTGATGTTCTCGAATATATTCGATTCGCTTTAACACCCATATCACGTAAAGAACGGTCAGCCACTTCCCTTAGCAAGTTCAATGAACTGACAGAGAATCAACAAACCTTTGTAAAATTCTTGGCTGACCAGTATGAAGCCAGAGGCGTAGATGAATTAGAAGAGTCACGTCTTGAAAGGTTATTGGAAGCTAAATATTCCAATGTTATCGAAGGCATTAATGTCTTAGGTGGAGTAGATATGGTCAGAAGTATCTTCCTAAATTTCCAAACAAATCTTTACTTGCCACATAAGACTTACGCAGCAAGTTGAGACCAGGTGGAAGGACTAATCTCCCACCTGGCCCACACATTCAACTAAATTGCCATTTTCCCAATACTTGAAGCGACTTTGGAAACTTGTCGCATTGAGTGGTGCACGTACGTCTTTGCAGTTAGCTCAACGGAACTGTTGCCCAAAAATCGACGAATCACTTCAATGTCTGTTCCATCGTCATATAAGAGCGTTGCGGCAGTATGGCGAGCATCATGTAAGCGGTGTTTAGCGATTCCACAGGCCTTAAGTACTTCCTGCCAATGCTTGTAATCAACCTTGGGATGCATTGGTGAGCCATCCTTAGTAGGAAAAACCAAGTCCAGGTCATTCCATTTTGAGCCCATCGCTAAACGCTGCTCTACTTGAGCTTTCTTATGAGCTCGGAGCACTGCAATCGTAGGCTCATCTAATTGAAGAGTGCGGTTCGAAGCTTTTGACTTCAACGGCACGAATTGACGTTGACTACGAATTGTTTGAAGTTGTTCACGTACTTTTAGTTCACCCGTTTCAAAGTCAATGTTCGCCCAACGCAAACCCAATGCTTCCCCCTGGCGTAACCCATAGAAGCAAGCAATAACCCAACGTGCATGCCAGTAGGTACCTTTCACATGATTAAGAATTGCTTGCACTTCACTCAATTTAAGTGGATTAATTTCTTTCTTGTCATATTCGATTTCATCTGACTTGTGTACAGGATTTTCAGGCACCCAATCTTGCTTAACTAAATACGAATACGCAGCAGACAGAACGGCTTTGGCTTGCTGTTGAGAGCGTCGCCCAACCTTTCCTTCCATACTTTCGATAAACATATTTACGTGGTGCTTATTTAGTTCAATCACTTTGATATGTCCAAGTGAGGGAATAATCCAAATTTCCATTAGGCTTACATATCGACGGTATGTTGTGGCTGCGATTTTCTTTTGGTGCTTCCCATGAAGCCATTCAGGCAGAAAGTCAACCAACTTCATTTTGGTAGCTTCTTTCGAAAGCTTATCGAATGCCTGGGGGAGATTCTTCAGCTTTGCATTTGCGAGCGCATTAGATTCCTTAGCCGTTCCGCCTACGGCAGTGACTGGTTTTCCCTTAAACATAATCACCGTGCGGAAGCGACCGTTCGGCATTTCGTAGGTATGCCCAGAATGGTTCTTATTCCGAGATGTCTTAGTCCGTGTACTTGTCATTTGATGCTCCTTGATTCCTGAAGCCAAGAGATTTGGCCTACAGAAGCAGGATGCCTGGATGTATGAAATTACTTAGTGGCGCTGTCACTTTGTGACAAGCTAACCAATCGCTGATTAGCCCTACTTCACTTGGTATTTCATACATATTTCATACACGAATTGCTGGGGAGTGCTTTTGGGCTGCTAACCTAGGCACATAACGAGCGTGAAATCGTCCCAAGGACGAGAATCCTTAGAGACCTAGCCACGGACTGTAAATCCGCTACCAAATGCGGACTCGCTCAGCTGGCGCAAGCCAGAGCGCATCTTTCTCAGTCACGTCAAAAGCCTTGTAGAACTCATTGAGATTGATCCCACGGCGATCTCCCAATGGTGCTGACCACCTTAAATTCTTCAAAGTAGAACTTCGGAAAAAGAAACCTAAGGATTTATCCAACAATCGGCAGCTAGTAGCTCAGAGATAAATGATTCTGTAAAAAATCTAACTTCCTTGTTTTCGTCACCAGGATATCGCAATGAATATGTTGCGCCTTCGATCTCTGCGCCAATTGCAACTACGGAGGAGTGGCGCCGTGTGCACCAATTGATGAGATTGGATTCCCATGGAGAGCCAACAAATAAAGCCATGCGGTAATCGATAGTTTTAGTTAAGTACACATCAACATGCGACCAATCCCCAGTCTCGCAACCCACGGCTGGTCGTCGTGGACCTTCGCGCATCATGAGCGCCGATTGCTGAGCGTTAGCAAGTCGTTCGGCCGGTGCGACGAAGTAGGAACCATCACCAGTAGTCATTACATGGCGAAAACGAGGCAGCCATGAATCTCGAGTTTCCAGCAAATGTGCCATTGCGCGCGATGAAAGAGAGAGATCACGAATAAGTGAGGAGTCTGTGCCCAGGATTGCATCTTGAAGAGAACGTTCGAGAGCCAATGTATGCGTGTAAGTGCGACAAACGACACCTCCAACTTCCACTGCAGCATGCATCGCAATCGCACTTGTTGACATTTGAGCCAGCGGTGAATCTAGATCATTAGTTAATGCAATAACCCTGTGGCTAGAGACTAAAGAGTTGATAACCGAATTTGTTTCCTCAGATTTTCCACTTGCCGACACCGCGATTATTACAGATTTGCGAGTAAGTTTAGGAAGTAACGAGTTGCTTGCTAATTCTGCATAGGCAAGTACGCCCTGTGAACGAAGTCGAGCGGCAGCAACGGACGATGCGTAGTGAGATGAACCCATACCGACAAAAAGAAAGTCATTTTCTGGTGTTAACTTTTCACCTCTCCATGGATTGATTCGTCCCAATTGCACAGAAAGGGCTTCAAGTAATTCAGACTTTGCCTCAAGGTCTTGAAAAAATAGATTGGCGTCCATGGATTAATTATCCCTTAAAAGTGCTGCGATAGCCGCTTGTGGAACATATAGCCACACTGGCAAATGTCTTTGAGCGTAGACAAATTCTCGAAATTCTTGCTGAATTTGAAATAACTTGAGTAGAGAGTAATCAGTAGAAATTCCCGTATTGGCTTCATATGATTTTAGAACGTTCTCTTGAGCGCCCCTTATCCAAACTTCTAATTCAGGAGTTCGAGTCACTCCTATTCTCTGATCCACTACTCGCGCCGCATGATCGATTGATTGCAAAAGTGATGCAAGATCTTGAATGAGTGGCTGATATGTTGACTGAAGATTCCGATCGGCAACAGGGTTTCCATCAAAATCTATTATTAGGTAATCGTTTGATGGAGTCTTAAGAATCTGGCCTACATGAAAATCTCCATGAGTCCAAGAAAGGGTCTGTGAAAGTATGTTCCCTAGTTTGTTGAACTCTGCCGTAATGGCAGGGATCAGACTTCGGAGTAGATCTCCCTCATTCCCGGGTAACAATGAGAGGGCAACTTCCAAATCGGATAGTGCCGAAGAAACCCACTGATCATGTAATTTTGAGTCTGATTGAAGGTGAGTGTTAGCGATAAAAGCTTCATGCATATGCGCAAGAATTTTACCTAATTTAAATCCAAACTCAGTGGCAGACTCTAAGGATCTCTCATCGTCCAGGAATTCCTGCGCCATTTCCACGGCCCAGGTCCAGCCATCATCCGAATCGGGGATATATTCTGTCATTAAAGCCAAAAGATATTGCTCGCCATCAAATTTCCATTGGATAGTGGCAAGCAATGACGGCATATCCTTGAACCCAGCAGCGCTAAGTACTTGAAGCTTTGGCAGTGAAGTGAAGAAAGTCTCAGATATTTGTGAGAAATATTTAATAATTGTTTTTTTGCCAACGATAATAGACTCTTCAGTCTGATCAACTCCAATTGCGCGTTCACCAGATGACAGATTGTTATAAGTATTATTAATTGTGAAATTACCCACGATACTCGTGCCAATTGGGAAGCGCGTAAGTTCTTCGGAAAGACCGTCACCGGCTATCACGCGGCGGATTCTCTCACTAGCAAGAATAATCGGGATAGAAAATATCGAGCCTTTTTGATCTTTTATGATGCACAAATAAAGATTAGATGCCACATGTAGTGAATCAATTAGGTGGAGAGGCCCGGTGATCGCATAAGAGTGTGTCTCGGTACGCCTTGGCAATAACGATGATGGATCAACTTTTGCTAAAGCCTCATCCCATTGCCCTAGCTGCATATTAAAGAGCTTGTTGTGTTTCTCTATATTCGCGTCCAACACTTTCAATCACATCTGCGCCAACTTTTACTCCACTGTTTTCTTGGATACGTGCCTTAGTTTTGCGGAGTAAATCTTGCAATTCATGATCATTGAGCAATCGATCAATTGCCTCGACTATTTCCGAATCCTCAAAATCATAGGTCGCTAGTCGTACGCCGAAACCTGTCTCATGGATACGCTGCGCGTTGTCATATTGATCCCAGAAGAGCGGAAGAACAATCATGGGCTTGCCAAAGTGCATCGATTCAACCACTGTGTTGTTTCCTCCATGAGTAATCACTAGATCTACCTGAGGAATAATCTTTATCTGAGGCAAGAACTCTTCTCCATACATGTTTTCAGCTAATTCATAGGATTCATGCTGTGGTCCTTTGCTCACGATAAATTGATGGTGTGTCTTCCCAAGAATCGATACTAGGCGCCTCATAAGGTCTACATCAGCGCTACCCAGTGATCCGAGGGAAAGGTAAATCAGCGCGCTGCCTTCAGGGCGATCCTTCATCGAATTAGGGAGTTCAAAGTCTCCGTCAGTGTCACGAACGCTGGAGTCCATACGATGCCAAGTTTTATCTAGAGAGCGCCGATCTGTGTAATCAATCTCTTCTGGATACACATAAAGGTTCGCATGAGTTGATGTGTGAATGAATTCCAAGTCAGGTAGTGCAGGTGCACCTTGCTCTAGGATCCAACCGTTGAAGTTTTCCCACATCGTTCGAACGGATGCGCTGTACTGCTTCCTGAAGGCATCCCATTGGCTGTGATCGTCACAAGGCAATCCTGAGAATGTAGGAGCAACATAGACGCCTTTCATTTCAAGGGGATTGCACGAGACAATTCGTACAAATGGAGCCGCAGAAGTAAGAAGCGCAGGAAAAGTTAATACATTATCTTCAACGATCACGTCAGGTTTTACCCTAGCGATAATTTCACGTAGTTGAGGCTCGCAATACATTGCACCATCAATTAGTGCTTGCCATGTTGGTTTAATGAAAGTTTCTAATTGTTCAATTGTTGGTTTGCGAAATTCTGGAGAGGTATCGCGGATAAAGTCTTTCCAGAATTGTCCTGGATCTTGGTCACCAGAATCTGAAGGTGGGGCTAGATCGACGAGGTCTTCTTCAAATCCAAATCCTATTAACTTGTTTTTCCATGAAGCCTCGGCCGCGAAGACAATTCTATGGCCACGCTTGAGAAGGGCGCTACCCAATCCTATGCATTGATTAGTTGGACCGTATGCCGATTCAGGCATGAAAAGAATTGTTAATCTCTGATCGCTCATGCTGACTCCCTCTTATCGCCATAGCGAAGTTTATGTCCTGTACCTAACCGTGCATAATCGAGTACAAGTTCTACTGATACTTCATAAGTCATTTTTGGATGCCCAGCCATGATGCGGTATCCATAAGCATCTTCAAGTGCAACAAGATTGCGACTTAAATCTAATGACGAAGATTTGAGACTGAAAACAGAAAGAGCGCTACCGGTTTCCAAAATAGATTGATACAACGTGACCTGACGATCGTAAAGGGCAGTGAGCAAAATTGCGTACACAGTATGTCGAGGCGCAGCCCCACCCAGCGCACACAAAAGCTTCACGCCGTCATCGGTATCATCTAAGGGGACACCGCTTCGAATTGTTCGGATCAGTCTTTCGGCTGGATCCTCAATACCCTCGATAGCGCGAAGGCGATCTTCATAAAAACGCTCTGAAACTGCGCGAATCGCATCGATGAGAAGGTCTTGAAAATCTGGATAGTGATACAGAATTGCCCCTGAAGTGATCCCAGCTTTGTCTGCAACCTGATTTAAGCGCACGGCAGTCCCATGCTCGGCCATAGCGCTCTGCGCTGCCACCAATAAACGATCACGCCGTTCTTTGCTTGGGCTAGCCACGGACACTCTTTCTCGCGCGATAAACGAGGAGTTTGCGCATAGTTGCCTACGGTACATGAAAGAGGAGGATTTTAAAAGATTGAATCGTTATTCAGAATAATTCAAAATACCGGTTATTTTAGGGAGATTTCTCTTGCAAAAAACTGAATTTAGGGTCAGAATTCAGCAAACCTCGAGTCAATAGACCCGTGGGTAATTCCAGGAGTTTGGCTGGCCTAGATTCGGAGGAATAGATGCACAGCGTTTTTGGTAATCACGGAAAAAAAATTGTAGTTAGTTCTATTGCAGTTAGCCTGCTCTTACTAATGAGTGCGTGCTCAAGTTCGTCAACTCAAAGTACCGCCGGCCTCGATCCCGAGGCTGATCTCACCAAGCAATCATTGGTAATTTCAAACTGGGCGGCGTATAACCCACCTGATCTGGCGGCGAGCTTTCAGAAAGCTCTTGGCGCAAAAATGACTATTACTAACCATGCAACCAATGAAGAAATCATGGCTAAGTTAACTTCGGGAGCAGATTCCGGAATTGATGTTGCGTTTGTATCCGGCCAATATGCCCAAGCGCTTGCAGCTCAAGGACTCCTTGAACCGATAGATGCGGCTTTGATCCCTAATCTAAGAAATTTGTATCCCGAAGCCTCGAATCTTTCCTATGATGTTGGAAATAAATTTTCAGTTCCTTACACATGGGGAACAACTGGAATTTGTTACCGCAAAGATCTCACTGGGTTTGATCCAACAAGTTGGAACGATCTTCTCAATCCTGCAGCAAATGTGAAAGGCAAGACCACAATGCTAGCCACTGAACGCTGGCTGATGCTCCCTGCACAGAAACTACTTGGCATTTCTGCCAACTCGACTAGTGCATCGGATATGGAAAAAGTTAAGGCGCAACTCATTGCAACAAAGAAAACCTTGCTTGCCTATGATGACACCACTTTCTACACCCGCCTTGTCTCGGGTGAGGCATCCATGGTGGAAGCTTGGGATGGTTGGTGTAACTACGGGATCACTGATAACAAAAACATCAAGTTTGTGATTCCGAAAGAAGGTAGCGATCTCTGGGTTGATACTATGGTGATTTTGAAAACATCTAAGAACAAAGAAGCAGCTCATGCTTTCATTAACTATATTTTGGATCCAACAGTGAATTCATGGGTAATCTCCAATGTTCTATACAAAACTCCCGACAAGGCTGCGATGGATCTCACCGCTCCCAAATTAGGTATCACTTATCCAAATATGTTGATGACGCCAGCCGAACTACTTAAGGGTGAAGGCTTGACAGACCTAGGCGCTTCAGGTCCTATGTATACGAAAACTGCTACTGAGGTCACATCTTCTAAGTGACTTTATCTGTTCGCCGTCGAGTAAGTCGTGATTCGGGAAAACGTCGCGACTTACTCGAGCGAATAGTTTTGCAGGGCCCAGGGCTGCTTTTCATTACAATCTTCATGGCTATACCAATTACCCTGGTGGCAATCTACTCGATCTTTCAGCGGGGAAGATTTGGTGGCGTCGTCTACAAATTCACGATTGAAAACTTCTCTCGTGCATTTGATTCAGTCTATTTGGGAATCTTGTTAGATTCACTAAAAATTGCGGGAATTACGACGGTGCTGGCGATTATCGTGGGATATCCAACGGCTTATGCAATAGCAAAATTGCCCATTAAGTGGCGGTCCATCGCTTTGGTGCTTGTCGTAATACCCTTCTGGACAAATTTCCTTATTCGGACTTACTCATGGATTATGTTGTTTAATCGAGAGGGCCTTCTGAATCACGCCTTATTGAAATTTAATATTATTCACACGCCTCTAGATTTACTGTACACCCAGAGTGCTGTCGTTGTTGGACTCCTTTACGGATATTTACCACTGATGATTTTGCCTCTCTACGCTTCAATTGAAAGGTTAGATCCACAGTTAGGAGAGGCAGCGGCAAATCTTGGTGCTACTAAGGTACGAGCATTCTTTTCTCTGACTCTTCCGTTGACCGCGTCGGGACTCATTGCGGGTTCAATATTTGTTTTTATTCCTAGCTTAGGAAATTTTATTGTTCCTGAACTCCTTGGAGGCGGCAAAACCGTAATGGTTGGGAACTTGATTAGAGATCAATTCCTCAAGGCACGAGATTGGCCCTTTGGTTCGGTTCTGGCACTATCAGTAATAGCTTTAGTCTTCATCTTCTTCATGATTCAAAACGTAGTTGAGAAGCGATTCTCGAGTGATAATAATGAGTAAATCCCTGAGAAAGTTCAAACCCTTGAATGTAATTCTCGGTGTGACTTTTGCCTTCCTATACATCCCTATCTTTACGCTTATAGCAATGTCATTTAACGGTTCTCATTCACCATTTATATTTAAAGGTTTTTCATTCAAATGGTATTCAGTATTAATCCATGACGCTCAAGTCATTCATGGCCTCATAAATACTTTGATTGTTGCTACTGGGTCGACAGTACTTTCCACAGTTTTGGGAACAATGCTGGCAGTCGGATTACACAGATATTCAAAATCAGCTGCCTTAAATGCATTCTCGCTAGCACCTGCCATCGTCCCAGATATAGTTCTTGGTATTGGCTTGCTTGCTCTTTATGCTCTGTTGTCTGTGTCGCTTGGACTGTATTCAGTTTTGTTTGCACATGTGGTGTTCAGCATGGCCTTCGTAACCGCTGTAGTTAAGGCGCGTTTAGCTAATACTGATGGAGACTTGCGCGAAGCGTCAATGGATTTAGGTGCAACGCGCACCGGAACTTTTATACGAATTACTTTACCTTCGATTGCCCCTGCAATTTTAGCTGGAGCTTTACTTTCCTTCACTCTTTCGCTAGATGAATTTGTGATCGCATTCTTTACAAATGGACCAACCACACCAACTCTGCCCATCGTGATCTATTCAATGGTTCGTTTTGGCGTCACCCCAGAAATTAACGCACTTGCGACGCTATTGATGATCGTTAGTGTTACTACGGTCATTATTGCCCAAAGAATGACCAGACAGAGGGCGAAAGTGCGATGATCGAACCAAGGAATCTCATTGAGATTAGGAATCTCACCCACGATTACGGGTCCGTGAGAGCTTTAGATGATGTGAGTTTGGATATTCGAGAGAATGAATTCTTTGCACTACTTGGTCCATCGGGATGTGGCAAGACCACTTTGCTTAGGATTCTTGCTGGATTTGAAAGTCCACTTACCGGATCTGTGCATCTCTCTGGACAAGATCTCATTGCCTTGCCGGCGAATAAGCGCCCTATCAATTTAATGTTTCAAAGCTATGCACTCTTTCCCCACATGAGCGTTGGCGCAAATATCGCTTATGGTTTAGAGCGCGAAAAGCTATCGAAACAAGAAATAGAATCTCGTGTTGCTGAAGTATTGGAAACTGTAGGATTGCAGGAAAAGATCAAGGTAAGACCGAGTCAACTCTCTGGTGGTCAACGTCAACGTGTAGCTCTTGCTCGAGCGATTGTGAAACGTCCAAAACTCCTCTTACTCGATGAACCTCTTTCGGCTCTTGATCGTAAGGTGCGCTCAGAAATGCAACTAGAACTTAAGCGCCTGCAACTTGAAGTAGGTATCACTTTTGTAGTTGTTACACACGATCAAGAAGAGGCTATGTCTATGGCAGATCGCATCGCCGTCATGGTTGAAGGAAAAATTAGTCAAGTAGATTCACCAGTTGATTTGTATCAGAGGCCAAGCACAGCATACGTCGCTGATTTCATTGGCGATGGTAACTTCTTTGATGGAGTTGTTGTTCCTGAAGGAATTATGCATAAGAGTTTAGGACTATTGCCTGGCAATCGGTATGGAAAAGAGATTTCCGGAGACGCCCATCTTTTGATACGTCCTGAAGATATGCGTGTTGCAGACTCTGGAGAACACTCAATACCTGCTGTCGTCCAGGACGTTCAATTTTTTGGAGGAGCTTCGACCTTGGTCCTTACAATTTTTGGAAGGCCTGTGCCAATCTTGGTTTCACAACCAGGAGCCACAAGTGCCCAGCGTGGTGCAATGGTTAATCTGACATGGAATGCCCAGAAGGCAATTATTTTGCCTAATGATCCGCGCAGGAGTGCTCTATAAATGAAAATAATGACTCCTGTCTCTGCGTCACTTAAGGATGCAGAAACTAAGCCTTTTTGGATTTCGAATGAGCACGCTCCACAGCTCTTTCCCTCTCTTACCGCAGCGACTACCTGTGACCTTGCAGTAGTCGGAGGTGGATTGACTGGATTGTGGGCCGCGATCGAAGCGAAGATTGCTGAACCAAGTCTCGATGTAGTTATTTTGGAAGCGCAGCATGTTGCCCATGGTGCTTCTGGTAGAAATGGTGGATTCTTCTCTGAGTCGCTCACGCATGGTCTCGCTCATGGAATCTCTCTCTGGCCACAAGAGATCGACAGGTTGCTGCGCTTAGGTAGAGAAAATGTAAAAGAGATATTTGCCTACCTTGAGAAAGAAGGAATTACTGCAGATCAAAAGTTCTGCGGTAAAAGTGTGATGGCACTGCGCCCGCATCAAGTTGATGCATTAGCTGCGTCGATTAAGCAGTATCATGAATATGGAGAAAGGATTGAATTTTTCACAGGAGACGAGACGCGAAGAGATATCGATTCGCCAACCTATCTGGCCTCTCTTCGAATCCACGATGGGAGTGGAATTTTAGATCCCGCCAAACTCTCTTGGGGGCTCAGACAAGCGGCCGTGAAAGCAGGAGTTCGGATTTATGAAAAGACGCCCGTCAAAGGCCTTGCGAGAAATAGTGCAGGGATGCTTCTCCATACGGATAATGCTGAGGTGCGCACCCATAAAGTAATTCTTGCCACAAACGCCTTCGCACCTTTGCTTCGACGAATGAACAATATGACGATCCCTGTTTTTGATCACGTCCTGGTGACAGAGAAACTCACATCTAGCCAGATACAATCCATCGGCTGGAAAGAAGGCCAAGGTGTTACAGATGCGGGAAATCAATTTCACTATTATCGCAGAACTCCTGATGATCGAATTCTCTGGGGCGGATATGACGCAATCTATTATCGTGGTAGCAGCCGATTAGCTACACAAGAACAATTCGATACTTCACATCAATTGTTAGCTGGACATTTTTTCGAAACCTTTCCACAACTTGAGGGTTTAAATTTTTCTCATAAATGGGCAGGAATGATTGATACGACCTCAAGATTTACACCCGTCATAGGTCGAGCTTTCGGAGGACGTCTTGCCTATGCTTTTGGTTACACAGGCCTTGGCGTAACTTCTTCTCGATTTGGTGCCAGAGTTGCGCTTGATTTCATCAACAATCGCGCCTCTGAACTCACAGAACTTACTTTGGTCAAGCGCAAACCAATTCCATTTCCACCAGAACCAATTCGATCAGCTCTAGTGGCTAAGACTCGAGAAGCCTTAGCACGAGAAGATATCGATGGGAAAAGAGGTCTATGGCTTGGACTACTTGACCGAATGGGCGTTGGATTCAATAGTTGAACCTACAAGGAAAGTGGAATCTCGTATGAGCAATATTTCAGGTTTGCATATTTCAGGAGCCACTCGTGAAGGCAGAGGTAATAGGCGGATCCTGATAAATCCTGCATCAGGTATTGCAGTGGCTGAAGTTTCAGAAGCCTCTATAGATGATGCTCATGAAAGTGTTGCAGCAGCACGCGGAGCATTTTCTACGTGGTCTGGTAAAACTGCAGGCGAACGTTCGCGTATTTTGTTACGTCTTGCTGATCTAATTGAACTTCACGGTGAAGAACTCACTCGGATGGAAGTCAGAGATTGTGGAAAACCTTTTGCCACATTTCTTGAGGGGGAAATTCCGTTTGCCGTTGATAATCTGCGTTTTTTCGCGGGAGCTGCTCGCTCACTTGATGGCACGGGCGCCGGTATTCTGAGTGCGGGATACACATCGATGTTGATTCGCAGACCAATTGGAGTCATTGCAAGCATAGCTCCATGGAATTTCCCATTAGTTATGGCCATTTGGAAAATGGGTCCAGCACTTGCTGCAGGAAATACTGTGATCTTAAAGCCAGCTCCCATAACACCACAAACCTCATTACGTATGGCTGAACTTGCCATGGAAGCCGGTCTGCCAGCTGGCGTATTCAATGTCATTACTGGAGGGGGAGAAATTGGGCAAGCGCTGGTGGCAAATAAAGATGTCAATATGATTTCATTGACAGGTTCGGTTGCAACAGGCGAACACATCATGAAAGAGGCGGCAAAGGGGACAAAAAGAGTCCATCTTGAATTAGGTGGCAAGGCTCCTGCCATTGTTTTCGCTGATGCCGACATCAATACAATGGCGCAAGCTTTAGTTATGGGTTCCACCTATAACACTGGACAAGATTGCACAGCAGCCACTCGTGTTTATGTAGAACTCTCTCGTTATGCTGATGCTGTCGATGCCCTAGTTGCAGCAGGTGCGAAAGTAAAGTGGGGGGATCCCATGGCACGCGATAGTGACATCGGGCCGTTGATTTCAACAGATCATCGAGATCGTGTGCATGGATTTGTTTCTCGTGCAGTTGCAGCAGGAGCCAAAATTATGTTGGGTGGGCAAGTGCCTGATGGTCCAGGTGCTTACTATCCGCCAACCGTACTCGTAGATATGGATCAAAAGAGCGAGATAGTTCAGGGCGAAGTATTTGGTCCAGTTCTTGCAGTATTGCCATTTGATGGCGAAAATTCTGCAATTGAGCAAGCCAACGACAGTGCATTTGGTCTTGCATCATCCGTGTGGACCACAGATGTCTCTAGGGCCCTTCGAGTGAGCCACCAACTCGAAGTAGGTGTTACCTGGATAAACGATCACCTACCTATTGCATCTGAGGCACCTCATGGCGGCGTTAAAGGAAGTGGTTTCGGAAAAGATATGAGTCAAGAATCATTGACCGAATACAGCGTGACTCGCCATATCATGATTAAGCATGCAGAAACGATAACTAATGACTCTTTTCGACCTGCCTAATCAACAACTCTGAAAGTTTTTAGCGTGGATTCACTTGTGCGTGCGATCAACGCGTCATTTGACTTTGGCTGAAATAATCTATTCCTCAGTTCTTACGATTAGTTTGCGTTGGGTCTGACATATTATTTTCATTTTTATCAGTAGCACATTGATTTAGTTCCGCTCACGAAAGGATCTCAGCGTCCTGAGACCATGGTTTTGAAGTCTCAAATCCTCTACCAAATACGAACGCGTTCTGACTCCGAAAGCCAGAGCGCATCTTTCTCAGTCACGTCAAAAGCCTCGTAGAATTCATTGAGATTGCGCAGTACCGCGTTGCAACGATGCTCATCGGGTGAGTGTGGATCGGTGGCAATACGTTGGATCGCAGCTTCTGGACGATTCTTACTGCGCCAGACTTGTGCCCAGCCGATGAAGAGACGTTGGTAACCATCAAATCCATCGAGTGCGGGAGCGTTCTTTCCACTCAATGAAATTTGGTACGCCTTATGTGCGATGGTGAGACCACCCAAGTCACCGATGTTTTCGCCGATAGTGAGTGCACCATTTACATGGTGGCCCGGCGCTGCGATTGGCTCAAGCTGGTTGTACTGCTCAATCAATTTTCCGGTACGTGCTTCAAATGCCTCTCGATCGGCTTCGGTCCACCAGTCGGTGAGATTTCCGTCGCCATCAAATTTAGAACCTTGATCATCGAAACCATGCCCGATTTCATGACCAATGACCGCCCCGATGCCGCCGTAATTTACAGCATCGTCAGCGTCGATATCAAAGAATGGTGGTTGCAAGATTGCTGCTGGGAAAACAATCTCATTCATGGTGGGGTTGTAATACGCGTTCACCGTCTGCGGCGTCATATGCCATTCGTTGCGATCTACTGGCTTACCGAGCTTGGCGATCGCGCGATCTACTTCAAACGCAGTTGCCCGATAAACATTTCCAATGAGGTCATCTGCGGTGATCTCAAGTGAGGAGTAATCGCGCCACTCATCGGGGTAACCGATCTTCGGAGTGAACTTCGACATTTTCTCGAGCGCGCGTTTCTTGGTTTCGGCGCCCATCCAATCGAGTTCGGAAATATCGATGCGATACGCCTCAATAAGGTTCGCGACAAGTTCCTCCATGCGCTTCTTTGCGGCGGAGGGGAAGTGGCGCTCTACATAGAGCTTGCCGGCAGCTTCGCCAAGCACTCCTTCAATGAGTGAGACTCCGCGCTTCCAACGGTCGCGTAATTGTGGCGTGCCATTCAAGGTTGTTCCATAGAAATCAAAGTTGTCATTTACAATTTCGCTAGAGAGGTGGGCGGCCATACCGCTGAGGGTGTGCCAGAGCATCCACTCTTTCCATACAGATATTTTCTCTTCAGTGAGAAGGGTGTTAAGACCTTCATTGAATTCTGGTTGACGAACAACTACGTGCTCAAGCGCGGATGCTGGAACATTTCCTGCTTCTAACCAGACATCCCAATCAAAATTCGAAAGTAATTTGTTGATCTGCTGACGTGTCATTTTGTGATACGTAAGATCCATTTCGCGGTTCTTGACAACGTCGTAGTGGAAGCCAGCGATTGCCGATTCCAATTCAAAAATACGCTTTGCCGCACCAGCGCCGTCGGGAAGTTTGGCGAAGTTAAACATCCGCTCGATATGTGCCACGTACTTCTCACGTATCTGCGCGTATTGTTCTTCTTTGTAATACGACTCATCAGGTAACCCGAGCCCAGATTGCTCTAAGTAGACGATGTATGAGTTGGAATCCTTCATGTCTACTTCGATAAAGACGCTCATCGGTGTGCTCACACCACGTCGTCCGAGTTCGCCGAGAAGTCGAGCGAAATCCTGCAAAGTCTTAATGCCTTGAATCTTCTTGAAATCTTCAGCGAGCGGAGAGACTCCGAGTGCTTCGACC
>Ga0194035_1000949_pt1 | contig 15920 bp, 18 predicted proteins | sample JunL2320m_MetaG_FD_148680 | JGI IMG/M metagenome (GOLD analysis project Ga0194035, IMG submission 148680) | Anoxic zone freshwater microbial communities from boreal shield lake in IISD Experimental Lakes Area, Ontario, Canada - Jun2016-L239-20m | ecosystem: Environmental > Aquatic > Freshwater >...
ATCTAGACGAGTCCGGTTATGTCCTGGTGAAGGACCGTAGTACGTGGACCAACGTCGACGGTGTCTTCGCCTGCGGCGATTTGGTCGACCACACCTACCGTCAAGCCATCACAGCTGCTGGGTCCGGTTGCTCGGCCGCACTCGACGCCGAACGTTGGCTGGCCTCCCGGGGCGTGTGACGGGTCCATACTGGACGTACATATCGAATATGTCGGTCCAAGCACGTAGGTTAGATCGTGACGAACAGCGAAGTAGTGAGAGAGGTACACACGATGGGGACATCAACAAAGATCGTTACCGACGCAACGTTCACCGACGATGTGCTCATGAGTGACAAGCCGGTACTCGTGGACTTCTGGGCTGAGTGGTGTGGGCCATGCAAGATGGTCGCTCCCGTTCTCGAAGAAATTGCCGCCGACAACGCCGATAAGTTGATTGTGGCCAAGCTCAATATTGATGAGAACCCGCAGATCGCTGCGAACGAACGCATCATGTCGATCCCGACGATGAACGTGTACAAGGGCGGACAGCTCGTTAAGCAGATTGTCGGAGCTAAGCCAAAGGCTGCACTCCTGGCCGATCTCGCTGAGTTCCTGTAGGTCGTATGTCTTCTCCGGCCTCACGGCGCGGGGATTCCGGAGCAGCTGTCGCGGAAATTCGCGACCGCTTACACCGCCTAGGACTCCTTCAAGAATCTGGCACCCCTTCAGATTCATCGCCTGCCATCTTCGACCATGCTGTCGACGAAGCAGTTCGCACCTTTCAGCAACGGCGCGGGCTCACTGTCGATGGCATCGTTGGTGTGCAAACCTTCAGACATCTCGAAGAGGCCCGATGGGAACTCGGCGATCGGATCTTGTCCTTCCGAGCGGGCTGGCTGATCTCAGGTGATGATGTCCGCGCATTGCAACAGCGACTTGCCCGTCTCGGCTTTCACTTCGATCGCATTGACGGAATTTTCGGCCCGCAAACCGATCGAGCCCTGCGCGAGTTCCAACGCAGCGTCGGAGTGAACTCTGACGGAACCTGCGGTCCCGAGACCTATCGAGCATTAGGGCGCCTCGCACGGACCATGAGTGGTGGGGCCGTAAGTTCTACAACCCTGCGCGAGCTCACAGCACTTGAATCCCTGTGCACTGGAGTGGCGAACAAGGTTGTCGTGATCGATCCGGGCCATGGCGGAACGGATGCTGGTCTAAGCAATGGCGAACTCACTGAATCGGTGGTGGCCGGTGATTTAGCCCGCCGCGTCGAGGGTCGATTAGCCGCCCTCGGCGTACAGGTGCTTCTCACGCGGGCCATCGATTCGACGCGAAGTATGGACGAGAGTCAGCGGGCGGCATTCGCCAATCACATCAACGCTGACCTCGTACTATCGGTGCACGTTGACTCAGTAGACACCCCGCAGGCGGCCGGCTGCGCCAGTTTCTACTACGGCGATCGTCTCCAGGGCACGGGCTCACGCCTTGGAGCACGGTTTGCCGAAATGGTTCAAGAAGAGATCTGCGTGCGAACAGATCTCACTGATTGCCGAACCCATGCGATGAACTGGGACCTCTTACGCCTAACCCGCATGCCAGCAATTCGGATCGAGTGCGGCTATCTATCAAATCCCCGAGATGCGCAGAGGCTGAGCGACCCCGCTTTCCGCGATGCGGTGGCCGAAGGAATCGCCGGAGCGGTTGTGCGCTTTTTTGCCCCAGACCCACCCACCGACTAGAACGGCCCCCTTGTAGCCTTACGGTTAGTTCAGTTTGTGGCGCTGCGCTGTGCCGAGCTGCGGTCGCAGTTTCAAGATGCGATCCAACGCCGCCTCGACCACATCTTCCCGCCACGTTGAGGTCGACCTCAAATCCAGGCGCAGTCTGGGCGTGTTCAGATGTGCACGTACGGTACTAAACCCGACTGCGCGCAAGAACTCGGCCGGGACCATGCACACCGCGGACTTCTCGTGGGCCACGACTTCAATGGCGCGCACCTGTCTACGGACAAGATCAGCGGCCGCACTCTGCACCAAGATTCGTCCATACCCATGACCTCGGTAATTGGGATCAACAAACACCGTCCCTAGTCCTACCGCGTCAGGTGAAACGGGTGTCGTCGGAAAGGCAGCCAATCCTGGTAGGAACGCAGGTGGCGCATACGTGATGTATCCAATGGGCTGATCATCGACATAGATCACCTGGCCGCAGGATCCCCACTCCAACAGGGTTGACGACAGCCACTGCGCTTTCGCTTCGGCCGACGATCCATCACGCGAGACCCGAGAACTGCGAACCGGATCTAATTCCCATCGAGTGCACCCACGGCACGGGACCGGCAGGTCGTGAACGTTGTCTCGCGTAAGCGCCCTGACTTGACGCCCATTACCCATGAGTTACCGCCGATCGCGCGACCCTCATCGCACCTCCCGAGCGTTCATACGGCATCCTTAGAACAGTTCTACGGTACTTCGTCAGCGCCGCCGACGTACACGGGTACATCCTCTCGATCTTTTGGCGGTGAACTATGGCTCCAGATACACGCACGACGACGGTTGGAGCCATGGCCACACCAACTCGACTTGATCCGTGGCTTGATCAATACGCCGAGCGAACCCGTGGATTGTCGTCATCTGCCGTCCGGGCGCTGTTTGCGGTCGCCTCTCGTCCTGAAGTTGTGTCGCTTGCCGGTGGGATGCCCTTTGTCTCCGCGCTTCCCATGGATGCCATCGCCGACACCACCGCTCGGCTCATTCGTGAGCGCGGGAACGTGGCATTGCAATACGGATCCGGACAGGGCGATCCGGCGTTACGTGAGCAAATCCTCGAGGTCCTTGCGCCCGTCGGCGTCGAATCACATGCGGACGACATCATCGTCACTGCGGGCTCACAGATGGCCCTCGACTTGGTGGTTCGGGTCTTCTGTAATCCCGGCGATGTTGTCCTAGTCGAAGCACCGACGTACATCACCGCCCTGAGCGTGTTCTCGTCGTATCAGTGTGAAGTCATCCATGTTCCGATGGACGAATACGGGCTCAATCCCCATGCTCTTCGCGAGACAATCAGCAAGGTTCGAGCAGATGGTAAGCGGCTCAAACTTGTCTATTCGATTCCGTCATTCCAAAATCCCAGTGGTGTCACGCAGTCGCCGGCCCGACGCCAAGAAATCCTTGAGGTCGTTACCTCCGAAAACGTTCTCCTGCTTGAAGATGACCCGTACGGCCTGTTGAGCTTTGATGGATCGGTACCCCGCGCCATTCGCGCTGACGATTCTGAAGCCGTCATTTACTTGGGTACGTTCTCCAAGACGATCGCAGCTGGTTTACGAGTGGGATGGGCGGTTGCTCCGCACGGGGTGCGCGAGAAGCTCGTACTGGCCAATGAGACAGCGATGCTGTGTCCGAGCAATCTCACCCAAATGATCATCACCGATTACCTTTCCACCTCACCATGGCTGGACCAGGTGAAAGTCTTTCGTGAGCTTTATCGCGAACGTCGCGACGCACTCGTCGAATCCCTCGCAGAGCACATGCCAAGCGGTACCACCTGGACGGTACCAACTGGAGGGTTCTACTCCTGGATAGATCTACCCCCTGGGGTGGATTCGACGGCCATGCTGCCGCGGGCAGTTGCAGCTCGCGTCGCCTACGTCCCAGGGACAGGTTTCTTTGCCGATGGTCAAGGTCGACATTCCTTGAGGCTGTCCTACTGCTACCCCGAGCCAGATCGCATCGCCGAAGGTGTCCGTCGACTCGCCGAGGTCGTGCACGCTGAGCTCGACATGATCGAACTTTTCGGGGCTGACGTCGCAAACCCACACGCGAGCAGGCCAATCGCTCCCACCTCGGATATGGCTTAGGAGTTGGTCACGATAGACGTCGGCCCCATCATCATCCTAGCGGGTGGACTCTCACCGGAACGCGATGTTTCTCTGCGTTCAGGGCGTCGCGTTGCCGATGCCCTGCGTCGTCGTGAAATCGACGTTGAGGTACTGGACATCGACGACACGCTTGCCGAGAGACTCACCAAGGACCAACCGGCGTGCGTGATTCCGCTGGTACACGGGGCAGTCGGTGAGGACGGAACCCTTCACGAAGTACTCGCCAACCTCGGCACTGCATACGTTGGTTCCGACCCGGAGGCATGTCGCCAGTCCTTCGACAAGCCAACCGCAAATGCAATCGTTGCTGCCGCCGGCTTCTGCGTGCCCCATTCCATCGAACTGCAGCAATCAACGTTCCGTGAACTCGGAACCCAGACGGTGTTGCAATCACTCATCGACACCATCGGCCTGCCACTAGTCGTCAAACCATCACGTGGCGGCAGTTCACTTGGGGTGAGTGTTGTGCACACCGAGTCTGCACTTCCAGCGGCAATGATCAGCGCATTCGCTTACGGAAAGACTGCACTGATTCAGGCGTACGTAGAAGGGACAGAGATTGCGGTACCGGTGATCGACACCGGCACGGGACCGCGCGCACTGTCCGTCGTCGAAATCCGAGCCGACGGGGGCGTATACGACTATCACGCTCGCTACACCGCGGGCTCCACGGAGTTCGTCACTCCGGCGCATTTACCCTCAGAAACCCTGCTGGCATGCGAGAGCGCAGCGGTAGGAATTCACAGTGCCCTCGGCCTACGCGACTGGTCGCGGACCGATCTGATCGTTGATGCGAACGGACAGGTGTGGTTTCTCGAGGCGAATGTGGCGCCTGGAATGACCGAGACCTCCACCTACCCGCAGGCAGTGCTCGTCGCAGGACTCAACATGGGCGAGATCGTCGAAGAGCTCATCCGTCTCGCCATAGCTCGCGCCTGAAAAGCCCTGTTAATAAAGGGTTCTCGGCTCAGCTAAGAGCGAGATGTGCCGTCTAAAACCGAGACGATGCGTTCTAGATCTTCCATCGTCGCGAACTCGATACTGATCTTCCCCTTGGACTTTCCAGCTTCGACCCGCACCCGGGTTTCGAGTTTGTCGCTGAGGCGCTCAGCGAGATCTGCCAGTCCTGGAGCTACTGGCTGACGAGGGCGAGCGATACGAGTACGCGTACGTCCATCTCCGTCACCTACCGCAACAATCTCCTCGACGGCGCGAACAGACAGGCCCTCAGCCACAATCCGTGCCGCCATGCGCTCCATTGCGTCGCTATCGTCAAGAGCAAGCAATGCGCGCGCATGTCCAGCAGAAAGAACCCCGGCAGCGACCCGTCGTTGAACTCCTGGCGGCAAACGAAGTAGGCGAATCGTGTTCGTAACTTGCGGGCGGCTACGGCCAATTCGCGTTGCGAGCTCTTCCTGACTGCACCCAAAATCGTCAAGCAACTGCTGATAGGCAGCGGCTTCCTCAAGTGCGTTGAGCTGAGACCGATGCAAGTTTTCAAGAAGTGCATCGCGCAACATGACGTCGTCGGCAGTTTCGCGAATGATTGCCGGGATCGTGGTGAGTCCGGCTCCGCGAGATGCGCGCCAACGCCGTTCACCAGCCACTAGTTCGTAATCTGGGCCATCGTCATCAACAGTGCTCGGGCGCACGACGATGGGCTGGAGCAGCCCGATCTCGCTGATCGAAAAAACAAGCTCGGCCAGCGCATCCTCGTCGAAAACTGTTCGGGGCTGACGGCTGTTTGGCCGGATGTTGTCTATGTCGATCTCGGCGTAACGAACGCCGTCCACCACAGCTAACTCAGGTGACATAAACGCATCAACTGCGCGATTCGACGATCCCACCGGAAGTGTTGGCATCGTCACTTCAATCCGGGGATCTTCGACTTCGACCGAGTCGGTGGTCTCTTCCTCACGGGTTGAGCCACCCGGAATAAGTGCACCAAGTCCACGGCCAAGTCCTCGTCGCTGATTCACGCCGACCCCTTCCACTTACTACTGTGCATCTGAACTGTGACGGTCACGCTGAACTCGGCGCTTGATAAACCAACTCGCGGGCGGCTTCGAGATACGACAGCGCACCTGGAGATCCTGGGTCGTAGGCAATCACAGTCTGTCCGTACGACGGGGCCTCGGATACCCGGACCGAACGTGGAATCGCCGTGGGCAGAACCCGATCTCCGAAGTGGCTGCGAACCTCTTCGGCCACTTGAGCGGCTAAGCGAGTACGTGCATCAAACATCGTCAGCAGAATTGTCGACAATCGCAATGCTGGGTTGAGATCTTCCGCCACCAAAGTGACGGTGCGCATCAACTGCCCGAGTCCCTCAAGCGCGTAGTACTCGCACTGAATGGGAATGAAGACCTCTTCGGCGCACACCAGAGCATTAAGGGTGAGCAGCCCAAGGCTTGGTGGGCAATCGATGAGCACGAAATCAAGGCGACCATGAGCCGCTTCATGTTCAGCTAGGTACAACGACAGTGCTTTACGGAGTCGGTACTCACGGGCGACCACTGACACCAGTTCAATCTCAGCACCGGCGAGATCTAGGGTTGCCGGGGCACACCACAGCCCATCAAATTCCGGGACCGGAACGGCCACCTGGGAAATCGGTCGTCCTTCGATCAGCACATCGTAGATCGACGGGACGTCGGCGTGATGCTCCACCGAGAGCGCAGTCGACGCATTACCCTGCGGGTCGAGGTCGATGACCAGAACTGAAAGTCCGTGCAGCGCAAGGGCTGCGGCGATATTGACCGTCGTTGTGGTCTTGCCGACCCCGCCTTTTTGATTGGCGATTGTCATCACCCGCGTGCGAGCAGGGCGAGGCAGCGCCCCAACGCTTCGCTGCTTAACCTGAACGGCAGCTTCCGCGGCACGGGCCAGGGGAGTGTCGTCGAAGTTCATACAACCTCCTGCGTCGCCTCGGTGGGAATTGAATGAGTATGACCCACAACGGGATCGATCTGCTGTTCAACCTGTGGCCACCCCAATCCACGGACATCTTCGGTTCCCGGTGACGGCCAGCCCAGGCCCGGGGCCACTGTTGTCGTCACCCGTGACGTAGCCTGCTGATTCATCGTCGCCCCGCACGTCGTGGTGCTTTCAGTTTCACAATCCGTACAACCGTCGTCCCCGGCGTGACGATATCCGCGCCCACCATCACGATCTCTGCACCTCCGCCGCCTAGGCGCTCAAGTTCGTCCGACGCCTCGAGTAACTCCGTCTGCGCATTATCCCCTTTCAGGGCAAGCACCGTGCCCCCCACGTCTACCAGCGGAAGCGTCCAACCGGTCAGCCTGTCTAGCGGGGCTACGGCGCGCGCGGTCACCACCTCGACGGTCACTTTGACCTCCTCCGCCCGTCCCCGAAGGACGGTTACCCGATCGCCGAGCCCCAGCCGCTCGACGGCTTCGCTCAGGAAGGTTGATCGTCTCAACAGTGGTTCGATGAGAATAACGGATATATCACTACGAACCAGTGCAATTGGGATTCCTGGGAGTCCAGCACCTGAACCAACGTCCGCACATGCACTGCCAAGCGGAATCAGCTCCTCGATCACAGCACTGTTGGCAATGTGACGACTCCAGAGTCGATCAACCTCGCGTGGGCCAATCAAACCGCGAGTAACCCCGTCGCCGTGAAGGATGGCAGCGAACTCCTCTAGCCCCGCTTCCGCCTCGGGGTAGCGAGCAACTAGAGCGTCGCGAACTACCTGATCATCGGAGCTCACCGGGTCATCACCGCAGCCACGTTCGATGTGGCATTACTTTGCTGGAATTACGACGACGAATCGACGAGGCTCGACGCCCTCAGACTCACTGAACTGGCTGGCCTCGGCAACAGCATCATGAACGATCTTGCGCTCAAATGGCGACATGGGCTCAAGGCGCACTGGCTCACCAGATGATTTCGCGCGCTCCGCGGCCTCAAGACCGAGTGCGTGCAGTGCCGTACGTCGCGCAGCGCGGAAGCCGGCAACATCAAGCATCAAGCGTGACCGCTCGCCAATCTCGCGGGTGACCGCTAGCCGCGTCAACTCTTGAAGCGCATCGAGAACCTTGCCGTTAGGGCCAACGAGTGACTCGAGATCACCACCAACGATGCTGACGAGGGCGCGCTCACCTTCTATATCCATATCGATATCGCCATCGAGATCAGCAATATCCAGCAGGCCCTCTAGGTAATCAGCCGCAACATCGCCTTCACGCTCGAGTCGCTCAACGGCAGATGTTTCACGGGAAACCTCGGTGGGGGCAGTATCTGTCATGGCGTCGTTCTCCAAGTTAGGTCATGTCCGGGCTCGTAAGCCGGACAGATTCGGTCTAAGGAAACCACCTCATCCCGATGTTTCACGGGAAACGGTGAAAACTAGGTTTTCTTGCGTTCGCTGCGCGACTGCTTCTTTGGTTGCTCGCGTGGGGTTGCTGGGGCAATCTCTGTGGCCTCGACGATCGGTGGCACACCGCCTGCCTTGCGCAATTCCTTTTCCGCCTTCCGTGCCTCGTAGGCATCAAAGGCAGGGGTTCCGGGTTGCGGATTGTTACGGATCACGTAGAACTGCTGCCCCATCGACCAGAGGTTCGTGGTTAACCAGTAGACCAAGACGCCCACGGGGAAGTTGATACCGGTCACGGCGAAGAAGAGTGGGAAGACGTACAGCATGATTTTCTGCTGCTGCGCCATCGGGTTATCCCTGGCCATGTTCTTGACCATCAACTGGCGCTGCGTGGTGAACGTCGTAATCGTCATCAAGACGATTAGGATGAGCGTCAGAATCCTGGTGTTGAGCGGATTAGGTGTCTCATCAGCATCCATGAATACGCCGTAGATCGGTACACCGAAGATCGTCGCATCGTGAGCCTGATCGACCTGCGCCTGCGTAAGCACGCCGTATGGAATACCCATAGCGATGCCCTGCAAGACCCGGAACAGTGCGTAGAAAATCGGCGCCTGAGCAAGAAGGGGGATGCAGCTGGAAAGCGGGTTCGTGCCCGTCTCCTTATACAGGGCCATCATTTCCTGGCTCTGTCGCTCGCGATCGCCCGCGTGCTTGGTCTGAATCTCCTTCATCTTCGGCTGCAGAATCTGCATATTTCGCTGACTCTTGATCTGCCGAACAAACAGTGGGATCAAGGCGATGCGGATAACGATCACCAGTCCGACGATGGCCAGAATCCATGACCAGCCAGACGCCATTCCGAGTTGCGACCCGATTAAATTATGGAACTGAACCAGGATCCACGAAACGACGACTTCGAGCCAGGACAGGGGATTGAAATTCACTCGGCACTCCGCACGTCGATAACAGGGGTGGTTGATGAGATGTCGGTGCGCACAGTCGCAGCCGATTCATCGCGTACGTAGGGCGTAGCTCGCCAACTACCAACGAGAGGCACAGCGTCCACGCCGCCTGACGTCCAAGGATGACACCTACAGATACGGGCCACGGCAAGCAATGAGCCCTTACCCGCGCCATGCACAGACAATGCCGTGACCGCGTATTGAGAACACGAGGGGTAGAACCTACACGTCGGGCCGGTCATGGGAGAGATCCATGTCCGGTACACCATGATCGGCAGGGTCAACAGTGAAGCTAGGAGCTTGGACACGCGATTAGGTTTACGGGCGGAAACGTCCGTCGAAATCACCGCGGAATCACGCAACGGCATACTAGCCATGAGCCGACACCCCCTGCGTTACTCCTAGGCGTTTCAAGGCCTTGACGATATCGGCCTCGAGTTCGATCGACGTTGCCGATGCGGCCGCGGGCAGCGCCCGAACAACAACCCGCAGACCAGGGCGAACATTGCTTAGCTGGTCCCACATGATGTGCCGCAATTGGCGTGTCACCCGGTGGCGAACAACTGACCCACCAACGGCCGAACTTACAATAAACCCGACATTTACTATCGAATCAGCGGATTCCGTCCCTTTCAGGACATGCACCACTAGCCGTGGACGTCCGGCGCGGTTTCCTGAAGTCACCGTTTCGCGAAAGTCTCGGCTGCGTCGCATACGAACATCGCGACGGAGCACGCTTATGTCAGGCTGAGAGCTCTGTACGGCCCTTACGGCGCCGTGCAGAAAGGATGGACCGGCCCGCGCGCGTGCGCATACGTAAGCGGAAACCGTGCGTCTTTGCCCGCCGACGGTTGTTCGGCTGGAAGGTGCGCTTACTCATCGATCAGCTCCGAAGTCCGGTCAGACAATCTGACCTACCCAATGTAAGTCCGAAGACCCACGTGCCACCTGTGTGGACTCAATCCGTGTGTACCCGAGATTTTCACCTCAGATGTCACCACCGCACGCCAACGCTCAAACAGGCAAGCGCAGGCATACGGCAGAGTCCGACGAAACGTCGGCAAGACAAAGGTACGGCTATCTCCCGCATAGGGTCAAACCGCGTACGCATGTTTCAGGCTGTTGAGCATCCGACGCGCAATTCAATATCCGAATCGATTATCTTCGCCCATGAGGATTGAAGATTTCTGTAGCAACACGCTGACGACTCGCACAAGGTGTGGCAGACTCCCCACACATCCTGTGGACAACGGCTTGACGTCCACCCTATCCACAGGACTACGGTCGGCAGTCTGAGAACCGATTCAGGTCTCCTAACCGGTATTTAAGCGACAAAAGGGCAGCCAAAAACTACGGGTGCCCTACGTACGACTCCGCTCCACACCTGTGGACGACGGTGGGGAAGTTGAGTGCATGTTAGGCACGTCGAGGGGACCACATGGCAGAGGAACTTGACCTCACTGAGGTATGGGCGCGAGCGCTTGCCTCACTGGGTGACGAAGGTATGACACCTCAACAGCGGGCATTTGTGTCGCTCACTCGACCACTGGCCCTTGTCGAAGACACGGCTCTTATCGCGGCTCCGAATGAATTCACCAAGGACGTCTTGGAATCGAAACTACGTCCCCTCGTGGTCGACGCACTGACGCGCACCCTTGGACGAGAGGTTCGCATTGCCGTCACAGTCGATCCCGCCATCGCACCCACGCTAGACGAGGACGCAACTGACGACCTGGCTGATTCCACGTACGCAGATCCGGTAACGGTCGAGCCACATTTCCAACCAACGACACCAACACCTGAGTCCTACCGCCCAGGAACCGGATCTCCGGGAACCCGCGGTGAAGAATCAAGTCGACTGAATCCGAAGTACAACTTCGATACCTTCGTGATTGGGTCGAGTAACCGCTTCGCACATGCCGCCGCAGTTGCAGTGGCTGAACAACCAGCCCGTGCCTACAACCCGCTGTTCATCTACGGCGAATCTGGATTGGGTAAGACCCACCTACTCCACGCGATCGGTCATTACACGCGAACGCTCTACGCGGGATCTCGAGTGCGGTACGTCAGCTCTGAGGAATTCACGAACGAATTCATCAACTCCATCCGTGACGATAAGGCCGCTGCTTTCCAACGCCGCTATCGCGATGTTGATGTTCTGCTCGTCGACGACATCCAATTCCTCAGTGGCAAGGTTCAAACTCAGGAAGAGTTCTTCCACACGTTTAATACGTTGCACAACGCAAACAAGCAGATCGTTGTCACCAGTGACATGCCACCAAAACAGTTGCAGGACTTCGAAGATCGGATGCGCTCACGTTTCGAATGGGGACTGATCACTGATGTTCAGCCACCCGACCTTGAAACTCGTATCGCTATCTTGCGTAAGAAGTCTGCGCAGGAGCGGTTAAGTGCACCGCCAGAGGTGCTCGAGTTCATTGCATCAAAGATCTCGTCGAACATCCGCGAACTTGAAGGTGCCCTCATCCGCGTCACCGCGTTCGCAAGCCTGAATCGTTCACCGGTGGATCTCGGTCTTGCTGAGGTTGTACTCAAGGACTTGATCACTGACCAGGCCGGTCCAGAGATCACCTCATCAATCATCATGATGCAGACGGCCATCTACTTCGGCGTCACCATCGATGATCTCTGTGGATCAAGTCGTTCACGCGTACTTGTCACCGCACGTCAGATTGCGATGTACCTGTGCCGCGAACTCACCGACTTATCTCTGCCGAAGATCGGCCAGGCGTTTGGTGGGCGCGATCACACCACCGTCATGCATGCAGACCGTAAAATCCGTCAACTGATGGCCGAACGACGCAGCTTGTACAACCAAGTCACCGATCTCACTGCACGTATCAAGAGCACGGCCCGCCAATCGGCCAAATGAGTGAAAATAATACGGACAGTAATAGTTTTTGACCTCTGGTCACGATCTGTGTTCACAGGATGGGGAAATCCTGTGGACAGTCGACTACAAACTGCCGTATCTCGCTCCCGGTAAAACCGTGTAGTAACTGTGGACAACGGCGCGTAGCAAGCAGGACGATTGAGGATAAGTAGTCGGCATCTAGTTACGTGACAAGCTTTTCCACCAGTGGTCCCCAGTACGGCAAAGTTTTCCACAGTCAAGCCCCGCTACAAAAAGCCAGTCCACCTGCGGTTTTATGAGTTATCCACAGTTTCCACAGCCCCTATTACTACTACTACACCTAGTAACTAAGAAGTTTTGAACACACCATAACGACGGCCGATCTGGGGACGAGCCTCTCGGTAGCAGTTCACCGGTTAATCAGACATGATCACGTTGCACAGGTAATTACGCGATCATGTGGGGTCTGGTACACACAGGTCGGTGGTTCGTGGAAACATGACCCCACTGAACATTTGATTTACACGAACGATCAGACGTGGTCTGACAGGAGCGCACAGTGAAATTCCGGCTAGAGCGAGATGTAATCGCGGATGCAGTTGCCTGGACGGCTCGCACCTTGCCGACCCGTCCGTCGATGCCGATGCTTGCTGGTCTGCTTATTGAGGCAACCGATCAGCAACTCATGTTGTCGAGTTTCGACTACGAAGTTTCGGGACGTGTTTCCGTGGACGCCGATGTCATGGAACCAGGGCGCGTCTTAGTATCTGGCCGATTACTTGCAGATATTTCGCGTTCGCTACCAGCAGCCCCCGTGACGATTTCAGTCGAGGGCAGCCGCGTCGAGGTGACGTGTGGTCGCTCGTCGTTCACACTGCCAACCCTGCCTGTCGATGATTACCCCAGCCTGCCGGACATGCCGAGCAGCTCGGGCACGATTTCGGGTTCTGTCTTCGCTCACGCGGTTGCACAGGTTGCGATAGCTGCAGGCCGGGATGACACGCTGCCCACCCTCACGGGTGTTCGCGTTGAAATTCTCAACAACACAATTACGTTGGCCGCGACGGATCGTTACCGGTTAGCAGTGCGTGAATTTCCTTGGAATCCAGCAAATAGTTCACTTGACGTACAAGCGTTGGTGCCTGCTCGTACGTTGGCCGATACCGCTAAGTCTTTGGCGGGCTGCGATGAGATTCACCTGGCGCTAGCGGCATCTGGTGCCACTGATGGCCTGATGGGGTTTGAGGGTGATGGTCGCCGCACCACCACGCGTCTGCTTGACGGTGAATTCCCCAAGTACCGAGCCCTATTGCCAGCTGAATCCGCAACGACTGCAACAGTTGACACTGCTGCTTTAGTCGAGGCCGTAAAGCGTGTATCCCTTGTGGCAGAGCGCAATACACCTGTGCGACTACTGTTCGCCGATGGTGAAGTGGAACTGCGCGCAGGAACAGGTGATGAGGCACAAGCCAATGAGTCACTCGAATGTTCTGTGGATGGAGCGGCGATCGAGATCGCATTCAACCCTCAGTATCTCCAGGACGGGCTCGGCGCATTGGATGATGCAACAACTCACCTGTCCTTCACAACATCCACGCGACCAGCAGTTCTCACAGGTGGATCCCAAGCAGATGCGCCGGTATATCGCTACCTACTCATGCCAGTTCGACTGTCGTCCTAACGCCATCTCGGTTTACGCGTGTACGTAGGTGCTGTGGGGCTCAACAACTTTCGCTCGTACGCCGAGGTTGATATTGAATTCGGACGTGGCGTTACCACCCTCGTTGGTGCGAACGGACAGGGTAAGACCAACATCATTGAAGCCATCGGGTACGTCGCCCTTCTCGACAGTCATCGCGTGGCAACTGACGCACCGCTGGTGAAAATTGGGACTGAGCGGGCTACCGTGCGCTGCCGGGTCATGCGTGATGACCGACCCACACTGATTGAGTTGGAGATCAATCCAGGTCGCGCAAACCGAGCTCGTATCAACCAAAGTCCTGTTCCTCGGCCGCGAGAGATCGTGGGGATTCTTCGAACTGTCTTGTTCGCGCCGGAGGATCTTGCATTAGTTAAGGGTGATCCGAGTGAACGACGACGGTTTCTAGACGAACTCCTAGTGACCCGCTGGCCCCGGCTCGCCGCAGTTCGTGCTGACTACGATCGTGTGCTCAAGCAGCGAAATGCCCTGCTCAAAACTGCCGCGCAAGCTCGACGCTCAGGTGCCAGATCACCGGATGTACTTCAAACTCTCGACGTGTGGGATACGCACGTCGCCACCACGGGGGCAGAACTACTCGCAGCCCGGCTGCACATCCTTGATGAGTTAAAGCCTCTCATCACCCGGGCCTACGACACAGTCAGTGCTGGAGCAGGTGAAGCCTCGTGCAGTTACGTTTCGGCGATTGGTGAGGAACAGCAACTGTCACACGATCGTGCCGCGTTGGTAGATGTACTGCTTGCCGCGATGGCCGAAAGGCGTCGCGAGGAAATGGATCGAGGGGTCTCGCTCGTTGGTCCGCATCGGGACGACGTGCTGCTCACGCTCGGTCCGTCACCGGCCAAAGGCTATGCCTCACATGGGGAATCGTGGTCTTTCGCCTTAGCTCTTCGGTTGGCGTCCTATGAACTCCTTCGCGCTGATTCACTCGCTGATGGCGAGCCGGTGCTGATCTTGGACGATGTTTTTGCCGAGTTAGATGTTCAGCGCCGAAATCGGCTTGCCGAGTTGGTTGCGCCTGCCGAGCAGGTTCTCATCACCGCGGCAGTCGAGGCGGACATTCCAGCGGTACTGTCAGGTGATCGAGTTTTCGTAAAAACTGGCCAGGTGAGCCGCGATGAACAATGAAGATACAAGCCAGCCCACAGACCGCGTTGACGCGGCAGCTGAAGCGATCGCCCGGGCTCGTAATCACAGTCGCAGCCAGCCAGCCCAACAAAACAGGGTGGCCGGAACTCGGGTGTCCACAGGTGCAGGTCCAGATTTACGTGATCCGACCCTTGTGAGCACGGCCATTGCCCATCTCTTACGTGACAGAGGCTGGGAGCGACAGACTGCCGTTGGTGGATTGATCGGCCGTTGGCACGAGATAGTTGGCTCAGATATCGCTGAACATGTGGTTCCGGAGAGTTTTCAGCCCGCACCGGATGGGAACGGCATGGTGCTCGTGTTGCGAGCCGAGTCAACTGCCTGGGCGACATCCCTTCGACTTCTGCTTCCACAGGTGCGAGCCCGGATCGACGCCGAAATCGGCGCGGGTACCGTCCGCGATATCAGTGTCTTGGGTCCGGCGGCCCCATCCTGGCGCCATGGGAAGTTCACAGTCCAAGGCAGAGGTCCACGCGACACCTACGGATGAACCCAGTCAAGGGTTCATCTGCGCTGCACATTCGCGGTGCCTAGCCGTTTGAAACGTCCAGATCGGCGTCCACAGCCTCGCAACCCCCTTCGACATATCCCCTGACGACGGGGGTTCGAAACAACGATCTACGGCGTTGAGAGGGTAGACTGGGGCTAATTCGTACGTGGCCCGGGAACCCCCGGGCCGGTCCCGACCGACAAGCCGGTCACAGACACACACGAGGGTCGATTGCGGACGCTAGAACTCCGCCGTTTACCCACAAAAGGAAGGTCCACCCGTGTCTTATGACGCGAGCGCTATTCAGGTTCTCGAAGGTCTCGACGCCGTCCGCAAGCGTCCCGGTATGTACATCGGCTCTACGGGTGAGCGGGGCCTACATCACTTGGTTTATGAGGTCGTCGACAACTCTGTAGACGAAGCGCTGGCTGGGCATTGCGACACGATCTCGGTCACGCTCCTCAACGATGGTGGCGTGCGCGTCATCGATAACGGCCGTGGAATCCCGGTGGACATCC
>Ga0194035_1000958_pt1 | contig 15817 bp, 16 predicted proteins | sample JunL2320m_MetaG_FD_148680 | JGI IMG/M metagenome (GOLD analysis project Ga0194035, IMG submission 148680) | Anoxic zone freshwater microbial communities from boreal shield lake in IISD Experimental Lakes Area, Ontario, Canada - Jun2016-L239-20m | ecosystem: Environmental > Aquatic > Freshwater >...
AATAAAGATTTACCTATAAACAAGAACGACAAAGGCGTGATCCATAGGCTTGCAAGCGCACCTAAGCGCACCGCTAAGGTTTTAGACTTAAACTTGTCCTGTTCATTATTAATCGTAAAATAGCTAAGCAGTGCCAAGGATGTGCTTAGCGCAAGATAGGTCGATAAAGCGCCATTACCAACTGGTCTAATTGCACTAAGAAGAACGTCCTGCAAAAGAGTTTTTTTTAGTCTTTAAATACAAATTGGCTTATAAATAATTATAAAAAATGGTCGATGCAGTACCGTCAAAACTAGAAAAATCAATTTCAGACAAAAACTCTGGCTGTAATGTATTATTTTTTGTATCTATATAACCTATTTCTGCAATTTCTTTGGCGCCGTGAGTAGTTTTGCTAAGATCGATATTCGTATAGTCATCTACGTTCAATATATTAAAGAAAAACTCTATGTTTTCTACATCTTTATAAAAATATTGCTGAACATACATCAGGTTACCAATTTGCGGTTCAACGCCTGTTTCTTCGACAATTTCGCGTGCTAATGCCGGTATTAATGGTTCGCCCATATCTACACCACCACCAATAGTACACCAAAAATTCGTAATGTTTTTAGAAGCTTTGTATGGATTTAATTTTACGCACAACAAGTTGCCGTCCTTAACAAAAATACCTCTTACCGCAATACGCCTATTCATATTAATATCTTATCAGATTATTAATACTATTATTCTAATGTCTGTAGTACTTGTTGCATTGCGGGTGCAAAACGCTCATAAACCCTGTCCAACAAAATACCTGTTAAGCGTGACAGCGGAACGTATTCGTTAGGTACATATGTTAAAGACGACAAAACCTTAACTGAACCTTCTGTATCCCAATGTAGTACAGCAGAATCTTGTTCTTTGTCGGCCGTAGCCGACAGTATTATTGCCCCTACACGTCTAGATGCTTTTAAGATACTGGTTGATTCGATTGCCGCAACAATCTCTAGCGGATCTACGATTATTGTTTTATTACGTCTTACTATTCCAAAGTTGCCCAATTCATTGCTAATAGTGGGTTTTGGCTTTGATTCACGTAACCAATGTCTTGCGTCAAATATTAACTGTTCAAAATCTCTTGCCATTAAAAGCAATAATACACACTAGTATTAATTTATACAAAAAGTACTTAATGTAGATTATTCAACATATTAAAAATGCCCCTTTCGGGGCATTTTTTATTTTTCGTCGACTACTTCGCCTTCGATTGGCTCTTCGCCTTCTTTTTTGGCTTCTTCGCCTTCTGCTGGTTTTTCTGCTTCAGCAGATTGCTCGTACAATTTTGCACCTATTGGCATAATTTTGTCAGTAAGTTCTTTTGCGGCTGATTCGTATTCTTCTTTGCTAGAAGTTTCTGCATCGGCAACTTTTTTAGCTACTTCGATTGCTTCATCTAAAATCTTCACATCGTCTTCACTGATTTTTTCTTTATTGTCGTCTTTAAGTTTTTGAGCCTGATAAATTGCGCTATCCAATTGGTTTTTGGCTTCAACACCTTCTCGTTTAGCTTTATCATCTTCGGCATGAGCTTCGGCGTCTTGACGCATTTTTTCAATTTCTTCTTTGTCTAATCCGCCAGAACCCTGAATTGTTATATTCTGTTCTTTGCCAGTACCTTTATCTTTAGCTGTAACATTTAAAATACCGTTAGCGTCAAGATTAAATGTAACCTCTACCTGAGGAACGCCTCTAGGTGCTGGGGCAATACCGTCTAAGACAAAGCGACCCAAAGATTTATTATCTGCCGCAAATTCTCGTTCGCCTTGCAGAACATGAATTTCTACCTGATTTTGGTTGTCGGCAGCAGTACTAAATGTTTCGCTTTTGCTAGTAGGAATTGTAGTGTTGCGTTCTATAAGCTTAGTGCTTACGCCACCCATAGTCTCGATTCCAAGACTTAGTGGAGTCACGTCTAGTAGCAATACATCCTTTACGTCACCTTGCAATACACCACCTTGAATAGCGGCGCCAATTGCAACAACTTCGTCAGGGTTAACACCTTTCATTGGATCTTTGCCAAAAATTTCTTTAACTTTTGCAACAACAGATGGCATACGTGTCATTCCACCTACTAGTACAACAGCATCAATATCTTTTGCTGTTAAACCTGCGTCTTTTAATGCCTTAATACAAGGTTCTGCAGTTTTATTTATTAATTCGCCAACTAGTTGTTCTAGTTTTGCCCGGCTAAGTTTATGTTCAAAATGTTTTGGACCATCTGCGTCGGCTGTCAAAAATGGTAAGTTAATATCAATATCTTGGCTTGTGCTAAGTTCGATTTTTGCTTTTTCGGCTTCGTCTCGTAAGCGTTGCATTGCTGCGTTATCGCCAGAAATATCTATACCTTGGTCTTTTTTAAATTCAGCAACAAAATAATTTACTAAAACGCGGTCAAAATCTGCACCACCAAGATGCGTATCGCCGTTAGTACTTTTAACTTCAAATACGCCGTCACCTAGTTCTAATATAGATACGTCAAATGTACCACCACCAAGGTCAAAAACGGCTATTTTTTCGTCACCCTTGTTTTCTTTATCTAGACCGTAGGCAAGTGCTGCGGCTGTCGGTTCGTTAATTATTCGCTTAACTTCTAGGCCAGCAATTTTTCCGGCATCTTTAGTTGCTTGGCGTTGACTGTCATCAAAATATGCAGGAACAGTAATAACCGCTTCTGTTACGGGTGCGCCCAAAAATGCTTCTGCGTCTGCTTTTAGTTTTCCTAAAATCATTGCCGATACTTCTTCTGGACTATATTCTTTACCGTCCATTTTAACTTTTGTGCTGTTTCCTGATTTAACAATTTCGTAGCCCATAAGTTTTAGATCTTTTTGAACTTCTTTGTCGTTAAAGTTTCGTCCTATAAGTCTTTTAACTTCGTAAACAGTGTTTTTAGGGTTAGTAACTTGTTGGCGACGAGCTAATGCTCCTACCAGACGTTCACCCTTTTTATTAACAGCAACAACGCTAGGTGTTGTTCTTGCGCCTTCGTTATTAGATATAATTTCTGGTTTACCTGACTGCATAACAGCCATTGCGCTGTTTGTAGTTCCTAAGTCGATTCCAATAATTTTTCCCATTATTTTCCCCTATTTTTAGTAATTGATTCTGGCACTTATTATACACGAGTGCCAATAGTTATGGCAATACTAAAATTGGCACTCTACATATTTGAGTGCCAATTTAACTAATTATATAATTGTGTGTCGTCCAGTAATTTCGTCAATGCGATCAAGGTTTTTTGCGATTTCGCTGGCAGTTTCGTCATCACCCGCTAACCAAGCTATTTCTAGTTGATGCACCAATGGCATCTTTGGCGGATATTTTGCTCTTATAGTAGTAATTTCTTCTAGAGTATTTTGTTCGTTATATGAAAATAAAAATGGATCAATATCAGACATAATTATTCGCCTGACTTTACGCGGACCATTGCGTGTCTTAATACTTCTTCGTTAAGTACATAGCCTGCTTGAAGTTCTTCGGTGACTGTTTCTACAGATCCAGAACCTTCTTCCATACTTACGGCTTCGTGTAGGTTTGGATCAAATACTTCACTAACTGTTTTTATTCGTTCAACTCCCAATTTATTAAGAATATTTTCGAATTGCTTAACTGTACCAGCGACACCCTTTAAATATTCACTGTCCGCAAGATCACTTGGCGTGTTTTTTAATGCTCGTTCAAAGTTATCGATTACAGGTAACAGTTCTTTTATAACTAATGATTTATAAAACGTACCTAGTCGTGCTTTTTCTTCTTCGGCTCGTCGTCGTACGTTTACTGAATCTGCTCGTTCACGCAATAATGCATCTGTTAATTCTGACACTTGCTGCATTAATTCTTCTGCGTTTGGAATTTGTGGTGTGTTTTCTTTTTTAGACATACATACTTTCTTCTAAGGTTTTTCCTGCTCGTTCTACTAGACTCATTACATCTTTATAACTTTGGCGTGTAGGGCCCAAAACACCTATAAAGCTACGGTCGCTAAACGGGCTTCTAAATTTACTAATAATTAAACTACAGCCACTGTTGCGACCAATTGGGTTTTCGGCACCAATATAAACGCTTAGTGCTTCATTTGGTGCTGCTTCACGCAACCAAGGTTCAAGATTATCTAACAGTCTTGCAACTTCTTGGACCTGAGAAGGATGAATAAATTCGGGCTGACCAAATAAATTAGAAAGTCCACTCATATAAAGTTGGTTACCAATAGTAGCAAGTCCAAGGTTATGAGTTAATTCTACGAGTGTATCTACTGTGTTTCTAATGATTCGTTCAGGTAAACCGCCTGGGGTTGTTCGTGCTGCCAAAGCTCGTTCTGACCGCGCGCTAGGCAATAGCGGTTCCTGAGATTCGCTAATAAAGTTTACGTAAAATCTGTATCCTTTGTCGGTAGGCACACGCCCTGCACTTGTATGAGGCTGTACAATAAACCCTAATCGTTCAAGTTCTGCCATTTCGGCACGAATAGTAGCGCTAGACACTCCAAATGCCTTTGCAAGCAAATTAGATCCAACTGGGCTGGCAACTTCGGCATATTGTTCTACTATGCTGTGTAAAATAGCTTTTTGACGTTCTGTCATATCTTAAAGAGCATAACATTTTTGGCAGTCACTACGCAAGAGTGCTAAAACGCTGACTACCTAAGATATTGGACTAGTTCTTCGGCTAGTTCTTTAATTCCCGTATCTGTGTCTTTAGTTAAATTTTTGCCATTTAATAGTTCTTTAGCCGTAAAGTGAACATCATGATTAACTAAAAGCGTAAAAGCCGGGTGATCAAGTGCTGTTCTAATTTCCATGCTAGCACTGCGCAGTCGCCGCATTTTTTCGCTGTCGGTAATGCTTCCCCTAGTGCCTAAACGACTCATCCATACTTCATAACTTGGAGGTAATATAAATACCGGTCTAAATCCAGGTACAGCAACTGTAAGTTCAAGCGCTCCCTGTACATCAATTTCCATAACTGGTCGTTTTCCGTCAGAAATAGCTTTTTTTACAGATTCTATGCTGGTACCGTAACAGGTTTCGCCGTGAACTGCTTTTACTTCTAAAAACTCTTTTCGAATAACCATATCTAACATTTCTTTTGGTGTAACAAACCAGTATTCTTTTCCGTTTACTTCTAGTTCGCCGTGATTTAATCTAGGCGATCTGGTTGTATGAGAAATTACAGCTTCAAAATTAGAGTTATTGATCAAATATTCACTTATCGTGTTTTTGCCTGCAGCAGTTACGCCACACAAGACCAATAGGTCTCCTGATTTAGCTAAAGTTTTAGCTTCTTCTGGCATATTGTATGTAGATATTGCAGAATGCAAGTCCGACAGTGTTTGATGTTCCATAGTATAATTATAAGAGAAGATACAATAAAGACAAGGAGTAAAACCATTAAAGCACCACAGTTTTCACTACACGATCAAAATGGAGTATTGCGCACCAATAATGATTATTTAGGTAAATGGTTAATAATTTACTTTTATCCAAAAGACGACACTCCGGGATGCACTAAAGAAGCGTGTAATTTTAGGGACGGCCGCGAAGTTTTAAGTCAAATGGGCGCCGAAATTGTCGGAATAAGCAAAGATACTGTCGATTCGCATTCTAAATTCATTAACAAACACGATCTTAATTTTACGTTACTGGCTGACCCTGATCACTCTACAATCGAAGCTTTTGGATCTTGGGTTCCTAAAAAATTCATGGGTAAAAGTTATGTAGGAATAAACCGCGATACATATCTTATAGATCCTAAAGGAATGATAGTTAAAAAATACGAAGACGTTGACCCTAAATCTCATATAAAAGACATTATGAGTGATTTAAAAGAACTGTCTGTCTAAAATTCGTCCGAAACGCCTAAGCGTCCAAATAACAAATCTGCGCTAGAGCGCGCCAATTGATCACGGTGTTCTGTTATTGTTCCACCGGCAATAATAATTTTAATTTCTGATACTGCTAATTCAAGGTCGTCGTTTAATACAAATCTATAGTTTGTGTCAGACAAAGCAGTCGGCAACGAATCGGCTGCTTCGCGCATTCGTGCTTCTAGGTCCATTGATCGTCCGGTGCCGATTCTGTGCATCCATTCGACGTATCCTGGAGGTAGAATATAAATCGGAATAACACTACTAAAACCTAATGATCTAAATTTTGGAATAGCACTTGCCATAATAGCCATAGTCGCAGCACCTTCTTTAGGGTAGCTGTCTAACCTAGTACCGTAAAATTCATCACTGTTAGAAACCAAAAACTGCACGTACAAACCACTTTTAATTTCTTCTAGAATCGTAAAGTAGTCGCTTCTAAAGTTGTATTCGTGTCCGTCTCGTTCAAATTCGCGGCGTGGTCGGGTAGTGTCGCTTTTAACGTAGTTAATTTCCAGTTTTTCTATTATTGTAGTTTTACCGACACCTGTAGGTCCTACAAGAGCAATCAAGTCTATGGCCATGAGACGCCTGATAGTTTCGGGATTGGGTACATAGGAAGTCTGTAACTTTTTTACCCATTCAATAAAATCTTGCTTCTCCATAACCTTATTTAATCACGCTTCAGTAGTACAGTAAACGCTTCGGCAGGAATATCTACTTTTCCGAACCGTTTCATGCGCTCTTTGCCCTTTTTTTGCTTTGCTAAAACTTTTTTCTTACGAGACACATCACCGCCGTATAAACCAGTAGTAACGTCCTTCCTAAAAGCGCTAAGATCCTCACGCGCAATAAATTTGCCACCTACACCAGCTTGCAATGCAACCTGAAAGTTTTGTCTAGGAATAACGTCTTTAAGTTTTTTAACTATATCTCTGCCTAAACCGTTAGCTTCGCTGCGGTGCACCATTATACTTAGTGCGTCTACTCTGTCGCCTGCCACATAAAAATCTAATCTTACTAAATCTTCTGTTCTATAATCGTCTAATTCGTAATTAAAGCTACCGTATCCGCTAGTTATACTTTTTAGTTGATCATAAAAATCTGTCAGCAAGTTGGCTAATGGTGCTTCGAATGTTACTAAAGCTAGCTTTGCATCTATAAAACTAAGGTTTTTTTGTATTCCTCGTTTACTAATAATTAGCTGAATTACTGCTCCAACATAGTCTTTAGGGCATACAACTTCGCCCTTAATCCATGGTTCACGTATGCTAGAAATTTTACTTTGGTCAGGCAAACTACTTGCAGATTTAATATCGATTTCTTCGCCGTTACTCATAACGACTTCATAGTCGGTAGATGGGTTAGTTACCACCAAATCAAGATTATATTCGCGTTCTAATCTTGCTTTAATAATATCCATATGCAAAAGTCCCAAAAATCCAATGCGTACACCAAATCCAAGAACTGGTGAGTTTTCTGGTTCGTATTGCAAGGCAGAGTCGCTAAGACTCAGTTTATCTATAGCCTCTTTAAGCGCTAGGTAATTTTCGTTACTGTCAGGAAAAAATCCAGCATAAACAAATGGCTTAACAACTTTATAGCCTGCTAGAGCTTCGACTGATGGATTGTTAGATAATGTTACCGTATCACCAACACGCGCTTCTCTGGTGCTTTTTAGGTTTGTAACAACGTAACCTATTTCTCCTGTTTTTAAGTCGGTATTTGGTTTCATGTCTGGGCGCAGTGCACCAACTTCTAACGCTATACCGTTACTGGCGGCGCTAATCATACGAATCTGAGCACCTTTAGCGATATGACCATCCATTACACGAATATACAAAATAACTCCACGGTAATCGTCGTAGTAACTGTCAAAAATAAGTGCTCTTGTAGGTGCTGTTTCGCTTCCTTTTGGTGACGGAATTTGGTCTACTACTGCTTCTAGGATTTTTTCTACACCCATTCCTGTTTTTGCGCTAATGTGCAAAATATCTTCTTTGTTACATCCAAGAAGGCTCACAACTTCTGCACTAACTCTTTCTACATCTGCTGCAGGCAAGTCTATTTTATTTAAAACAGGAATAATTGTTAGGTCTGCGGCTATTGCTAAGTAAACATTAGCCAAAGTTTGCGCCTGAATACCCTGACTTGCGTCTACTACTAGTATTGCGCCTTCACAAGCTTCTAAACTTCGCGACACTTCATAGCTAAAATCAACATGTCCCGGAGTGTCTATTAAGTTTAGCTGGTAGTCTTTGTACTGCATTCTAACGGGGGCGAGTTTAATAGTGATACCTTTTTCGCGCTCAAGGTCCATTTTGTCCAAAAGTTGAGCCTTCATATTACGCTTATCTACTGTACCTGTGATTTCTAGTAGGCGATCAGCAAGCGTGCTTTTGCCGTGATCTATGTGCGCAATAATACAAAAGTTACGAATTTTATCCATTAATATACATTATAACAGAGGTAGTAACTTATTGAATGCGAATCGGCTTAAGAATTATCTTTTTAATCCTAGAAGTAATTGCTTGGGCTTGTTCTAATCTAAATGCAGAAGATACCAAAAGATGCGCCGCTAGTGTAACGACCGATATTGCAGCAAGCTTAAATCCAAGAGTCAAAAATCCTTTATCTGATGCGCCAAGTGGCAATAATGTAACCATCATAAAAGCAGTTAAAATAGTAAACCCACTGACCGATACGCTTCGGGTAACGTTATTCCAAAATTCTCTATCTAATATCTGGCTGTCTCGCCATAACATAATAACAAGCAAAATAAATACTTCTGATGCGGCAACAATTGATTGAGCCAACGCCAAGCCGGTTGCACCATAAGCATCAGGTCTTGCTAGCCTAAAAGCTAAGATAATATTTAACCCTATAGCAAACAACGATACTAAAAGTGGCGTAACGGTGTCTTTGTGCGCATAAAAATACCTAGAAAATAATGTATAGATTATTCTAAAAAATATAGCAATCGATAAAAAACCAAATATTAATGAAATTTGTGGCGCACCTGCCTTAAATATAATACGAGACAAGTAGCCTCTACAAAACCAAGCCAAAATAGAAGCAGGTAGCGCCAACCAAATAAGTACTTGTAGGATTAACTGAAAATCTTTTCTGAATAAATCTGGTCTGTTTTGTGCAATTCGTTCCACCAATCTAGGAAAAGCAGCCGTCGAAATTGTTGTTCCGATTAATAAAATAGGGGCAGTATGAAGCGTAAAAGCGTTTTCATAATAGGTTACATATCCATCTCCTAGTACTCTTGCCCTGTTAGTTTCTACTATACTGTTAATAGAATCAACACCTTGATCGATTGATCTTGCAGGAAGTTGTTTTAGCACTTGCATAAAGTCATGACTTTTAAAATTAATTTTTGGGCTGTAATGAAAATCAAGTCCAACCAAACCTAGCAACACAACCATAAACTGAAGCAGTGCACCTGCTAATGCACCTATACCTAGTCCAATTAATCCTATGTTTCCTCTGAATAAAAAGATGCTAGCAATAATGCATGCGTTATAAACAATAGGACCGATTGCAAAAAAGAAAAACCTGCCAAATGTTTGTTGAACCGCAGTAAGCACCCCGGAAAGTGTAAACAGCAAGGGGTTAAACGACACTAGCTTCATGATAGTTGTTGCATTATGTAACTGCTCTGGCGACAAGTTAGGCGCAACAATATGCATAAGTTGTTCGGCAAACACCAATATAATGACGCCAATAATTGCCATTATAATTGCCATAAGATTCATTAGACTGCTGCTAAGTTCCCAAACGCTACGTCGGTCGCTTTTAGCTAAACGCTCGGCCAAAACAGGCATAAATGCTACGCCTAAAACACCAGCTGCAAGTGTCAAAAAAAAGAAATCGGGTATTTTAAATGCAGCAAAATAGGCGTCTGTACTTTGGGGGCCTGTTGGCAAAAAACTACCATTAACAGCCATCGTACGCATAAATCCAAGAACTTGAGCAATCAGCATGGTTGCAACCAAAAGAGTGGCCGCACCTCCAAGGCTTATTCTTTTGTTAGCTTTTTGAAGTATTCTGTTCATTAATCTTTATTATAGATTATCGGCTCAGTAATTAAGAGTGCAATTAATACAATTTTGCTGTTTTAGGCATTAAACTGCCTTCTAATATTTTAAGTACATCTTCTGCTTCTACGGTTTCTTTGTCTAGTAAAGCAACTTTTAATAGCTCTAGGTGCTTTTTGTTGGCGACTATAACTTCGCGTGCTCGGTCAGCAGCTTCTGTAATTAAGCTTTCAACTTCGTCATCAATAACTTTTGCCGTTTCGTCACTAAACTGGCGTTCGTGAACTAATCGATCCATCATCATGCCGTCTTCGACATGAAAGACTTGATTGCGTAATTTTTTACCCATTCCCTGATTAATAACCATTTCACGAGCAAGTTCGGCTGCTTTTTGTAAGTCAGAACCTGCACCAGTAGTTACTCGGTCAGAACCGTATATAACTTCTTCGGCAATTCGACCACCTAGCATTCTAGCCAAAATGTCTTTGTATTCTACAATACTGTGATAGCTTTTATCTTCTGGCGGAATAAACCAAGTAACTCCACCCGTACCACCTCTTGGTATAATCGTAACTTTATGGACCATGTCGCTGTCTGGTAATACGTGGCCTACAATTGCGTGACCAGCTTCGTGGTAAGCTGTCATTTCTTTTTCTTTTTCGTTCATTATTCTGCTTTTGCGTTCAGGTCCAATTGCAACCTTCTCGAACGCATTAGTAACATCGCTCTGAGTAATAGTTTTGCGACTATTACGTGCTGCCAAAATTGCAGATTCGTTTGCTATGTTAGCTAAGTCTGCCCCACTACTGCCGGCAGATTTAGCTGCTAATGCATCAAGGTCGACTTTTTTGTCTATAGGTTTTTTAGAAAAATGTATCTTCAAAATTGCTTCTCGATCTTTTCGATCAGGTAAGCCAATATTTACTCTACGGTCAAAACGACCTGGTCGCAGTAGCGCTGGATCAAGAACGTCTGCGCGGTTTGTTGCAGCCAAAACAATAACTGTTTGACCTTGTTCAAATCCATCCATTTCTACTAATATTTGGTTAAGCGTCTGTTCGCGTTCGTCATGACCACCGCCCATACCACTGCCACGCTTGCGACCAACAGCATCGATTTCGTCTATAAATATAATGCTTGGAGAGTTCTTTTTTGCCTTGGCAAACATATCACGAACTCTACTTGCGCCAACACCAACAAACATTTCGACAAATTCAGAACCACTGATGCTAAAGAATGGCGCGTCTGCTTCACCGGCTACAGCACGTGCCAGCATTGTTTTACCCGTTCCCGGAGGACCAACCAAAAGTACACCCCTTGGTATGCGCGCACCAAGACCTTCGTATTTTTTAGGATTTTTTAAGAAGTCTACGATTTCGCTTAGGTCTTGCTTAGATTCTTCGCTACCTGCAATATCTGCAAATGTAATTTTATTTTTTTCGTTGCCGTACAAACGAGCCTTGCTTTTACCAAAGCTCATAGCCTGGTTGCCTTGCCCTTGTGCGCTTTTTAGCATCCATATTAAAAAGAATGCAAGTAATACGATTGGCAATATATTTATTCCAACGTTAGTCCATGCTTGACCAGAACTTACTGGGTCAACAACAGACACTTCAACGTCTCTGTTAGTTAAACCTTGTTCGTAAATACTTGATCCAGCTTCTTTACGGGATTTTTCGCTAGGCTTAGATTCGTCTTTTTTTGTTATTGTAAGTTCATCACCTTTTACTTGAATTTTTTTAATTTCTCCTGAATTTGCACGTGATACAACTTGTGAAAAAGCTACATCCTTCAGACTTTGACTTGATCCAACTGAATTAATTATTACTAGACCAAACAATGCAACAAGCACAAAAAATATTACAGTACGATAGTTGCGCTTACCGCCCTGCAAGTTAGGTTTTAAACTTTTTTTATCCATATAAAAAGTATACAGTAGCTAACTGGTCATTTACGCAAAATTTCTAGAGTTAATTTATTACTTTTTAACCAATGATTGCTTCCACAATCAATTTTTTTACCAGGCTCTAATGTTTTAGACGCAATTACTACCCTACTTACAAGTTGCTTACTAATGTCTTTAACACCGTAAAAACTCAACCTTTTTTTAATATATTCACACTCAACATCAAAAGGTAAAATTACAAAACGGCTTCTAGTAATTAATCCTTTTTTATCTAAAATAAAACTACCTAGTCCGTTTAAAAGTTCGTCTAATTCCAAATTTATTATTGATACAGACTCGTTTAATAGTAAAATTTTATCTCTACTATCCTGATTAAGATTTTTAGATAATGTTTTGCGTAGAGCGTTTCGTAAATATTTTTCGTCTTTGTTTGTACTGTCTTCTTGCCAATCTAATTTGTTTTTTTGAGCGTAACTAATTAAATCTTGTTTTTTAGTTTTTAATAATGGTCTAATAATATCCTTAGTTCTAGACATTGGATCCAGTCCGTACCTGCCTGTACCCCTTATTGTATGTAAAAAAATAGTTTCTATAAGATCATCTTGATGATGAGCAGTCAGCACCGCATCTAAATTTAACTTCTCGGTAGTTTTTCTTAAAAATTCATACCTAGCGATTCTTGCCTTTTCTTCACTGCTATTAATTCCTAGGTTAGATTTTTCTGTAACAAATTCAAAACCATAAGATTCGCTTAATTCTTTTACAAAATTTGCATCTTTTGCCGAATCTGGTCGTATTCCATGATCAAAATGAGCAACCACAAATTCGTTTAATTCTGTGTTATGAAACGAATATAGCAAATCTAATAGCACCACCGAATCTACGCCACCAGAAACGGCAACAAGGTACTTACCTTCAGGCAATTCAAAATCCATGTCATAATAATAGCAATGAATTCAAAAAAATTAGTTGAAAAGGCTTAAAAAATTTAAAATGAAAAATCTATATTTTGTAAGACACGGATTAAGCCAAGCCAATATTGATAATTTGTGGAGCGGCAGCGGATTAAATTCTCCATTGTCAGAAGAAGGAAAACTACAGGCAACACAAGCCGGAAAATCAGCCAAGTTACAAGGCTTAGTATTTGATATTGTTATTAGTTCGCCCCAAGACAGAGCGCATCATACAGCCAAAAATATTACTACAGAATTAAATTACTCGCACGACGATATAGTTTTGCATAATGGTTTTGTAGAACGAGGTTTTGGGGAACTAGAAGGAATACGCAGCAAACCAGAAACATTTAAATCATACAGTTTAGACGAATCTTCGATAGATGAATTAAATGGCGTAGAAAAATTAGTCCAGCTACAAAATAGGGCAAATGAGGCGCTAAACTATTTAAGCACTTTGCCATACGACACAATTTTAGTTGTTGCACACGGAGCGTTCGGCCGAGCGTTAAGACGGGCAGTAAATAACGAGCCTTTTAATATCCCATTAGACCCTATTCCAAATGCTGTAATAATCAAATTAATATAAAAACTCATGTTCCACCCCAGTAACTACCAGCCAAGAAAAAAGTCCCATCGTGCAGATGAGACTTTTTTCTTGGTAGCAGCGACGGGGATCGAACCTGTGACCTTAGGCTTATGAGTCCTACGCTCTAACCAACTGAGCTACGCTGCCATGCCAATAAATACAAGTATACCAAATTCTAACCTGTTAATCTAGTCTAAGCGTCGGATTCGTCTTCTATCTCGTGGCCCAAGATTTCTTCTATCAAATCTTCGATTGTTAATATTCCTACAATTTTATCGTCACGCTCTATTGGCATTAAGTGAGTTCTTGCTGCGATAAATTTTCTGAACATAGTGTCTAGTGCTGTCATACTGCCAACTACTTTAGTTTTGTGAAGTACTAGTTCTGACACCAAATAAGGCTTTTCGTCAAAATCAATATCCACTAAATCTTTCATTAATAAAATACCGTAACATTTGGTAAGATCGTCATTTAAAATCGGAATCCTACTCCAGTTTTCTTCTTTAATTTCGTCTATTTTTGCAGCATCTATTAATGTATCCATAGTTAAATAATAGGCTACATTTATATTGGTCATAATATCGCGTACGCGCTTACTACTAAGTAGCAGTGTGTTTCTAATAATTTTTACTTCGTCTTCGTCTAGTTCACTGTCGTTGTCTGTTGCATGTTCAGAAATTATCACTCCAAGTTCGTGTTTACTGTGTAGTTTTGCTAAATCTCGGCCAAACAAATTGTCTAGCAATAACTGCAAAGGCTTAGATACCGGGTACGATATAACGATCATTGTGTGCAATATTGGTGCCAGTCTGGCAGTAAAATGAAGCGCATGTTTAACAAAAATTGCTTGTGGAAATATTTCTCCAAAAACAACAATTAATAACGTACTGGCGATTCCGGCTATTATTCCATTAAAATGATGTTCTAAAACTAACGAGGTAGTAGAAATAACTGCAACGTTAGTTAACAAAATACTAGCTAAGCTTAGGTGACTATTTTCGCGCAATAAAAGTACTTTATTTGCGTCTGCATTACCTGTTCGTGCTTTTCTGCGTAAATCAGAAATAGACAGCGACATTAAAGACAAATTTAACCCAGAACAAATTGCCGAAAGTGTTATTAAAAGTAAGATTTCTACTATAAGTTTTATTGTGTCCATGAAATAGATGCTAATAGTACGATATTTACCCCTGTTTAGCAAGGTGCTTTTGGCTACTAATACTTAATGAACATATAATACAAACAGAATGAATCCCAAAATCAAAAAAAATAGTCAACCAACCGGTAGTCTTAAAGGACTTTTTACGTCTATTTTTGTAATTATATTTATAGGCTGTGTGCTTGCTTTTGCCGTAAAACTCCCTACAAATATTTTGCCTAGCAATGCCATAAACAAACCTCAAGTAGAAGGTCAATCAACTATAGAAGAATACGTAGCACCAGAAGATAAATCAGAGCCATATTTTGCCACAAGCGACGCTAAACAAAGTTATTACAAAGTTACTAACGTTGTAGACGGCGACACAATTAAGGTTAGTATTGCAGACAAAATAGAAACAGTAAGACTTATAGGCATAGACACACCAGAAACAAAAGATCCGCGCAAACCTGTGCAATGTTTTGGTAATGAAGCGTCTAGCTACACCTACAAATCTTTGTTTAATAACTCAGTAAAATTAGTACAAGACAATAGCCAACAAAACCGAGACAAATACGGCAGACTATTAAGATACGTATATTTGTCAGACGGAACATTGTTTAATTTGTCGTTAATAAACTTAGGTTTCGCTTACGAATACACTTACAAAGTTCCTTACACTTATCAAACAGAATTTAAAGATGCCGCACATGAAGCGCAAATTAATAATGTTGGTTTGTGGAACAAAAATACTTGTAACGGAAAAAAATAACCAGCTAAGTACTTAGCTGGTTATTTACATTTATTCTAATGCTTAGATTTGTCGTAAAATACTATCGACTTGCACCAGAGTTGGATGCGCTGTTGGTAAAAATTCAAAACTTAGACCAGATTTTGTGATATTCATTTTTGCTTTTCCTTTTTTTTGCTTTGTTCTTAACTGTTAAGATTTTTATTTGATATTTGTTTTTGATCTAAAACTATTTAATAATAGCTTATTTTTGTGTTTTTGTCAATATGATTATGCTTAGATGTTACTTCACTGCTTGTTAAATTTACTTAAAATGTGCATAATAAAAAGCGTAAGGGGTATAATACCATGAGTAAAGATCACCAAAAGCGTGAAACTAAAAAGCCAAAAAAAGCTAAAGCATAAATAAGGCTAAACGCACTAATAAAAGAAGTTCCTAAATAGGTGACTTCTTTTTAGTTTAGTGGGGCATAATAATTTATTGTTATACTTAAATTATGGATTTATTAAAATACAGATGGTCTAAGAC
>Ga0194035_1000961_pt1 | contig 15791 bp, 16 predicted proteins | sample JunL2320m_MetaG_FD_148680 | JGI IMG/M metagenome (GOLD analysis project Ga0194035, IMG submission 148680) | Anoxic zone freshwater microbial communities from boreal shield lake in IISD Experimental Lakes Area, Ontario, Canada - Jun2016-L239-20m | ecosystem: Environmental > Aquatic > Freshwater >...
ATCCAGGCCGGTGGGCTCCGGGCCGAACATCAGCACGTCCCCGGGCCGATACTCGATATCGGCGTATGACCGCTCGGCATGCGCGGTGAACGCAAACACCCGTGCCCCGTCTAGTGCCGCCCACGCATCGTCCAACGAGGCGTGCACCGTCACCGACGCTAGATCGTGGTAGTCCAGTCCAGCCCGGCGCACCTTGGGCTCAGAAAGGTCGAAACCCAACGGCTGGACCAGATGCAGTTCGCATCCGGTGGCCGCCACCATCCGGATCGCATTACCGGTGTTCGGCGCGATCCGCGGGGAGAAGAATAGGATTTTGAACACGCATTCCTCCCGCTTCTCTCGCCGGCGAAGGCAACGATGAACATTTATCTGGATGTCGACGGTGTCCTACTCAACCATGACGGCACCCTTGCCAACCACGCAGCCGAGTTCCTGGCTGCAATCGTGCACAGCGGCCACCCGGTTCACTGGCTGACCACGCGGTGTCGCGACGGCGATGCCTCAGGCGTCGTCGCTGTTATCGGCAGACTCGTGCAGCCGTCCACGGCAGAACTCCTGACCTCGATCAAGCCGACGTCCTGGGCGACAAGCAAGCTGGAGGCTATCGACCTGAGGAGTCCCTTCATCTGGTTCGACGACCAACCCCTGCAGTTCGAGATCGAAGAACTACAGGAATGCGGTCTCGTGGACCGCTGGGTGAAGGTCGACCTGCGCAGCGAGCCGGATCAGTTGGCAACACTGCTGCTGCTTGGTGAATCGTGATGCTCGGCGAGTCAGTTCGGCGATCCGAATGCCTTCTCGTCGACCTTCTTGCGTTCCAACGAAATACGGGACAGCACCGGAATCTTGCGTGCCTCCGCCTCAAAGATTCCCTTGAGGATCTGCCTATTGGCCTCGAACTGCCAGCCGGGCCTATCCACCCCGTAGATCTGACGCTGTTCGGCATTCATCAGACCGGCTACGGCAGTGCCCAGCAGGTGCGGAAGATAGGTGGCCGGCTTCCAGGCGACGGAAGCAGGGAGAGCCATCTCTTTGAACCAGACGGTGTCGCTGCCCACCGCGAGCAGTGGAGTCATGCCTTCGATATAGGCGTAGAGGTCCTTCTCGGTGGTGGGCACGTCATCGACGTTGCATCCCGTCAGTCGTGCTGCGATGACCTGTTCATTAAGGTAAGTCTCCTTATCGGCAGCGCTCAGGGCCGGACCGAAGGAATCGGTAACGCGAAGCACCATCCACTGGAGAGTGTTGTGCACCCACAGCAACAGGTCGGGCTCATCGGCGTGATAGGTACGACCCGATACCGGATCAGTAGCCGTCACACGGTGATGGATATTCGCCAGTACCTCAGCGGCGCGGTGTGCCGCCGCCGTATCCCCGTAGGTGAGTGTGCGACCGTAAAGGGCGGTGAGTTCGGCGCGAGAGGCGGGATTCGTTCGAAAGGCCGATGCCTGATCGATCATGTGCATGACCATCGGGTGCAGCATCTGCAGTGTCGCCGCCCCGTGCGCGGCCAGTCCCATCTGCGGTAGGGCCGAGACACGCCAGGTGACACTGTCGGCACCGAATAGGCCGTCATCGGCGGTGTGACCGGAGAACCTGATGCGGTCGGGACGGCGGCTTACCGGCGTGGTCGTCATCCAAGGATCATTCCACGCCCAGTTACGGGACGAAGACCATTTTGGCCGCAGGTTCGACCATGGCGTCCGGTGCTTCGTCGAATGTAGCGACCCTGGTGATGATCGCACCGGGGTCGAGTCGTCCGGAGGTCACGAGATCCAATACCGCCGGCGCTGTCGCCCGGGCGTGCACCCGGCTGATCTCGTACCGCATGCCCTTCAGATACATGGACTGCAGCGGCAGCGTCGCCGTTGCAGTCGCGCCCCCGGACACACTGGTGCAGGTGCCGCATGGTGCGGTGGCCGACAGTGCAAGATCACGACCCGGATCCAGCACGCAGGCATCTACGGTGATCGGGAACCGTTCGTCCCCGACGGCATCCCCCAGCGCGTCCAGTGGCGCATCCACCGCGATGGCACCGAGAGTTGTTGCGAGCCGGAGCCGTTCGGGATCTTGGTCGACATAGACGATGCGTTCGCTGCCGAGCGCGACCGCAGAGGCGACCGCGTACAGCCCGACTGAGGGTGCGAGTCCGCCGACGACGAGAACCGCCGCGCCCGGCATCTCCGAAAGGGGCCCTGCCACACAGCGGTAGCCGTCGCTGACATTGTCCGGGATGCCGGCGGCGATCACCGGGTCTATGCCATCGGGTAGCGCCAGCAGCGCGTGATGGGCGAATGGCACGCGCACCAGATCGGCGAGCGCTCCGCCGAGGTCCACACCGCCGTGCGGCCCGAGTCCGAACGCGGTGCCGGGCGGGACGGCGGCACAGGCGTTGGAATGTCCGCGGCGGCAGGGCGCGCAGTCCCCGCAGCTTGCCTGGAACGGAACGATGACTCGCTGTCCGCGGGTTAGTCCGGTTACCGCGTCGCCGAGGTCGACGATCTCGCCCACCATCTCGTGCCCCATCGCAAACGGCGGGGTGATCGGATAGAGCCCGAGTGCTATCACGGGGTCAAGATCGCAGCGGGCTACGGCCAGTGGGCGCACTAGCGCGTCGCGCGGGTCGGTCACTCGTGGATCGGCGCATTCCTGCCACGCGAGATCACCCGGTCCGCTGAATACCAGATGTCGCATGACTCAGCTTCCGATCAACGCTGCGCCGGTCGCGAAGATGACGACGAAAACCCCGACGATCAACACACTGAAACCCCCGGCCCAGGTCGCCAAAATCAGCGCGATGACGCATGCACCGAGCCACCAGCGCTGAAAGCGCCTAGTCTCCATCTCTAACCTCCCGACAGCAATTTATTACATGTGCGACATGATCTGGGGTTATGCCGCACTCGTCTGACCGCGAATTCACCGGTCATGACTTCCGCGACGAGGACCTCACCGGCATGCGCACTGAGCAGGTGGTGTTCACCGAATGTGACTTCAGTGGCGTCAACTTCTCCGAGTCGACACATCTTGGCTCGGCATTCCGCAACTGCCGATTCGTGCGGAGCACTCTGTGGCACAGCACCTTCCGGAACTGCAGCATGCCGGGATCGACATTTGAAGATTGCCGGATGCGTCCGATCATCTGCGAGGAGGTCGACTTCACACTTGCAGTGCTGGTGCGGGCCGATCTGCGCAAGGCGGTGCTGCGTGGCTGCGATCTGACCGGTGCACGCACCCAGGGCCTGAAGCTCGACGAGGCGGATCTACGCGGTGCACGTATAGATCCCACCCTGTGGACGACGGCGGCCGCTGGCCTTCGCCGCCGCGCACGGCCTCGACGTCTCGGGGAAGTGATCCGCGATTAGGCTGGTGCCGTGAACTTCGTCCACATCGACTACCTCCTCACGACTCTGATAGCACTCTTTGCGGTGATGGGAATTCCCTCCCTGCCCCCGGTTTTCCTCGCGGCGACCGCTGATCTCGGGCCGGGCGAGCAGCGCAAGGTCGCACTCCAGACCGCGCTTGCGGTGGCAGTCACCTTGACGGTGTCGTTCTATCTTGGGTCGTACATCCTCGACCTGTTCAAGATCGACATGGACGCCTTCAAGGTGGCCGGTGCGCTTGTGGTGGCCAACATGGCCTGGGGCATGATCATGGCCCGGCCGAGCGCGATCATGGACACCCACGGCAAGAACCCTGCGGTGATCCCCTTGGGAATCCCGAAGACCGCAGGCCCGGGCGCGATTGCCACGGTCATTGCCCTGGGTGATCATCACGCCGCGAAGAGGATCGGGGAGGGCAACCTGTTCGTCATCATCGCTGTGAGCGTCATTGCGCTTGCGTTCATGCTTGGTTCGAGCCAGCTCCATCGACTTCTGGGTGAGGCTGGACTGAGCATTGTGAACCGGATCTTCGGCCTGCTTCTGCTGGCGATCGCGATCACGTCAATCCTGGGTTCGCTGCTGCAGTATTTCCCCGGATGGGCCGGCAAGTAGCGGACTGAACTTGTCATAGGGTCCCGCTAACATCAAACACATGTTCGAAGAATTCAGTGATTCCGCGGTGGTGGATGTCATCGGGGATGCGGCTTGTGCTGAGAATGTGGCGTGTGCCCGCCGGTTGGCGGCGATCGCCGAGCTCTATGAGCGGCGACAGATTCCGGTGGAGGATGGCCAGGGGCGCCAGTTGTGGCGGATTGATCCCTGGGAGGCGGTGGCTGCCGAAGTCGCCGCTGTCCAGACGATTACTGCGGCGGCGGCCGGTGGGTTGTTGCACTATGCGGTCTGTCTGCGTGAGCGGTTGCCTCGGGTGGCGGCGGTGTTCGCGACCGGGGTCATTGATTTTCGGTGCGTCCGGATGATCGTGGCCCGCACGCTACTCGCGATCGACGCTGATGTGATGGCCGCGATCGATGCCGAGTTGGCCGAGACGGTGCCGACGTGGGGCCCACTGTCGGTGCACAAGATGCAACAGAGCGTCGATCGCATCGTGGTCCGCCATGATCCGGATGCGCGGCGGCGTACCGAGTCGCGGGCCCGGGGGCGTTACGTCGAGTTTGTCCATGATCGCGCCACGTCGTATCTGTCGGGTCAGTTGCATCAGACCGATGCCACGCTGCTTGATCGGCGGCTCAGTGCGCTTGCGCACACGGTGTGCGATGACGATCCACGCACGGTTGAGCAGCGTCGTGCTGATGCGTTGGGTGCCCTGGCCGCCGGTCACACCTTGTTGGCCTGCGCGTGCGGATCATCGGCCTGCGCGGCCGCCTGCAACGGTTCACCGCCGCCCGCGGTGGTCGTCCATGTGGTCGCCGAGGCTGCGGTACTGGAGTCCGCGGATGGCTCCGATGTGCATGGTGAGCGCGATGAGGACAACACGTTCGAGATGATCACCACCCGGGAGCGCCTCGTCGAGGTGGTCAGGGAGTCGCGCTGTCCGAAGGCACCACGCCCGGCGGTACCGAGTGCAACCCCGGGGTTCGGGTTCGTGGTGGGTGGAACAGCGGTGTCGGCCAATGTTCTCGCCGATCTTGCGGCCCGCGGGATCGCCGAACTGCGCCCGGTAGTTCATCACGGTGATAGTCCACCTGAGCCGCGTTACCGCCCGTCGGCGGTGTTGGCGAACTTCGTTCGTTGCCGCGATCTGACATGCCGCTTTCCCGGGTGTGACTGTCCGGCGGACTTCTGCGATATCGATCACACGGTTCCCTACGATCTCGGCGGGCCCACGCACGCCTCCAACCTCAAAACGCTGTGCCGAAAACATCATTTACTGAAAACATTTTGGTGCGGACCCGACGGCTGGCACGACGAACAACTCTCCGATGGCACCGTGATCTGGACCGCGCCCACCGGGCACACCTACCGCACCCAACCTGGTAGCAAGTTGCTCATACCAACACTGTGCAAACCCACCGGAACGCTGAATATTGTTCGGCGTAAATCTGATTCCACCGGGCGCGGCGCGATGATGCCCAGACGCCAACGCACGCGCTCCGGCGATCGGGGCCACCGAATACTGACCGAACGACGCCGCAACGCCCTGCGCAACTAGCGGGCCGACTGCAGCCGGATCTTCCATCGCACGAAGCTGAGGTAGCCCACGCTCAGTAAGGCGAGCATCGCCATATCGAACAGCCAACTCGACGCCGTGTGTTCCCACCAACGGTCCTTCGGTGTCAACGGCCCGGGTACCAGCGTCGTCAGGTCCACCGTCGAGGCCGATGCAGCGAATCCCCACCGCGCCGGGGTGAACCAGGACATCTGATCGAGCACCAGCCGGTTGGTCACCGGGATCATGCCGCCGGAAAACACCAACTGGCTCATGATTGCGACGACCAGCAGCGGCATGATCTGTTCATTCGATTTCGCCAGCGCAGACAGCGCCAGGCCCACCATGGCCGCGGCGACGGTCGTGGCAGCCATGCTGATGAACAGTTCGAGTGTCGCGCTTCCGAGCATCGTCGCGCCCTGGGTCGGTGCGCCTTTACCGATGATCGTGATCGCGGTGACGATCGCAGACTGCAGAACAGCGAACAACGAATACACGCACACCTTGGCCAACAGATAGGCCGTCGTCGACAACCCGACCGCCTGTTCGCGCCGGAAGATTGGACGTTCGCCGATCAGATCACGGATGGTGAGCGCGGTGCCCATGAAGATCGCACCGACGTTGAGCAGCACCAGGATCTGCCCCGGCTCGTTGGGGGCATCGCCCATCGGATCGGGTACCCCGAACCCGGCAGTGCCGGGCACCGCGAGTGACAGCACGCCCATGATGAACGGCAGCAGCGCCAGAAAGATGAAGTACCCGCGGTCGGAGATGATCAGTCGGGCTTGTCGGCGCACGATCGTGGAGAATTGTCTCGCCAGGCTGGTGTGGGTGGGCTCGCCGATATCCGACGGCGCCTCGACCGGTGGCGGCGGGGGCGTGGGCCCGGTCAATGCGAGGTAGCGGTCGCTGGCGGCCTGCGGATCACCGGCGACAGTGCTGAAGATGTCGGCCCAGTTGGTGGTTCCCATCGCCGGGCCGATTTGCGCCGGCGACCCGCAGAACGCCGTCTTGCCGCCCGGTGCCAGCAGCAGGACCTGATCGCAGACATCGAGGTAGGTCAACGAGTGCGTCACCACCAGCACCACACGGCCGGCGTCGGCCAGATCACGCAGCATCGTCATCACCTGGCGGTCCAGCGCCGGATCCAGACCCGATGTCGGCTCATCGAGGATGAGCAGTGACGGGCCGGTCAGCAATTCCAGTGCCACCGATGCGCGCTTGCGCTGCCCGCCGGAGAGCCGGTCGACGCGGGTGTCGGCATGCTGTGTCATCTCCAGCTCGCTCAGAACCTCCGCCACCACCTGCTGGCGGTCTTCCCTGGTGGTATCCGGCGGCAGTCGCAACTCGGCGGCATACATCAGCGCCTGATTGACTGTCAGTTGGCCGTGCACCACATCGTCCTGGGGCACCATGCCGATCCGCGAGCGCAGTGAGGCATAGTCGGCATGGATGTTGCGGCCCTCGAAGGTCACCGTCCCGCTCGTCGGGTGGGTGTAACCGGCGATCAGCCTCGCCAGGGTGGACTTACCCGCACCGGACGGACCGATGATCGCTGTCAGGGTGCCCGGCCGGGCGGTCAGCGAGATATTCTCCAGCAGGGTTTTGTTGTTCTCAATCGTCCAGGTGACGCCGCGAACATCGAGTCCGCCGGTTCCGGTCGCCGCCGCGGTCTCTGTGCGCCGCAACAGGTTTCCGCCGGTGAAAACAAGATCGATATTGCCGATCGTGACGACATCGCCCTCGTTCAACAGCACTTTTGTCACCCGGTCGCCGTTGACGAAGGTGCCGTTGATCGAGCGGTTGTCGATGATCTCCGTCCCGCCCGGGGTCGGAATCAGCGTCGCGTGGTGGCGCGAGGCCAGTACGTCGGGGATGACGATGTCGTTGTCCGTCGCCCGGCCGATCGTCAGCGCATCCGGCGGCACCTCAGGTGATGAGCCGGGACGCAGAATCTTGAGCATCGACGTCGCCAGGTTCGACGTGGATCCGCCGCGCGCGGATGACGGGCCCATCTGAGTCGGCGCTGCATCCAGGGAAACCGGAACCCGCCGCAGTGTCGCGGGTTGTGCCGGCCCCGGCATCATCACCGTCGAGTTCTGCGGAGGCCGGCCAGGCGAACCCTGCTGCCTCCCCAGTTCGAAACTAAGCGGGGGGCCGTCCGGGTTGCCGAGGTTGACCGTGGTGTCGTCGACGATGTCGACCTCCTGGACCCGCCGGCCGTGGACGAACATCCCGTTGAGTGAGCCGTTGTCGATTGCCACCCACCGGCCCCGGTCGAACCGCAGCACGATGTGCGCGCGCGAGACCAGGGGATGGGCCAGGCGAATATCGGCCCGCAGATCCCGGCCGACCACGACGTCATGTCCGGCGGCGAAGGTGCGCGGCGGCCCGTTGTACCGAACGGTCAGCACGGGCGCGAGAGGCTGGCTCATCGGCGATAACTCTACGGGCCGCCGGTCACTACGCAGCGTGTCCGCGTGTAGATGGTCGGCATGCACTTATTGCAATGGGTGCACAGCGATCGCACCGAGTGCTCGTCGCCGTCGGTCCGGATGCGGTTGATCAGGTCGGGTTCGGCAAGCAGTGCACGTCCCATCGCGACGAAGCCGAACCCTGCGGCCATCGCCTTATCCATGGTCTCCCGGTTGGTGATCCCGCCGAGCAGGATCAGCGGCATCGTGAGCTCGCTGCGGAACCGCTCGGCATCGCGGAGCAGGTAGGCATCCCGGTAGGGGTACTCGCGCAAGAACTTCTTACCGGTCATCCGCATACCCCAGCGCAGCGGCGGGGGGAATGCGGCCGCGAACTCTTTAATCGGTGAGTCGCCGCGGAACAGGTACATCGGATTGACCAGGGAGCTGCCCGCAGTCAGCTCAAGTGCGTCGAGTCCGCCGTCATCCTGCAGCCACCGTGCGGTCTGCAGTGCCTCCTCGATAGTGATGCCGTCGCGCACCCCGTCGGCCATATTCAACTTGGCTGTCACCGCGATCGTCGCCGGGGTGTCCTTATCCACCTCGCGGCGCACCGCCAGTGCGATACCGCGTGCCACCTTGGCGCGGTTCTCCAGTGATCCGCCGAATTCATCAGTGCGCCGATTGATCAGCGGGGACAGAAATGAACTCGCCAGATAGTTGTGGCCGAGGTGGATCTCGACCGCATCGAAGCCGGCGTCGATGGCCAGCCGCGCCGCGCTGGCATGGGCGGCGATCACATCGTCGATGTCACCACGGCTGGCGTGTTTGGCGAAGCGCATCCCGATCGGGTTGAAGAACCGGACCGGTGCCAGCGCGCGAGCCTTGTTGGACGCGGCGTTGGCGACCGGGCCGGCATGGCCGATCTGTGCGCTGATCGCAGCTCCCTCGGCGTGCACGGCATCGGTGAGGCGGCGTAGTCCGGGCAACGCCTCGGGTCGCATCCACATCTGCTTGCCGTCGGTCCGGCCGCCCGGGCTGACCGCGCAGTAGGCGACGGTGCTCATGCCGACACCGCCTGCGGCGATCGCCCGGTGGAACCCGATCAGGTCGTCGGTGACCAGAGCCCCGGGCGTCCGGCCTTCGAAAGTGGCCGCCTTGATGATCCGGTTGCGCAACGTGATCGGACCCAGTTTCGCTGGGCTGAAAACATTCGGTGCACCGTCCATAGGCAGAATGTAGTCGTGCTCGCAGAAACCCTGGACGGCAAGCTCACCCGCGACGAGATCTTCGTCGACCTCGCCAAGCGCGTCGCAGTTCTGACGGCGGCCGGAAACACCCCGGGCCTGGGCACGGTCCTGGTGGGTGATGACCCCGGTTCGCACGCCTACGTGCGCGGTAAGCATTCCGACTGCGCCAAGGTCGGTATCACCTCGATCCGCCGAGACCTGCCCGCCGACGTCAGCCAGGAGCGTCTCAACGACACGATCGACGAACTCAACGCCAACCCGGACTGCACCGGCTACATCGTGCAGCTGCCGTTGCCGCGCCATCTCGACGAGAACGCCGCCCTGGAGCGCATTGACCCGGCTAAGGATGCCGACGGCTTGCACCCCACCAACCTGGGCCGACTCGTCCTCAACGAGAAGGCACCGCTGCCCTGTACACCGCGAGGCATCGTGTACCTACTGCGCCGCTACGACGTACCGATCGACGGTGCGCACGTGGTGGTGATCGGCCGCGGTGTCACCGTCGGCCGACCACTGGGCCTGCTGCTGACTCGACGCACCGAAAACGCCACAGTGACATTGTGCCACACCGGAACTCGCGATCTGCCATCGTTGACGAAGCAGGCCGACATCATCATCGCCGCTGTTGGTGTGCCGCATATGTTGACCGCCGATATGGTTCGACCCGGCGCGGCTGTGGTCGATGTCGGAGTCAGCCGCGTCGACGACAAACTCACCGGTGATGTTGCGCCGGACGTGTGGAGTGTCGCGGGGCACGTGTCGCCGAATCCGGGTGGTGTCGGTCCGTTGACGCGGGCATTCCTATTGACCAATGTGGTGGAACTGGCAGAAGCGGCTCGATGAACGTCCAGGAACGTACTCGTGACCTGGCGCGGGCGCAGTGGCCGATCCTCACGGTCGTGGCGATTTTCTTCATTGCGATGGTGCTCGTGGCAGCCGGTTTCTGGCGCCGCGGCGCCCTGCTGATCGGCATCGGGGTGGGCGTGGCCGCAGGACTGCGGCTACTGCTGCCCGATGAGCAGGCCGGCCTGCTGGTGGTGCGCTCCAAGCGACTGGACTTTGCCACCATGGCGGTGGTCTGCACGGCAGTGGTCTATATCGCCTTCACCATCGACCCGCTGGGAACCAGCTAGCGGACGAGAATCAAGCCAGAGTGGCCCGGACGCACACGGTGACGTACGGCATCGCCAGTCCGGTTGAATTGGCCAGTGACGGATGGGTGGCCAGCAGTTCGCGGACTTCGTCGAGGGTGCGGGTGCGAACCTCGGCAGGTGAGGTGATGCAGTAGCTGCGCGAGACGACGTAATCGATCAGGGTCTGCGGCGTGATGTAGTTGGTCCACTCCACCTCATGGGTCTCGGTGCGGGTGAACGGCTCCGGTAGGTCCACTGTCGCGCTGTCCCGGTCATGCTCGAGACCGACGATCCGGCCGAAGTCCTTGACCCAACCCAATCGTTCGTCGCGGGTGTTCCACAGAATTCCCAGCCGACCGCCGGGCCGCAGCACCCGGGTGATTTCGGCCACTGCGCGCCCCTGATCGAACCAGTGCCAGGCCTGAGCCACCAGCACTGCGTCAACGGAGTCGTCGGGCAGTGGGATCTGTTCGGCAGAGCCCAGCAGTGCGGGTGTTTCGGGCAGCGCGGAGCGCAACATGTCCAGCATCTCAGCGATCGGATCGACGGCGATGACTCCCAGGCCCCGTTCCACCAGTCGGGTGGTGAGCTTGCCGGTTCCGGCACCGAGGTCGAGAACGTCGCTCGCGTCCCAGCTGTCGGTGGGGGCCAGTAACCAGTCAACGGCCTCCGGTGGATAGGAGGGCCGGCCCCTCTCATAAGCGGCGGCCTGCGACCCGAATGACAGCGAGCGTTCGCGGCACGGGTCGTTCACGTGTCGCCGTCGGCCAGGGCGAGGGTCTCGCGGATCAATGCGCCCACCGACTCGATCTCGAGCAGGAAGCCGTCATGGCCGTAGATCGACTCGACCACTTTCAGACCGGTGCAGCCGGGAAGCAACTCGGCGAGTTCGGACTGCAGCCGCAATGGATAGAGGCGGTCGGAGGTGATCCCGCCCACCACCACCGGGACCGCACAGGAACTCAGGGCGGCATTCACCCCGCCGCGGCCGCGACCCACATCGTGATTGGACAGTGTCTCGGTCAGAGCCACATAACTGCCGGCATCGAAGCGTCGGATCAGCTTGAGCCCGTGGTGCTCCAGGTAGCTCTGCACCGCGTAGCGACCGCCGGCCAGTGGATCCTCGTCGGCCTGGGCGTCGTTTCCGAACCGGGTATCCAACTCGGTTTCACCGCGATAGGTGAGGTGCGCGAATCGGCGTGCCAGCTGCAGGCCGTTGTCCGGCGAGCGGCCGGTGTCGTAATAGTCCCCACCCTGCCAGTTCGGGTCGGAGGTGATGGCCGCGATCTGGGTGGTTTGGGTGCCGATCTGGTCCGCGGTCGCCCGCGCCCCCACCGCCAGCACCAGCGCGGCCCGCACCCGTTCGGGGTAGCCGATCATCCACTCCAGCGCGCGCGCCCCGCCCATTGAGCCGCCGACGACCGCGGCCACCTCAGTGATGCCGAGAGCGGCCAGCGCGGCCGCATCGGCGTTGACCTGATCCCGCACCGTGATCGTCGGAAACCTTGAGCCCCAGGGCTTTCCATCACGGGCCAGTGAACTGGGCCCGGTGGACCCGCGGCAGCCGCCCAGCACGTTGGTGGCCACCGCGCACCAGCGGTTGGTGTCGATCGGTGCACCCGGGCCGGCGATACCGCCCCACCAGCCGGGTATCCGGGAGTCCCCGGTGAGCGCGTGCAGAACCAGGACGACGTTGTCGCGATTGGGGGACAGGTCGCCCCAGCGCTGCACGGCGATCGAGACATCGTCGATCACCGCTCCGCTTTCCAGCGTCAGCGGGCCGATGTCGACGATGTCGAGTTCACCTTCGGCGGGCAGTTCCATGATTCGCTCGTGCGACAGGGTCACGTCGCGCTCCCTGCGAAGCCGCGCTCAAGATCGGCCAGGATGTCATCGATGCCCTCCAGCCCGACGGCGAGCCGAACCAGGCCGGGGGTGACGCCTGAGGCGAGTTGCTCCTCGGCGGACAGCTGCTGGTGTGTGGTCGATGCCGGGTGGATCACCAGGGATCGCACGTCACCGATATTGGCGACGTGGCTGTGCAACCGCAGGGCGTTGACGAACGCTTTGCCCGTCTCGATTCCGCCGGCGAGTTCGAAGGACAGCACCGCGCCCACGCCCTTAGGCGCCAGCGCGCGGCCGCGGTCGTACCAGGGCGAACTAGGTAGCCCGGCGTAGTTGACGCTCACTACATCTTTGTGGCCGGCGAGGAACTCGGCGACCTTCTGGGCATTGGACACGTGACGCTCTATCCGCAGGCTGAGCGTTTCAAGTCCCTGGGCGATCAGGAAGGCATTGAACGGCGACGCGGCCGAACCGAGATCGCGTAACAGTTGGACCCTGGCCTTCAGTGCGTAGGCCGGTGCGCCCAGGTCGGCGAACACCACGCCGTGGTAGCTGGGGTCCGGTTGGGTGAACCCCGGGAACTTGCCGCTGGTCCAGTCGAAATTCCCACTGTCGACGATCACACCGGCGATCGCCGTGCCGTGGCCACCGAGGTACTTGGTGGCCGAGTGCACGACGATGTCCGCGCCATGGGCGATCGGCTGAATCAGATAGGGCGTCGCGATGGTGTTGTCCACGATCAACGGCACCCCGTTGTCATGGGCGACCTTCGAAACACCTGGGATGTCGAGGATGTCGATCTGCGGGTTGGAGATCGTCTCGCCGTAGAAGGCCTTGGTGTTGGGCCGTACCGCCGCCCGCCAGGAGTCGAGGTCGTCGGCATCGTCGACGAACGTGGTCTCGATGCCGAGTTTGGGCAGCGTGTAGTGCAAGAGGTTGTAGGTGCCGCCGTACAGCCGCGGACTGGAGACGATGTGGTCACCGGCGCCGGCGATATTGAGGATCGCGAAGGTTTCGGCTGCCTGTCCCGACGCCAGGAACAATGCCGCCACCCCGCCCTCGAGTGCGGCGATGCGCTGCTCGACGACGTCGGTGGTGGGGTTCATCAGCCGGGTGTAGATATTGCCGGGCTCGGCCAGCCCGAACAGTGCGGCGGCGTGGTCGGTGCTGTCGAAGGTGTAGGACGTGGTCTGGTAGATCGGCAGCGCCCGGGCGCGGGTCGTGGGGTCCGACGTCTGACCTGCGTGGATCTGCTTTGTCTCGAACGACCAATCTGCTTCGGGGTTAGTCATGTGCCATGGCCTCCTTGAGGTATGGGCAGGTTTCCCTGCCTCCTTAGGGGCCCGTCAGGGCGGGCCCGCGCTTGCCGTGAAGCCGACTGCGACTGCACAACCTGGTCATCACCCGAGGCACCCCACCGCGGTTGGAGGGTTGCCGGCCAGCAAGCCGGGGCTTGACGCTGACACTCATGACCGGCTCGAATTCTAACTCAAACCTGCGGTGGCTGGCTAGCCGGTCTGAGCACGGGCGAAGCTACTGATCAGTAGCCGCATCCGCCCTTGTAATGTTGGCCCGGCGAGCGCTCGCTCGCCGTTGTGCAGGAGGAAGAGCGACTCACATGTCGAGCGGACACAAGATCAAGGTCGAGGGCACCGTTGTCGAGCTCGACGGCGACGAGATGACGCGAATCATCTGGAAGCTGATCAAGGACACTCTGATCCTGCCGCACCTCGATGTGAACCTCGAGTACTACGACCTGGGCATGGAGCATCGTGACGCCACCGACGACCAGGTCACCATCGACTCGGCTAATGCGATCCTCAAACACAATGTCGGCGTCAAGTGCGCCACCATTACTCCCGATGAGGCCCGTGTCAAGGAGTTCGACCTCAAAAAGATGTGGCTGTCCCCAAACGGCACCATCCGAAATATTTTGGGCGGCACTATTTTCCGCGCGCCCATTGTCATCTCCAATATCCCGCGCCTGGTACCGGGCTGGACCAAGCCGATCATCATCGGCCGGCACGCCTTCGGTGATCAGTACCGCGCCACCAACTTCAAGGTGGACCGGCCGGGCACAGTCATGCTCAGCTTCACCCCCGATGACGGCAGCGAGCCGATCGTGCACGAGGTGGTGCACATTCCCGAAGACGGCGGCGTCGTCATGGGAATGTACAACTTCAAGCGCTCGATCCAGGACTTTGCCCGCTCGACGTTCAGCTATGCCCTGGTACAGAACTATCCGGTGTACCTGTCGACCAAGAACACCATCCTCAAGGCCTATGACGGCATGTTCAAGGACGAGTTCCAGCGGATCTTCGACGAGGACTATAAGGAGCAGTTCGACGCCCGTGGGCTGACCTACGAGCACCGCCTGATCGACGACATGGTGGCCTCCTGCTTGAAGTGGGAGGGCGGCTACGTCTGGGCGTGCAAGAACTACGACGGAGATGTGGAGTCCGACATCGTGGCCCAGGGTTACGGCTCACTGGGCCTGATGACCTCGGTGCTGCTGACCCCGGACGGCAAGACCATGGAGGCCGAGGCCGCGCACGGCACCGTTACCCGTCATTACCGCCAGCATCAGCAGGGTAAGGCGACGTCCACCAACCCCATCGCGTCGATCTTCGCCTGGACCCGCGGGTTGGAGCACCGCGGCAAACTGGACGGCACACCCGAGGTGATCGAGTTCGCGCAGAAGCTCGAGGAGACCGTCATCGCCACGGTCGAGGGTGGCCATATGACCAAGGATCTGGCCATCCTGATCGGCCCGGATCAGCCGTATGAGACCAGCGAGCAGTACCTGCACACCATTGCCGACGCCCTTGAGAGGGCCTTCGACTGATCGTCACGACCATCAATGTCAACGGTGTGCGTGCTGCGGTGCGGCAGCGCTCGCCGGAGAATCTCGGCTTACTGTCCTGGCTGGAGGCAACCGCCGCCGATGTGGTGTGTCTGCAGGAGACCCGCGCCGATGACGAACAAGTAGCAGATGCCCTGGCGCCGGCTCTGGCTGATGGCTGGCATCTGGCCTCGGCCGAGTCGCATCTGAAGGGCCGCGGCGGTGTCGCGGTTCTCAGCCGCCTGCCGTTCACCGGCATTCGGATCGGTTTGGCCGCAACGGAATTCGCTGAACACGGCCGCTATATCGAGGTCGACCTGGCTGGTGGTATGACTGTTGCCAGTGTGTACGTGCACACGGGCGAAGCCGGCACGCAGCGGCAACTGGAGAAGGAACGGTTCATGGCCGCGCTGACTGAGCGGATGTGCGGGCTTGCAGCCGACGCACGTGACGCCGTGCTGTGCGGCGACTGGAACATCGCCCACACCGAAAATGACATCAAGGCCTGGAAGGCCAATGTCCGCAAGGCCGGATTCTTGCCCGCGGAGCGGCAGTGGCTTTCCGAGGTGATGGCGTCCGGCTGGGTCGACGTCGTCCGCCGCCATCATCCCGACCAACCCGGCCCGTACAGCTGGTGGTCCTGGCGCGGTAAGGCGTTCGATAATGACGCCGGCTGGCGCATCGACTACCACCTGGCCAACTCGACCCTCGCTGACCGTGCATTATCAGCGAGGGTCGAGTTGGCCAGGTGGTAGTC
>Ga0194035_1000966_pt1 | contig 15746 bp, 14 predicted proteins | sample JunL2320m_MetaG_FD_148680 | JGI IMG/M metagenome (GOLD analysis project Ga0194035, IMG submission 148680) | Anoxic zone freshwater microbial communities from boreal shield lake in IISD Experimental Lakes Area, Ontario, Canada - Jun2016-L239-20m | ecosystem: Environmental > Aquatic > Freshwater >...
CTGCGAACTCGCCTTGGAGACCACCAGTAGCTCAGTTAGCATGACCAAACGGACAAAACAGTGACCCGAATAATTTCGCGCCACGTTTCGCGCCGTCCCCGCCCTCGTAGCTCAGGGGATAGAGCATTGGTTTCCGGAACCATGTGCGGGAGTTCGAATCTCTCCGAGGGCGCTCTTCATCGTCGGTCATTCCTGTCGGGCCAATGGCCCCAGCCCCCGAGATAGTGGTTCGTCCCCCTCGGCGGTCGTAAGGTATGTCCCGTGAATAGCACCAAGGCCCACATCGCCGCCCTCTCCCTGCTCGATCGCGCACTCATCGCGGTAACCGACGACGAGTTGGCAGCCCTACTCGCCGGCCTCCCCGAAGACCACACCACTGCGGTCAAGCGCATCTGCGACCTGCGCGACGAAGATGCCGATCTCGTCGAGGCCGTGCGCATTGCAGCGCACAAGGGTCGCCTCAACGGCGATTTGCAGCGCCTCGGCGTGGTGCTCTCCGATGCGTGCTTGGCCGATTGCCTCGAGCAGCTCGGCGACGCCGCCGACATGCCCACCGAAGAAGAACTTCAGGCAGTTATCCCCGGCCTCATCGAGCGTCACGGCCTCGGCATCGTGCGCGTCATGCTCGCTGCAACCGTGGTTGGCGAAGCCCCCGTATCGGCGATGATCGTTGGCTTGCTGAAGACCGACGAAACCGTGAAACTCGCTCCGGTAGAGCTCAAGCCATTGGCTCCACTGTTGCCACCAAAGGCCGACGACGAAGAGCGTCTGCGTCTGAAGGCACAGCGCAAAGAGCGCAAGGCCCAAGAGCAGGCCGAAGCAAAGCTGCGTCGCGACCAAGTCGCGCGCGCTCGCAACCGCGTCTAGCTGCTGCGAACCGCCGTGCCTTGCGCGGCGGCAATCGAACGTTCGTGATTGAGTAGCCACGACTTCGCATCGATGCCTGCGGCGAATCCGGTAAGAGAACCGTCGGAGCCCACCACTCGGTGACACGGCACCACAATCGACAATGGGTTGCGCCCGTTTGCCGCGCCCACTGCACGGGCCTTGCGCGAGTCGCCCATCCGCCGCGCCTGTTCGCCGTAACTCACGGTCTCGGCAAAGGCGATGGAGCGCAACGCCATCCATGCGGCCTGCTGGAACTCGGTGCCCTGCGGATCGAGCGCAAGGTCGAACTCGGTACGGGTGCCTGCGAAGTACTCGCTGAGTTGTTGACGCGTCGCGTTGAGCACGCCGTTGGGATCGATCTCGCCACCAACGCGATCATCGAGACGTACGCGGTTTGGCTTCTCTGTTTGCCAGAGCACAGCGCGCAGCCCAACATCGGATGCGACAAGCGTGAGCACACCGACCGGAGTCGACATCGCGGTTTCGTACAACATCGGTACCAACCCTTCTGTGTGACCGAGCGCAAGCACTACGCATCGGTGCGGTGTGATCAGCTCAGCTGGGCTTAGCTGGGCTCTTTGGGCAGACCCAACACTCGCTCGCCAACGATATTGCGCTGGATCTGGCTGGTGCCGCCCCAAATGGTCTCGCTGCGGCTGAAGAAGAACGAGCTCATCATCGGGCTCACTGGGTATCCGGGGCGACGCTTATCGCGTGCGGCGCCTGGCCACGCACCAGTTGTTGGGCCAGCGTCGACCAGCATTGCTCCAGCACCGGTGATGTCGAGCGCAAGCAGCATTGCTTCTTGGTGCATCTCAGACCAGTACATCTTGTTCGATGCACCGAGTGCAGCAACGCCAGCATCGCGGCTGTTGTTGAGCGTGGCGCTGAGCGAGCGCAAGCCGTTCACGCGCAGAATCTGAATCTTCGTATAGAACTTGACGAGGCGCTGGCGAATGTTGGGATCGTCGATGAGCCCGTTGCTCTTGGCCATCTCGGTCATCAACCGGTGCTCTTCTTCGAAGCGGCGGTAGCCAGTGGTTGCGCTCATGCCGCGCTCGAACGCAAGCGTTGAGTTGGCAACCTTCCAACCGTTGTTCACGCCGCCAACGACATTGTCCTTGGGGCAATGCGCGTTGTCGAAGAACACTTCGCAGAACTCGGCGGTGCCGTCGGGCTGGGTGATGCCGCGAACTTCGACACCGGGCTGATCCATTGGCACGAGCAGATACGAGATGCCCTTGTGCTTGGGCGCATCAAGGTCGGTGCGGGTGAGCAAGAAGCAGTAGTCGGCGTGATGGCCCTGAGTGGTCCACACCTTTTGGCCGTTAATGATCCACTCGTCGCCGTCGAGCACGGCAGAGGTCTTCAGGCTGGCGAGGTCGGAGCCCGAGTTGGGCTCAGAGAAGCCTTGGCACCATGACATCGTGCCATTGAGGATCTTGGGGAGGAAGTGCTTCTTTTGCTCCTCGGTACCCCACTGCAAAATCGTTGGGCCCACCAAGGTGTCGCCAAAAAAATCTGCGCGAAGTGGCGCTTTTGCCCGAGCAAATTCTTCGCTGAGCACAACGCCCTGCATTGTGCTGAGGCCCTTGCCGCCGTAGTCAATAGGCCAAGTGGCGCAGATCCAGCCACCTTCGAACAACGTTGACGGCCACGTAGCGTTGAACTCCTTGCGCTGCTCGGCGGTCATCTCGAAGCCCTTGTCGAACCAGCCAGCAGGCAGGTTTGTCTCGAGCCAACCTCGGATCTCGGTGCGGAATGTCTCGTCGGCGGTGGAATAGCTCAGGTCCATTTCACGAGTTTGGCCGACAACGCGCTTCGGTTCCAAGCGGAGCCGAAAATGTGCCAGATCCTGTTTACACACCGTTCACACGGCACACACCGACACGTAACGGCAGACCCGTACGGTATGACTCGTAGTACAGCCCGCTCTTGGCTCACCCTTACCAGTGTCTACCGTCCCCCCGGCGGCCGCTGGATGCCAAGAGCGGGCTGCCTGCTTTTTCTCGTAGCGCACACAGCTCGTCCAGCGAGCTGCCGCCCTGCCCCGCCGCTTGATTTCGGCAAACAAACGCGCACTGTCACCACCTTCGAAAACGGCCATCGTGAAGCGTTTGTCAAGGCGTGCGACCAGCCGTACCGACGAAACCACTCTCCGTGAATCACTACCACTCTGCGTGGGAGGTCTGGTAATGTGCCAGCAGTCATTCACTTCGAGAGGGATTCGCGATGGACATCACCGACCTACAGCACGGCCGACTGGTTCACGGTCACCAAGTCGACACCACTGCCGCACGCGAGCATCAGCGCCAACGTCGCCTCACCCGCTTGGTCGTTGCCTTCGGGCTTCCGCTGGCATGGATTTGGTATCGCGAACTCACCGGCAATCCAGTGAGCCCAGGTCTGCCGAGCATCGTGCGCAGCAGCCCCGAGTTGTCGTTGCTCGTCGTGCTGCTCGTGTTGATGGCCGCAATGACCCTCATCCCCTACCTCGGGGCCGGCAAGTCGCCACACACCATGCTGCGAGCATCAGACTCGAAGATCCGCTTGGCCGATGTGGTCGGCGCCGAGGCCACCCGACGCGAGGCCATCGACACGTTGAACCTGTTCCTCAACCATCAGACATTTGCCGACGAACTTGGTGGCTCGCCTCGCCGTGGTGTGCTGTTTGAAGGACTACCCGGCACCGGCAAGACCTACCTCGCCAAGGCACTCGCAGCCGAAGCCGGCGTTCCGTTCCTGTTCGTGTCGGCGAGCGAATTTCAGTCGATGTTCTTCGGTCAGACGAACAAGAAGGTTCGCTCGTTCTTCAAGGCCATGCGCAAAGCCGCTCGGGCCGAAGGTGGCGCCATCGGCTTCATCGAAGAGTTCGACGCCATCGGTGGAGCCCGCAGCGGGATGAGCTCGAACTCATCTCGTGAAGGCAGCGTCGGCATTGTGAACGAACTGTTGGTGCAGATGCAAAGCTTCGATCTGCCCACCGGCTGGCAGAAAATGAAGAGCAAGTGGATCGACCGCGTGAACTCATTGCTGCCAGAAGGCACTGCCATTCCTCGTTCGAAGCCCACAACTGCAAACGTGTTGCTCATCGCCGCCACCAACCGCGCCGCCGACCTCGACCCCGCGCTGCTGCGCCCAGGTCGCTTCGATCGAGTCATCCACTTCGACCTTCCGCCGCATTCAGATCGCGTCGAGATCGCCGAGTACTACTTGAACAAGAAGTCGCACACCCCTGCCGTCACCGCCAAGGCGATTGCCGACCTGTCCGCTGGCTACACCCCCGTTCGCATCGAGCGAATTCTCGATGAGGCATTGATCATTGCGCTGCGTCATGGTCGGCGGGCAATGACGGTTGAAGACGTAATTGAGGCACAACTCATCACCGACGTGGGCCTGTCGCACGAAGTTGGCTATCACCCCGACGAGCGGCGCCGAGTGGCTGTTCACGAAGCGGGCCACGCGCTCACCGCTGCAGTTGCGGGCCGCGACATTCGCATCGCGTCGATTCTGCGCCGCGGTGGTGCGCTCGGACTTGTGTCGCACACCGAAGCCAACGAGCGCCACCTGCGCACCCCGACCGAAGCGTTCAACTTGATGGCAATCGCGCTCGCCGGACGCGCCGCAGAGATGCAGGAATTCGGTGAGGCCAGCAGCGGAATCGCATCAGACCTTCAGGTGGCCACCACGATCGCTGCCCAACTTGTTGGCCAGCTTGGTGCCGGCGACAGCTTGATCAGCCTTGAGGCAGCCGCGATGCCAACCGCCGCCAACTTGGTGGCCAAGGTGTTGGCCGACGAAGCGTCACGCAAAAAGGTGGACCAGATGTTGTTCGACGCCGCCGACGCGGCAGCGTGTCTAGTGCTTGAGCATCGCTACGCGTTGATCAATCTCACCAACGCGTTGCTCGACTACGACGAGCTCACCGGTGCCGAAGTGAAGGCCATCGTGGTCGAAGCGGTGCGGGCCACCACGGCCTAACAAACGCAGCAGCTGATCAGTTCGCGACAGCTGCTTGCATCGCCGACCACACACGCTGCGAGGTACACGGCATATCGATGTGGCGCACACCGAGGTGCGCCACTGCGTCGACGACAGCGCTCTGCACAGCGGGGGTGGCACCAATGGTGCCGCTCTCGCCGATGCCTTTGGCACCGAGGTCGTTGAGTGGCGACGGAGTTTCGGCATGCACGGTTTGGAAGCTCGGCAACTCGGCGGCCGACACGATGCCGTAGTCGGCGAAATTAGAGGTGAGCGGGTTGCCGTCGGCGTCGTAAACGAACTCCTCGAACAACGCTTGGGCGACGCCCTGGGCAAGGCCGCCGTGGATCTGACCTTCGGCCAGCAACGGGTTGATAATCGTGCCCGCGTCGTCGACCGCAACGAGTTGACGCAACACAGCGCGGCCGGTCTCGGTATCGAGCTCGACCACAGCAAGGTGCGCACCCGACGGGAAGCTGCCGCCGGCCTGTTCGAAGTCGCCCTCGCCGAACAGCGTGAGGCTTGAGGTCTGTGCGGCAGCGACAATCTCGGTCCATGTTCGGCTGATTGCTGGCGCTCCGGCGACGTGGAAGACACCATCAGTGATGACGACGTCGGCAACATCGGCTTCGAGCAAACGTGCCGCAACCGAGCGCGCCTGATCGGCAACCAACGTTGCTGCTCTGGCAACGTTGGTGCCGCCCAATTGCACCGAGCGAGACCCGCCGGTAACGGACCCACGCGCGACCAGATCGGTGTCGCCATGAATCACCGTGATGCTGTCCATCGGCACGCCCAATGTGTCGGCAACGAGCATCGCCCACGTAGTGCGATGGCCCTGGCCATACGGCGTTGTGCCGGTGACCACGCGTACTGCAACGCCGTCGCCGGTTGCCGATGGGGTGACCTCGACCTGGCCGAGCTCACCGCCACCCGACATCGCAGTGACCTCTACGTAGACCGATACGCCGATGCCCAACTGCACGATGTCGCCACGATCTCGTCGCTGCTGCTGCTCGGCGCGCAACGCTGCGTAGTCGACCGCAGCAAGCAACTTGTCGAGACCACCTTCGTAATCGCCGCTGTCATACGTGGTGCCGGTAACGGTGGTGAAAGGGAACCGATCGGCGGCGATGAGATTGCGGCGACGCACCTCTACCGGGTCCATACCAATCTCGGCGGCAAACAGGTCCATCGCCCGTTCGATTGCGGCAGCAGCTTCGGGACGACCCGCTCCACGGTACGCAACGATGGGAACTGTATTGGTCACTACCGCTGTTGAGCTGAGCTCGGCAGCAGCGATGTCGTACACACCCGTGAGCATCATGCGGGTCATGAACGGCAAGATCGCCCCGATACGCGGAAAGGCGCCAGCATCTTGCACGACATCGAGTTGATATGCCGTGACACGGCCATCACGCGACCCACCGATGGTGAGCTTCTGCGTCTGCGCACGACCATGTCCCAGACCGTTCATGCTCTCGCTGCGCGTCTCGGTGTAACGCACGGGTCGACCCACGGCGCGGGCAAGCCACGGCACCAGTGTCTCTTCGGGATAGACCGACGCCTTGGCACCGAATCCGCCACCGACATCGGGAGTGATTACCCGCACCATCGCAGGGTCGAGCGAGTACCACTCGCAAAGGCGCTCTTGCACAGGGTGCGCGCCTTGGCCGGAGTGCCAATGAGTGAGGCGACCATCGTCTTCCCAGCGACTTGCAGAGACGCGTCCCTCTAGCGGCGATGGGGCAACGCGTTGATTGACGATGTTTGCGGTGACTACGACTTCGCAGTCGCTGAAGTCGACCGGCGCCGCTGCGGGAATGCTCATGCAAACGTTAGAACCGTGGCCAGGAAACAGCAGCACCTCGTCGGTGAGGGCTTGTGCGACCGTAATGACTCCGGGCAACACGTCGTACGAAACGATGACCATTTGCACCGCGTCGGTTGCCTGCTCGCGTGTCTCAGCGACGATGGCCACGATGGGTTCGCCCACATAACGAACGGTGTCGGAGGCCAGCGCGAAGCGTGGGCAGCTGGTGGGCAAAAACGGGAGGTCGATCGGAAAGGCACCGAGATCGATGTCGCTGTTCACGAAGACGCCAAGAACCCCGGGGGCTTGGCGCGCCTCGGCGGTATCGATGTCGGTGATGCGCGCATGGGCCATCTGCGACCGCACATAGACCACGTGGGAAGCGCCTTCGAGCTGAAGGTTGTCGATAAACGTGCCGTGACCTGTAAGCAGCGCCGGGTCCTCACCACGGACAACCCGCTGACCAACTATCCCCATCGCGTCGACTCCTCTTTCATGTGGTTTGGGTTCAAAAAAACGCAGACGTAGGCACGAACCAATGACAACGCCTAGATTCACATCATGACTTTGACTGAATCGGCACCACCAAAAGCAGAACGTTGGACTGCGCAGTGGAAGGAACTCTACGCCGAAGTCGTAACCACCGGCTTGTGCACCGGCTGCGCGGGCTGCGTCGTGACATGTCCTCACGACGTCATCGGTTACGAACACTCCGAAGGCAAGTACTTGCCGTTTCACCTCGAAGAAGAACTCGGTCTCGACAACTGCACCCACGGTGAAAAGGGTTGCACCACGTGCACCCGAGCGTGCCCACGTTTTCGTGCGTGGGAGCCAGCCGCCGACATGCACCTGTTCGGTCGCGTGCGTGAGCCCGAAGAGATGGGCGGCATCTGGCGTGCGCTGTATCTCACCCGCGCCAGCGACGACATGGTCCACAAGATCGGCCAAGACGGCGGCCTCGTCTCGGCAATGCTCATCTGGCTGATGGAGCACGACTACATCGAAGCAGCGATGGTCAGTGGCGTCGAGCCCGACGATGCATGGAAAGCCAAGCCCGTGCTGGCGCGCAACACCGCCGAAGTGCTCGCCACCGCTGGCAGCCGCTACACGTACTGCGCCAACCCGCTCGCCTTGCGTGATGCCAAAGAGCAAGGCCTCTCACGCCTCGCTTTGGTGGGCATGGGCTGTCAGACCTCGTCGCCTCCAATCATGTGGGATCGCAAGGCCGGCAAGGTCTCGAAGCCGTTCGTGTTCAACATTGGGCTGCTCTGCTCGAAAACATTCGACGACGCCATCTTCCCCGAGTTGTTCGAAGCCAAGTACGGCCTCAAGAAGGCCGACATGGTGAAGATGAACATCAAGGGCGTGTTCCAGATTTGGATGAAGGACGGCTCGTACCACGAGATCGATCTCAAGGAATGCCACAAGTGGACCCGCGAGGGTTGCAAGAGCTGTCCCGACTTCTCTGCCGAACATGCCGACGTATCAACGGGCGGCATTGGCGAAGACAACGACTGGACCCTCACCATCGTGCGCACCGAGTTGGGTGAAGAAGTCATCAACCGCATGATCGCCGACGGTTCCATCATCGCTCGACCAGCGCAAGACGATAAAGAAGCAATGCGCCTTTTGCGCCTGCTGTCGATTGTGAGTCGCCGTCGCTGGCCAGAGTTCGCCGACCGCGCACCTTCGGTTGGTGTGCCACCTCCGAAGAAGAAGGCCGACGCACCGGCTCCTGCCCCGGCCGCGCCGTAGGCCCTTCGTCAGCACTGGTTCCACGCGCTCGCACCAAAGAACTACGGCAGGGCCATGCCAGACTTACGCCTATGCCCTTGCACCCCCAAGCTCACGTATTGATTCAGGCCCTCGCCCAACTCGGCTTTCCGCCCCTTGAGTCAGGGACCCCGCAGCAGGCTCGCGACGGTCGTCTCGCTCGCGGTGTGGCGCCTGCAGAGCACGTACACGAGGTTCGCGATCTCGACGCCGGTGGGGTTCCTGCTCGCTTGTACCGCCCAAGTGCGGCAAGCGACCTTGGTTTGCTGGTCTATTTCCACGGTGGCGGTTGGGTCATCGGCGACCTCGAGTCACACGACAATGTGTGTCGCTCACTTGCGAATCGCAGTGGCCATGCGGTGCTCAGCGTCGATTACCGCCTCGCCCCCGAGCACCCGTTTCCGGCGGCACTGGGCGACTCCATCCAGGCCACCCGCTGGGCTCATGCCAATGCTGCCGAACTGGGTTGCGATGCAAACCGCATCGCTGTCGGCGGAGACTCTGCCGGGGCCAACCTGGCTGCGGTCGTCGCTCAGATCGCACCGATTCCGCTCTGCCATCAGATGCTCATCTACCCGGTCACCGATTGCCGCCGCGTCTCAGCGTCGTACTCCGAAAACGCCACGGGCTATTTCCTCACCGCTGCGGCCATGGAGTGGTTCGTCGACCATTACCTGTCGGGCGGCCAAGGCTCGCCCGAAGACCCACGCGTCTCGCCGTTGTTGGCCGACGACGCAACGCTGCGGGCTACCCCGCCAGCGCTCGTGATCACCGCCGAGTTCGATCCATTGCGAGACGAAGGCGAGCAGTACGCCACTCGTCTCGCAGACCTCGGTGTCGCTACCACGCACGTTCGTTTCAGCGGAATGATTCACGCCTTCTTCAGCATGCCCGAGATGATCGACGACGCAAAGGTTGCCCACGCCGTAGCCGCCGAAGCATTGAAAACAGCCTTCAGCAAATAGCGATCAGCGTGCGCCGAGCACAAGGGCTCGGGTGAACACCGCATCGAGCATTGGTTCGGTCAAGCGACCGGTGAAGGTGTTTTGCTGGCTCGGATGAAACGAACACAGCAACGTGAGCCCCGAATCGGTGCTCGCCTCAACGAGATGCCCAAACTTGGGTCGCGGCCGAACCCCAAACTCTGAGCACGCCGCCTCATACGCGAACCCACCAAGGCACACCACCACCTTGGCGTTGCGCAACAACGCGAACTCGCGCTGCAAGAACGGCCGACACGAGTCACGCTCGCTGGTCTCGGGCTTGTTGCCGGGAGGCGCGCATTTCACGGCAGCCGTAACCCACGCATTGGCGAGTTCGAGTCCGTCGTCGCGACCGTGCGACAACGCCTGATTGGCCAAGCCTGCCTTGTGCATCGCGCGGAACAACCAATCGCCGCTGCGATCGCCCGTGAACACCCTGCCGGTTCGATTCGCTCCGTGCGCGGCGGGGGCCAAACCCAACACGATGATCGATGCCTTTGGGTCGCCGAAGCCCGGAATTGGCCGACCCCAATACTCTTCGTCGCGATACGCAGCCCGCTTGTCGATAGACACCTGCTCGCGCCATTCAACGAGCCGCGGGCACGCATGACAGTCGATCACGCGGCGACGCAGTTGGTCGAGGGTCTTCGACGTGTCCGAAGTTGCAGAACTCATCCCGCCGACAGTAGGCCGTATTCACCGAACCATGGCTAAATTTGCAGGTACATGCCGAAGAAGCCTCCCGCCGGTCCGTCGCCAACGCTTGTGTTGTTGGTTCGTCACGGACAGACCCCAACCACGGGCAAGTTATTGCCCGGCCGCGCCAGCGGTCTTCACCTTGCCGATCAGGGTCGTGCTCAAGCCCAAGTGGCCGCCGATCGCATCGCCGGCTTGACCAAGGTCGACGCCATCTATGCATCGCCGCTCGAACGGGCCCGCGAAACCGCAGCACCCATTGCGAAAGCACTTGGCCAAAAGGTGCGCATCGATAAAGGTCTCCTCGAGTGCGATTTCGGCGACTGGACTGGTGCCGAACTCTCGGCGCTGATGAAGTTGCCCGAATGGACCACCGTGCAGCGGTCGCCTTCCACCTTCCGCTTTCCCAACGGCGAGAGCTTTCTTGAGATGCAAACTCGCATGGTCAGCACGCTCGACCGGTTGCGCGCCGCTCATCCCGGCGGAACCATTGTGTGCGTGTCGCACGCCGACCCAATCAAGGCCGCCGTCGCGCACGCCATGGGCACTCACATCGATCTGTTCCAGCGCATCGTGATCTCCACGTGCTCGATCAGCGCCATTGCATACTCCACCGGCGGGCCAATCGTGCTCAACGTCAACTCAACCGGCGGCTCGCTCAGCGACCTACGGCCAAGCTGAGACCGCCACCACATGGGAGTCTTCTTTCAGTTCGACGACGTTGATGCCTTCACCACGGTGACGCAAGGCGCTCCGGGTCAGCGCGTGTTCTTTCTATACGCACGCCAAGGCAACATCAGCGTTGCCGTGAAATGCGAAAAGCAACAAGTGGCCGCCATCGCCGACTTTCTGCGTAGCGCAATGGCCGACCTCGAGCCCTCAACAGAACTGCCACGGTCACTCTCGTTCGAGACTCCGCCGCCGTTTGAGGCAGCGTTCGTGCTCGGCCCAATCGCGCTCGGTTACGACCGCGAGAACGACCGACTCTTGGTCCAACTCGAAGAGGTCATCACTGTCGACGAAGACGGCGAACCCGACGAAGAAGCCTTTGACGATCGCGGCCAAGTGCGTGTGCTGCTGCAGCGCGATCAAGCGTTAGCTTTCTGCGCACACACCGAATCGGTGGTATCGGCGGGTCGGGCACCGTGCGCGTTCTGCGGTAGGCCGATGGAACCCAACGGGCACCCATGTCCAACGATGAACTAATCCACGACCTGCTCAACTCGGGCGAGATCGAGATCGTTGGCCGCATGCCCTGGAGCAGCAACGCCACATTCTTGGTGAACCTCACCAGCGAGCACGGCGCGGGCCAAGCGATTTACAAACCCTTGCGCGGCGAACGACCACTCTGGGATTTCGAACCTGGGCTCCACCGCCGAGAGGTAGCCGCATACCGACTCAGCGAGGCAATGGGATTTGGGGTTGTGCCCCACACCGTGCTTCGCGAAGGGCCCGTCGGCGAAGGCTCGATGCAATGGTTCGTCGAAGCCGATCACCAAGAGCACTACTTCACCATTTTCGAAAAACGCGAAGACTTGCACGACCAACTTCGATTGATGGCTGTGCTCGACATCGTGGCCAACAACACCGACCGCAAGAGCGGCCATTGCTTGCTTGGCTATGACGAACGGGTGTGGGGCATCGACCATGGTCTGTGCTTCGCTGCCGAGTTCAAACTGCGCACGGTGATCTGGGAATTTGGTGGCGAACCGCTACCCGGCGAATCCATAGCACCATTGCAGCGTCTACTCGAAGGCGTTCCGCTCGAGATTGCTGCGCTGTTGATCGATGAAGAAGTGCTCGCGATTCAAGAGCGCGCCGAATGGCTACTGCAGCAAGGCGAGTTCCCTATCGACGAATCCGGACGCAGGTATCCGTGGCCTCTGGTCTAGAGAGCATCGACGAGCCGCTCGACGCACTCATCACCGCTGCCGATCTCGATGGCCTCGTTCGGCTCATCGACTCACGCTGCGCGTCAGCCAACTGGGAAGGGCTGTTGCATCTACGCGACCGAGCCCGATGGGCCGTGTCTACCGGTCGTCAACTCTGGCCCGCCGCCACGCTGGCCGAGTACCGCCTCGCCCTGCTCGCACCCGCCGAGTGGGCCGCAAAGGTGCTCGACGAAGACACCGGCAAGTTCAGCATCGGCCCGCTCACCGAGGTGATCGCGCAGGCCCATACGTGGCAGTCGCTCGCACCGTTGCTGCCCGCCGGACCACGCGCCGCGTTTGTGGCGCACGAGCGCGTGATACGTGGCGAAGTAATCGATTCGTCAGAGTTGCCCGATGTGCTTGAGATGCCCTTCGCATTGCAGCCATGGGAACCCGAGTATCCAGTTGCGGTGTACGAGTCCGACTCGGCCACGTTTGAGGCGCCGGCGTTGCCCGCCTCGGCAAGTGAACTCGCTCTGCAGTTCGACCGCAGTGGCGCGCCGAGCTACGTAGAGATCATCGACGACGACGACGTGGCGCTCGCTGTTCGCCAACTTGTCGAAGCATGGACCGCCGAATCAAACGGCAAGGCCGAAGTGGTGTGTGTAGAAGGCAGCGCCATCGATGCAGTATCAGCCCTCGGCATCTCACGAGGTCACATCACCGCGATCACACCGGCGCACGCGCTGCAATGGCTCACATGGGCTGGCGCCAGCGGCGGAGCATTCGGCCGACGCCGAGGCACCGCACTCGGACGCTTTGGTGCGTGGTGGCTCGTGGCTGCGCTCGCAGGCATCAGCAACGATTGGCCAACGAATCCCGACGTGCTCGGGGCGTTCGCCAGTGAGTTGCAATGGTTCTGGTGGGACGCCGCCGAGCCGGCGCTGGGCTGGCAGTTGCAGCTTGCCGTCGAGTTGCCCGCAGAGGGCCTTGCGTGGGCCATCAGCGCCCGCGACGCTACCTAGACCCAAACTTGTTGGCCCCCGGGCTCAATCAGGGAGTGAGCGACCCAAAGACGTCGACGATCACGTGGGTCTTCACCGAGGTGAACACGCACAGGGTTCCGGCCGACGACACCGCCGAGATCACCAGGTTCGGCAAGGTCTGGCCACTCGCGTAGTTCACGTTGGACACATTGGGGCGCACGCCGCCGCACGGGTACACCGTGACGAAGCCACTCAACGCCGGGCCATCAACGGTCACGTTCAAGATCACGGCTGCGGGCGACGCGGCGAGGCCGGCCCGGCCGCCGACGTCGAGCACCAACGTGGTGTTTGCCGAGCGCACGCCCTCGCCAGCAAATTGTTGATCGACGGTGAACAGCCCGGGTCGGGTATCGAGCAACCGGGCCGGCTGAGCCAGCGGCGCAAACTTGCCCGCCGACAACTCGCCGAACGTGTCGATGATGACGTGGGCCCCACCCGACGAGAACACGCACAACGAACCGTTGGCCCCAAGCGCTGTGACTACTGCGTTGGCAACGGTGACGCCGGGAACGTAGTTGAGATTCGAAGTCTTCGGTTGCTCGGTGCCGCACGCCCACAGCGTGAGATAACCGTTTGTGGTGGCGCGATCGATGGTCACGTTGAGCACTGCCGTCTGACCTGATGAGCTCATTGCACCTCGCCCTGCGACCGGCACCTCAAGGGTCGAGCCGGTAGTCATCGCCCCGCCTCCGGTCATTTGTCCATCGGTGGTTGGTTCGCCAGGGCGCGTGTCGAGCAGGCGGGCCGGCGCTGGCACCGGCGTGAACGTGGTGGACGACAACACCCCAAAGACGTCGACCACAAGATGGGTCGGCGACTGGTTATAGATGCAGATGCTTCCGGTGACGCTGAGCTTGGTGACAACGCTGTTCGAAATGATCTGACCGGCACGCACGTTGAGGTTCGATGTGCTTGGCCGCTGACCACACGGATACACCGTGATGAAGCCCTCGCCGAGCGCAACTGCAGTGACGTTGATGGCCACCGACCGAGCGTTGGCTGGCACCACACCGCGCCCTGCGATCTGCACCTCAAGAGTCGAATCGTTGGGCCGTAGACCGCGTCCGGCTTGCTGGCCGTCGATGGTGGTCATCCCGTCGCGAGTATCGACAAATCTTGCTGGCAATGCCGACACGACGGCTGGCAACGGCGGCGGCACCACGTTTGGCGTGAGCTGTACGTAACCAGGATTCGCGCTACCCGCCATTGCGGCATCGACCGCTGTCCAGGTAGCGGCATCGTCGTTACCGAGCGCCCAAAAGGCAACTCCGCCAATGCCTTTCGATTTGGCCAGAGCAATGCGCGCGTACACACCATCGGGATCCATGTAGAACACCGTGTGGGCCACGTTGCAACGCACGCTGACACCATTGATATCTGGTCCGCCGATTGAGTCGGTATACGTAAACGTGCGCTCTTGCAGCGACCCGTTCCACAGCGGCGTGGCGCCCTTGCGTTGTGCCAAGGCCGGGAACTGCGAGGTCTCGTAACTCTTCTTCGAAAGCTTCATGTCGGAGGGCACTACCAGTGGGCAACTGCCATCGACATTGGTAATCCAGTCGGTGCCATACAACGGAATGCCCATCACGATCTTGGTGGGCTGACCCGACACGGCGATGGCGGCATCGATGCTGTTGCTGACCCACAGGTATGGCGCCATCGGGCCAGCAGAACTGGTGCTGTACGAATAGGTCATCACCCTGATGCGATCGACCATCTGCCCGAGCATTGCGTAGTCGTATACCCAGTAGCCGCTAATGCCCGAGGTGCCACCGTCGTAGATGGGCGGCACGCTGACTTCGAGTGTCTTGCCAAGCGAGTGCAAGGCCGTTGAAAGTTCGGTGATGAACGCTGCCCATTGCGGCCGCGTGGTGGTCCAGCTCGAGCGCCCATCGGCAAACGCGAACTGTTCGTAGTCGAGGTCGACGCCGTCGTAGCCACCGTTGAGCACGAATGCCATCAACTGCCAGATGTGGTTCGTGCGAGCGGCCGGGTCGGCCAAGATGGCGGCCATCACATGCGCCGCGTTGCCATCGACAACGGTAGGGATCAGCGGCTTACCGGCGGCAAGAGTGGCGTCTTTGTAGGCCTGAATCTTGCTGGCTGCGGATGCGTTGGTGACGATGGTGCCGTTGGCCTGAGCAGAAAAGAAGAACGGCGACAACTCACCAAACTGCGCCGAATGAGCGGTGTACGCCGCCAACGCATCGAGCGGCTGCCACCACGGCGCCCATCCAGAGACATCGAACACTCCGCCGGTTGCAGCGGCCGGGTCCACCGCAACCTTCGTTGGGGCCACCACACAAGCAACCGCTGCGAACAAGCTTGCGACGCACATTGTGGCGACACGCTTGGCCATTCGCTGCGCCAAACCGGGCGTTGAGTTGGGGGGCATCGCCAAAGCGTAGGCCACCCGGCAACGGGTCTCCCCGCGGCGATCACCCTCCGTGATCAACCTGAGCGAAAAATGCGAAATGGCAGTTGGTCCAACCCCCTTGCGGGAACGGACCAACTGCCATCACGACAGAGCCATCAGGCGTCAGGAACGAGCCTGCAACGCCTCAATCAGCTTGGGAAGAACCTTGTGAACATCGCCAACGATGCCCAGATCGGCGACACCGAAGATCGGTGCTTCTTTATCCTTGTTGATCGCAATGATGTTCTTCGAGCCCTTCATGCCAACCATGTGCTGAGT